>MWWH01000142.1_pt1 | contig 18616 bp, 23 predicted proteins | sample 1047231 | NCBI WGS metagenome assembly MWWH01 (sample SAMN06349967, study PRJNA376086) | soil metagenome | isolation source: MG3-2 sample Antarctic (ecotone) soil | place: Antarctica | collected 2015-01-13 | reverse complement strand
AATATTGGTAAAGATCTGAGAGGTAAGATTTCCAATTGGAGTCCCCTTCCCTTCTTGTTCTTCAATATGAAAGCTACCGATTACGTTTTTAAAAAGCCGTAACGCTTTTTCATCCCTAATCGTCTTTCTAAGAAGAGAAAAAAGGATCTCATGGTCTACAGAATCATAAAAACGCTTGATATCACACTTTAGCCCCCAACATGCACGAGAATCATTACGACTTACCTTCGAGGTGGAGCGTCGCAGTGCTTCAACTGCTCTATGAGTTCCTTTTCCAACCCTACTTGAGTATACAGCATCTATTAAACGAGGCTCATAGATCTGACGTAAGGAGGTGTATAGCGTTTGATGTACCAATCGATCACGAACACATGCTTTTCTAATGTGTCTTAGCTTTGGATCGTGAATAAAAAAGGATGTGTACTCACCGTGACTGTACTTTTCAGAAACAAGATCACGGTGAAGCCTAAAAATATTTCTCTCAGCATGACGCCCAAACTCTTGCACATCTTTCCTTTTAGTCTTTCCTTTTCGGAATTCAAACCACGCCTCAAAAAGTCGCTCGGTGGAAGTGAGTTCTTCGAATATACTGGTGTATATCTTCACGGAGTAGTTTTTCCCTTATGCAGCAGTTTGATATTCCTATAATACACAAAACATATGAGCTTTACCGAGAACTTCATGAGCTTCAAAGGACTATCCCTAAGATTGAGCGCTTTACGCTTTGGATGCGGTGTGAAGATACAGTGCTCAAGGTGTTAGAGGGGCTTATCCGTGCCGGACATCTTTCTCAAGACGTAAGAGCAACTCAACTTGTAACGGTAAGTGCTGAAATTGATATGCTTCGTGTGTTTTTGCGCCTTTCTGTTGATATAAAAGCTATTACACAAAAGAAGTCCCTTCCCCTTCAAGAGCAGCTTGATGAAATCGGGCGTATGCTTGGCGGCTGGATTAAAAGCATAAAGCCACGGTAAAAGGAAAAAAAGGAGGCAGAAGTTCGAGGGGGAGGAGCCCGCCGCAACCACATTGTCATTACGATTGTCATCGTTGTAGTTGTTGTCGTTGAGCCCATTCTGATTGGAGTTCAGCGCACCAGAGAGAGCACCCCCTTATTGACCCTACCCTTCAGGACTCACCACCGATCGACCTCGTACGTTGATCCCACGGTTGAATTTTATTTGGAGGGGTTGCGGTTGTGTTGATATCGCTAAAAAGTTTAACGTTGCCGACACTGCAACATCGTCCGATGTTGCCCATCAAGATCTCCTCACGAGGCAGAGCCAAGAATTTCCACCTCCACACAGTGTTGCACGCTCTTTGAATCCGTAAACGCAAAGACTCTGGCACTGTTTGCAAAAAAATTTGCAAACGCTACTGTGGGAGCCGACCTCGGGTGAGGAACCCTTGAGCGCCTCAACATTACCAAGGTAGATTTATAGTACTGAACTTATTCCTCGGAACAAAGAAAAAAATTTCGAGAAAAGACCCAAAAATCAAGAAATCCAAGAACCATTGATGCCAAGAATCCAATTACCGATGATCAAATTTTTTGATTCGAGGGGGAGGAGCCCGCCGCAACCACAGCGGCATTACGAAGGTCATCGATGTAGAAGCGGGCGTAGTCGTCGAGCCCATGCAGAAAGGAGCTCAGCGCACCAGAGAGAGCACGAACAACCTTGCCCTTAAATAGATCTCCATGATCTTTCGATGTACCAATGTCATTTCTGTTTGATGGAAAGCCTTTTTCATCTCTATACAGCGCTGCTGCTAGCGTTAAAATCGCTCTATCTGTAGGCACTAGATCATGTTTCTTCAAGTAATCGACCTGCTCATCTTTGTTACGGTTATTCGACTCAAAACAGACCGTTATAGTAAACGTGGTATCTTCTGTCATCACTTTACTTAACCCTGCATCCTTTAGAAGCACGCTATCAGGCCACACAACACCATCACCGGCAGCTCTTGGGTTTGCTTTCTCAATCCCTGCAAGAACCATCTCCCCACTCATCCCTTTCGGGATCGTAAAGCTCACCTCTGCCATATCAAGTGCAAGCTCGCGCACTGATAGAGAGCACATTTTGTGTGGTGCTATAGTTTTTGTTGTCTTCGTTCTTGGAGCCTTAGATTCCTCTGGTAAAGCATTTTTTGTTTCAATTAATGCCTTATTGACGAGTGCTGATAAACACGTTTTGTCGTCTCCTGCGGCTTCAAGAAGTTTTAGGAGATCAGGCGCGAGGGCTGGGTTCATGCCTAGCGTTGCATTAACAGAAGCAGTCGCTTCTACTTCTCTTTTTGTATGACCACTGATTCTCATTGTACTACCTCTACTTTTTCTTTTTCGCCGTTTTCAATAAGGTTTAATGCATTGCGTACAATCGTTACTTTTTCAGAATCGGAAATTTCATTAGTAGAAACTAGATACCGGATCCTTTTACGAATCTCTTCTATCAGCTCCTCTTTTTCTTTATCTTCTGACATAACGAAAACCCCTTTAAAATTTTTCGAAAATACCAAGGATCAAGAAATCCAAGAACCATTGATGCCAAGAATCCAATTACCGATGATCAAATTTTTTGATTCGAGGAAGAGCGCCCGGAGACGACAAGATTGTAGTAAGCATAGTCATCGCGGAAGTCGTAGTCGCTGACACCATGGCGGCCACCAGTACCGACGGCACCAGAGCGCGAACGCGCTATGAGACCTTCAAATAGATCGCCCTTATCCTCTGTTGACCCAACGGATACGCCTTCTTTAAACCCTTTTGCAATACGATATGCGCCTGCTGCTGCTGTTTGGTGCGGTCTATCAACAAAATCAAGACCATGCTTCTTTAAAAGCGCTTCGTGAGATGTTTCTGCATCTGTACCAAATTTAACTCTGTTTGCAGAATTTTTGAGAACTGGTGTGAAAGTAATAACTGTTGTTTCTTTCATTACGTCTTTAACACCAGCATCTTTATAGAGATTACCTCTGTAGATTGCATCACGATTATATTTTTCTTGGCTCTTTGCATTGATCTCATCAAATGCTTTTTCTAGGGTTGATCCAGCGTTGATAGTTAAGCGTACTTCTCGACCTAAGCGCGTAGATCTTACTTCGAGTTTGCAATGCTCACCTGAGTAAGCTTCTGCAAACTGGTCTCTTTTTGTCAGTGTCGATACTGCAGTGCATTACTTGCAGGGACTTCAGGTAATATAGAAAGAAATTGTTGACGACCCTCTGCGGAGAGTCCTTTTAAATCTTTTGCATCAACAGTACTAAGAAGGTGCTCTAACACCTCCATCTTACCTTTTGCAGGTAATGAATCTGCTAAATCATTTACAGCTTTTACGATTGCTTGTTGTTGTATGCTCATTGTACTGCCTCTTTTTCTGCTTCGCTCTTTTCAATAATTTCAAGAGCTTTTTTGGTGATAGCAATTTTCTCAGAAATAGAGATCTGATCGGTATTTTTTAAATACTCCATTCTTCTTTGAATCTCTTCGATCTCTTTTTCTTTTTCGCTATCGTTATTCATAAAAAATTACTCTCTCTTCTGCGTTATGACACCATAACGCATCGAGATGACTTAATAATTGTAAAGTGTTATATTTCTTAGTCAAAGATTTCCTAAAAAATCTCTGTTTTCCCCTATTTTACTGGGTCAGCTCTTCTAAAAGCTACCGATTGCACCACCGCCATTGAATGATTGACCTCGGCAACCTGAAGGGGATCTCGGCTGTTTGGGGTACACAATTTTTTGCTGATGCTTTGCTGCCTCTAAAATTTTCTTTTCAGAGGTTACCGTTACGAAAGTTTTACAGAGATTCGTTCGACGATATTCCTGGTTATTTTTTTCTTTCGTCGGTCGTACAGATCCGTAGTCCTAGCGTCCGCATGACCCGCAAAGTGCTGCACATCTTCTCTCGGTACATCTTGATTAAGTAAATCAGTAAGAGCACACACTCGAAACGAGTGCGGAGAGAATTCGGTTGAAAGCCCACAAGCTAACAACCGCCTTTTAAGCATCCGTCGAATGTCGTTAGCATGCATAGGGGAGTTTGAAATGTTGCCGGTAGCCTTCACAGCAGAAGGAAAAAACGGATCAGTTTTTGCGCCCATTCCTCTAACTGCAAGGTATTGAAGGATCAGCTTTTCAAGGTCATCTCTTACGGGAATCTCACGGGGCTTTCCGCCTTTTTCTTTAAACCGAAGGCTGTAATTGCCTCCAGTTGTATGAAAATCAGTAAGGGTAAGCCTTTGTATGGCCCCAACTCGGACAGCGGTATAGGTGAAAATTGCGATGATCGTTTTATCTCTAAGCTCTAGAAACGTATCCCCGCTAATACTCTTTAAAAGCTTTTGTGTCTGAGCAACTGTAATCTCCGGGGTTTTACCTTCCGAGACTTTGTATTTCTCACCACGAACTGAAAGAGCTGGATTAAGAGCCACTGCGTGCCTGGTAACAGCGATATCAAAGAAATGCCGAACGGCCGCAAGCCTTAACTTTCTAGTGGGAATTGAGGTTTCCATTTTCTCAAAGTGCGACCGGACAAACTTTGGAGTTATCTGGGCAAGTGTCAACCCTGATTCATCAGTGCGGGGTAGCAAGATCTAAGACCGCTTTTGAATAAGCTCGTCTCGTATGGAGGTTACTAATTTCTCCGTAGATGAATTCTTCCCAAGCGTACCGAGCCTTTGACCCAGCCTCTATGATCAGGTTTGGAAGCGGAAAGTCATCACAGACGACTAAATCTCTCTTTATAACTTGCGGAAGTTTTAAGTCCATTAAGCCCCCTACTTATGTGTGATAACATCCTTTATCATACATAAGTAGGGGTTGGCCCTAGTCGAAACGATCATATCCGCTCACTCCATCAAGCAAGACATTAGCAAGTGATTTTTGAAATTCTCTCATTGCTGGCCCATCAGCTAATTGTGGGCGTTGAAGTTTTCCAAATGTTTTTTTTGCTTTCTTACTAACTTCTTCTCTTTTTTTATCTACCATAAAGACCATGGCATGAACGAGATCGGTAAATGTAACCTTAACTCCAAGATCAGCACGAAGTGCTGTTAGTAAATGCTCAACTACAAGGCCGTCAGCCTCAGCCATGCGGAACTGTTTAAAGGTCGCGGCTTCGCGTATGATAGGCCGCTGTAATGGTTCTGTTATATTACGTTGCGAATTTTCAAAAACATTCAGCGATTGAGCAGTAGGAGTTTCTGCAAAAGCATTTTTTATAATGTCTTCTGAAAGAGGATTCCAATTTCTAGCTTCTGCCAATTTTTTACCCATTCGCCACCTCTTTAAGTGTCATAGAAGCTTGTTCAGGAGTAACTTTCGGTACTGCCCTCTCCTCGATTTCATAAGCTAAATTCAAATATTCTATCGCAGCTTTATGGTCTGGATTAGCTTGAAAGATTGTTTTTCCATCTTTTTGTGCTTTAGGAATTTCCGTTGTTGCGTGAATAACTGTCTCAAAGGGCTTTATTCCTGTGGCTGACTCTCTAAAAGTTTTAGCTACGTAATCTTTTAGTTCAGCTGAAAGACTTGTTCTGCGATCGACTCGCGTAAGCACAACGCCAAGAAGCTTAAGTCCAGGATTTCGCATTTGTCTCACGGCAGCAATATCTCTTAGCGCTTCATCTATTCCTTGAATTGCCAAGGGCTCAGGAATGGCGGTTAAAAGAAAATAATCAGCACACGTGTATGCGTTAATCGTGGGAGAATATCCGTTGGGTGCAGTATCTAAAAAAATATAATCATAGAGAGGCCTAAGAATTTCTAACGGCCTTCTAAGTTTTGTCTTGGCATCGCCAAATTTTTCTCGTTGCTCTAAAAGAGTGTGCACCTCTTCAAGCTTACGGGTTCCTGGGATAATATGAACATTTGTGGGAAGAGAAACCTCTTCATCTTCTTCATTGATTATCAGCGTACGAGGATCTTCGTCAGTAATAAACAGCTCATATGTTCCGGCATAAGACTCAGCCTGAATAAGAAATGAATGCGCAGCTCCTTTGTTACCGTCAAGGTCTAAAATTAAACATTTTCGACCAAGTTGACCAAGTGCGGCAGCTAGATTCGTAGTGGTAGTAGTCTTACCTACTCCACCTTTTTGATTGCCAATTGCGATAACAACGCCACGCCTTCGTAAATTCATATAATCTCGTTCTAAATAAATTTAACCCCTAGGAACACACCTCTATACCTCTATACCTCTATAGTGAAATCACTATTTAGTGATTTCACTATAGAGGTATATGCCTCGATCGATATGTTAAAGGCTGAGTTATGGCAAGAGTATTTTTTCTTGAAACACCTTAAATTCAAGGATTATGAAGAACAAGCCGCAAAATCATCATTAACAGCGAAACACCTCTATAGTGATATAGGTATAGAGGTATTTCACTATATACCTCTATACCTATATCACTATATACCTCTATACCTCTAACGCTTGCTGGGAGATCTTCATCTGGAAGTACGATTTTAGCTCGTGTGACTTCTCATAACCGAGTTAGTTTGAGTTAGAAGTCCTGGTCTTAATTAATTGGGGGCTAAAATAACGAGGGGGACTCTATCGAGAAAGAATATTAGTTTCTCAAATAGCGGAAGAAAGAAAACCCGCACGAGAGGCGGGGATACTTAGAAGAACCGAATACCTTCTAAGTTAATCCCCCTTAAAGCGTGCGTCAAGAGGTCACTTTCAAAGTGGCGTAGTATTTTTTTGCTTAAAATCTAGAGCTCTCCCTTAGCGAAAGGGAATAAACACGTGCAACCAAAATCAGGCTATAAAACAATAACACCGATTGAAATCGCTAATATTGTGTATCTTTTCGATGAGAGACAACTCTCAAAGAGAGCTCTTCAAGTATATTTTGCTTGTTTCTCGTTAGTAGCGATTAGAGAGGCCGCAAAACGCTCTCAGAACCAAAATTCAAAGAAGGGGATGTTTGTACCGTCTTACCGATTAAAAGAGCTCTCACGGGCCACCACCCTCTCAGAAAGCGTAATTAAAAAGGAACTTAAAACTCTTCAAGCCTTAAATATTTTGAGCTTCTCTGAGAGTGAAATAAAAATCTCAAAAACTCCTCTACCTGATTCTCAAGAACTGCTTTCAACTCTCTCAGGTAACCGCTCACCAAAACGACCGGTACCAGTACCCAGATCAATTCTTAGATGTCTTTCAAAGTGTGAGAAGGCCTCTACCTCAAAAACTTTATTAGCTTATCTTATCCGTGGCCTTACTCTGTCTCGAACAGGTGAGATAGCAGGGAAGGGAAGTGTTAAGTGTTCATGGATTGCAGAGACCATGAATCTTTCCCTTCGTTCTGTAAAATCTGCGAGAAAAGAACTCTTAGAAGAGGGGATTATCACTCCTGACACTGGATCTCATCAATGGAAGCTTAATCGAACAGGTGCCTATTTTACGATTAACCTTGGCTGGAGCGATTCAAATAAGTCCGATAACTTTACTAATCGGTCAGATTTTACTGATAACCAGAATCCGACCACAGAACTTACAATTCCGGGGCCTCCTGTGGAAAACTCTGAGGCAAGTAAGGTGGTTTTTGCACCCCCACTGGTTAAAAAGTGCCCTGAATTTGCACCCCCATATAAAGACAAGAAAACTCCTTACGGATCTAAAGACCAGAAAAGCGAATCTGGTTTTTTAATAAAAAAAGAAGGGGAAGCAGCGAAAGCGCCTAGCACTCCGAGTATTAAGAACATCCTGATTGAAGACCTTCAAAGTTTTTACAGAACCGAAGAACTTTACTTTCAGGCAGTAAAAGCTAAATGGATCACGCTTTCAGAGAATAGTTTTCTTAACTTTCTAGCAGCAGCAGTCAGGGCAAAAACCATTAAAAACGGCTGTTCAGTAAGGGTTTTTGTGGGAATTGTTAAGAAGAAATACTTCTCTCACATCACCCAAGCCGAAGAAGATAGGGCAAGAACAGCGATTAAAAAATTTCGATACTCAGATGCTCCGTCAAACGTTTCCTTTGAGGCTAGTCCAAATATGGCCTCGGTAAATGCTTGAGAGGAAGTGACGAGAGACTTGCTAGTTTAAGCGGCTTTTTTTAGGAGTAGTTCGTTTATTATTGTCTGATAAGGGACCGCTTTTTTCTTTGCCTGATCTTTTAACCAGGCGAGAGCTAGTGGGTGAAGCCTAATAGAGACAGGAACATACTTCTCGCTTCCAGCTTTGGGTGGGCGACCTTTTCTTTTTAGACGAGGTTTACCCGTAAGTTTTTCTATAGCTCTACGCCCTTTTTCAACGTCTAAAGGGGAGACACGTGTTGCTTTCTCAAATGGGAATACGTCTGTTGATTTCATAAAGAGCTCTTTCACTTTTATTCGCCTTACGAGCGCTAATGAGTCTATAGCGTTCTTTTTTACCTTTACCTCTAACGGTAAAAACGACAACTAAAACCCCAGAGTCTGATTCACCAATCTGCCAAAAGCGCTCCTCTTCTGTAGTTGAGTGCTTCTCATCAGCGGTTCGCAAAGCAAAAGGATCATCAAACACTGTAATAGCAAGTTGAAATGAAATCCCGTGTTTCTTTTGGTTGCTGACCGCTTTAACAGGATCCCATTCGAACTCCATATTCAGTATATACTAAAACTCAGCTTTTTGCACAATATTTTTCATCTTCGGATAAATCTCAGAAAAACAGACAAAGCGTAAGCCTCTGCTTTACTGAACTTTGGCTTGAAGTTTTTTAATTTCTTCTTGAAGGATTCGAACTTGATTTTCCAATCCACAAAGTCGTGTGTCATGGCTCATAAGCCCTCGGTCGGTCTTATTGATGCTATCACGAAGATAGGCGCCTTCTCGGATAAATTCCTTCCAAAAAATAGGCTTAAAACTCCAAATAGGTTTTGCTTTTATAAATCCATCTTTCATAGCTATTGTCTCTCCGTTAAAAAGTAAAGGACTTAGATAGCACAACAAAAAAGCTATGGGTGGGGTCACCTAACCGGTACACCCACCCGGTACACTTAATCAATAAAGACCGGAAGTGTTTCAAGTACATCATCAGTGCTGACTCCTGCATAGGAGAGCACCGAGACGGCTTGATTAGAGCCGAGAGTTCTAAATATTTGAGGGTTAAGAACTTGTCTCTCTGTGGTGGATGTGGAAGTAGAGGAGTTCTTAGAAGATGAGTAATTATTGATGCTGGAAGAGCTACCTTCACTTTGTGAGTGGCTTACCCGCTGTATTTCAACCCGGCCAAGGAGGTGATTGAGAAGCTCTATGGTGGTTTTGTCCTCCGTGCGAAAGCAGATTTTCTGCCTGAAGTTTTGAATGAGTGTGTTTGCCACATCATGGTTTCCGATAGCGGCGTAAAAAGAGCTCACCGCCTGAGCTGAGATAATGCCAATGCACTTAGAAGACCGAGATTTATCCCAGAAATTAAGGTCGGAGAGCCCATCCCGGCTGGCACTAACTATCTCTTGGAACTCATCACACATAAAGAAAACGGGCCTGTCCTGGTTCCAGGAGGCTTCCGAGTTTCTCTTCTGCATGGCGTTAAAAAACCGAAGCTTAATAAAATTATAAGCGACTTTGCCGCCCAGGCCCCAGCGGGCAAGAGGCATGTCCACAAGATAGACTGTGCCATTAAGGACTTCTTCCATTAAAGGAGCGTCTTTATCATCGGTACAAAAAGCATCCACCAAATCCGGGTGATTAAAAGGGGAGAGGACTTGAGCAACCGAAGCATTCACCCCGGAGCGTACTTTGTCATCAAAAGTAGAAAATATGGTTTCATAGTACGACAGGTAGCTTTTTAAAAGCCGTGAATCCCTTTCTTTTAAGTTAGAGAGCATACCGCGGGCCTCATCGTTTACGCCTTCTCTTACCGCAGGGTCGAAAAGGTAGGCGTGAAGATCAGAAAGAGAGTACCGCCCCGGGAAAAAAGACAGAATTCCTAGAGAGTTTTTACAAAGCTCACTTGCGGTATCAATCCAAAAAGCATCACTTCCCCCTCTAGTGTTTAGAAGAAGCGCACTTTTTAAAAAAGAGGCCGCTACTTCTGGGGTCAGCCCAGAGACCAGATTCATTTTGGTGTGCTCCGGGCCTATCACGGTAATTTCTCTATCAACGCCGCTAGCAATTACGTTCACCGCACGTTTAAAATCTCCTTTGATATCAAAGATAAGACCGCCGCAGTCTTGGTCGAGCAGTTGAAGAAGAAGAGGCTGAATAGCCCGGGTAGTTTTCCCTGATCCAATTCCTCCGAAAATGAGAATATTTTGAGCGGCATCTGCCAGAGGCAGGGTTACAATTTGAGAAGCTTTAAGCCCGGCTCCGTGGCCGAGGTGTCCTAAAATTCCGGTACTGGTTCCAAGGTAGAGACCGAACCGATCTGAGATTTCCTTTGGCAGGGTAGGGGATACAGACACAGGAATTTGTTTTCGGTATTTAACCCAAACCATAAAACAAAGTGACAAACCGGCTGGCACTAAAAGCCTCCAGAGGTGAAGAGGTTTAAGCAGTCCCGTCGTGGCATCAAGTGCGCCGCAAAGCCAAAAAGAGATAACGAGCCCATAGAAAAACTGAGCACCCCGTGGAAATCGTCCAAAATATTCGGTATCGACCCGCAGGGTTTTAACGCAAACAAAAAGCCATTTTAGAAGTGGCCACACGTAGAGAACGCAGATTAGAGAAAGAGATATTTGAGCGGCTAAGGCTGTCTGGTCTTTGAGAGATGTAAGCTGACGGAGCCCGAAGTAGACCCCTATGTAGACCATCACAAAACTGATGCAGACGTGCACAGCTTCAAACCTCGGAATTACGATTTCACCACTAGCTGCCCTTGTGAAAAAAGAAAGAGAAGAGCCGCCACTTCTAAGGCGCCTAAAGGTTGTGATTATGTCGTCTGCCATCTCCTACTTTTGTTGGTTGTTTTGTTTCAAGACTGACGCCCCCTTATCCTTATATTCCAAGAACAGTTTTGAGTCTGGTGAGAGCTCTTTTCCCGAAAGAAGGAGCCCCAAGATAAAGCTTTCGTCAGCCTCCATGAGTCCCGCAGTTTCAATAATTGACCCCAGAGCAATGAGTTTTTTGTTTCTCGCTTTTCGCTCTTTTTCGGTCAGCCGTCCTTTTTCCCGAATGAGAATAGCTTTCTTTTTAGCGATGAGTTCTTCGAGCTTTTTTATCTTTTGGAGAGCGTCTTTTTCTTTTTGGGACATATCTTTTGCCATCCTACACACAGAGTATCGAGGAATTGAACCGAAAAGTTTCCTTGAGTTTAAGAGGTAATTTAGGCTAAGTTTGGTTATAGGTTTGAGTAGTAATGCGCGTTTACCCGTTTCTAAAGAAACGGAACGCCCCAAAGTAAAGTGAAATGGCAATTTACATGCTTTCGGTAAAGCATAAAGCCAAAGGTAAAGGAGCCAGCGCCACCGCGCACGCTCAGTACATTCAGCGGGAAGGAAAATACGCAGGAGAGTCTCACGCCGAGTATTTGGAAAGGGGTGGTAAGCACAAAAAACGGGCTCACGAACTAGAGAGCACCTGGACTGATAACCTTCCAAAGTGGGCAGATAGTCCAAAGAAGTTTTGGGAAACAGCAGACATTTACGAGCGGGCAAACGGCAGAGTCTACACTGAGGTTGTGGTCGCTCTACCTCGAGAACTTCCGAAAGACGAACGTGAAAAGCTGGTACGGGAATTTATAGGTAAAGAGATAGGGGAACGCTTCACCTACACCGCAGCAATCCATAATCCAAAGGCGCTAGACGGTGGCGAGCAGCCGCACGCTCACATCATGTTTTCGGTACGAGAAAGAGACGGTATTGAGCGATCAAAAGAGCAGTATTTCAAACGTGCCAATCCCGACAGCCCAGAAAAAGGTGGGGCTAAAAAGAGCCGGGAGTGGAGCAAGGACTCAAGAGCAAATGACCGGGTTAATGAGATGCGGGCTTCTTGGGAGAAGCTTGCAAACAAGGCGCTTCAAAAGGCAGGACGGGATGAAAGAATTGATAGACGGACGCTTGAAGCTCAAGGAATTGATAGAGAGCCAGAACCAAAAATGGGGGTCGAAGTTACCCAGAGGTTAAAGCGCGGCCAAGAAACTGAGATTGGCGATAAGGTCATTGAGATCCGCAAATACAAAGAGCAGAAAAAAGAGATCGAATCCTTAGAAATTGAGCTCAAGAAAGAGAAAGCCAAAGTCTACGATTTTGATAAAGAGAAAGAGTCCAGAGAGGGAAATGAGTTTCGGTTTACGGGAGAAAAAAGAGACGTACCGGAGGAAGAAAAGAAGCAGTACAGGAGGACCCTTGATCTAGTTGTTACCAAGTACAAACGGGCGGACGGGAAGGATGAATACCGCTGGAAACAATCCGGAAAAGTCGCCTTTACCGATCACGGAGATAAAATTACTTACAGCTCAATTAGTCCGACTGCGGTGAAAGCTGGATTACAACTTGCTAAAGAAAAAGGTTGGGAAGGCGTTCAGGTTACGGGTAGTGAAGAGTTCAGACGAGAGAGCTGGCTTCAAGCTCAGATGATGGGAACAAAGCTTACCGGGTATACGCCGAAGGCTGAAGACTTTGAAAAATTAGAAACCCTCAAAAAAGAAAAACTTCAGAAAGCAGAGCAGTATAAGGAGCAAGCCAGAGGGAGTCAGAAAGAGCCCGAACGCCGGGGTGCGACGCAGCAGCAGCCTAAAGAACCAGGCAGGGGCGAAGGTTCAGTCTGGATGAAGGCATCAGAGCTTATCCCTGTAATTGATAAGACTGTTAAGGAGCTGCGGGAGAGGGGAGAGCCGGAAAGAAAGATTGATGATCTTTACCGAACTAAGTTCGACTTAAAAAAGCTTGGAGATGAGAGAGTTGAGGTTGATAGGGCTCCTAACGGAACTTTGCGTGTGAAGGAGAGGTCACTCCTCGGAACGGAATAAATTGTACGTTAAGGAACGGGTTGGAGTTGTATTCTGACGGCTCTGAGAGGGCGTAACCGCCCCTTGGTCGTTCCTCCCTCGAGCTTCTTCCAAAGGTAATCGCCAGTGAGGTTAATGTGTTCCCAGCCGAGAGGAGAAAGGTGGGCTATCAGTTCATCGGGGATTTTGTGTCCATTGGAGCGAAGCGCTGTGGTGGAACGTTCCAGATAAATAGTGTTCCAAAGCACGATAGCAGCCACGACAAGATTCAAGCCGCTGGCACGGTGCCGTTGATTCTCATAACTGCGATCACGGAGCTCACCCAGCCGATTGAAAAAGACGGCACGAGACAATGCGTTTTTTGCTTCTCCTTTATTGAGGCCGACATGAACACGCCGCCGAAGGTCCACATCTTTAAGCCACTCAAGTGTAAAGATCGTGCGCTCCATACGACCGAGTTCTCGCAAAGCCACAGCCAATCCGTTTTGCCTTGGGTATGCCCCAAGTTTTCGCAGCATGAGAGATGCTGTTACAGTGCCCTGCTTAATTGAGGTTGCGAGTCTTAAGATCTCATTCCAATTCGTAGTGATCTGTTTGATGTTAATAGGAGCGCTAATGAGACTTGTAAGCGTCGGGTAGTTGCTAGATTTCTCTATCGTGTAGAGACGTTTGTCTGCGAGGTCGCGAATACGGGGAGCAAAGCGGAAACCCAGCAGATGACAAAGTGCAAACACATGGTCAGTAAATCCTGCGGTGTCCGTGTAGTGCTCCTCGATGAGGAGATCCGACTCGTGGTAAAGTAACCCATCTAAAACATGAGTAGCGTCGCGCACAGTGGCGTTGATCACCTTGGTGTGAAATGGCGCGTATTGATCCGAAATGTGTGTGTAGAAAAGGACTCCGGGATCATTGCCGTAGCGAGCGTTGACCAGAGCAGCGCCTTCTCCGCGACCACCTGCTCGAAAGTATTGGCCGTCAGATGACGATGTTGTTCCATCACCCCAGTGCGCGGAGAATGGTAGCACGTGGTGAAAGTTGACAATTTCCGCTAACGCTTTGCTGTATGTTTCGTCCCGAATATTCCAGTCAGCAACATCACTCAAGCGAGAGAGCGAGGAACCGGGACAAGCATCAGCCATGCGCACGAGCCCAAGATTAATAGCGTCAGCTAAAATGGCCGTGAGAATAGTCAATCGATCCTTAGGCGGAGCTCCACTTCGAAGATGAACAAAGTGCTCCGAAAATCCGGTCCACTCATCAACCTCCACCAACAGGTCGGTGATTTTAGTGCGGGGCAAGGCGGCATATGCCTGACGTATCAGTGCACCGGCTTCCTCAGGAACAAGATTATTGAGTGGGGTAATTTTGAGAACACCATCAGTGATGACTGCGTCAGGAAGCTCTCCCCGTTCAGCCAGTCCGTTTACATGGATGAGCAACTGTTGCAATTCTTCGCTTCTTTCCTTCAGGTAAACAGTGCAATCCGACTTTATCGGAAGGGGCAATCCAACCGATCTAATCGCGCTAAAATCTGAAGGCGGCAAAAGATACTCTTCGAAGTCACGGAACTGGCGACTTCCTACGACCCACAAATCCCCCGAGCGTAAAGCATTGCGGAGTTCCGACAGAACGCACAGCTCGTAGAATCGCCGGTCGATTTCATCAGCCTGGAACACATGCGGTTCCCAACGGCGCCTGATAAAACTTCGCGGGGCATTTGAGGGAACTTTTCTTAGACCCTTGGCGTTGAGGTCACGCAGAAGTTCTACCGCCTTGAGTATCGCCTCGCTGGCAGGGGCTGCGCGAAACTCAAACGTGTCCAAGAATTCTGGCGCGTAACGTCTAAGTTGGGGGTAGCTGTTTCCAACCAATGCGAGAAAATCGAAATCGTCAGGCTGAGCAAGTTTTGCTGCTTCCTCGACAGACACTTGGAACGTATCCCACGACAGAACTGATTCAATAGCTTTGAAAGCATCACTTGCAGTGGCTTTAGCTTCGATAAGTGCTCGACCAATCCGCACGTAGAGATTTACCTTTTCATTTATAGCCTTCCCGCTCTCGTGAAACTTTTCCACATGTTTTCGTTCGGCTTTCCTGAACTCTTTTCCCAAGAATCGTTCATGCATTTCTAGAGTTTGATCTGTGAGAGTAGCCATAGCTTCCAGCACCATCGCGACCAGAGTGCCGTGCCTACGCAGATCAATGAATTCCCTCAAATGGGCGGCATCAGTGTTGAGTCCCTCCCGGGCCACTTGCAGTAATCGATTCTGGTGAACTCGCCGTGCCCACTCGGACGGGATGCCAAGTTTACGGAGGAAGACTAGTCGCTCAATGCACTTCAAAATATTCCCAGCGCTAGCCGCACCAGAGGGTTGCCGCAGCCATCCTATTGATGTTTGCCAGGAATCCGGTCGTTGACTGAGGAGATCGTCAAGACCTTTACGTTGTGTTGTAGACAGGTCAACGGTAAGTGCGTGGTAAGCATCACGTCGAGCTCGCACCCGCACCGAGGAAGCGAGTCGATCCAATAGGGTTATGCTCGGCATTACTATCCGGCGCTCTTGGAGTTCAACCAACAGTGCCCTGACAAGAGCAATCCCCTGGTCAGTCGTGCGTGCAACGTCTTTGAGCCAAGCGGAAAGCTCCCGGTATTCTCGTAGGCCAAACGTGCGCCAATCAAAGACTACAAGTAGTTCACTAAAATGCTCTCGACGGGTTTCATCTCTCTTCGCGTACTCTGCTATCTGAGCCGGATCCACCTCAATCTGATTCGCAATGACTTTCAAAAGTGAAAGTGGAATAGTTTCCTCAGGATCCCATGCCCTTCCATGTCGACGAAGGCAACAAAGCTGAACTGCGAATCCAAGCCGGTTTTGATCACCGCGATGTTTTGCAATGAGGTCCAACTCGTTCTGATTGAGACTATAGCGATCCACAAGTTCTTGCCGATCGCTCGGGTAGACGAGTATTTGTGTACGCTGGGCTAGGGAAAGCAGTACTTGTCTTGGCATTGCCTAAAATATAGCATTCTAGGCAAACTGATATTGAGAATTCAACAAAAACCCCAACAATCACCTATGCTGAAGAAGAGACTCCAACGATCATTTTCGGCAAAGTTGAGTCAGAAACGTTCGAACTTACCTCCAAAGCGGAAGAAAAGAAGCCCCCTAGTTCGGGAATACCTTCGACCGGATGAAATTGAAGCAATGATCAAGGCAGCACGAAAATCAGCGCGACACTCAGCGCGGGATGCCGCCATCATTCTCATCATGTTCCGTCATGGGCTGCGTACAGCAGAACTTGTCGCGTTGAAATGGCAACAAGTTGATCTTAAGGCAGGATATATTGACGTGCTTCGTGCCAAGAGAGGCAACAACGCAAAGCATCCATTGCGGGGCCCTGAACTTCGAGCCCTCCGAGAGGTTCAACGGGAATACCCAAACTCACCATACGTTTTTGTTTCAGAGAGGCGAGCCCCTCTCTCTACAAGGTCAATTCGGGCTATCGTCGCCAAGATTGGAAAGCTTGCAAAGCTTACTTTCACTCCCCATCCCCATCAATTACGCCACGCCTGTGGTTATTACCTCGCCTCTCAGGGGCATGACACTAGAGCTATTCAGGATTACCTCGGGCATAAGCACATCATGCATACCGTCCGCTATACCGCTATGGCCCCACATAGATTTGAAACCTTCTGGACTGATTGATCTATTTTTCCTTAACGTACAATTTATTCCGTTCCGAGGAGTGACCCCAAGGATATTGAAAAGGTAAAGGCGAGAGCCAAGGAAATTGAGAAAGAACCGGTTCGAAAACTGGGGTTAGGACTTACAAGGGGAAGGGGCCGGTAAGCGGCAAGCCTCAGGCTTCCTTTTTGGTAGCTGCGGTAGTCGCGAGTTTGTGAGCAACTAATGAATTTAAAGAAACACCTGCTTGAGCTGCCTCCATTGCAAGAGCACGGTGTGTTCGTTTATCTATTCTCACATTAAATTGGCCACTATAATTTTTTCTGGAGGGAGCTACAGGAATAGACTCTTTCTTTTTTTGGAAGCTTTTCTTTACCCCCTCCCAAGCGATTTTTAACTCATCAAGAGCAGTTTCAGGTTTAGAGGAAAAAGCTGAGACCGTTGGTAACTCGACAAATGCGGCAAGCCAATCACCATCTTCATCAAGGGTGAGAGAAACTGTAAATCCGTCAAACTCTCGATTTTTTTTCATAATGTTGACTCCTCATTTAATACTGCAAGAAATTGATCTACTTGATACCGTTTTGCCTTTCCGTCTCGCATGGGTTGAATAGAAATTCTCGCCCCTTTGGGAGAGTACCAAATTCTATGGCTCCCTGTCTGGTGATCAAACGTCCATCCACACTTATCAAGAAGAGCTTCAAACTCTGCAAGTCTTAGTCCCTGCGGATTACGCCTTGCTTGCTCAAGGAGCTTTTCTTTCCTACCCATACTGTAACTATATATAGTTACATCGGCCGATGCTATATAAACCTTTAGCCTATGGCCAAAAACACTAGGTTTCGGCCAGCATCGTTTTATCCCTAAAATACCTCTACTTTTCACTGTTTTTACTCCCTTATTTCTAAGGGGTTTTTGGCCAGGGGTGTTTTTATGCGTGTAGGGCTCTATGCAAGGGTATCAACCCACGATCAACAGACTCTAAAGCTCCAATTAGAGGCTATGCGAAAGTACGCGCATAGCAGGAAGTGGAAAATCGCCTTAGAGATTAAAGATATTGGATCTGGGGCAAGTGATCGCCCGAAGCGCGAAGAGTTACTTCGCGCAGCGCGTCGGCGCGATATTGACGGCGTAATTGTTTGGAAGCTAGACCGTTGGGGAAGATCTCTACCTGATCTTATCGGCACGTTAAGAGAGCTCTCTGAAATTGGTGTTACATTTGTATCTCTAACAGAAGCAATTGATCTTACTACTCCATCAGGTAGAGCGATGGTCGGGTTTCTTTCAGTATTTGCAGAGTTTGAAAGAGAGCTATTAAAGGAGCGCGTAAAAGCTGGCCTCTCACACGCAAGATCTGAAGGAAGAATCGGAGGACGCCCAAAAACTTCAAGCCTTAAAAGTCTTGAGATTCAAAAGCTCTTTAAAAAAGGACTCTCAAAGTCTGCGATTGCAAGGAAACTAAATTTACCCCGAACAAGTGTAAGAAGAGCGCTTGATGCTTAAACTTCTCGCCATGAGAAAATATTTTGTACATCTTGAGATAACTGATGTGTATCAGCGTGCGATAAGATTCCAAGATACGATTGAAGCGACTGATTCAAGCTGTCACTATCAATTGCACCTTCGTAAAATTCACCGTGCCTGACACCAAGTTTTCTAAACATCCTTCTTTTGGTCGTGGTTCTAAGCACTCGGTGATGAGGAAATGTAATATAACCCAGAAAATCGATTCCCTGTGTGAGTGGCCTCAGTATTACTTTATCAGGATGAAGCCGTAGTTTTAGTTTCTCGCCTAGAAACGATTCAATTTGAGGTACAAGCGCTTGAAGCTCACTCTTTTTATGCGAAATGAACAGCATATCGTCAGCGAAACGAAGGTAGTGTTTCACTTTGAGGATACGTTTTACGAACTGATCAAACTCATTAAGGTAAATATTGGTAAAGATCTGAGAGGTAAGATTTCCAATTGGAGTCCCCTTCCCTTCTTGTTCTTCAATATGAAAGCTACCGATTACGTTTTTAAAAAGCCGTAACGCTTTTTCATCCCTAATCGTCTTT
>MWWH01000141.1_pt1 | contig 18754 bp, 20 predicted proteins | sample 1047231 | NCBI WGS metagenome assembly MWWH01 (sample SAMN06349967, study PRJNA376086) | soil metagenome | isolation source: MG3-2 sample Antarctic (ecotone) soil | place: Antarctica | collected 2015-01-13 | reverse complement strand
TGGCAAGTCGGCGCAAAGCGTCCTCTACGAGTTCCTCGCGTTTGGATGGGTAATAATAGCGTTTAACGCCGTCGCTGTCTGTGATGACGGCGGGCGCAATCTCAATTTTGTATTTTATGGTTTTGCACTCAAATCCACGTTCAAGAACGCGCAAAAATTCGCCGCCGATACGCTCCACTTTTCCCCAATGGTATTTAGGCATAAAATCGTAAAGCTCTATCGTGTTTGAATAACGCTGCTGCTCGGCAGGTTTTAAATCAAGTAGCCGAAACAAAGACAACTGAAACGGCTCGCTCCGGGCGTAATCCTCAAGTTTTTTGGCTGACTCCGGCGCAGCTTCCCTTTCCGGCATTGGTTTGCCGAGTTTTTCTTTTTTCTTTTTGGAAGGGATTGACATACTCTTTTACTGCTTTACTGCTTTACTGCTTCATCGCGTTCTTCCCGTATTACTTTTTGAATAGTAGACATCTTTCATTTCTACGACTCTAAAATTTTCTTGATTTTATCGATTTTGATATACAGGTGAAACCGATCATCCTTTAATTCCGTCAGACCGAAACCTAAATAAAATTTTCGTGCCTGCTCATTCAGAGCATAGACCTCAACGGCATAAATCCCGAGCTGCTCGGCAAGTCCTACGGAACGTCTAAAGGCATTTGCCAAAAGTGCCGTTCCTAATCCTTGTCCTCTGGCTGATTTATCTACTGCCAGCCGCCCTAAATGCACGACGGGAACAGGATAGCGGGGTAAGTTTTCCGGCACAATTTCATAGCCGAATGAATTACTCGAAAGCGTGTAATAGCCGTATATTTTTGGAGCGTCTTCTTTAACCGCCACAAAGCTGCGCCCTAAGCCTTTTTTAGCGTTTTGCCGCGCATACTGCTTCAAAAAGACATTCAGGCTTTCCTCACCGCAATCAAAATCTTCTCTATCGTGCGTCTTAGCAAGCAATTCGATTTTGTATGGTTTTATCATTCGGCTATCAATTCATCGTGAATCTTAAAAGCCTCAATCAAATTTTCATTCGGCTCATCGTCGGCATCGAGCATCGCCAAAAATATGTCGCGGTCGCGGTTTGATAATTTACGAAAATGATGGCGTTCTAAAATCTCGTCGGCGGATTCGGAAAGATTTGCGATTGTAAAATCCGTTAATGATACGCCGGAAACCATCGCCGCTTGTTCAATCCGTTCCTTCACGTGCATCGGAAGCCGGATATTTAGACGAGCAATGTCTTGGGCTGTGTTTTCTGTTGTTGGCATAAATGATTGCCTCCTGAAATCATTCTATCAAATAATGTGGCGCAATGCCACATTAAATTAGTTTTGGCTGCCCCTATTCTTTCCGCAGCTTTCCCGGTGCCGGCACATAACGGTAAAGCGTCGGCTTTGAGATTTTAAAGGTTTCACAAATCGCGCCGATGGAAATGCTCGGATCGTTCACCATCGCCCGCGCCATTTCCACTTGCTGCGGTGTGAGCTTTTCTTTTCGCCCGCCGGTTCTGCCTCTGGCTCTGGCTGCTTTTAGTCCGGCTTTTGTCCGCTCGCGGATCAGTTCGCGTTCAAACTCGGCGAGAGCGCCGAAAACGTGAAAAATCAATTTTCCGCCGCTGGTCGTCGTGTCTATGCTTTCCCGGACGCTGGCGAATCCGACGCCTTTTTCGTGAAGTTGGTTGACGGTTTCGATTAAATGTTTAAGGGATCGTCCCAAACGGTCGAGCTTCCAGACAGTCAACACATCACCGACGCGGGCGAATTCTACCGCGTCGGCAAGTCCTTTGCGCTCATCCTTCGCGCCGCTCGCCGTGTCGTGAAAGATTTTCTCACACCCGACGGCTTTCAGCGCATCAGCTTGCAAATCTAAATTCTGGTCTGCTGTCGAAATTCTCGCGTAACCGATTTTCATAAAATTTTGGCTTCAGTAAAAAAGTGGCTCGGCAATGAAAAGATTTTTTCGCAAAACCCGGCTTTTTGCAAGTCTAACTTTACTTTGATTTTTTTATGGCTTTATTTACCGAAAACCACGCTTTTCCGGCGGTCGCTGAGGGTCGCCGCCGGCGGTAAAGAAAACGTCCGTTTGTGAGATTATAAATTGTCGGCTGCGCCAACATTTACGTGCCTCCAGAAAATCATCCAAAAAGCCAAATACTTTCGAGACTTTCATAAGCCAAAAATTTATCATTAGCGCATCCGAAAGATGAAAGCGGCGAAAGTTGCTATTGCTCCCGCAACAAACCCACCGCCGAAAATCAATGCCAGCCAACCGTATAAAACGATTTTGTCCCAAACAGTGTTTTCGTTCAATTCCTGGTAGCGATTTCGCTCGGCGACGAGGCGTTCGCGTTCGGCGGCGAGACTTTCGCGTTCGTCTTGCACCGCTAGTTCGACGACGCGGCGATATTCCGGTGCGTATTGTTTGAATGCCGCCGCGGCTTCCGAAGAAAGTTCGGCGGGCGGCGCGAGTGAAGCTCTAACGTAGGCGCAACTGCCGCCGATTGTTATGGCGCACAAAATGGCGGCGAAAGCAATGATTAGATTTTTTCTCGCTATCATCTTTGCCGCTACCTCAGCTTTTTTCGCTCGCCGCGCCGCCTCTTTTCGCTCGGCGTCAAAACTGCGGGCATCGTTCTGTGCTTCGGCGAGCGCGCTTTTCAGGGTCGCCGTTTGCTCTCGCGTCGCCGAATGTTTTTTTGAAAATTCGTTTCGTTCTTTTTTGACAACAGCCAATTGGCGGCGCGTCTCGTCCAATGCGGCGGCGTATTGAACGGTTTTCTTCGCCGCCGGCGCAAGTCTGCGAATCGTTTGTTTTAGCTCCACGATTTTTGCTTCGCTTGAGTCGGAATTGTTAGAAAAGCTGATGCCGCACTTGCAGAAGCAAAAACGGGCTGAAAAAAGTTAGGAATCACCAGCTCAAAAGTTAAAATAAATCGTCTGCAAATCTTTTCTTTGGCCCTGGATTATCTGTATTTTCAATCGTCATTTTGCGCGCAATTTTGCCTAAGTTTCCTGTCTATTTACGACTAAAATTTCGCCCGTTTTGCGAACCGATTTTCATTTATTCGTATGCCATTTCTCGTTCTTGGACTAGCGGGAGCATTCGTGCGAAATGTTACGCTTTCGCCGTTTTCTTTGTTTGTTTTCCTTAATATAGGCATATAATGTTGGTTTGGTGATGCTCATCATTTCGCAGATTTGCTGAACGGTATGGTTCTTTCGTTGATATGTTTCAACCGCGCGTCTTCTTTCTTTAGCATTCAGAGACTTCTTTCTTCCGCCTAAACCTATCTTGATAATAGGGTAATAAAGTCGCAACCGAATCACCGGCGCACACGCTCGCAAGGGGCGCGAGAACGGCTTCAGACGAAGGAACACTTGGCGCGGCTGGCGGTCGGACTTGGCGAGGTCGAGTTGGCGCACAAATTTGAGCGATGTCATTCGCGCCATTCGGTTTTAACCTGCGGTCGGCACATCACCCGAATAATTCCAAACTTCACCTGCGAGTTTCGGCTTTGCCCGGATTGCGGTCGGTGATTTGGAAATTTTCAGCCGGGATTTAGTCGAGGGCTGCGCTTGTCCGCAATGCAACGAGCCTTTATTTGATTTGAGAATGTCGGGCAAAGAATTGCCGCAGTTTTATGAGCGAATAGAAGCGAGTCCGACGGTTTCACCGCCGCGCAAAGTTTGGATCAAGTTGGAACTAAAAAAAAGAAACAAAAAGAGACAAAAAAGACATCTAAAAAAGGGAAGTAATGAGCGGAAGAAAACTTGAGTGATTCTCTCTGACGGCGATTCTCGACGCGCTGAACGGTTCGGACGTGGCGACGGCGCCTGATAACTTGTCGCAACTTGTCGGCGCGGCTGTTGAAGTTTCGGGGAAAGTGGAAAAGCGCGTCAAACGAGACGGACAATGTAAATTTGTGATTGAGCCGGGCGCGAGTGTTCCCGACTTCGTCGTATTTGCAGACTGCATATCGGACGCGGCAAAAGTTACGGCGCGGAAGATTCAGAAAGGTTCGTTTGTGTCGGTTTGCGGAAAGTGGGCGACGTTCGGCGCGGTTGCCGTCTGCTTGTCCGATTGCCGCTTGCAGTAAAATTGCGATGGATTTAGGGTTGGTAAGAAAAAATTCCTAAGAGGGTTTAGGAGAATTTATTATGAGAGAAAAGATTAGTTTTTGGTTTTATTATGTGAAGTTCCGAATAGCTGTTTCACTAGGTATTCACCGGACTCTCAATCCATTGGATATAGAATGGCGGCGGCGGCATTGGCAGAGTGTAAAAGCGGCGAAACGTTGCAAGTGAATGTATTAAATTGGAAAAATTGGACACGTCAAAAGTAGAGAGAAATAGATTATGGTCGGAAAGAAAACAGGCGGGTGCGTTGCGGGAACGCCGAACAAATTGACGAAAATGTCCAGAAATGTCCGCTTTTGAGAACTTCCCGGCGCGTGTAGATTGAACGAAACTCGAACGAAACTAGAACAAAACTACGAGAGACTCAAAAGAGAATTGTGTACTGCTCCCGTTAATCAAGCTGTGGCAGAGCGAGTAATTTGATTATTTTTGAACCACTCGCTTTCAAATGCGTTCGGCGTTTTGTAACCAATTGCCGAATGCAGATAATTTTCGTTGAAATACTCGACAAACTTTTCTATCTCAACTGCCAGTTCTTCAACCGATGCCCATTCGCGCAGCCAGCAAAGCTCTTCTTTGACGGTGCGAATCAGCCGCTCGGTGTCAGCGTTTCCTTTCGGATTGGCATAAGCGGTAAACGCCTGTCTGATTCCGAAAGCACGACATTCTCTCATAAAAGTTAAAGATGTCGGCTGTGAGCCGTTGTCGCTCATCAAGTTCAACTCAAGATTTTCTGTTTCCCGAATGCCTCGCGGAAATTGCCGACAAACTGCCCGGTTGACCGCTTCGAGCCAATCGGCGGCACGACTGCGCTCGGCGACAAACGCACCCAAAATCTTTTTCGTAAACCAATCATTGACGACTACCAAATATGCCCAGCCTTCCTTGGTCAAAACCTTCGTCATATCCACGCCCCACCAATTATTCGGTTTTGAGGCACATGGTTTCGACCCGCTTGTTGCTCGCCGGGCTTTTAATTTCTCATTGCCTTTAATGAGTAGACCGTTTTCTTTGAGTAATCGGTAAACGCGCTTTTTGTTAATAACCCGCTTTTCGACAAGTACCAAATACGCCCAAATCCGGCGATAACCCCAAAACGGATGCTCCGCTTTGAGCCGCTGGATAGTCGGCAAAACCAATCGGTCGGACTCTTCAATAATCGCGCTACGTCGCCTTTGAAACTTTACCAATCGTTTTTTTAAGTTCCATCGTCAACTCGCCGACTATCGTTTTCAGTTTTTGATTCTCCCGCTCCAGATGTTCTTCCTTTTTGCTCTGCGCTTTCGTTTCAAAGACCTTTGGAATGTTCTCTAAAAACTGTTCGTGCCATTTGTAATACTGTGTTTGATGAATCTGATATTCATTACAAATCTCAGCCACGCGGCGACCTTTCAAACCCTGAACTACGATTTTCGCCTTTTCTTCAGAAGTCCAAATTCTGCCTTTTCCCATAGAAAGTATTCTCCCAAATTGTTAGAATACTCGCTCTGAATTAACTTTGTCTTAGCAGGGAGCAGTATAACCCTTTAATACGCCAGCCTTCTTTTCCTGGTAATCAAGCTGACGTTCTAAAGCGCGACATCCCCGCTGTTTATGCTTTTCAGCTATCCAATGCCCCAAAGAGGAATGTCTGTCTTCTTTCATTCCGTTAAAATACTAAAACTTATACAAAAAAACAATATTCTTTTTGGGATTCTAAATTGCTCACACCCTTCCAATTACAGGTCATGTAACAAAAGAGATGCCGGAAGCATTAAGTTGCTGAATATAAAGTTTGACAATCGATTCGAGCATCTTTTGGCTCTTTGAAAAACAAATCGTTCTCCTTTGAAGACGTTTTAAGTGTGTCCGAAAGTTCAAGTTTTGTCTTTCGATGCGCTGGGTTCCGGTTTTGCCAATCCAATGCCGAACTTCTGGAATCAAGTTTTGATACGACTCCCAACTGTCGGTATAAAAGCGAGTAATCCGAATATTTGATAATTTCGCCAGTAGAGTTTGACAAGTTTCATCGGTGCGCTTGCCGAGCGAAAAAGCTAGCATCTGTCGGTATTTTGGCGAATAAGCCAACCACAGCCAGCACTGATTCTTTTTCTTTTGGACAAAAGACCACATCTCGTCTAATTCGACATCGGCAAGTTGAATCGGCGTCTCGGCAGCGGTCGAAGTTGCCGCTCGATGGCGGATAATCTTCATCACGGTCGTCGCGGAAACTTGCAAAACTCTTGAAATATCTCGAATGCCTGAGCCGTTCAAACACATCGGCACAACAAGTTCTCGAATATATTTCAGATACGCCCGATAAGTGTAGATCAGAATAAACTGCCGGGCGCAGGCTTTACAGCGATAGCGTTGTTTTCCCTGTTTGTTTATGCCATTCTTTTTGATGTTCAGACTTGAACAAGCGGGACAAGTTATTGTTTCATACTGCACATTTGAAATTTTAACTTGTCCTTTCTCTCAAACATCTTTTCTGTTACACGACCCAATTACACTGCTGACTGCCAATGCCCTGTCAAGGCAGAGACATAAAGTATAAATAGCCTCTGAAAGACGGCTTTCAAGAAAATTCCGTCAATCGCTTTCCTGACCGATGTAAATGTTTTGACAAGTTTTCAAAAATGAGAGTATTTTCTCCTATTGCTGATTATCGAATTTTACGACTGACATTTTTTAGTCTACGCTAAACGTTACAAAACTTAGGTTCTTTCAACGAAATTAATTGAGATGCTTTTATGGAAAAAGATGTTAACAACTTACAACCCCGGCACCAACATTCTGACCGAAATATTACGGAAACCAAAGAGCAACAGGCGAACGGGGAGAATTCTGACAAAACGGTGGAAAATAAGGAGTGGAGCAATCTTCTTTTATCGCTCTCGCTGATGGATTATCATCAGGCTTGCGTCGCTGTGGCAAGGTTTTTCGACGTTCATTTCGGGATTGATGACATAGTGTTGCTCGATTACAGCCAGAATCGTTTTATACCGGTTTCCGCTTCCGGCAGTCTGATCGAAGAATCAGCCCGTTTCGCTATATCACAATCGGCTTCTTCCATTTTTGCTCGATTCGAACATCTTTTTAAGCTTGCGGCTCTCAAACACACTTCAACCCGCATATCCGCACCTCCCTCAAATAAGATAAAATATGTAGACTGGGAAAAGTTCTTGGCAGTCAAGCGCGCCGCCGAGACTATTCACTTGTTCCCGCTCGCGGCAGGCGGCGTCACAAGCGGAATCTTGGCAGTATCTGGCAATTTCAAAGACCCTCCTCCTGCTTCACGCGAACAAATCGCACGGTTTGCCGCCCACGTCATTCTTGAATTAGAAGTTATCCGCCTCCGAAGCGAAGTGGAATGTAGCCGTCTTCTCGTTACCGCCATCAACGATTTTAACAAAAGCCTTTCCAACATCGACGATGAAAACTTTCTCTTAGACGTTACCCAAATCTCACTGGCGTTGTTGCAAAGCGGGCGCGGTTCGCTGCTGTCGTTTGACCAATCGTCGCAGCGGTTTGCAATCCAGGCAGCAGTCGGCATCGGTGCCGAAAGATTCGAGCGATTAAATATTGACGCGGGCGAAAAAATAGCCGGCAAAGCGTTGCACGAGGCGCGCCCGCTTTTGGTTCGGGACGTGCGCTCGACAGCGGGCATTAAACCGTCGCCGGCAAGCCGGGGGTATAAAACGAACAGTTTTATCAGCTATCCGATAAAGGTGGGCGGGCAGATCATCGGTATATTAAACGTTACCGACAAAATCGATGGCGGGGAATACAGCGATTGTGATCTAGAGCTTCTCGAAGCATTTGCCCCGCAGCTGGCAATCGCTCTGGATCGGACAGTGCTTAAGAAAAAAGCCGGCGAACTTGAGCAGATCTCCATAACCGATCCGCTGACCGGGCTTCTCAATCGCCGGTATCTCGAAGTGCGGCTAGCCGAAGAAATTAATGGTTTGAGCCGTCACGATTACTGGTTAAGCTTTCTGATGATCGACGTGGATGACTTCAAGTCCTATAATGATACCTTTTCTCACCCGGAAGGTGACAAGGCGCTTAAATTAATTGCCCATACGCTCAAAGAAAATTTGCGAGGTGCCGACGTTGCTACCCGTTACGGCGGCGAGGAGTTTTCGGTTCTGCTTCCTCAGACAGACATCAACGAGGCGATTCTAACCGCCGAGAGGATACGTTCGGCAGTGGAAAAAATAGCCGTTCTGAATCGAAAAGTCACAGTGAGCATCGGGGTTGCCGCCTGTTCAAAAGAATTGTGTTCGGCGGCATTGCTAGTTTCCACGGCTGACAGATCCCTTTATGAGGCGAAAAGAGCGGGTAGAAACAGTATTCGCGCTAATAATATTGTTTAACCAGTTTAATAATTAATGCCCTTTGTTAACCGCCGATATATATGGGGTCCCTCATGAAGAAAGGGTTGAGTCGAAAGAAGCGTCTAGATAAATTCGAAAATTACCTTTAAATTGTTAAGGGGTGAAATGCAGGCAAAAGAAAAAGGACGATAACCTTTTACAGATTTCGTCCCTTTTCGCGTTATATTTAAAACAATCAACGCTTTATTCGACAACAATTAACATCTTAAACACAAACAGCTGTGGTTTGACACTGACCAACCTGCAAACCTGCTGGTACAACGCATACACATACACCAATCGCAGGTCGGAGAACGAGTCCGTTAGGACACGTGGGTGTTAGAACGCAAGCAATATTGAGAATAATACTACAGCCGCCAACTGGTGTTATGCATGCCGCCATTCTTCCTGCTGACGCAGCCTGAGAGGCAGTAGGTGCGACCAGTGATGAGATTAACGGCAAAGCAATCATTGTGCCGAGTCCGACTTTTTTGATTACTTCACGGCGTGACAGACCGTTAAAATCAGGAACGATTTCTTCGCTGTTAGCAATCAAATTTTCTTTCTTTAATTGGTCTATTGCCAGCCAAACAAAATCTTCTGTAGCGGGTGATTTTAGTTTTTGGCTGATTGCTTGGCTGATTTCCGTAACGGATTTGTTCCCGTCACACATTTGCCAAACCAGTGCGGATGTCTCATTTAAGCAAAATGCTCTGTTTTCTTTTAAGTCATAGATTAAAACTTCATCTTCTAACTTTTGAACGACAATATCTTCTTTGCGACTTGCGGGATACGGTTTCATTAAAATCGATTTCTCCTTTCAAACAATTAAGGCAGAACTTTAAATTGAAAACTGTAAATTGCCTTAGTTTTTCAATAGCTAAAAGTTTAACTTACCTCTAATTTCATCTATTCCAAAGAAAACTAAAATCTAGGCAATGATGAAAGCGGCTAAGTTTAACCCAAAACTTACAGCGAAAATTTTAAGAAGAAGCAATTTACACTCATCTACAAGCAACTTACACACATTTGGCTGGAAAGTCAATGGATAAATTGCCGATTCCTTTTTTAGTGACAATTATAAACCAGATACATTGGAGCGGCGAAAACACATTTGCAAAACGTGCTGACGGCAACGGCGGTCAACACTGTCCGGCTCAGTAATTGGTTGAACGAAGTGCCGGTAGCAACAACCAGACAGCCGTCATTTGCCAGAATAATCAGACGAGCCAGGACGGCATAACGAATTCGCCAGCGGTATCCAAAAGTGCGGAAGAGCCAACACCTTGACCACCTCACATTTTGCCGGTTGGAAATAAAAAATCTCTTATCTGCTCTGTTCCGGCAAATTTTTCTAACTTTTTCTTTTTCTTTATAGAAGCCATCTCAAAAATAGGCTCTGAACAAAATCAGCCTACATCCGAGTTGAACGAAACCTAAATGATTTTCCGCATGATATTCATAGCGCACTACAATCCGGCGAAAATTGTGCAGCCACGCAAACAACCGCTCGACTTTCCAGCGTCGTTTGTAGCGGCGCAAGCATCTGCCGTCCTGCGTTTTGGCTCGTCGGCGATTTTGTTTGTGCGGAGCAATCAGTTCAATTTCAAAGCCATCTCGCAACTGTTTGTCGAGCGGGTCAGAATCATACGCCTTGTCACCAATCAGACGTTTTGGTCTGTCATCGGTGAATCGCCGGCAGAGCGTTTTTTCAACGAGTTTGACTTCGTGCGGCGAAGCAGAATCGGTGTAGATGGCGAGAGGAAGACCAGCACCGTCTGCCACTGCCATGAGTTTCTGGCCCTTGCCCCGCTTTGTTGTGCCAACTTTGCCGCCCCTTTTTTCGACACGATAAACGTGCCGTCAATAAAACATTCCGAGAGGTCAAGTTTGCCGCGCCGCAGTAAATCCTCAGCTAAACTCTCCAAGACGAGTTTGAGTTTGTCTGTCCTGACCCACTGTTGGAAGCGGCGGTGGCAAGTCTGGTACGGCGGAAACCTCTCCGGCAAATCGCACCACCGCGCCCCGGTTCGTAATATCCATAAAACGCCATTCATCACTTCACGCTCCGAACGGCGCGGTCTGCCGCGTGTTGTCACGACAGACAGTTTATCAAATAACGGTTCAATAACAGACCATTGTTCATCGGTTAATTCTTCGCTTAGTGCCATGCGCGAAGTTTACCAAACTATTTTTGAGATAGCTTCTAGTAATCTCTCAAAGATTCTCCCTTATTTTTTTAGATTTATACAGTATTTTTAGATTTATGCAGCAGCCCGCGAGCGCGAGATAGCGCATATATTTAAGCTGTTCAGAGCGGCGGAAGTCGAGCCGGGGCTGATAAAAGGCTGGGCAATCGCCCGTCATTATCCGGCTTTGAGTTTGCGCCCGTAGGGTGATATTGATTTGTGTGTGCGCACCGAACAATATCAAACAGCTCAAAGATTATTAGAAAATACAGATGTCCGCCGATACCACATCGATTTGCACCGAGGATTCCTTAAACTCGACATCGAGAATATTAACGACCTTTATTCTCGTTCCGAACTGATTAAAATTTGTGAAATCGAAGCGCGCGTACTTGGCGCCGAAGACCATCTGCGACTGCTGTGCAGCCACGCGCTCGGTCACGGAGCGTGCCGCGCGCTTTGGTTGTGCGATATAGCCGTGGCGGTTGAAAAGCGCCCGAAAATTTCGATTGGCAAATCTGTTTTAGCGGTAACCCGGTGCGAGCTAATTGGGTTGCCTGCGCCGTTCTGCTGGCGCACGAATTATTAGGCTTGTCGATTGACGATACGCCGGTCAGAGAAGTATTAAAACGGTTGCCGGATTGGACTATTCCAATTGTTCTCCGACAATGGGGCGTGTTAACCGAATCGCACGGGGTTCGAAAGCCGTTTGCCGATTATATGCATAATCCGAAAGGAGTGATAAAAGCTCTGCAAATGCGCTATCCGAACCGCATCGAAGCGACCGTTGCATCCAGAAGAGCTTTTGATGAATCAAGCGGACTGCCCTTACAGATGGCGAATATTTTTTGGCGAGCCGCTGAATTTTTAACCGAAACCGCAAAACGACGGCGTAAAAAACTTTAACCGGCATGCTCTTTGGAGGAAATGATAAAGAACGCGCGTTAAGCAACAAGGCAGAACGGATAAAAATGGTCAACTCAAACTATTTTAATAAGCCGCAGCAACCTGCGGCTTATTTTATTTCGATTCTGACTTTTGAGAAAGTCCTATATTAATTTCACAAGCTTGGTAAAGTCTTATACTATAAAAATACGTTAATAAATTCATCACGTAGCTTGGGGAATGGCATATTCAATCTAATTTTCAAAAATGGAAACGATTTTGCTTCTAATTAGAATAATTCTCGCCGCAATTTTCGCGCTCGCCGGAATCGGGAAAATGCTCGATTTGGAAGGTTCAAAAAAAGCCATACGTGATTTCGGCGTGCCGGAAATGTTGGCGAAACCGTTTTCCGTCGGTTTGCCGGCGGTGGAAATTGTTGTTGCCATTTTACTTCTATTTGCACAAAGTGCTTGGTTCGGCGCAATCGGCGGGTTTCTTTTATTAGCGATTTTTATCGGCGGAATGGCTTTTCAGATGGCAAAGGGAAAGACACCGGATTGTCATTGTTTCGGCGCTATTCACAGCGAGCCGGTTTCGCCCAAAGGTGTAATTCGCAACGCAATTTTTGCCATGCTCACACTTGTCTTGATCGTTAGCGGCAGGGATAATCAAGGTCTGGGCATTCTAGATTCGACGAATAATTTTACGGAACAAAATTCTATGCAGATGATTTTAGGCTTGGCGACGGTCGCGCTTCTCGCGGCAACCGTTTATTTTCTCAAACAGATCTCCGAACAGCAGTTGCAGATTATGCGGCGTATCGAAATTTTGGAATTTACCGCCGCCGACGGCACGAAAATGGTCGAGCGCGAGGAAGTCGCCGCGCCCGAAAACGCCTTGCTGATTGGCGCGCTCGCGCCTGATTTTGAATTGCCGGATTTAGACGGAAAGACAATTTCGCTCGAACATCTTTTGATGGAAGCAAAACCGATTTTGCTTTTTTTCGTTAGTTCAACCTGCAACCCTTGCGGCGCGCTCATTCCCGAAATCGAAACTTGGCAGACGGAACTCAAGAATAAATTAAATTTCGTTATCGTCAGCAGCGGAAAAGCCGTCGATAACGCCCAAAAATTCGGCGGTAAAACCTTCAAACAAATCCTTTTGCAAAAAGACCGTGAAGTTAGCGAACTTTTCGGCGCGAATTGGACGCCGACGGCACTTCTAATTAGCGCCGATGGCAGAGTGGCTAGCCACGCCGTTGCGGGCGATGCGGCGATTCGAAAATTAATTGATAAATTCAAAAGCGAAAGCGAAAAAAATGAAATCGTCCTCATCGGCGAGGGCGACAGCGGAAAAAATCTCGGTGCGGACTTGCCCGAATTTTCCCTCGCCGATACAAGCGGAAAAATGGTAAATTCCCAAGATTTGCGCGGTAAAAAAACTCTGGTGACTTTCTGGAATTTGAACTGCGGTTTCTGTACGCAGATGCTCGAAGATTTGCGCCAATGGGACAAAACAAAAGGACAAGATGCGCCCAATTTATTACTTCTCTCGTCGGGCGATCCAGAAGCAAACCGAGAAATGAATCTACAATTGCCCATCGTTTTAGACGACGAGCGAAAAGTGGCGGGAAAACTCGGAATGAATGGAACTCCGTCTGCCGTTTTGATTAACGAAAACGGTAAAATTGTGTCGGAAGCTGCCGTCGGCGCGGAGCAAATTTGGACGCTGCTGGGAAAAGAAAAATTATAGAAAAGGTGTATTCGCGGATTGGCAAGAATATTTAGTCAAAGTATTAAAAAACTTTTAATTAATGCGAGCGGCAATACTATTAGTTATAGTTTGAGAGAAGACCTTACCAATCTGGATATGAATTCAACTTTTGCGAACACGCTCCGACTGGGCTGTGAGTTTCACAAACTGCAACATTAGGATTTTGTCAAACAAATTGAAAAATAGGTTTTTACGCATTGAGTGCTTCGGCGTAAAAATAGAAATAGAAACAAGCACTGACAAAATATACAGGTTTGTAAAAACCCGTTTGGACGATGTTTTCCCCGTTTGCTGGCAGATGACAACAGCCGGCTCTTTTGAACATAGATTTTGTTTTCTGGAAGATGCGGGGCAGTTTTCCGTTTTCAAGAATAATTTGGAAATAGGCGTTGCGGGCAGCCTGGAAAAAGGATTCGGAATCTTGGAATCGAATCTGAGATTGACCGCAGCGGAATTTACAAAACAAGTCGTTTTCCTACATGCCGGAGTAGTGGGATGGGAAGGAAAAGCCTTGATCATTCCGGGCAAAAGTTTTTCGGGAAAAACCACTCTTGTTGCCGAGTTTGTTAAACGTGGTTGTCTATATTTGTCGGACGAGTATGCGGTTATAGATAAGCAGGGGCTTATTCATCCATTTCCAAAAAAACTTTCCGTGCGGGGAATCATAGACGATTTTACGCAGATGGATTTTGATGTGGAGCAACTCGGCGGGAAAAGGGGTGTAGAGCCGTTGCCGGCGGGGTTTTTGTTGGTTACCGAATATCGCCGGAACGCCTTCGTAGCGCATTTGTCTGAAGCGAGTGCCGGAGCCGGTATGATGGCTTGTCTCGCCAATTCAATATCAATCACGCGACAGCCGCAACTCGTGCTGGAAGTAATTGATTCGATGCTGGCGAGATGTCGAATTTTTCAGAATGAGCGAGGAGCAGCCAGGGCTTTTGTAGATCTATTTATGGAGTTTACAGGAAAAAGTTGAGCATAAAGTAATTAAAAATTTCGGTAGTGGCTCAAGAAAGAGAGAAAAGTTACACTCTCTTTTATGGTCAAATTAAAATGTTATCATTGTCAAAGCGAAAATCTTGTTCGCAATGGAAAAACCAACAACGGCAAACAACGCTATTTATGTAACGACTGCGGCAAAATGAGTCGTGATAATCCAAAACCGAACGGTTACTCTGCCGAAGAACGCGAACAGATTCTCCGCGCCTATGAAGAACGCTCCAGTTTGCGCGGTTTGACACGCACCTTCGGTGTGGCACGCGCATACCGTCAGCGCTTGGCTCAGAGAAAAAAACTCTTGATGCCGGAGTTAGAAGAAACCTTGGTGATGCCAAGCGATGCGCCGACTTTAGAACTCGATGAATTGTGGTCGTTTGTTCTCAAGAAAGCCAATAAACGTTTGATTTGGATTGCTCTGTGCAGACAAACCCGCCAGATTGTCGCGTTTGTTATCGGCGACCGCTCCGCAGCCACTTGCCAAAGATTGTGGGAAAAGATTCCCGCCGCCTTTCGGCAAGCCCACTGCTTTTCTGATTTCTGGGAAGCGTATCAGTTAGTGATTCCGCCCGAACAACACACGGCTTGCGGAAAAGAATCCGGTGAAACAGCGCACATTGAAAGGTGGAACAACACTTTGCGGCAGCCTCTGGCGCGATTTGTTCGGAAAACCTTGTCTTTTTCAAAGAGCGACGTAATGCACGAGATATGTTTGTTTTTATTTCTGCATCGCTATAACAATGAACTTGCTCTCTCTTTCGATTGAGCCACTACCTTTTTTCGTTGTAGTATCTGGTCAATTGAGCGCGGTGCGCGGCGGAATTTCCCGCACCTGCGAGATTCGCCACGTAAAGCGTGTAAGCGGCGCGATAATTTGAAAAATACCGCTCGACGGTAAAAACGTCCGTATTCGTCCGCGCTGTGTTAAATTCGGTGTGCCGCCAGCCCGCTTGCGCTCCCCAGCCTTTTTTCAAAGAATGCTCGACTTGCAGAAGCGTGGAGAATTTCGGCAAAACGCGGTGTGTCGCACTCGCGCTTCCTTCGGCGAAAATAGTCCAGCGTTTGCCAACCGGCTGGTAAAATCCGGCGGTCATTTCGCGGTCGTTTTGACGAAAGCGATTTGTTTCTCGATAAACGCCGTAAATCGCTTGGCGGCTTTTGAATTTTTTAGAAACCAACAAATAACCTTCGCGCCACGACGCAAAATCGTTTGACAAGCGTTCGGCGGAAAAGCCTATTTCGACTTCGACATTTTCCAAATTGTTTTTGTCCGCCGTTCTGTAACAGTAAAGCAGTTTGCTTTGTAATTTTTCCTGTGCTAATTTATCGGTAGGTTAATTTACTGCTTTATTAGTTTACTGTTTTACTGTCTTACTGCTATGAATGTAATTAGTCTGGTCACTCAAAAAGGCGGCAGCGGCAAAACAACGCTGGCGCTGAATTTTGCAGTAACGGCGTTGGCTCGCAAGGGGCGCGTGGTTATTCTGGATATGGACGCGCAAGGCACGGCGAAGAAATGGTATGAGCGGCGCACCGATGAAAGCCCGCAGCTTGTCGAGGTCGCGGCGAGCGATCTAGAGAAAGCCGTTTCGGGCGCGAAAGAGCAAAAATTCGATTGGGTGATTATAGACACGCCCGGACGCGATGACGCGGCGCAGGCGGCGGCGATTCGAGCGGCAGATTTCTGCGTAATTCCGTGCCGTCCTTCGGCTGCTGATCTGGAAGCTACGCCGTCAACGGTGGAAACGATCAGACGACTGAAAAAACCTTATGCCTTTGTGCTGACGCAAACGCCCGCGCGTTCATTTCGGATACGTGAAGCGCAAACGGGCTTGAGTTATCTGGGGACAGTTTGCCCGTCGCCAGTGGTGCTGCGAAACGCTTTTCAGGACGCGCAAAGCATGGGTTTGGGTGTGATCGAATTTGAACCAGACGGGCGGGCGGCGAGTGATATTTCCGAGTGCTGGCAATGGATTGTCAGCCGACTAAACAACTCTGCACTTCCAGTGCAGAGGTTTGATAATTGACTGAAAGTCATCCGTTATTCGAGGATGATATTGTTGGTGTCGTGGTTTGACGGATTACGGTGATGTTCCAAGTATTCTTGCACCATCTCATCCGTAATATTTGCGGTTGACCAGACTCCATAACCGATTGCCCAAAAGTGTTTTCCCCAATATCGCTTTTGCACTTCGGGAAATTCGCTTTGCAGTATTCTCGATGTTCTGCCTTTCAATCGTTTGACAATATCGCTGACTGACTTCTTCGGAGCATATTCAATGTGCATGTGAACGTGATCTTTTGAAACTACGCCGCTTAAGATTTTGACATCTTCCGAGTCGCAGATTTGCATCAGCAGTTCTCGACATCGCTTTTGAATATCTCTTTTGAGAACGTGGTAACGATATTTTGTTACCCTAACTATATGTGCCGTCAGACGAGAAACCGTATGACTGCCATATCTATTTTTAGTCATGTTGCTCTTTTATCACTTTTCAGAAGTGTGTAGCAACTAAAGTCTTGCACTAAAAGTGCATAGTTTTGAACTAACGGCTGTGACCAATAAAAAAGGTGAATTATGGCAAAGAAAAGACCAACGCTTGATGAGTTTCTGACTTCTTCGACAGACACAGGCGCGGGCGAAAAACCCTCCGAATCGCGCCGCTCGGCTTCTAAAGCCGCTTTGTCTGTTGATAAACCAGCAAAAAAAGTGAATGTTCAACTAGAAAGCGAAGTTGCGCCGAAAGATGAAAAACACGACACGGTAAGGCATATGCTTTACCTCCCGCTGCCGGTGTATGACCAATTGCAATCTTTGATGTTTGAAGAACAGCGCGGACAGGTGAAACGGCGACGGCTTCAGGAATATCTACACGAATCCATAGATTTGCTGTTCAAAGACAGGGGCTTAAAATCCATTGCCGATTTAACGGGCAAAGAATAGCGTTTTTAGGTGCGCTGATTGTCTTAGCCGGGTAGGGCAGCTAAAAAGCTCTCTACAAGTCAGATTTGCGCGTTTCCGGGCATTTAACCTGCGTCTGTTTCTCGTTGTCTAGCCACTTTCTTACAAACTAAAAAAATCTTAAATCGCTTGCGCGATTTAGTTTAATTTCTTAATTCCTTCTGAGTCCGATAATAACAAAATCTGTCCGCGCAAAAAGTTTTCCACAGGGCGCGGATGCATGGTTAATTCTTATGGTTAAATAAAAGGATAAAAGGATAAGAAGATTTTTTAGCACGTAAGTGCTATGTTATCAGACGCTTGCCAAAAAACTCGCGGAGTCAAACCTACATATTTGCCCGGTTTTGTGATTTTCACGGAGTCAAACCTACATATTCCCCTCCCTTCACGGAGTCAAACCTACATATTCCCCTCCCTTCACGGAGTCAAACCTACATATACCGGAGTCAAACCTACATATTTGCCTGTGGAAAATTTTATTTTGAGTGTGTCAATTTTGCCCATTTTGACCCTCACGGAGTCAAACCTACATATTCACGGAGTCAAACCTACATATTTTGCGGTTTTCACGGAGTCAGACCTATATATTTTGATTTCTTTCCGACAATTAAAATGACCTGTTCACGGAGTCAGAATCACCTATTTTTGAGATTGACCAGCTACGGCTTTTTCGATGCGGGCGTGTCGCCTGTTTGCCGCGATTACTCCGCCGGAAAAGTGCGGGTGCGGCATAATCGTAAATTTTGCATCTATCAACTTGTTACGCTGTCCGGTATCGAGCAGTTTTTCAATCGTATAATTCAATATAATATATTTTTCTTTCATCTCTTTAAGCGCACTCTCAACGTCGCGCAAATTTTGAGAAATCCAGGTGTAAGCCGTCAGTCCGAAGTCTCTGATAATGGTGGAGAGTTTAATTTCGTAGCGGGTTGTAATGCTGGCTTGCGTAAAATGATGGCTCATTCGTTTGTGAAACTGGCGGGCGATGACGCTGCTGTAACTCATCGCCTTTTCATAATCTAATTGCCGGAACGTGCCTGTTTTGATGCCTTCCGATACAAGACTGTTGAAACGAACAAAGGCTTTTGTTTTTTGCCCTGTGCCTTTCCAGTCCTCGCGGGTCTGCAGTCCGAGTGTCTCAAACATATTTGAGCTTAAAACCGCTCTGCCGTCCTCTGTGGTTACGGTGATATTCGTCCGGTTGCAGATTAACAGCGCGTCTTTTAACTCTTTAACGCTGTAACTATGCCCGGTTCGCTTTAACTCCTGCTGTAATTGATAAAGGGTAAAGGTTACGCCTGCCCGGTCGTCCAAAAAAACGCCTTTTTCCGTTGTGGCAAGTCGGCGCAAAGCGTCCTCTACGAGTTCCTCGCGTTTGGATGGGTAATAATAGCGTTTAACGCCGTCGCTGTCTGTGATGACGGCGGGCGCAATCTCAATTTTGTATTTTATGGTTTTGCA
>MWWH01000140.1_pt1 | contig 18799 bp, 17 predicted proteins | sample 1047231 | NCBI WGS metagenome assembly MWWH01 (sample SAMN06349967, study PRJNA376086) | soil metagenome | isolation source: MG3-2 sample Antarctic (ecotone) soil | place: Antarctica | collected 2015-01-13 | reverse complement strand
GAGTTAGAGGAGTGAAAGCCATTGTTGGTATTATCACAGGGAAAAACGATTCACTTCCCTATGTAATTTTGGATTCAGATGAGCAGGGGTCTAAACTAGCTACCAATCTCAAGAACGAACTTTATAGTGATGATGTGGAGAAAGTAGTATCAGCGAAAGACTTATTTAGCCTAGAAAATGCGGAAGTAGAAGATTTTTTTCCTAAAACTTTTCTTGCGGATGCTATTTCAAGATATTTCAGGAGAACCGCAAGAATTGACTCTGAGGATGAGTTTTCTGATGTAGTTAAAGATTCAGAGGCAATTCTGCCGCAAGCAGAATCTTATGCAGAAAAAAACGGAATTAAACTCGAAAAAGGATGGAAGGTTGAGGTTTCAAAACTAGCCAAATCTCTTTTACTAAAACGCGATAATATTTCTAAAGTTCAAACTGACATTTGGACAAAATTATTTGAGAAGTTAGAAAGTTAGTTTGTTCTTCTATTATCGGTATGGTTGATAAAAAATCTCTCTCTGAGAGCGACATTTGCACAAAATACATTACACCGGCGATTGAAAAAGCCGGTTGGGATCGCCATACGCAGTATTTACAAGAAATCTCTTTCACAGCCGGGAAAATCTTTGTTCGCGGTAAACTTCATTCCAGAGGTAAAGGCAAAAGAGCCGATTACATTCTTTATTACAAGCCAAACATTCCAATTGCCATCATTGAGGCGAAAGACAACAAACACACCATCAGAGCAGGACTTCAGCAGGGCATAGATTACTCAAACGATCTGGATATTCCGTTTGTCTTCAGCAGCAACGGCGACGGCTTTATTTTCCACGATAAGACCGCCACCGATTCAAATATCGAAACCGAAATTGATTTAGATAGTTTTCCTTCACCGGCGCAGCTTTGGGAGAAATACAAGGTTTACAAAGGAATTAAAACGATAGATGCCGAGCGAATTATCGCCCAAGATTATTACGACGACGGAAGCGGACGGAAACCGCGCTATTATCAACAAATTGCCGTTAATCGAAGTATAGAAGCGATTGCCAACGGTCAAGATCGCGTGTTGCTTGTAATGGCAACTGGCACAGGAAAAACTTACACGGCTTTTCAAATAATTTGGCGACTTTGGAAAGCCGGAGCAAAGAAACGCATATTGTTTTTAGCAGACCGAAACGCCCTGATTGACCAGACGCGGCGCGGCGATTTCAAGCACTTCAAAGGCAGTATGACGGTGGTTCAAAAGCACCAAGTAGATAAAGCCTATGAAATATATTTAGCCCTTTATCAAGGACTGACGGGAACGGAAGAAGAGCGGAATATTTACAAACAATTTTCCCCTGATTTTTTTGATTTAATCGTTGTTGATGAGTGCCATCGCGGGAGCGCGAAAGATGATTCGGCTTGGCGCGAAATTCTATCTTACTTTAAGACCGCAACGCAGATCGGTTTGACTGCCACGCCGAGAGAGACGAAGGAAGTAAGCAACAGCGAGTATTTCGGCGAGCCAGTTTACACTTATTCACTTAAACAAGGAATTGACGACGGATTTTTAGCACCTTACCGGGTAGTTAGAATAACGCTCGATATTGACGCGGAAGGATGGCGACCGCCTAAGTATTTTAAGGATAAAGCCGGAGAATATGTTGCAGATAGAATTTACAACCGGGTAGATTTTGATAAAAAAATCGTCGTCGAAGAGCGCAGAAAGTTAGTTGCTCAGAAAGTAACCGAGTTTCTAAAAGGCTCAAGCCGCTACGATAAAACTATCGCCTTTTGCTGCGACATCGAACACGCCGAAGGGATGACCGGCGAACTAACCAAAGAAAACGCCGATCTCGTCGCCGAAAATGCAAAATACATTGTGCAAATTACCGGCGATAACGACATCGGAAAGCGCGAACTCGATAATTTTACAAACCCCGAAGAAGCCTTTCCAGTCATAGCGACTACATCAGAGCTAATGACCACCGGCGTAGATGCCCAGACTTGTAAGGTTATCGTCTTAGATACAAATATCAATTCGATGACAAAGTTTAAGCAGATCATCGGACGCGGAACGCGGATAAACGCAGATTATAATAAATACTATTTTACGATTCTCGATTTTCGGAACGCTACCGACCTTTTCGCCGACCCCGATTTTGACGGCGATCCGATTAGATTAAAGCCCGTCACCGAAGATACGGATTTAAGCACCATTCTTGACGAGGAAGAAGCGGACGATTCGCCAATCATTGACGAGGCAACCGGCGAAGAAATCACCATTCAGCCGCCGACCATCAGAAACCCTTTTACCATTGCGACGAATACACCACGCGAGAAGGTTTTTGTTAATGGCGTTGACGTTTCGGTTTTAGTTTCGCGGGAGCTTTCCTTTGATAAAGACGGAAAGTTAATCACCCGAAAACTTACCGATTACACGAAGGAAATAGTCACAGAACAGTTTGCAACCTTGAACGAGTTTCTAAACAAGTGGAACGAAGCCGATAAGAAGGAAACCATTATCAACGAATTGGAAGAAAAAGGTGTTTTGGTTGAAGAATTACAAAACGCCGTAGATAAAAAATTAGATTTATTTGATTTGATTTGCCACGTTGCTTTTGACCAACCGCCGCTTACCCGGCGAGAACGAGCCGAGAACGTCAAAAAGCGCGATTATTTCACGAAATACGGCGAACAAAGCCGGAAGGTGTTAGAGGCATTATTAGAAAAATATGCCGATGAAGGCATCGTAAATATCGAAAGTTTAGAGGTTTTGAATGTCAAACCTTTTACAAGTTTCGGTTCACGCTTGGAGATCGTCAAAGGCATTTTCGGCGGAAGGAAACAATATACCGAAGCCGTGCGCGAACTGGAAAAAGAACTCTATAAAGTAGCTTAAAACAAAAAATTTGAATGAGTAATATACAAGGAATTATAAAATCTATCCGCGATATAATGTGGCAGGATTCAGGACTAAACGGAGATGCCCAACGAATTGAACAACTTGGTTGGATGCTGTTTTTTAAGATTTTCAGCGATAAAGACCAAGAACTAGAAACGCTTTCCGATGATTACAAATCCCCTATTCCACCGGAATTACATTGGGAAAATTGGGCAGCAGATAGCGAAGGAATGACCGGCGAAGAGCTTCAGGTTTTTGTTGACCGAACGCTTTTTCCAAAATTGAGAGGCATTAATGTTGTCGGTAATCCGCGAGCGTTAATAGTTCGAGAAGTCTTTGAAGGAAACAACAACTATATGAAAAGCGGAATCAATATCCGCAAGGTTTTGAATAAGCTCAACGAGATTGATTTTAACATTGCCAAAGACCGCCACGCTTTCGGAGAGATTTACGAAGGAATTCTAAAAGAATTACAGAGTGCCGGAAAAAGCGGAGAGTTTTATACACCGAGAGCGATCACTCAATTTTTAACAGATATTATTAGCCCTAAAATTGGTGAGAAGGTTCTTGATCTTGCCAGTGGCACGGGCGGGTTTCTTACTTGTGCAATTGAACACTTAAAAAAACAGGCTAACAGCGTCGAAGAACGCCAATCTATTCAAGATAATGTTATCGGTTGGGAATATAAACCACTTCCCTATTTGCTTGGAACGACGAATTTAATTTTGCACGATATTGAAGTTCCAAATATCACTTTCCGCGATGCGCTAGATCAGCCTTTGACCAACTACGTTGAGAAAGACCGCGTTGACGTAATTTTAGCTAATCCGCCTTTTGGCGGAATTGTCGCTAACAATAACGAAAACAATTTTCCGCAGAGTTACCGAACAAGAGAAAGCGCGGATTTGTTTTTGATAATGATGGTTCATCTTTTGAAGATGGGCGGACGTGCCGGAATCGTTTTGCCAGACGGAAGTTTGACGGGCGAAGGTGTGAAGCAGCGAGTCAGGGAAAGGCTTTTGAGTGAATGTAATCTACATACAATTATTCGCTTGCCGAATAGCGTTTTTCAGCCTTATGCAAATGTATCAACGAATCTTTTGTTTTTTGTCAAAGGAACGCCAACACGCGAAATCTGGTATTACGAACATCGCTTGCCTGAAGGTCAAAAGGCTTACAATAAAACGAGACCGATTCGTTTGGAAGAATTTAAACCTATTAAGGATTGGTGGGAGAACAGAACGGAAAGCGAGATTTGCTGGAAAGTCCACATAGAAACGATTAAACAGCGTGGTTACGATCTCGACATTAAAAATCCGAATAAACAAGAAGAAGAACACGAATTTTCAAGCCAAGAAATTATTGAATTACTTCACAAGAGTTTTGCAAAAAGTAATAATTTATTAGACCAACTCAGAGGTGAATTGGTATGAGTTGGCAAACTGTCAAACTTGGTGAAGTAATTTCACACCGAAAAGGCTCAATAACTATTTCTAATGACCAAGAATATAAACTTTGCAGAGTCCAATTGCATCGAAAAGGAGTTTTGCTTCGTGGAATTACAAAAGGGGCGGAGATTAGAACGAAGAAACAACAATTATGTAAAGGAAACGATTTTATTGTTGCCGAAATGGATGCAAAGTTTGGGGGCTATGGTTTTATTCCAGAAGATTTAAACGGTGCAATTGTAAGTAGTCATTATTATCTCTTTGAAGTAAACGAAGAGTTGTTAAAACGTGATTTTTTATTAGTTTTAATTAAAAACTTAATTCTACAAAATCAGATCAAAGCCATCGGTTCAACCAATTATTCACGGGTTAGTCCGAAAGATGTTTTGGCTTGGGAAATACCCTTACCAAGCATTCAAGAACAAGAAATAATAATTAAAGAAATTGAAATTGTTGAAAGAAATAAAAATCAAATTACAACCGAACTTTCGCAACAACTTGAATTAGCCCGGCAACTTCGCCAAGCCTTTTTGCACGAAGCAATGCAAGGTGAACTCGTTCCACAAAACGGACAGGACGAATCCGCCGAAATTCTACTCGAACAGATTAAAGCCGAAAAAGAAAAACTCATCGTAGAAAAGAGAATTAGAAAAGAAAAACCTTTGCCCGAAATCAAACCTGAAGAACTCCCGTTTGAAATTCCGTCAAGTTGGGCTTGGTGCAGATTTCAGGAAATTACAACAGTTATAACTTGTGGAATGGCAAGCACACCAAGATATTATGAAAGTGGAAGAATGTTTTTATCTGCCAAAAATGTGAAGCCGTTTCGATTTATGCCGGATAATCATAAGTTTGTTGACGAAGAGACTTATAGAAAAATAATACAAAACGCTAAACCGGAAATTAACGATATTTTAATTACAAGAGTTGGCGCAGGAATCGGCGAAACGGCGTTGATTGATACTGATATAGATTTTGCTTACTACGTTAGTCTTACTTTAGTTAAACCAATCAAAAATCATATCAATTCTATGTTTTTAGTTTTCTGGCTCAATTCACCTAAAGGCATTCAATCAGCTATTAGCTACACAACCGGAACAGGAAGCTCCCAAGGAAATCTTAATGTAGAAAAGGTTAGAGGCTTTTATATACCGCTTCCTCCGATAGCCGAACAAAAGCGAATTGTCGAAAAATTGGAAAAGCTAATGGAATTTTGCGATGAATTAGAAGCGAATATTCGGGAAAGCGTGGGCAACGCCGATTCTCTTTTACAAGTTACTCTCAAAGAATCTCTAGCCGCTTAATTGCGTCCGATAATCAAAAGCGTATTTAAGTTTATTCTTAAATACGCTTTTGTGTTTTTACTCAATTCAGTTTTTCAGTCAGTAATTATTAGTTCTTGAATTCTTCTCAAAATTGAAGTAGCATCTAATTAGCATCGAATAATATGCTAAGGAATTAGAAATGATAAATCTTAAAAACATTCAATCACTTACGAGCTTTAAGCGAAACACAACGGAATCAGTCGAGCAACTAAAACAGACAAAAAGCCCGTTAGTTTTGACCGTGAACGGCAAAGCCGAGTTAGTTGTAATCGGCGCGGAAGAATACGAAGAGATGATTCAAAAGGTAGAGCAAGCGGAAACCGTCAGAGCAATTCAGCACGGAATTGATGCTTTTGAAAAAGGCGAATTTAAGCCAGCCAGAGCCGCCCTAGCCGAATTAAAAACGAAGTATGACATATAGAGTTGATATTTCGATCCCGGCTTTACAGGACGCGGAAGCGGCGTTTCTGTGGATACGCCAATTTAACAAAGAAACCGCTAAGGCTTGGTATGAAGGCTTATTAGAGGCAGTTTTTTCACTTGAAGAACTTCCCTATCGCTGTTCCCTTGCCCCTGAAAGCGAGCTTCTAAGAAGAGAAGTTAGACAATTAATTTACGGCAAAAAATCTCAAACCTATAAAGTCTTTTTTGAAGTTAGAGAAGATGAAAAAACCGTTCGAGTCTATCGAATTTGGCATAGTTCAAAGGATTGGATCAGCACCGAAGAATTTAACGAAGGCAAGCCCGAAGCGTAAAAACTGAAATAAGTTTTTACGCTTTATCTTAAATGCGTTTTTCATATTTCTATTTACTTTCGAGTATCGAAGTTTTATAGAAGGATATGGCAACCAAGCGATCCCAACCAGACCCGAAAGCGATTAGAGAATTAACCGAGCTTTATATTTCTATGGAAAAGGCAAAGGACGAAGGAGAGTTTCAGCCGCTGCTTACCCGGCACGACGAAATAACAAAAAGTTTGGGTTTCCCTCAGATTCTTTTCCGCTGTCTTGAAGGTATGAAAACCCGGCGGCACTTCCCTACCCTCTCCACGCCATAATTTCACTGAAATTTTAATACGTTTTTAAGATTCAAAATCCGACTTCCCTTCTTGACGGGAAGCTGCCGGAACGACTAGGATTTTACCCAAAGCGTAAAATTACAAAAACTTAAAAACGTAAATGATAATTTCATTATTAAATCAAAAAGGCGGAGTTGGAAAAACTACGCTTGCCGTTCATTTGGCTACTTCCCTAGCGCAACAGAAAAAGAAAGTTTTGCTTGTTGATGCCGATCCACAAGGAAGCTCGCTTGATTGGTCACTCAGCCGGAGCGACGACGACGACGCGCTTATTTCAGTTATTGGAATGCCGAAGGCAATTCTTCACAAAGAACTACCGAAAATCAGCGCAGATTTTGACTTTGTAGTTATAGACGGCGCACCGCGAGTTTATGAGGTTGCCCGGTCTGCCATTGTAGCAAGTGATTTAGTTCTTATTCCGGTTCAGCCGTCGCCCTATGATATTTGGGCGGCTAAAGAAATTGTCGATTTAATTAAAGAACTTATCCACTTTAAGGAAAACCTTAAAGCCGCTTTTGTGATTAATCGTAAAATCGTAAATTCTGCTATTGGGCGTGATGTAGTCGAAACGCTCGCAGAATATGAAATCCCCGTTTTGAAATCGCATATTTGCCAGAGAGTTAGTTTTGCCGAGAGCGCAGCAATCGGATCGACTGTTTTGGAAACGGGCGCAGAAAATCAGGCAAGCCAAGAAATAGAGGCACTAACAAAAGAGATAATGGAGTTAATGGAAAATGAGCAAGAAAGTTACAATGTCCACCAAGCCCAATAGTAAAGCCAACGGACAAGAATTTAATGCAGATGCTTGGGTTTCTCAGGGCGGAGCAATCACAACTAACGAGAGCCAAGCAGAGAAGGAATCAACCGCCAGATTTACAATTGATATTCCCGTTTCTCTTCACGCCCGGATTAAAAGCCAATGCGCTCTAAAACGGGTGAAGATGAGGGAAGAAGTTTTAGCAATGCTAGAAGAGAAATTTCCCGTAAATTAACAAAAGCGTAAATAAGTTTTTACGCTTTTACTGAAATCTACTGCACACTAACGGTTACGGAAGTTCCTACTATAGTGAGTGTTTACGGTTACGAGCGCGAATGTTTTGGGTTACGGTTATGAGTGTTTACGGTTACGACTTCGGATGTTTTGGGTTACGGAAATGAGTGTTTACGGTTACGATAAAGGATGTTTACGGTTACGATTTTCCGGGCTAAATTGCTGATTACATTAGATTATCAGACGCTCAACTATTAGACTTATAGACTATATAATTAACAACAACAACAGAGGCAGCTTTGCAATTGTTGTTGTTGTTCGTATAAATTCTTTCTGAAATGTCAGAATCAAATTTAGAAATTATTCCCCAAGACATCATCAGAACGGAAACCGCTCTCTCTCGTTTCCCGATTCACCGACTTTCAAAATCCGGCAAAGTTTCAATCGAAATTAAAGTCAAAAATTCAGACGGAGAACTTACAACCAAATGGAAGATAAAAAACCCGCCAGACCCATTAGGTTATAAAATTGATACCCTAATTATTAATCGCAGAATTGAAGAAGCAGGGAAGCCCATTCCAAAACTAATTAGGCTTGGAAGTCTGAGAGAAATCGCCAAAGAATTAGAATTAAAGACCGAAACGAACAGAATAAAGGAAGCTCTATTGCAAGATGCAGGAGCTTTAATAAACGCCAAATTTACTTATAAAACTAAGGACGGCGGAGAAAAATATATTGAAATAGGCGATACCCGATATGCTGTTATTTTTACAGGCGAACAACTACCAAACGGCGATAAAGCAGATGCAACTTACATTCAGCTTCACGACCTTTACCGGGAAATTCTAAATTCAGCCCCAACGCGCCCCCTCGACTATGAATATCTGAAAGAACTCTCACCAATAGCGCAAAGATTCTACGAACTTTTAAGCTATCAAATGTTTGGAGCGTTAAAACACAAGCGCACCGCTAAAATGCTTTATTCCGAGTTTTGCACATACGCGCCACAAACCCGGTTTTTTGATTGGGAACAGGTCAGACCGCAAATGTATCGGCTTCATAAACCGCATTTGAAAAGTGGATATATTGAAACGGTCAATTTTGAAAAAATAAGAAGCGAGGACGGATCGCTAGACTGGTCATTTAGCTATACGCCCGGACAAAAGGCGAAGGGCGAACACACTTTTGCAACCACTCGAAAGACTTTACCGCGAGCAAAGGAAATCAAATCAAATCCGGTTCAGCCGTCGCTTATCCCGGACGAGCCGCGCCCGGCACTAATCCCGGACGTTGAGCTTTCGTTTTCCGAAGCAGACGAAAAGCTAGTTTCCAAGATGCGCGAGTTCAAAGTAGGAGAGAGCAAGGCGCGAAGCCTCGTTAAAAGCCACAGGGAAGCCGTAGAGCGAGAAATATCAGTCTTTCCATACCGACTACTAGGGGGAGCAGTTAAAAACATCTCAGGGCTATTTATTAAAGCCGTCGAAGAAGGTTACGAAGCACCCCAAAGCTATCTTGATTCTTTGAAAGACGTTGAATCAAAAAAACGGTTTGAAGCCGAGCGGAAAAAGAATGAGGAAAAAGACAAAGCCAGAAGGGAAGAGGAAGCAGCTTGGAAACGGGCAGACGACCGCCTAAACAATTTGCCGGAAGCCGAGCGTCAAGACCTTTGGGACGCGACCAGAACAAAAATTCTTTCATCGCCAAAATACAAAGATGCAACGCCCCCGCAGTTGAAAATTTTGGAAATGGTAATGGAAGGTTCGATTCATTCAGAAATTATCGAAACTTTCCTTCAGGAAGAAAATCAGAACTCTAAAAAGTAAAACGTAATTCTAAAACGAAAACTTTTTTCCTTCATTACCTTAAAAATTTTTGGTGATAACCGGCTATCCGCGACCGGCGCGGTCTTTCCAATGCCGTCTATAATTTTTCAAAAAATGGGCGGAGCGAAGCGCAGCACATAAACCCGCGAGCGATTAGCGAGCGGATCGGATTTTTAAGATTTCCAACTTTTAAGTTTTTAAGGTTTTACGCTTTTGTGATTGTCGGAGCAGTTTTTCAGTTTAGAAGGGTAAAAGATTATTTGCCTTCCGAGTTTTTGAGGTTTTTTCGTTCGGCGTGTTTTTCCCGGAGAGCTTGCCGGATTTTTTCCCGCGCTTCTTCACTCATCGGAGTTCCAGGAGGACGACCGCCTTTTTTCCCGTTTTCCCGCGCCGCATCCTGTTTCTTTTCCGTGACGGCTTGACCCATTAGCCGCGCCGCTTCGCTTCTGGTTTGAGAGTCGCCGCCCTGTAAATCTTTCCCGGTTTTTTTGTCCATAGCCGTAAATATCCAATCGTTCGGTTAACTTTGCAAGCAGCAAAAAAAGATTAAAAACAGGTAAATAACTATTGTAGTAAACCCAACGATGGGTTAAGTAATAAGAGTAGTTTATTTAACCAATTAAGGGAATGTATGGACAGAAAAAACGAGAAAGGAAATTTAGAGAATCGGCAGCCATTAATAACTCAGGTTGGAAACATTCAATTTGAGATTGGCGGCATTTATGCGACACCGGGAGCAATCGCCGCACTTGAGGAAGCCGAAGAAACCGCCGTGACTTATTTAGCCCGGCATCATTCGGGAGACTGGGGAGACGTTAGCAAGAGAGACAAAAAGGAAAACGAGCTTTCATTAAAAAAAGGTTTTCGGATTGTTTCGACTTACACACTTCCGAACACCGGAGAAAAAATCTGGATAATTACGGAAGCCGATCAGTCAGCAACCACGATTCTTTTACCTTCCGAATATTAAAAAAGGGGAAAAATAAAAAAGACGGAACGCGGTTTAATAGCCGCGTTTTTTTTGTTTTCAGAGCCATTTAAGAAGAAATACAAAATCCATATTTATTGACTCACACCTGACTCACCAAAGGTTTAAGAAAGAGCCGCGCAAAGTTTCTTAACTGATTGCTTCAACTGACTTAAACTTTCTTAGGAAAATCTTAAGAAACTGTGATAACATTCAACGCAAAAAAGCAGGGAAGCAGTAAGGCAGTAAAATGAAACCAAAGCCCAAAACAGTCGGCTTTCAACTGGACGAAGAGTATTTAGAACGACTCGAAAAGGAAGCCGCCAAGCTCCAACTAAGCGCGGGACAGTATGCCCGGCGGCTTGTAATGAACGCGCTCGACGACACCGAGCGGAAAGTAATCAAAGAAGAAATTTCAGAGTTAAACGAGAACGTCGAAGATTTACGTCTATGTCTTGGCGATGCGGTTGAGGCGTTACTTGTGACGGCGGGAAATCTTAAAAAAGAACAGGCGAGGGAATGGACTGATCAGAATATCAGAGCGGCGAGGTAAAAAACTTTGCTTTCAATCGGCGCGGCGAGCGGCGGCTACTATGCCGCTCTAAGTTCAGAAGACTACTATCACGATGGCGGCGAGCCGCCCGGACAATGGACGGGACGCGGCGCGGAGGCGTTCGGGCTAACTGGTCAGGTTGATAAGGAGCAGTTTCTAAATCTTTGTGAAGGATTTTCACCACTCGGAACAACTCGACTGGTTCAAAATGCCGGAATGGAAAACCACCGCGCCGGATGGGATTTGACGTTTTCGGCTCCGAAATCCGTTTCGGTTTTATGGAGTCAGGCGGACGAAGCCACCCGGAAAGAGATACAGGAAGCACAATTTGAAGCAGTCAAAAAAGCCCTTGAATATCTGGAAAGGGAAGCAGCTTATACCCGGCGAGGACACGCCGGAAGCGAGCGCGAAGAATGCGATTTACTGATCGCTTTATTTGAACACGGCACGAGTCGCGCCCAAGATATGCAGCTTCACACCCACGCCGTTGTTTTGAACGTCGGACTTCGAGCGGACGGCAAAACGGGAACGCTCGAAACAAAAGCAATTTTTCAGCACAAAATGACCGCCGGAGCGTTATATCGCGCCGAGCTTGCCGCGCAGCTTGAAAACCGTTTGGGACTTTGCGCGAAACGAACGGAAAAAAATCAGACTTTTGAGATTGAAGGCGTTCCGCAAAAACTCATAACCGAATTTTCAAAGCGGCGCGAAGCAATCGAAGCGGCGATGAAAGAGCAGGGCGCGACCGGAGCGAGCCGGGCGGCTTATTTTACGGTCAGCACGAGAGAAAAAAAACAGCACATTTCAAGAGCAGAACTTTTTGAAATTTGGCAGGAAGCCGGGCGCGAGCATAATTTTTTTGCAGAGCAGCTTCTAAACCGCGCACCGATCAGAAATTTAGAACTGGAAACGCTTTTTGCTTCACACGCCGCCGCGCAGGAAGTAACAAAATCGCAAGCCTATTTCACGGAAAAAGAGATAATCCGGCGGACAGCAGAAGCCGGACAAGGGCGCGGAATCGGAATTAACGAAGTTTTGAAAGGCGTTGAAACTTATCTCAACACCGAAGCGATAAATTTAGGGAAAATTCGCGGCGAAAATTATTACACCACGCCGGAGATTATCGCGCTCGAAGCAAAAATGCTTTCACAGGTGACGGACTTAAAAAGCCGGGCGCAGTTTATAACCGAGCGCGACACAATTTCGATCCCGGCAATTTTGAACGCGGAGCAAAAACAAGCTCTATTTGCTATCACGCAGGGCGAAAGCTCAATCAGCGTAGTTTCCGGGATGGCGGGAACGGGGAAAACTACGCTTTTACATTCGGCGCGGGAGTTTTGGGAAGCCCAGGGTTTTGAGGTCAGAGGCGCGGCACTTTCCGCAGTTGCCGCCGAAGGACTGGAAGAGGGCGCAGGAATCGAGAGCGCGACGATTGCCGGAACTTTATTACACATTGAAAACGGGAATCTGAGATTAACGCCGAAAACGGTTTTAGTTTTGGACGAAGCCGGGATGATCGGCACAAATCAAATGGCGCAGCTTATCGGCGAAGTTCACAAGAGCCGGGCAAAAATCGTTTTGGTCGGAGATGAAAAACAGCTTCAACCGATAGAACACGGCGCACCGTTTAAAGAAATTGGAAATAAAATTGGAAAAAGCGAGCTATTAGACGTTATACGACAACAAGACGAATGGGCGCGAAAAGCCGTTAAAGATTTTGCTTTTGGAAATGCTCAAGAAGGTTTGAGAGCCTACGCCGAGCGCGGGTTACTAACCGTTGTTGAAAACCGCAAAGAAGCGATTAAACAGCTTATCAACGACTGGGACAACACCCGGAGCGGGAGCGGAAAAGATTCTTTGATAATTGCCGGGACACGCGCCGAAGTGTCAGCCCTAAACCGCCAAGCGCAGGTAAAACGCGATGAGCGCGGCGAGCTAGGAACGGAATCAATAAAAGTAAACGGCGAAACTCTGCATATTAACGACAGAGTAATTTTTACCCGGAACAGCAAAAAATACGGAGTTAATAACGGCGATTTGGGAACGGTCAGAGGCTTTGAGCCAGTTACAAAACATTTAATCGTCAAGCTCGACAGCGGCGAGCGCGTAGCAGTTCCAACGGTTACTTACCAGCATATTGATTTGGGTTACGCGATTTCAACGCACAAGAGTCAAGGAAAAACCGTAGATAAGGCGTTTATTTTAGCAGGTGGTTCGATGCAGGACAGGGAGCTTTCCTACGTCCAAATGAGCCGGAGCCGCCACGAAACAAAAATTTATATTGAAAAATCCGATGCCGGAGAAACGCTTACCGAGCTTTCAAAACAAATGAACAAATCACGGCAAAAAGAAATGGCGCACACTCTCATTAAAGAGAGAGAGCAAGAATTAACACGATAGGAGAACACTTGATTAATGAAATTTTTAAGAGGTTTTTTCGGAGCGATATTTGTAGCGATTTTCATCCTAGCTGGAACGGTAGGGAGTTTTTGGCTCAGTTTTTACCTTGCACCAAAGTTGTTCCCAAATGACCCATCAGGGTTTTTTTATATATTAGGGGGACTGCTGATTATTATATTTGCGTTCTGTGCAGCATTACAAAAGAGTAAGTAAAGTTATGAGTAAGGGCGGATTTGTTCAAAACACAGTAAAGCTAATCATTGAAGTTAGCTTTCCGATTATCGCGGGCTTTCTCGTGTGGTTTTTCTTCACGAAAATTTATCCGCTTTCTGACGGAACTAACGATACTTATCTTTACCCCTATGGCGCGGCGATTCTTGCCGGAGGAGTCGTATATTTTCTCGTTTTAGCGGTTACAGGTTCCGACGAAAGCGGAGTAGAGCGCGGCGAAATTCTTCTTCCTGAATGGAAGGTGCGTTTTAGTTCGTGGTGGCAAACGAGAAACGATCCACTTAAATTTTTTTGGGGAGGTTTATACCTTCCATATTCAGCCGGAAACGTCGGACTTGCCGCAGTCGGCGCACCCAAGAGCGGCAAAACCGTTTCCATTCGTCTTTTTCTGCAATCCGTTTTACCGCACGTTGGAGTAGTGCCGGATCATCGCGCCCTAATTTACGACGCAAAAGCGGAAATGATGCCGATTCTCTCAGGAATGAGAATTGATACGCACCCGCAAAACGGACTTGTTAAAATTCTTAATCCCTACGATATACGCTCATATTATTGGGAAATGAGTAAAGATATTAACGACACTGAGATCGCCCCTCAACTCGCTTTGTTGTTTGTCCCGGTAAACACATCTAAAGATGAAATGTGGTCGGATGCCGCGAGAGAAGTAATAGGAGGCGTTTTAGAAGCGTTCATTTTGGGTCAAAAGAAATGGACGCTAAGAGATTTGCTTTGTGCAACCAGAACCGAAGAGCGGTTAAAAATGGTTTTAGGCGCGTGTGATTCAACCGCCGGGCTAATTGATGAGTATCTAGATAAAGGCAGAACGACACAGGGAATTTTAATCCAGCTTCGCAGCCGTCTATCAAGATTTCGAGGAATCGCCGCACTTTGGGACAATATGCCGGAAGAAAGAGGAATAAGCCTTACCGATTGGCTAAACAATCCCAACGGAAGCATTTTACTTCTCGGCGCGGCGAAAGAGGGAACGCCGTTAAATGCCGTTAATAAACTAATCATTGAACGGATCGGGCAACTTATATTCGAGCGTCAGACCGATTGCGATAGCCGCCGGACGTGGATTGTTATAGATGAGCTTAGGCAATGCGGAAAATTAGACTTATCAACCATCGGAAATATGGGACGGGGACGCGGAGCTTCGCTAGTAATCGGTTATCAGGATCAGAGCGGACTAAGAGACGCTTATAATGAAAATATTGCGGAAGAGCTTTTAGGAATGTGCCAACACAAAGCATTTTTCCGGCTCAGTTCCTCCGTAACGGCAAAATGGGCATCCGAAGAATTTCAAGATCAAGACGTTAAGACTTCGAGCGGAGACATAAGAACGCAGCCCGCAGTTTTACCCGGCGAATTTACGAGTAACAAACACATACCGGAAACGAACGAACAAAACGGCTTAACTGGTTATTATAAATCGTTGTCCATTGGAGCTTATAAAAGAAGGTTAAAGGGGAAGAAATTATTTAATGAAATGCTTGAGCCAAAAAATGAGGGAATCGCAGGTATTGAGCGCATAGATGTAAATAAATATCCCTTTAAGGACTGGACGGAAGCAGACCTTCAGCGGCTAGGTTACAAAGACAAAATACAACTACTTTTGCCTGCGCCTGAAGAAGAGATGAGCATAAACCCTTTAGAGGGACTTGGACGGGGGAAAAATCGAAAAGGCAGCTATGCGACTCCAAACAAAGAAGAGCTTGAAAGATCAATTCAAAACGGGAGGTGGAATGCTTGAGTATAAAAATAACCGGGCTGATTTTTGAGAATCCGGGACAACCGGACGATAAGAAATTTACTATCTATGATTTTGAAATTCTGGAATCGGAAAAGGGATTTCATAGAACTTTTATAATCAGGGAATCAGAATTTAACGAAGGTTCGCCGATTGGCGATAATTTAATACTTAACGCGGCGAGCGCAATGGTGGATCGCTCTAAAAAATTGGATGGCGTTCAAGTATTAGAAAGTAATCAAGGGTTACAGGCGCACCAAGTAACGATTTACGCGGAAAGGAGCGACGGCAGATTTACCAAATGTTCTTTCCGTGAATATCATCCGACGCAAGACCCGGAGCCAGTGATTGATTTCACTAAGGAAGGCGGAGCAAAAATTCCAGTTCCTAAAGAATTTGTTGAGAATGAAATTGCACAAACCGAAAGTTGGAAACACCGGGAACCAGAAGCAAAGTGGCAAGAGCAATCATTAAAACCACCACCCCGCGAAACTGAAATTGTGTCAAACCTGAGTCTTAAGCTGGACAGCAACCTAGCAAAGGAAAGTAACCGAGAGTGGGAGCGCAGCCAAGCGAGGGAGCGAGAGCAAGAGCCGGAACGCTAATCTAAGGAAATTGGCAAAGCCGTTTCGAGTTTTTCAAAGAAAAACTTGTAATCGTCGAGACAATAAAAAAGCTGAAAGCCTTTGTGCTTGTCCAGAAGAACGATTGAATCTTTAGAAGGATCGTCAGACCAGTAAGCGGCAAGCGCAACCGGACAGCCTTGAATAAAGTAATCAGGGCATTTTAACTTGTCTGTGACGAGATAGAACGCCGCCCGGACTGCCGCCTTTGTTTCTTCACCTTTGGAAACATCCGTTAGAAGTTCGTAGGCTTCGGGAGTGGCAAAAACTTTTACGTTATTCATAACCGCCATTGATAATTAATGAGGCGAATCTATCAAATTTCACCCAAAGAAAAAACCAATTAGACATTACAGTTAATTTTCTCAGTTTTTCGCTAACCGAAAATCAAAGGTTTTGCGTTGAAAATTGATTTCTTATTAGACAAAACAGTTATTTTGTCTAATAATTTCATCCGTGCCAACCACGCAAAAAAAGCCAATTGACCAGAGCCGCGCCCGACGAACCGAGACGATAAAGTTTCTGACGTTTGACGAAACCAAGCGGCTTTTTGAAAATATAACCAGTAAGCGCGATAAAGCTATTTTTCTTTTGGCTTACCGGCACGGACTCAGAGCGAGCGAGATCGGATTACTCAGACATAGCGACCTTGACCTTAAAACTTTGCGGGTAATGATTCACCGCAAAAAAGGCAGCCTTTCCGGTGAGCATCCTTTGCAAGCCGATGAAGTAAGAGTATTAAAAGCCTACTTAAAAACCCGAAGCGATAGTTTGCCGTATCTTTTCCCAAGTCGGAAAGGTTCGCCCATCAGCCGGGCAATGCTCGACGTTTTAATCAAAGGCTACGGAGAGAAAGCAAAATTGCCTGAAGACAAAAGGCACTTTCACGTCTTGAAACATTCAATAGCTACACACCTTTTAGACAAAGGCGCGGAGCTTCGATTTTTACAAGATTGGTTAGGACACGCGAACATTCAAAACACTGTGATTTACGCTCAAATATCAATCGGAAACCGGGAAGCAAAAGCGAGAGAGCATTTTCTTAAAATGCCAAAGTTTTGAAAATTTAGAGTGAGATTGGAGAAATTTTCTATGATGAAATTACTTAAATTTAAAGTTACAGAGTTTCGCTCTGTAACTGATAGCGGCTGGATTGATACCGATACGGTTACATCTTTAATTGGCACTAATGAATCAGGGAAAACAAATCTAATCGTGCCTTTATGGAAACTTAAACCTGCCAAAGATGGAGAGATAAATCCAATTACCGACTACCCGCGAAAGCGTTATAACGAAATCAGGATAATGAAAAATAAGCCTGTGTTTATCACGGCTCATTTTCGATTGAATGATGAACTAGCCGAGCAAATTTCTGACTTAACAGAAGTAAGTGTAGAAGATGTTTCAATAGCAGAAGTAGAAAGAAAACTGGACGGCGATTATACTGTTTCTTTTCCTAATGCTGCTCCCTTAAGGGTAATTTCAAAAGAGGAAATTGTTACCAACTTAAAAAACGCAAAGAAAGAATTATCAGCAGTTAAGAAAGAAAAGGAAAATGAATTGCAAATAGAGGTTTTGCACTCGCTAGAGTCTATTCTGAAAAACGCTGATAGTAAGGGAGATGATTTTGATAAAGATATTTTACAAGAAATCACAAATTCACTTGAAGCTATAAATGTTCCTTACCCGCTTAGAAAATCGAGTATATCTACTATCCTCGCTGAGTTAGTCGGAAGAATTAAGCAAGCTAATTCAAAAATTACTAAGCCGCATCCGAATATCAACGAAGAAGCTAGAGATTTAGTTACGGGTAATTTGCCCTCATTTGTTTATTATTCCAATTACGGAAACCTCGATTCGGAAATCTATTTGCCGCACGTTATTCAAAATATGACGCGAGCCAACTTAGGCGCGAAAGAAGAAGCTAAAGTTAGAACTTTGAAAGTTTTATTTGAGTTTGTAAAACTTAGCCCAAGTGAGATTAGAGAACTAGGAAAAGACCACGATTCTGCACAAGGAGCTATAACAGACCCCCAGATTAGAGAAATTGCGAAGAAAAAAACCGAAAGAGATATTTTACTGCAATCAGCAGGAACGAGCTTAACGCATAGTTTCAAAGAGTGGTGGAAGCAAGGAAATTACAGATTTCGTTTTCAAGCAGACGGAGACCATTTTCGGATTTGGGTTTCCGATGATAAACGCCCGGAAGATGTCGAATTGGAAAGCCGCAGCACCGGCTTACAGTGGTTTTTAAGTTTCTACCTTATTTTCCTAGTCGAAAGTCAGGATTCACATCAAGGCGCAATTTTGCTCTTAGATGAACCTGGTAATTCATTACATCCAATAGCGCAAAAAGATTTATCTGTTTTCTTTGAGAATCTTTCCAAATCAAATCAGCTTTTATACACGACACACTCACCCTTTCTTGTAGATTCAAATCATCTAGATAGAGTAAAAGCCGTATATGTTGATGAAGACGGCACGACGAAAGTATCCGCAGACCTGAGAGCCGGAGAACAGTCCCCTTCACAAACTCAATCAATCTATCCGGTTCACGCCGCACTAGGTTTGAGTGTTTCCGATACACTTTTACAAGGTTGTTTAGCCGTTATTGTCGAAGGCACGTCCGACCAAATTTATCTGAGTGCAATTAAGAACTATTTAATAGGGCAAAAACTAATAAATCCAAAACGGGAAATCGTTTTTTTACCCGCAGGAGGAGTTAGAGG
>MWWH01000139.1_pt1 | contig 18820 bp, 18 predicted proteins | sample 1047231 | NCBI WGS metagenome assembly MWWH01 (sample SAMN06349967, study PRJNA376086) | soil metagenome | isolation source: MG3-2 sample Antarctic (ecotone) soil | place: Antarctica | collected 2015-01-13 | reverse complement strand
AAATGATAATCAATGCGGAAGCTGATATGAAAGTAGTCGGTGAAGCAGGTGACGGGCGCGAAGCCATCCGCCTTGCGCAGGAACTTCAACCGGATGTGCTGGTAATGGACATTTCGATGCCGGAAGTAAATGGTTTGGTGGCGGCGGCGAAACTCAAAAGAATTGCTCCCGCTATTAAAATTTTAACGCTGACACGTCATAGCGACAAAGCATATTTGCAAGAATTGATGCAAGCCGGAATTTCCGGCTACGTTTTGAAACAAAGCGAGTCTGAAGAAATGCTACGGGCGATCCGCGTCGTTGCTGACGGCGGTAATTACCTCGACCCGGCAATTACCGGTAATGTATTCAGCTTTTTTGCCGTCAATCAGAACAAACTGCGCGGCGAAGTTCATAGCGAAGTCTTAAGCGACCGGGAGTCGGAAGTTCTGCGCCTGATTGCGCGTGGCTACAGCAACAAGGAAATTGCCGAACAACTTGAAACAAGTGTCAAAACAATCGAAACGCAAAAAGCAAGTGCCTTACGAAAACTAAATATTAGCGGACGAAATGAAATCGTAAGCTATGCCATTCTTCAAGGATGGCTTCAGGAAAATTAACATTCTTCACTTATCTCATTAGTGTCATTTTCTTCTTCTTTACGACTTTACCTTGTTACAAACAGGGAAAAACCTTTACATTTTTTTGCATTATCCTGATAGGCGTGAATTTCCTTTTGCGCCATGATTAAACAACTTAATAATTAAAGTTATTAACCAAAGGATTTTTGAAAAGGATAATCACGCGTTGTTTATACAAACGAGCAAGGGAAGCTAAAAACAAGGTGAAATTAAAGGATGTGATCAAAATAAAGCGCGTCCTTTAATTTCCATTTCAAAACGGACGAATTGCAGTTTTACTTTCTAGTATTTTTTGATGAAAAGATTGGCGTTTGAAAATAGCGGCGATAAACAGTTTTCAATAATCTAATTTTATCAACAATGTTCAGTGTAATTACAGAAGATAATTCTACTAATAAGGAGATTTATAAATGTCGGACAATGTAAAATCAAACAAAAATGACGCGGTTGAAGAGGCTGACAAAGCCAATCTCAACGACCGCCGAACGTTTCTGAAATGGGGCGGCGCGGGCATCGCGACTCTCGCCCTGGGCAGCGCAAATCGGGCGACGGCGTTTTCCAATCCGGCGGCGACCAACCGGCAGCAGCAGACAACGATTAATCTGGGCAGCGGCGACATCGGAATTATGAATTTTGCCTACCTTTTGGAACAGCTCGAAGCAGACTTTTACACGCGCGTGACGGCAAACAACTTCTACGCCGGAGCGACTGCCGAAGAACGTCAGATACTCACCGATTTACGCGACCACGAAATTATTCATCGGGAGTTTTTCAAAGCGACGCTCGGCGCGAACGGCATTCCGCAACTGACCTTCGATTTCAGTCTCGTGGATTTCAACAGCCGCGACAGCGTGCTGACGACTTCGCAGAATTTGGAAGACACCGGTGTGTCAGCTTACAACGGAGCAGGACAGGCGATTGTCAGCCCAGAAATCTTGGCACTTGCCGGTAAAATCGTATCGGTCGAAGGTCGGCACGCGGCAGCCATCCGCGATTTGCGAATTCCGCGCAACGGATTTTTCGCCCCGCACCCAGATGATTTCGCGCTCGACCCGCTGACCGTGCTTGCCATCGCCAGCCCGTTTATTCCGCGAACAGTAACGGTTAACGCCAGCGGATTGCCCAGAATAATCGTCGTCTAACAGGCGAATAACAGGAGAAAAATTAAGATGGAAACCATATTTGATAAAGTAAATTCACCCCTCGTTCAAAATCTAAGCGAACACCCGGAAGCGTTTCATAATTCGCACTATCTGAATAGCAGTGCCGCCGCGGCGCAGCAAACCGGAAATTCTGACTTATTTACCCCGACAAACGGGCGAACGCCGCTCAACCAGCCGCTGCCGCCGCAAATCATCGCGTCATTAAACCTAGCGTTGACTGCCGAGTATCTGGAAACCGAATTTTACAGCACTGGTCTGAACACGCCCGGACTCATCCCGAACGAACTGCGCCAAGTTTTTGTGCGCATTCTCCTAAACGAAGTCGGACACCGCGAAACTTTGCTGACCGTTTTGGGATTCAACGCGGTTCCGAAGCCGTTTTTCGATTTTACTGCCAGAGGCGCGGTGCCTGACGTGTTCAGCAACTTCCAATCGTTTCTAAATCTCGGTCGTACCTTTGAGGATCAAGGAGTGCGCGCCATCAAAGGACAAGCCGGAAACGTAATGTCGGACGATTTCGTGTTGACGACCGCGCTGCGTTTTCATTCGACCGAAGCGCGCCACGCATCCGAACTGCGGCGCATTGCCGGACTGAAAGGCTGGATTACGTTGAACCAGCGCGGCAATATACCGGCAATCTTTCAAGGTGTCTATGACGGCGAAGAGAATACAGTGCAGGGCGGAATCGATCTGGTTGCTCTGACCGGCTTACCGGCGACGACCGTCAGCGAAGCCTTCGACGAACCGCTAACGGCAGCTCAAGTGTTGCACAATCTCCAGCCGTTCGTCCGGCAACACCACCCCTGATACTTATTTTGGCGCAGCAGTGGGGCGAGTTTGACACAGACTTTTATGTTGTCGGCGATTAACTCGGCGACCGCCGAGCTGATTTCGCCGCTTACCGTCCCTTCGTAGGCGGTTTAGACGGCACTTGATTTATCCAAGAAAACGGCGGCAGTGGAAGAGTCGTCTGACCGTTCGGACTGACATCGTTTGCATCAGTTACCGACCGATCTGCGGTGATTACAACGACGATGGCAAACAGGACATCGCCATTTACCGCTCGTCAAACAACAGTTTCTACTGGCTCAACAGTCCTAATTTCGACACTTTTTCAGCCATTCAATTCGGTCAGCCGGGCGATTTTGCAGTTGCTGGATTACGCTCATTTTAACCGAAATTACACGCAGCATTATGTTGAAAACGGCTAAGCAAAAGTGCAAACATTTGTTTAGCCGTTTTTATTTTTTGCCGTCAAAACACTCTCGAAAATGTAAGTTTTTTTGCACACTCAGTAATGCTTTTAAAATATTCAACCCAAGTCTCGGGAAGTATACTTCCCGAGACTTATGTGAAAGTGTGTCTCAACTAATGTCTCATGTTATAATTCTTATAACGTCCTAGAATTATTGATACCTTTTATTAACTACAAATTTTTGAAATTATGGCATTTGTCGGTTACGCACGCGTCAGCTCCGTTGGTCAGAGTCTCGACGTGCAGCTTGATAAACTCAAACACTGCAAAAAAATCTTTCAGGAAAAAAAGAGTGGAACTTCTGATAAGCGCTCGCAACTTGCAGCCTGTCTCGAATACGTTCGTGAAGAAGATACACTTGTAGTAACCAGGCTTGACCGTCTGGCGCGTTCCACATTACACCTCTGCCAAATTGCCGACGAACTCAAACGCAAACAAGTTGAACTTCAGGTTATTGACCAAAATATTTTTACCGGAGATGCAACGGGACGATTGCTTTTCAATATGCTCGGAGCAATTGCTCAGTTTGAAACCGAAATCCGAGCCGAGCGGCAAATGGACGGCATTGCCAAAGCCAAACAAAAAGGCGTGCGGTTTGGTGCGCGACGGAAATTAACATCTGAACAAATCAAAGATCTGCAGCAAAAACGGCAGGAAGGAGTTTTAATTAAAACGCTGATGAATGATTACAGATTATCAAAGGCAAGTGTGTATCGGTATCTGGAAATAATTATCCAGGATTCCGAATAAATAAACACTGCCTTGCACTTCATGCCGGAAACACATCCTATCCATCGGAATTCCCTGCTTTTAATACAGAACCGCTCAAAATAACAGATTATATTTGAAAACGAAGGTTCATTTTTACTTCTTATATAAAAACGAGCTTTCATTTTCAAGTGTAATCTGTTATTTTGTCGTTGCTATGGCAAAAGAACAAACACCTTTTTCAATTTCCCCGAATCCGCTGGCGCTGTACTTAACTGACAGTTTACGCGCCGTGCTGCACAAAACGCGGTATGTGATTAATCACCGGCAAGGTTTATCCTGTATTTTGGGCGATGTCGGGCTTGGTAAATCAACGATGCTTCGCTATTTATCCTCGGAATACGGCGCACGCGAAGACTGCCGAACTTTCCTTATACCGACGCCGAACTTCCCTTCCCCGTTTGCAATGCTCAAAGAAATTTGTCTGGGCTTCGGGCTTGAACCAAAATCATCGCGCAACGCGCAGGAAAGAATGTTTAATGATTTTCTGGTCGAAGAATATGCGCAGGAAAAAAACATTATTCTGTTTATTGACGAAGCGCAGAATCTGGACAACAAGCAACTCGAACTTATCCGCGCAATTCTGAATTTTGAAACTAACGAAGAGAAACTTGTACAGATTATTCTTGCCGGGCAACTTGAATTAAAAGCCAAACTTGATAATAGACGCAATAAATATTTGAAAAGCCGGATTGTGATGTATTCGACTTTAAACGCTTTAACTTTAGCCGAAACGCGTGAAATGGTTTCAACCAAATGCGAGTATGCGGAAATCAAGAATCCTTTCAACGATGAAACCATTGAACGAATTTACAACCAAACGGCGGGAGTTCCCCGCTCGGTTCTGAAGATGTGCGCTATGCTTCATGTCCTTATGACTGAATACAAATTAGATGAAATACCAATTGATGAAATTGAGAACATTAGAGATGAGGTCGCGGTATGAGTTCGGCGTTTGAAAGATTGCAAAAATTAGCGGAAGAAAAACGGCTAAAAGAAAAAGCCGAAAAGCCGCGCCTTGAAATCGCGCCGGTGCATGTTGAGGAACGACCCGGCACTATTAGCTTAATTAGCGCCCCCGGCGCAGGCCGCCAAAAACTTTCCGTCGCGCCTGAAAAGGATTTTACGAAAGTCGCTAATTCAATCGTGCGGCAAATTCCGGACGGCGCATTTATTGGCAAATCAAAGCAAATGTATGACTATCTTTATTCACTGACGCGCGGCGCGATCAAACCAACCCGTTCGATTCGCGTTTCTAAGTCTGCCTTGATGCGCGGCTCCGGGATTAAATCAACTCACACCTTTTACAATAACGTGCGTCATTTGGAGGCAATTGGTTTGATTATTACAACGCGAATTGACGGGGAGAAAGAAGGTAATTTTTACGAAGTTCTGTTGCCGGAAGAAGCCAGAAATGGCCTAGCGCAGTTAGCGCAGTTAGCGCAGTTAGCGCAGTCAAGGCAGAAACTGCTACTGGCAGTTAGCGCAGTTTCTGCGCTAACTGCGCTAGGTTCAAACCCAATAAACACGGGGGTTTCAAGGGTGACTAAGACTTCTTTAAAGACTAATACAAATGATGATGATAAAGAGGCGTTCGCCGGGTTCATCGAAAAAATTCAAGCGGTCGCCGAAGAAATCACCGGCAAAAAACTTCACAAACGCGACAGCAAAAATTTAGAAAAGATTGCCGATCTACTTATTCTCGAACTGAAAATCGCCGTCCGCCGCACCGACGGTATTTCATCTGTTCCGGCGTTTCTAACCGAAGTTCTGCGCCGTCGATTGCGCGACACACCGGCAAATACTAAACCCTCGAAAGTCAAAAACGACACGGTCGGAAAACCCGATGACGGCAACGGTTATGAAATCAAACCGCTCGATGAGCAAGGGAAGATAGAAGCTCTGGCACATCTTCAGGAATTTGCGGGGGAAGATTTCTTAGCAGATTTCAAGAAATGGTATGTTCAGGAAGATTGGGATTGGCTGATGAAGCAATTGGGGATTAACTAAATATTTTTGATAAAAGCAGGCGCTGATTGGCAAGTTAAAACTTACTTTTCTAAACCTGGCTCGCCAGAATTTTGCACAACGTCCGATAATACTTTGTTTAGTTATAGTTGTTATTGAATTAAAATATCCGGCTGCTCGGCGGCGACAAACACCGCTTGTTGATTATTTATATTTTGCACGGCGGAAACCGGATCGACGGGCATCGTGTTTTCAGCATTGCCGAGACTGCCGAAAGCGATGTTGACAAACATTCCGATTTTGAGAATTTGAAAAAGCGCTTAGAATTAATGCATTTATCTCTCGAAATTCATTGGACTTAGCATGGTTTTTAGCCGTGCCAAAATTATTGAAATGCTACAGTTTAATGACAAAAAAGAAGATTCGATTGGTCCGCTTCTTCTGGACCGCTGGTTTGATGCTACAATCGATGCTTAAAAAGGCATTTAATTCTACTGCTTTTATGACTCGATAAAACTATATTCCCATCTATTGTTTTTGTAGATATTTGTAGCTAAACGGTCTTTTCATTATTTGGCATAGTAGGTCTTATAATGACAAAACTTCTTATAAGGGAATTCAGCTTTATAGATAAACCCGTCTTAGGTGGCTGTAGTGTCTCTCAAAGGCTAAATTAGGTAATATAATCAATCGACTGGTAAAAAGGAACCTAGAGCCGTTTCTGCGCAAAATACGAGTATGTCTATGAGAACTTCCGCACGATTGGCACCACATAATTTATCTAGTTGGAATAATCAGTATATTTGAAGGAATTGAATTTCCTACCACCGTGAATCAAATCAACGAAGCAGCAAAAGCTAAGGGAGAGAATCCTTGAGTATTCTTTCTTCCTCTAAAAGCTGTTTATTATTATTTGTTTATTTTTACAACCAATTATTTCATTGGGCAGAGTCTCTGATGAGTCCGATAAGAGATAGTTATCTTAGCTTTTCCATAAATATAATATTGTTGGCTAATTCATGATGCCATCCTTACTTGTCCAATTATTTTAGTCCGCCAAATAAGGCACTCCTTGTCGTTGCTACCCGGTAATATTCATATTATTTTGCTATTCCAAAAGTAAATGCCAATTTAATTCCCTTTTTTGTATTAAAATCGTAACATTGTAACATCAATTTTCTCGCTTTTAAGACCCTAACTATCTCGATTACAAAGAGTTCCGCTTCTTTATTGGAAGTTTTATAATTATCACGCTTTTTTCACTACGTTTTTGTTTTTTGTTGCACTCTCTACTTCAAGTGAAGTTTATTAATACGTGCTGTTAATTAGGTGGTTCACCCAAACTTTTGGTGCCAGCCAGCAACAAATGAAGAAGGCATTATGAATGCCCGCAAATTACTTGCCAATCCTAAAATTATTAAATCGAGGGCTTTGTCTTCGAGTCAGATGCACTTACCTTAGTTGATCATTTGAAATCCGGGATTATCTTCTCCCACAGTCAATAAAAAACCGGCTGTTACCGCCGGTCTTGAATGAAATTTTCTCGCGGCAGAGCCGCGACGTATCGAATCGGAATTTTATTTTTCCTTAATTTCGTAGCAGAGCTACGAGGAATTAAACCAATAAGGAACGATTAAACAGTGATGAGTAATTTTACTCTAGCCATTGAAGCTATCTTTGAACTTTTTCCCGCCGGCGAACTTCACCGTCTTCGCCGCTTTGATTGTTATTGCTTCGCCCGTTGACGGATTGCGTCCCTGTCTTTCGGCCCGTTGACCGAGTTTCAGTTTGCCGATACCCGCCAACTGCACGCTGCCGTTTTGTTTTAATTCCTCGATCAACAACTCGGCGTGCGCTTCCAGAATCGATTTCGCCTGCACTTTAGTCACGCCTGCTTTCTCGGCCAATGCCCCGACCAGTTCGTTTAATGATTTTTCCTTGCTGGTGGCCGATGCCTTTGCCTGTGTTGTTTTGCTACCTTTCTTCGCTGCGGCTTTTGCTGATGGTTTCTTTGCTGCCATAATTGTTATTGCTCCTCTTTTTTATTTTTAATATTTATCCGTGTATTGCTGATAGCTAAAATAACTTATTACCAGCTGCTTATCAATTGATTCCGCCCATTAGCAAACATTTCAGCTCAAAAGGTTGATCATCTTTATTTTTGAACTTACTTTCTTATACCATAAATATATCCCTCTCTTATCAGACTCAGGCTCAATGGCTCCACTCTGTTAACTCTTTAGTTTCAATTCCCTTTTCACTGAGTCGGCGTGAGATTTCCTGCCGGTGACACGCTTCAATTCTTTGACATTCGCACATTATCAGCAGATTCGTTTTTAATTCGGTGATGATCTTGATTCCCAGCTTTATGTTCTGAATCGATTGTTTGCCGGATTCTTTTGACGGGCGATTGCCCAAGTGTGACACGTGCAGATATTTGTCTTTGAGCAGCAGTCGCAGGTAATCCTTCTGCCACTGCAGTTGTTTACTGGTCGGAGTGAATCTGATGTCAATTAAAATGGCATCCAGAGAAATCAGTAAAGCCGGTAACAGTGCGATATCGCGGTCCGTGTAGCCGGTCGTGTAAATGCGTTGCGGCAATTCTCTGTCTGATTCGCTTTCTAACAAATTGGCTAACACATTCATGGGTGGGTAGTTCGTGTTTGGAAATAAACACAAGCAGTTGTTTTAGAATCGATTACTTCTACCTGAGCGAAAGACTTTAATAATTTATGAGCCTTTCGTTTTGCCGTTTCGAAATCCTGTGATTGCCCCTTTTGTTCAAGCGGTTTTGAATCTTTTATTTCCAAATCACCAGTCATTATTAAAAACATTTAGTTAATTGCTAATTCTTTGATTAACCACTGCCAATCCTCTATGATGTAAGAATCCTGCTGGCTCATCACAAATTCCTCTTGTCCTTTCCCAATAAATTCACGCATTGTTTTCAGAACGGCTTCCCTTCCCTCTTTTGATAAAGGCTCGGCTTGATACTCTTCGACTATTTTCTCCGACTTCCCTGCTTTTAAAGATTTGCTAGTTTTAAATTTTCCTTCTGCTGATTTTGCAGAATTACCGAGAAGTCTGCGTCTTAAATGCTCAGTCAGAAATGCAGGAACATTTGAGATTGATCTTGTACGAGCGGCAGCAATTTCTAGTTCCATCACCAGTAGTTCAGCTAATTCTTCCCATTTCCCTTCTTCATCTTTTTTTAGACCTTTTTTTGTCAATTTACGCGAGGCTTCATTCATCCGATCTGCGAATTTCGCGAGCGCGTCATCATCATGTATTGTATTAGTCTTTAAAGAAGTCTTAGCGTTTTCGTAAGTATGTTTATTTTCATTAGGATTACCCAACCCAAGTATACCTAAGTTTTGTATTGTGTCGGGTTGGGTTTTTAATGTTGTCTTATCTTTGGTTATCTTGTGTTGTGTTGGGTTGGGTTGGGTTGGGTCGCCGATTTCTTCCGGCACTACAATTTCATAGATAGAACCTTCATGTTTTCCGATATTAAATTCGACTTTTACCAAACCAGATTCTCTCAAATATCTTATGTGCGTTTGAATAGTATTAAATGACAAACCGGTAAGTTTCATTATCTCACTTTTGGTAAGTTGAATTTTTCTTATAGGTTTTATATTTCCTCGAGTATGACGGTAAAGAATATCGTAGGTATGCTTACTTAGACCTTTGAAAAATTTTTGCGGAATAGCTTCTTTGGTTATCGAATTTGGAACTTTTGTATAATCTTTAGCTGGTGAGATTGTAACGTATTTGGGTTGGGTTGGGTTATCTTGGGTTGGGTTGGGTTGGGTTATGTTGGGTTGGGTTTGGCTGTGTAAAATTTTCACTTCAGGAACAATTTCAAGCCTTGGCTTTTCCTGTACGTCATATAGATTAAGTAACTCATCAAGTTTACTCTTATCCCTATTTTTCGGCGGCTCTAGCGCCTTATTGAGCGTTTCGTTTAGTTTGAGCTTGGTTTTCTTGTTCATCATTCAAAACCTCTTTAATTTCCTGCGATAGTTTTCTAAATGCGAAAGTGGCGGGCGATTCTTTTTCAACTTCAACAACTGCTTGCATTGTGGCAGTTGCTTCACCAATTGAAACCGAGCGGGGAATTGTCGTATTAAAAACAAAATCTTCGGTAAAGCGTTCGATAACTTTATCGCGGATTGATTTGTCGAGGTTTTGCCGTGCCGTATAAATAGTAGAAAGTGCCATTACAAACATATTCGGCGCGTGAGCGTTTCTCACCTTTGCGATTGTCCTTAAAAGCTGCGTCAAACCTAAAAGCGCAAACATACTCGATTCAATCGGCACGATAGTTAAATCCGATATTGCTAGAGCATTCAAAGTTGGCGTTCTAAGGCTAGGCGGCGTGTCGATAATACAATAATCGTAAGCAGGGTACGCAGGCATTAGTTTTTGCTTCAAAAGCAACTCCCGGGACACCGCTTGACCGTCAAGTAACGCTTCGGCATCGGCGTCAATACAAGACGGAATTACGTCGAGACGCGGGCGCACATTCGTTTTGTAGCTTGAAAAATCACCTGATTCGTCAAGCATAAGACGGTGCGAGGTCAGCCGCGATTCCTCAATTTGCTGTAAGTCTACACCAAGTGAGGCGGAAAGATTACCTTGCGGGTCGAGGTCAATAGCTAAAACGTTCGCACCGGTAAGGGCAAAAGTTACCGCTAAATTTAATGTGGCGGTTGTTTTTGAGCAACCACCTTTATGATTGGCAACAACGATTGTCTTCATATTTTATGTTTTATGCTGCCTTTAATTTTCGTCCGCGCCGTTCGGGGCGGTTTTTGATGATGTCAATATATTTTGGGTCAATAAAATAATCACGCCCCCGTTTTTCAGCGTTTATTGTGTTTTCTCTAATAAGCTGCTGTACACGAATTATGCTCAAATTAACCGCAATTGCAAATTCTTTAGTCGTTAGTTTTTCCATACACGAAGGGAATATAAACTAGTTACCTTTTATTTGCAAGAAATAATTATTTTATAGCATTAATTTTACCAATTTTTCGCACGTAGGATATAAAATTACTTTTGAAAATTGATTAATTGCAGAGCGGATTTGTAATAAAATTGCCCGCCGATCTCACCAAAAATAGAAAAGCCGCTTTTGAGGTCTATAAGTTTTCGGATAAAAACGGTTTTATAAAAGATTAAGTAAAATGAATCTAAGCACACGACAGTAGAAGAATGAACATCTTCAACTCTCTGTATTTCTTTAATTTATGGTAATTGAACAAAAGATTTTGCAAAGCATCTAACCCAATTCGGAATAAACTCCTGGCATATCTTTGGTTCTTCTTCAATTTCATCTTTACTTGTTTCAAGACTTCAACTTGAAACTCTCCCATCAAGATTGCTAAACACAAGCCTACGCCTAACATCATCAAGAGCTTGCTTATCTTCTCCGGCATTGTTAAAGGTGTCTCTTCAAAATTGAATCCGCGACTTTTTAAGCACCCGAACATCGTTTCTATCTGCCACCGAACCTTGTATTCTTCAATTGCATATTTGTTCTGTTCTGTGCTCGCTATTATCAAATATTCGGTTTTCCCGTCTTTTTGATATTTCACCAGGCTGACATACAATTCCAACCCGAACACTTCAATTTTTACTTTTCCTCGCAGTTTTACTTTTTCGGCAGAGTTTCTAAAAATCTGTAAAAAACTCTGCCCGCCTGATTTGTGGCTGGTTTTCAAACGGATGTGAAAATCTATTTTGTTTTCAATCAAATACGAGAATAGTTCGTAACTTCCAAACTCGCGCCTCGCAAAAAGCTCGTAAAATTCGATTTGCTCCAAACTCTGCCACAAATTTCTTGATAATCGCAACGTGTTCTAAGAGCGTGTCTGAAAAGTCTCCGTCAGTCGGTTAAGATGAATTCATGACTAAAAGAATTTATCCTTGTGATCTCTCTGACGGAGAATACAAGTATCTCAAAAAGTGTCTGCCCAAGCAAAAACAATTTGGCAGACCGCCGGAACACACGCGGCGCGAGATTTTGAACGGGATCTTTTATTTGCTCAGAACCGGCTGCGCGTGGCGATATTTACCAAAGGATTATCCGCCGTGGAAGACCGTGTATCATTATTTCAGGGCGTGGCGCAAATGCGGTTGGTGGAAGAAGACTAACAAACGTCTGCGTCGGTTGTTACGCTTAAAGAGTGGACGCTCCGCTCAATCGAGTGTCGGGATAATAGATTCGCAAAGCAGCAAAACCGTGGACACGGCGCGCGAAGCAGTCAGTTTTGACGGCGGCAAAAAGGTCAAAGGCAGGAAGCGACATCTGCTGGTCGATAGTCTTGGGTTATTAATAGTGGTGGTTGTTCACGCGGCGGGCATCTCGGAGACAGCCGGAGCGCGAGAGGTTTTGGCAGAGTTAGTCGGCAGATGGTGGAGACTGAAATTGATCTGGCTTGATGGCGGCTACAAAGGGTCGTTGATTGAGTGGATCAAAGGATTAGAGCGATGGCGCGAGGTAACTTTGGAATGGGTTTTGAAATTAGAGGGTGAAAAAGGTTTCAAACTCCTGCCGAAACGGTGGATAGTGGAGCGGACGTTTGGGTGGTTAAGCAAGCAGCGCAGATTGTCAAAAGACTACGAAGGATTATGTGAAACGAGCGAAGCGATGGTTTATGCGGCGATGATTCGCTTGATGCTCGCTCGTTTGGACTCTTGAATGACTTTTCAGACACGCTCTAAGGCGGTGGCATTGCCTTTGTGATTAACAACTTCCCACAAAATCGGAATCGCCACATTTTTATATGCGACACTTAAAGTCAGAATATTAACCCACGTTGAACCGAACTTCCATTCCGTGCGATCAATCAGAATCTTGAGTTTGCCATTTAGTTTCAATAGTTTCAGATAATCAATCGAAACTGCATTCTCATTTTTCAAAAATCTTTGAATTTGCCGATAAACCGAATTTGAGTCAGCATCTGTTTGAAAAGCATTGGCGATTTTGACCAAATTGGAAGTTCTGGTTTTCAATAAAGCCGAAACAAATTGGGCAATAAACTTGAGCGCGTGTCTTGAACTTTGTATATTATCTTGCAACGCTTCTCGAAAAGCGTTATCAGGAGTTTGTTTTTTTCATTCATAACACAACGATTTTAACAAACTCCTTCTTACTGTCGTGTGCTTAGAAAATGAATACTTAAAGGCAACCTGTGATTCAGCCATGCGATTTTCAACTACACTATTTGGTTAAAAGTCTTCAGAGGGTAAAAATGTTTCATAGAATTTCTAACAAATAACTGTTTATATTGGTTTTATCGCCATTATTTGTTCCCGTTTTTCTTTCAATTTTGGGATCACAATTTCGGGAAAGATAAAAACCACTAAAACTAATCAAGTCAAATACTTATCGAAAAAACTATGAAACATTCTGTCCTTTTGGAGACTTATAGCTTAGAATACAACACCAACAAACGAACCGGAGCGCCCGGAGTTGAAGCGCACGAGGTATGGTATCTGCTCGTTAAACCGGCGATTGACGCCAGCCGAAAAGCGGACGGAACGATCGCGCAGATTGTTCAACTCGGCGGAATGCGGGAATGCCTGCGAATGGTCGGCTGGACGGCGGGAGGCTTCCAAGCCAAAGAAGTCATCAAGTCACTAACTCAGATTAGCTTTGCCGGGTGCGTCGCCGATCTTTGGTTTCCGACCGGCGAGACGGACGCGGAAGGGAAGCAGAAATACCTGCAAGTAAAATCCCGTTTTTCCCGACTGTCGGTGTACGCGATAGGTGAGTATCATCTGATGGAAGAAGACTTGAAAAACGTCCAATTTGATTTTGACCTCGAAGACAAACTTTACATCCGCCTCGACCCGATTGAAGTCCGGTTGCAGCAGCTTCAAGCCAGCCAGCAACGCTTGATTGATAACGCGTATATGTTCTCGGTCAAACCGATTGCCCGGAGATGGATGAACTGCTAGCGGGGAAAATTTTCGGAACACTCAAACACAGCGCGCCGTTTTTTGAAATTCGGTACTCGTGGTATATCAAACATCACCATACTCTCAAACGCTTTGTGGCGATGAAGCGAGTAACCGAACAGATGAACCGAGTCGTGCAAGAACATCTCGATTCCGGATTTCTGACAAAAGTTGAATACCAGAAAATAAAAGAACCGGATCAGGAATTAGATTTTACGATCCGGTACTTTATCGGCTCATCTGCCAAGCAATCGATCAACCGCATCCAGGGTCATATTCTCAACCGGAGAAAAAAGGAAACCACCGGGCAAGTTTCGGTCAAAGAAAGCCCGGAAAGCGAAACCGCCGAAAACGCGATTCTAAGCCCTTCAAAATCCCGGGATGATACGGAACTACCCTTAGCGATAAAAGACGCGAATAAGGCGGCAAATCTCGGCGCTGGCGAGGAACCGGAGAGCAGGGAAGACCTGGTTTTGGCGATGACGACGCTGGAGACCCATTTGCTGCCGGGTCAGAAAGATTTATTCAGGCGATTAATCGCCGAGTTTTCAATCACCGAGACGAAAGCTTACGAGCTGGTTAAAAACCATCCAGTCGAAAAGATAACCAGCCAAGTCGAAGCATTCCAATATCGCGGGGAAACAATCACGGCAAACCGCGCCGGATTTTTAATTCGCGCCATCGAAGAGAATTATTCATTCCCGGAAAGTTATCTCGAGGAACTCAAGGGAAGGGAAGCGAAGCGAAAAAGGATCGCTCGCCAGAAGAAGATTGACGACTGCGCCCTTTGCGACGAGAAAGGCTACCGCCACATCAAAAGCGAGAGGGATGTGCATTACGGGCTGATGCACCAGTGCACTCACAACCCGAAAACCGAGTCGCAGTTTGAAGACCACAAATTGTGAAACGAATTAAAAATAAATCTGAAATTAAAATTCGTTTTCAACAAGGAAGCAGTTTAATTATTTGAATACGGGCTTGTCAACAAAGAAAGCAAAATAAACAGTTGTGAGCTACGGCTCTTGCAAAGTCAGGAGATAATCGGATGAATTATCAACTCAAGTCCTTGAGCAAACTGAATCTGATAGAATCTTCTGGCTTGTGCCAGATTTTCCCAGCCTATTTTTCTCAAAACTCCAATTGCCAAATTATTTAAAGCTGCCATTATTTGTCCGCCGTTGATTGATTTTTTCCTCACCAAGTCCTCTTTGAAGGTGACATCGCGGCGGTAATGCAAGCCGTTTTCAATCCGCCAATGGTTTCTCGGCGCGTTCCAATAATTGTTTTGCCCCAAATTCTTCTACCGGCAGCGAGGTTAGCGCATAAACTATTTGTTCGCTCTGCTTGCCGGTCTTGAGTTCGACACTTTTTTTCTCAATCCGAAAGACCTGCTCAAGAGAGGGAAACTCAATTTGCCCGGCGAGGCGGAAACTGCTCGTCAGAGTTCGCTCCTCAATGCGCCCGTGTCCTTTGTCAATAGCTGCCGCTTTGCCAAGATATTTGTCCTTGCGAGCGGCAAAATGGGCTTTGGCTAACTCGTAGATTGAGCCTTGATTGGCTCGCAATGCGCCACAAATATTCGCCGCCGCCTGCGACCACTGTCCGGGCTAACTCTTTTTGCGCGAAAATCGCATCCCCGCTAATAATTTTGCCCGCTAAATTTACTTTTTCCAATAACCTCTTCGCCGCGCTGATTTCATTCTCGCCCGCCAAGAGCGCGATTTGCTCAACCACTAAATTTTCTTCTGATTCTTGTAAAGCTAAAAGATGAAGTTGTCGGTCTGTTTCTTCTGATCTGACCCGACAGACGACTTTACCGTCTAAATTCCAAAGCTGTTTGTCTTCTTCACTGATCGCCGCGAGATACTCGCCAAATACTTTTTCCACCTCGGCGGCATCAATGGCGTTTTCCACAATCCGTTTCCAAGTGACTTCGTGAGGACTTCTTTTCCACTCCAACGAGAGCAAAGATTTTAATTCAGCAAATCTGAATCTCACCCAATCGGCAATCTCCGCCGGACGGTCGGCTCCGCCGAGTTTACTTAAAAATAACAAGATAAGAAACGGCTGAAGTTTGTATCTGACCCCGCGTTTAGCTCGTAAATCGGTAATCCGAGCAAAACTTGTCAGCAACGGTTGATAGAGTTTTGTTTCAAACAGCGTCGGTTTTGTGTTAGTATTGATCATCGAAAAGACCTTCTTTTTTGTTCAAGATAATTGTTACGAATTACATTGAAACAACTAAGAACGGTCTTTTCAACTTTTTAGCGACTTTGCAAGAGCCGTAAGTTGTGAGCGGCAAATTATTTTTTCGCTCTTGTCGCACTGATTGTCGAGAGCTTAAACCAATGAAATGAAAGGTTCGGCATCGAATCTGCTGCTTTACAAGTAGAATTTGGAGATTTTAATTTCCCGTGTCGTTGTGTTCTGGCATAATAAATTTATGAATATCGAGGGGTTAAGCGAAAAACATATCCACGCCGCAAGTTTGCGAAACGGGCGCAGGCTCGAATATTTGACCGTTGGCTGGAACTCGCTCGAAGCCGCTGCCGCCGTCGCTGCCGGTCTGTTTGCTGGAAGCGTCGCGCTGGTCGGATTCGGTATTGATTCGATAATCGAAGTTTCGTCCGGCTCGATTATTTTGTGGCGACTCTTTGCGGGCGAACACCGGGAAAAACTCGCCTTAAAACTTGTCGGCATAAGTTTAATCGCGCTCGCCGCTTATGTCGGCTTTGATGCCGTTAAATCGCTGGTTTTGAGAGAAACGCCCGAAGCGAGTTATATCGGTATCGCTATTGCCGCTTTATCGCTTGTGGTAATGCCGCTGCTCGCGCGGGCAAAGAGAAATGTCGCGGCACAATTAAACAGCCGCGCGATGCTGGCGGATTCCAAACAAACCGACATCTGCGCGTATCTATCAGCGATTCTTCTCGGCGGATTGCTTCTTAACGCATTATTCGGTTTCTGGTGGGCTGACCCGTTAGCCGCTTTGATAATGCTTCCGATTATTATTAAAGAAGGCACGGAAGCGCTGCGCGGCGAAACCTGCTGCGCCCAAAGTTCGTGTCACTGAATCAGCGTGCGGTTCGAGAAATTATATAGCTTTACGCCGCAAACCATTCGCCGAAAATTTGGGCGAGCAGCCAGACGTTCAGGGTGGCGATGACAACGGCGACGATGTAACTTAAAAACTTGCGCCACAGCGGATTGACGAATTCGCCCATTTTTAATTTATCGCTCGTGAACATCACCAGCGGAAAGACGGCGAAACTCAACTGCATACTGAGGACGACTTGACTGAGAATGAGCAGTTGCGTCGTGCCGGACGCGCCGTAATAAAACGTAACGACGACCGCCGGAACAATCGCAATCAAGCGCGTAATAAGACGCCGCAGCCACGGACGAATGCGAATATTCAAAAAGCCTTCCATCACGATTTGCCCGGCGAGCGTTCCCGTCAGAGTCGAGTTTTGACCCGAAGCCAGAAGCGCGACGGCAAACAGCGTGCTTGCGCCGGACACGCCTAAAAGCGGCGAGAGCAATTTGTAAGCGTCGCCGATTTCCGCCACTTCCGTGTTGCCGCTCGAATGAAACGCGGCGGCGGCGACAATCAAAATCGCCGCGTTGATAAAGAGCGCGAACATCAGCGCAATGGTCGAATCAATCGTCGCAAACTTTATTGCCTCGCGTTTGCCCGTCGAAGTGCGCTCGTAATTGCGCGTCTGCGCGATAGACGAATGCAGATAAAGATTATGCGGCATCACGGTCGCGCCCAAGATTCCGATGGCGATATAAAGCATTTCGGAATTGGTTACAATCTGCGACGAAGGCACGAAACCCTGCATAATACCGACCACATCGGGACGCGAGAAAATTATTTCCGCCCCAAAGCAGATGCCGACGGTGGCGACGAGTGTGATGACGACCGCTTCGAGCCAGCGGAAACCGCGATTCTGTAAGAGCAAGAGAATCATCACGTCCAGAGAAGTCAGAAGCACACCGTAAATCAGCGGAATGCCGAACAGCAGATTGAGTGCAATCGCCGAGCCGATGACTTCCGCCAAATCGCAGGCGATAATGGCGACTTCGCACAAAATCCACAAGAGATACGAAACCGGCGGCGAGTAGTGGTCACGGCACGCCTGCGCCAAATCGCGTCCCGTAACAATTCCAAGGCGAAGCGCGAGGCTTTGCAGAAGTATCGCCATTAAGTTTGAAATCATAATGACGGACAGCAATGTATAACCGAAGCGTGCGCCGCCCGCTAAATCGGTTGCCCAATTTCCCGGGTCCATATAACCGACCGCAACCATATAACCGGGACCGGAGAAAGCGAGCAGCTTGCGCCAAAAGCCGAATCCGGTCGGCACGGGCAGAGTTGCGTTTGCTTCCGGCAAACTCGGCTGCGGCGACTGTCTGCGCCAGCCGCTCAAAGGTTTTATTTCCGTTACTTCTGTGTTCATAAAAAACTCCTGCTTGAAATGGCGACAATTCGGTTGCCGCGCTTAATTTTATTTTGGCTGTTTCTTAAACGGATGCTCGAAACTCAGGTAAAAAAAGATGCCGCGTTTCCCGCTGCTCGGTCCGACTCCGATTGGGAAAGCCGCGCCCGGAACGATTTGCAAGCCGTTCTTAAAATTGTGCGCCCAGCGAACGCCGGGATTGATTAAAACTTCGTTTTCGCGCCGGGTTTGTCGAAAGCCCGTAACATCGGCGGTGTTGTTCCAAACCGATTCGAGCAGCACGTTGAAACGCGAAGCTGCCAGCCAAACGATGCTTTGACCGAGATTGTAATCGACCGTTCGCGCCCGTTCGCCGAGAATGTTTCTGGATCGCGGCGTGAAGGTCAAACCGGCGTTTGAATGCGCGACGAACTTTCGTGAAAGTTGAACGCTGACCGGCAAGTTAAATTGAAAGCCGACGCCGCCCGTGCCTCTTTCTTTGCGAAAATTTCCCGTCGGAAGCAGCAGCGAAAAGCGCGGCGCGACGGCTGTTTTTTTATTGGCGACAAGCTGGTAACGATAATTTATCGCTATGTCGCCGATGCCTCTCTCGCCGGAAAAACCGCCGACTTT
>MWWH01000138.1_pt1 | contig 18878 bp, 14 predicted proteins | sample 1047231 | NCBI WGS metagenome assembly MWWH01 (sample SAMN06349967, study PRJNA376086) | soil metagenome | isolation source: MG3-2 sample Antarctic (ecotone) soil | place: Antarctica | collected 2015-01-13 | reverse complement strand
GAAGACGAAACTATATAAATTCAGGAGAAAAATATGGAAAATAACGAAAACAATCAGATGCTGCAGCTTCCGCCGGAAGCGATGATGTTTCAGTTTCTGTTCGGAACGGTCGTACAGAAATCAATTTATGTGATCGCCGAACTCGGCATCGCAGATTTTGTCAATGACAAACCGATGTCGGCGGAAGAATTAGCTGAAAGAACTTCGACCAATGCCGCGTCGCTCTATCGAGTCCTGCGAATGCTGGCGGGTGTCGGATTTTTCGCGGAAAACGCGAACGGAAAATTTGAATTAACGCCTTTGGCGGCTTTGCTTGTCAAAGATAATCCGAACTCAATGCGCGATTTTGCGCTGATGATGGGCAACGACTGGAGTTGGCAGACAGTTAAAAATCTTCGGCACAGCGTTGAGACGGGCAAGATGGCGCACGAAAAATCTTACGGCAATACGAGCTGGGAATATTTCGAGCAAAACACGGAAGTCGGCGCGGTTTTCAATCGCGCGATGACAAGCAATTCCCTTGCGGCAGTCGCGCCGATTGTTGCGGGCTACGATTTTTCGCAGTTCGTTACCATTGCCGACATTGCAGGCGGACACGGCATTTTGTTGTCGAGTATTTTGAAAGCCAACCCGAATACACAAGGCATATTGTTTGACATTCCATCGGTCATCGCGGGCAGCGGCGAATTTTTTGAAAAAGCGGGCGCGGAAAATCGAGTCGAGAAAATTTCAGGAGATTTCTTTGAAAGCGTTCCCTCTGGCGCGGACGCTTACATAATGAAACACATAATTCACGATTGGGACGATGCGGAAAGCATCAGGATTTTGAAAAACATCCATTCCGCAATGAACCCGAACGGCAAGGTTTTAATCGTTGAAATGGTTGTCCCCGATGGCAACGAACCGAGTCCGGCAAAAATCCTCGACGTGCAAATGTTGATGTTCACAGGCGGAAAAGAACGAACCGCTAAAGAGTACGTTGAATTGCTGGACAAATCAGGTTTTAGGATGACGCAGATTGTCCCGACACATTCGCCGATGCAAATTGTCGAAGCGGTTAGAAAATGATATGAAAACACTAGAGATGAGGGCACGTACAAGCCACAACTTACGCTATTGAAATCGGAAAATGCGTACGACTTTAAGATGGTCAAAATAATCATTACTTCCCGCCATTTCCTCAAACTTGTGAGCGAAAATTGAAGTGTGCAAAAACTACTCTTTTTGCACAGGCTTTGTTACACTGCTAAAAGCCCCTGATAACGCGGATATTTGAAGACGTTTTTCGAGGGGTTTTTGCACACCCTATGAAAGCAGCACTTTACGCTAGAATTTCAACTACCGAGCAGCAAACTTTGCCGATGCAGCTTGAGACAATGCGCGAGTATGCCGCCAAGCGCGGCTGGACTGTTGAACACGAAATTGAAGAAATCGGATCAGGAGCAAAAACGCGACCGAAGCGCGAAGAACTCTTAAATCTTGCTCGCCGCCGGAAAGTAGATGTGATCATCGTTTGGCGGCTTGACCGCTGGGGACGCTCGCTTGCTGATTTAATTGTTTCACTCAAGGAGCTGACCGAAATTGGAGTTGGTTTTGTGTCTTTAACTGAAACGCTCGATTTAACTACGCCGTCCGGGAGAGCAATGGCGGGAATGATTGCCGTCTTCGCAGAATTTGAACGCGACATTTTGCGCGAGCGCGTCAAAGCCGGAATAGTTCACGCTCGAGCAGAGGGGAAACCACACGGAAGACCGGCGACCGCCGCCGCTAAAGAATCAGAAGTAAAAAAACTTCACAAAAAAGGGTTAAATAATTCGGAAATCTCTCGGAAGGTAAGGATTAGTAGAAGGTCAGTGATCAGATTGTTAAATAACAAGGAATAAACACTGATACGTAAATTTCTCTATCGCAATAAGTATAATTTAAGCATAACGAGCGGGGTTCAATACTTCTCAAATGGTCAGGTGATTTGGTTTTTGATGTAAATCCCTCTAATTTCTCAAAACTTCAAAAAGTTGAGCGCAAGTTTTGCAAAATATTATCCGAATAAAATAGAAAAAATATGGCTTTAAGTTGGAATGAAATAAAAGATAGAGCCTTGAGTTTCTCAAAAGAGTGGATTGACACAGCTAAAGAAGAGGCAGACGCAAAACCATTTTTAGTGGAATTCTTCAATGTTTTCGGTATCAGCAGTAAACGTGTGGGAACTTTTGAACATCGGGTTAAAAAACTTGATGAAAAAGACGGCTATATTGATTTGCTTTGGAAAGGGATGATTTTGATTGAGATGAAAAGTCGTGGGAAAAATCTCGATAAAGCATACACCCAAGCAAAAGATTATCTTCACGGATTAAAACAACACGAACTTCCAAAATATATTCTTATTTCTGATTTTGATTATTTTCGGTTATACGACCTTGAAGAGGATAAACTTGTCGAATTTAGGCTCAATGAACTTGTTAATAATGTTCAGCATTTCGGTTATTTGCTCGGTTATCAAAAAAAAGTTTACAAAGAACAAGACCCTGCAAATATCAAAGCTGCTGAATTAATGGGAAAACTTCACGACCGTTTGAAAGAAATTGGATATATCGGGCATCCATTAGAAGTTTATCTTGTCCGTATTTTATTTTGTTTGTTTGCCGAAGATACGACTATTTTTAATAAACAGCAGTTTCAGGATTTTATCGAACAACGCACAAGCGAGGACGGAAGCGACCTTGCACCAAAATTACAGGAACTTTTTCAAGTATTAAACACGCCAAAAGAAAATAGGTTTAAGAATCTTGACGAACAGCTTGCTGACTTTCCGTATGTAAACGGCAAACTCTTTGAAGAGATTTTGCCAATGGCGAGCTTTGACCGTCAAATGCGTTTGGCATTATTAGAATGTTGTTATTTGGATTGGAGCAAAATTTCGCCTGCTATTTTCGGTTCGATGTTTCAAAGTGTGATGAATCCGAAAGAACGTAGAAATCTCGGCGCACATTACACGAGCGAAACCAATATCTTGAAACTTATCAAACCGCTTTTCCTAGACGAACTTTGGAAAGAATTTGAAAGTATCAAAGATAACCGAAACAAACTTCAAGATTTTCATAAAAAAATCAGCACGCTTAAATTTCTCGACCCTGCTTGTGGTTGCGGAAATTTTTTGGTCATTACTTATCGGGAATTACGTTTGTTGGAAATTGAAATTTTGCGAGCTTTACGTAAATCAGGACAACAAGTAATTGATGTCAGCGGAATTATTTGGCTTGACGTAGATATGATGCACGGCATCGAATATGAAGAATTTCCTGCTCGTATTGCCGAAGTTGCAATGTGGCTGATTGACCACCAGATGAATATGCTGATAAGCAATGAATTCGGTCAATATTTCGTTCGCTTACCATTAAAAAAATCTGCCAAAATTATTCACGGTAATGCATTGGAAACAGATTGGGAAACGATTGTTTCAAAAGATGAAGTTTCGTTTATTTTAGGCAATCCGCCGTTTCTTGGGAAGAAGGAACAAAACGCATCTCAAAAAGCGGATATGCAACGACTGTTTGCAGATGTCAAAGGCAGCGGCGTTTTGGATTATGTTACGGCGTGGTATTTGAAAGCGGCTCAATACATTCAAAATACAAATATCAAAGTCGCGTTTGTCTCAACTAATTCTATTTCACAGGGCGAACAAGTTGGAATTTTGTGGACTCTGCTTTTTTATCAATTTCAAATAAAAATTCATTTTGCACATCAAACTTTCAGTTGGAGAAACGAAGCGAGAGGAAACGCGGCTGTTCATTGTGTGATTATCGGTTTTGCTAACTTTGACAAGAATAACAAAAGCATTTTTGAATATGAACATATTAAAGGCGAGCCGCACGAGATTTTTGTAAAAAACATTAATCCTTTTTTAGTTGAGGGGAAAGACATAACGGTAGAAAACAGAAAATCGCCGATTTGCAAAGTTCCAGAAATGAATTACGGCAGTATGCCTATTGATGAAGGCAATCTGATTTTGTCAGACGAAGAAAAAGAAGAAGCATTAAAAAAAGAACCTGAAATAATCGTCGCTATAAAGAAGTATACAGGTGGCGATGAATTTATAAACAACAAAAAGCGCTGGTGTTTATGGCTGCACAATATAGAACCGAGAGTCCTGAAAAATTCAAAATTTATCCTTGACAGAATAGAGAAAACGAAAAAGTTTAGATTAAGCAGTAACCGAGAAGCGACTAATAAATTAGCTGAAAAGCCGATGTTGTTCGGGGAAATAAGACAACCCAGCTCGAATTACATAATCGTTCCGAAAGTTTCGTCTGAAAACAGAAAATATATTCCAATTGGAATTTTAGAACCTACGATAATTGCGAGCGGAAGCGCACTAATTATTCCAAATGCGAACTTCTACATATTTGGGGTTATGACTTCAATAATGCAAATGAGTTGGATGAAAACAACTTGTGGAAGAATGAAAAGTGATTATCAATATTCCGCAAGTATTGTTTATAACAATTTCCCGTTCCCCGAAAATCCGAACGAAAAACAAATAAAAATTATCGAGGAAAAAGCCCAAAAAGTATTGAACGCGAGAGCCGAATTTCCTAACAACTCGCTCGCCGATTTATACGACCCTTTAACAATGCCGCCCGCTTTGACAAAAGCGCACAACGAATTGGATAAAACCGTTGATCTCGCTTACAGACCGCAGCCGTTCACGAGCGAAGCCAACAGAATGGTTTTTTTGTTTGAACTCTACGAAAAGTACACGGCAGGTTTATTTACAGAAAAGAAAACAAAGAAAATGAGAAAAACTAACGCTAAAAATTAGCTTTAATATATTACTTTTATCTAAAATCACTTGGCAATTTTTCAGACAAATCTAATTCATCATCAATCAAAACATCAATGCTGGTTTTTGCCAATCGTGCAAAAGTTAAATTACAAACTATTTATCGGTTTTATCAATTCATCAGAATCAGCATCAGGAACATTAACGCTTCTGCTAACAGCCTGAGAACTCATTTCATCAGCAGGATATGGCACAAAAAACTTTTGCAGCTAATCCGTATTCTTTCTTTCATATTAAGCCATTCGTCATATCTATTGCTAAAGGGCAGATGACTCCACAGAAAAAATGCTAAAAACCCAGTAAATTCCTGTAAAAATTGAATTTATCTTGACAACGTATTGTCGTTTAGACTAAGTTATATCTACCACTATCCAGAACCGACTCCCTTATAGTTCCGGTTGGACAGTTTTCCAAATTCCCATAGTCCCAAAATATAAATTCTATGAAACTTACCATTTTGCCCTTGTGCCTTTTGGCTCTTCTATTCACTTTTTCGATTCAAACCTTTGCCACAACGTTTGTTGTTAATTTAACCACTGACCAATTCGACTTTTTTATTGGTGATGGACTTTGCGATGCTGATCAAGTTACAGCAGGAGATCAATGTACCCTTCGAGCTGCAATTCAAGAAGCTAATTCTACAGTAGGTTTAGATGTCATTAACTTTGCAATTCCAGGAAGTGGACTTCAAACTATTCAGTTAAATACGGGTTTACCGACAATTACAAATCCAGTTCTTATCGATGGTTATAGTCAACCTGGGGCAAGCCCAAATACTTTACCCATCGGTAACGATGCCGTCTTTAGTATTGAAATACGTCAAAACGGATTGGGTGTTAATACTTTTGTTATATCTGGTGGCAGTAGCACACTAAAAGGATTGCTCTTGAATCGGGGGACCGGCGGAGGTGCAGAGAACGGTACAATGGTAACTTTTATTACAAATGGGGGAAATCGCATTGAGGGATGCTGGTTTGGTTTGAACCCTGACGGTACTGCTACTTCATTAAGAATTAGTACAGGCATAAGCAACGCAAGTAGCGGTAATGTTATTGGAGGATTATCGCCCTCAGTTCGTAACGTAATCTCTAACCTTAATTCTGCCATTCGCAATTCTTCGCCCTCTGGTGGCACTTCTGGCACAAACTCAGTAATTCAAAATAATTATATTGGAACAGACCCTAGCGGAACGCAGGCACGTAACATACTTATGAATGCTATAGAGGTAGGTCGTTCCTCAATAGTAGGTGGTGCTGTTCAGAATGCTCGCAATATTATTGCTGGGTTCGGAAATACAGGAATTCTAGCAGACGGCTCTGAAATAACAATTCAGAACAATTACATAGGTGTTGCGGCAGATGGTTCTACACGTCTTGGGGGCGGAGACGTTGGAGGTGGAGGCATTGGTATTGCGGCAACCAATAATAATCTTTTTATAGGTAATTTTAATAATGTGATTGCTAACAATATTATCGCTAGATTTGGAACTGGCATTAATTTAACAGGGGGCGGAAATTCGGGAACTGTAGTTCGAGGTAATAGCATTGGCGTGGTAAGTGATGGTTCTCTTAATCAGAGCGGTCAAGGTATATCTGTTGGAAGTACTTTTTCGAGTAAAAATATAATTGGGGGAGCAAACAATCTAACAACTGGTAGTTGTACTGGTGACTGTAATATTATTACCAATTTCAATAAAGGAATAGTAATTACTAATGGAACAGGACATCAAATTCTCGGAAACTCAATTTACTCTAACACCGACCTTGGAATTGACCTTGATAACGATGGAGTGACTCCAAATGATGTTGGTGACCCAGATACAGGTGCGAATGACTTACAAAACTTTCCGTTCATCGATACTGTTACATCAGGAAGTACAAGAGTAACCGGAAGATTCTTTAGCACTGCTAACCAGACTTTTCGGCTTGAGTTTTTTAATAATCCTGTGGCAGATGCTTCTGGCTATGGTGAAGGACAGATTTATATTGGAGCAATTAACGTAACTACAGACGCCACCGGACGTGCTGATTTTAACCAGACTTTTGCTTATAATTCGCCAGTTGGAAGTTTTGTCACATCTACGGCAACTAATTTAACCACGCTCAACACTTCAGAGTTTTCTTTCGCTATCCAAGTACAAGCACCAACTGCAGCCTCAGTAACAGTTTCGGGCAGAGTTATAACAGCGCAAGGCAGAGGAATCAGAAGCGTAATTGTTATAATGACTGATTCAAATGGCAACACCAGAACAGCAACTTCATCCAGTTCTGGTTATTATCGATTCACAGATGTCCCGGCAGGTGAAACATACATCTTCACGGCAAGAGGAAAACGCTTCTCTTTCAGACAGAACTCACAGGTTCTTTCGGTAATGGAAGATACAGATGATATAAATTTCGTTGCCAGTGACCAATCAGTGTTTTCGGTGAATTAGTCACTAATCACAAATAGAAAAACAAAAGCTGTAAAGGGAGAATCTAAATGAAACAAAATTTAGAGGCGTTTAGTTATGCAATTGTTGCAGTTGTCCTATTATCAATAATAAATGTTGGTTGCTCTCAAAAATTGAGTAGCAGTGACAATAAGGTTTCAAGCTACAACTCTAATACTATTACGACACTACAATCGGAGACGACCAACTCATCAAGTCAAAGCACGTCAGCATCTGCAAAAAAAGCTTTTGTAATTACAGAAAATGCCAATCTCCGCAAGTCCAGTAGTTCAACCAGTGGGGTTATCCAGGTTATTCCCGAAGGAACCAATGTAGAGGTAATTAAGCAACAGGGCGCCTGGTTTTTGGTTGAAAATAGCGGTCAGTCCGGTTGGATGCACGGCAACACAATTCGTTTTGTGGATTCCACGCAAAGTTACTCTGACATAAGTTCCAGACCCGACAGCACATACCAACGCACTAGTCCGGGTTATGATCCTGATGCCCCTCAGCTTCCGAGACACAAAGGAGATATTGAACCGCTTTACAATGAAGTTCAGCGTCTGAAGGAGCAACAGGGAATGACAGATAAAGAAGCGGTTAATAAAATTTTGAGAGATGCAGGAGAAATACCTTAAGATTCGTTGTCATAAGTAAGATGGTATTTTAAGGATAAACGAAATTATGTGGACTTGCAAAAATTGCGGAGCAACACATATCGATGATTCAAAAGAAATTTGTTTCGAGTGTATGACATTGTTCACTTTCAAAGCGAGGTTAAAAAGTAAATGAAAAAAATCATTATTACATATTTAATTACCCTAACAACTTTCATATTTTCAGTTACTGTTTCTGCACAAGAATCAATTTTTGAAACTTATAAACAAGCAGCGATTGATGCGAAGGATAAGGGAAATTACGAAGAAGCAGTTCGATATGCAAAATTAGCAATATCCGAAATAGAGAAATTTAAGAATTCAAGCCCTCAAGCTATAAACGAAGTAAAAATAGCAGGGTTGAATACTTTAAGCTCAATTTTTATTGACCAGAAGAAGTATGCAGAAGCAGAAAAATTTAAGCGAGAAGAAGTTCTTCTTTTGGAAAGAAGTGATGAGGCTGATTATCCTGTCTATGAACTAAACTATCCGATGTCCGTAGAAAGTTTGGGTCTTATTCTTACCGAACAAAATAAATTTGAAGAAGCGGAAGAAGTTTACAGAAAAGCTCTAAGTTACCGTGAGAAGAAATTTGGAGCTAATCACAAACGGACTGCCCGAAGTTTAATGAACTTGGGAAAACTTTACAAAAAACAGAAAAAATATCCTGAAGCAGAAGCGATGAGCAGACGAGCCGTTAGTATTTATCTTACTGCCCTTCAAAAAGAAGAAGGGTCAGACTTTGATGCGGCAGAAGCAGCCACCGAATCACTGACAACTATTGCTCAAATGTATGTTGAACAGAAAAAATATATTGATGCTGATAAGACCTATGATTCGATTATCAAAATAGTGGAATTCGCTTTTAGCAAAGATGACGAATGGTTAATAGAACCTTTAGAGGAGAGAGCTAAATTATTAAGAATGTTTAAGCGCAATGCTGAAGCAATCAAATTAGAAACCCGCGCAAGGCTTATCAAAGCTAAAAAGTAATGATTACAATGATTCAGGACTATTGGACTGATTAGTAATTACTAGCTATAGCTTCCATTTTCAAATTAATTGATTGAATCAATACTTTAATAATGAATGTAGAGATAAGTAGAAAAACATTTCTTAATACAATTCTCGTACTACTTTTATTAAGTTCAACGGTTATTGCAGTTCTGTTTTTTCTTAAGACACAAAACTATTCTCAAGAAATCGCAAAATTACAGGAAGATAAAACACAGCTTGAAGCACAAGTTCAAGAATTAGAAACTAAGCTTGAAGAATCCGAAGCAAATGTATTGTCTAAAGAATCAGAAATTTCACAACTTACAGAATCAAAGCAATCGCTTGCAAAATCAATTCAATTCCTTGAAGCCTCTAAGCCTCAAAAAGAGGTTGCTCAAAAAGCCTTAGATGCTTTACGAAATTTAGAAGCGATTTTGAAAGTCGGCTCAGACATTTTTAACTTAAACAGATTGATGGGTGAAGCACAGGCAAGGGTAAGTGAAGCATCTAATGAATTGCCCAAAGGAAAATTAAGAATGGCTTTAGAAACAGCAATGTCAAATTTTGTAAATGAAATGTCATCAATTCGTGCCAGGAATATGGAAAGAGATGAGATGATGAAATATTATTATCAAAACCAAGTTTATTCTTACGGATTGGAAGCAAGTAAAAATATCAAAAGTGCATCATATTTGTTAAAAAGCAATTACAAACAAGAGTTGCCACAGTAATTGAGGGTAATATTTATGAAAAAATACTGGCAATTAACCAATCTAATCTGCATTTTATTATTGATGTTTTTATGTCTTTTTCCAGTCTTAGCTCAAAGAAAAACAAACAAACAAATTACAAAAAAGCCTTTATCGATAATTCCTAAAAGTTCAAACACAAGACTCACGCCGCCATTAACCAGAAAATTTAATCATTCTTTTGAACTTACATCTGATTACGACAAGTTTGAAAACTCAACGAAAGTTCAGTTGCGTATTCCGATAAATTCGATGGAATCTATGTATCTCTTCTTCGATTTTAACGGAGAACGAATCAAGCAACCGCCGAAGCAAATCGTGTTTCAATATTTTGGCGATTCAGGAAAGTTTTTTCTACCTGTCAAAGATTTTGTTGTTCTGACTGATAGAGGTAGATTTCGCATAAAAATTATTCAGCTGCCGGAACTTGATAATGGCAAAATTCCATTTGCAGCTGTAATTGATTACCCGACTTTTCTTCGCATTGCCAACGGCGAAAGCATCGAAATGAAAATAGGAGAAACTGAACTTACTTTTGATGAGCAATCTCTAGAAGCGTTGAAAGATTTTGCCAGCCGAACAAACCCAAACGGTAACAGAGTTTCGGAGATTGCCGAAACTAAGGCAGTTGAAAAAGAAGTTAAAGACGAAGCCGCAAAACTATTAAGGCTAACTCCGAGAGTTAAAGCAAAACTCAAACAAACTCTTGCGGGGGTAGTTTTGTTGCAGCAAGGCATAAGAAAAGCAATTTCGACTAATCCGCCGGACGAAGAAGGTTTGTTACTTATGTTGCAGTTTTCGGCAACCATAATTAAAGAGTTAAATGATATTCCCGAAGGCTTGTTCAAACAGTTGATTACGAGTGGCGTTGAAGATGCAACATCGTCTCTTATTATTAGCGGCGTAAGAGCAAATATTTTTAGCCGGAATAATCCGTCTTACAAAACGGTTTTGGAAAAGGCTATGAGTAAATATAGACTTCCCGATTACCCAGACGAAGAACAACCATTAATTCTTCTGAAAAATTCGGAAGAATCTCTTTATCACGCAGAAACGATAGCTTCGGCGGCGAAGATTATTGAACTTGAACAGTGAAAATTGAGAACGCATATAGCAATTCAACGGACGTTAGGGGCGAAACAACTACGTTGTTTCGTTAGTTTTTCGTTGAACTCAAATGGGCGTGGTGGCGGTTTCGCCCACGTTAACTCAATCGTTATATGCTTCGTGGTAAAATTCGGCTGGCTTAAAATCTAAAATTAAAAATGAAACGCTGTCCCCAATGTCAACAAACTTTTCTGGACGAGAATTTATATTGCTTGTCTGACGGAACGCTGCTTGTGCCTGTTTTTGACGCGCCCGAAGAAACGACGGTAATCACAACTTCGCCGTTTACTCCGCAATCGTCGCAACCTGTGCGGCAAGGCGTGAGTTCGATGTTTGCATATTTGTCTACCGCTTTACTGGCTTTAGTGGTTGGCGGAGCAGTTGTCCTTTGGGTAAAGTCGGATTCAAATGTTTCGCCATACGCCAAAAACGAAGTCGCTCTTACAAACTCAAATGCAATCGAACTAAGTCCCAATAAAAACCAAGACTTATTGAGCCAACAAAAAGCGAACTTGCAAAATGAACAAGAGTCGCTTGAAAAAGAGAAACAGAAACTTGCAGACGAGCGTAAAAAATTAGAAGCCCAGAAAAATAAGTCCAATGAGCCTATGATCTATAACCAAACTAGTCCTCAAAATTATCCAACTGCGAGAATTAAATTTCGTCGTGGAAGCGTAGAGGAAACAATTTCAGGTAACATTGGTTCTGAACGTAGTTTCGTTCTTAACACATTGAGTGGTCAATATCTTTCGGCAAGCGTTAGTTCAGGTAATGATTGTGTCGTTTTTGCAAACGGCTCGACAAACACAAGCAACACGACAAGCAAAGGCGACAGTTATTTGCGCCTTAAAAACAATTGCGGTGGCGGGACGAACTTCAATTTAACGGTTTATGTTCGTTAGCAACGGTGCGCCCAACAATTGAATGGACGTGCGGGCGAAAGCTTGCATCATAAATTTTGAAATTCCAGAATTCCCCCACGCAAGTGCAGATACCAGGCATATCAGCCCTCTACTAGCCCATATATGAGTCGTTAGACTGCTGTGAGAGGGTCATCTGGGATACTAGTCAGATACGGGCAATTGTTTGGCAACGCTAAGTCTATATATCACACTGTTTAGGGAGGGTAGTTTTGGAAAATTTATTTTCTGTAGAAATATCCCTTTTTATTACCCGATTGTCAGCCAAGTGGTGTCATATCAGGTGTTTACGCTATAGCCAAAGTCTTCAAAAGCAACTTTCACTTTGCAAATCGGGGCTAGTCCGCTGACCCCCCTATCAACCTTATATACCCCCCGATACTACCTGTAAAACTGAGAACTGCATCTGACCTAACATCCTACTTCACCATCACTCCACATACCCATTTCCTGGCTGTTTAAAGCCAAATGAGAAGGTTTTATAGGAGCTGCCTAGTGTTACCATAGCTATTTACTGAGCTTAACTATAAACGCTTATATATCAACACTTACAGGCATTAGCAAGATTTCCTAATTTTCGAGGTTTACGCTGTAATGCAAAACTTAATTTACTCCTTCTATAATTCTTACTGATTATCTAACAGCCCTAGTTCTTGCATCTTTTTATCTACCTCTTCCTTATAACCAGGGTTTGAATTGTATTGTTCAGCGTTATAAATATAATGGTCGTTTAATGCGAGTACGTCTAAGTTTATTTTTGCATTTATAAATAACTGCAGTTCTTTTACATGTATGTTGGAAAACTGCTCTTCCACCACATCATCCAGCACCAGAACCCTCTCTGTTATAAAATTAATAATCTGCCCGTGACTTTCTATATCAGTCTCAGAAATTTCTTCCCGAGTCAGTTTTCTCCAATCTGGACATAAGTTATATTCAAACAAGTTAATATAATAATCCTTAAAATAAGACTGGAAGATTTTCCTAACACACAGATGTTTTAGCCCTTCGTCAAAGTGCTGTTGTGAATATGATTGATCATTTTTTGACAAATAATCTTCATAAGCCGCATACAACGAATCTCGATGCATCAGATATGGCTTTATTTGATAACTAACCTTTACGATAGCTGATGCATGTGGATTTGATATATATCTTTTTCTTATTTCATCCGAAACAATTTTATTAATAACTGGTTCAGTGCTTGATTCGCTACTAGATTCACTATTGGTAGTTTGAAGCTTGTTTTCTTCCATACTAGAACCGGAAGAAACTAATTCGTAAGATGTTCCTTCAATTTCTACAGCATCTTCTTCCTCAGAATCGACTTCTTCCCATAACTTATCTAAACCAAGATCTGCCAGTTTCTTATTAACTGCTATCGAGTACTCCTCATCCTCAGTATTGCCTTCCCAAGAATCAAAATGTTCGTAATAATAATCTCCAACCAACCTGAATTTACGTTCCGCTATACAAACTCTAAATAAATTGTTTATTGAGTCTTCGGGTATATCAGGAAATGCCTTGAACACATCTTCCAGCATTACAGCTAATTTTTCTCTGACGAAGGCAAAAATTTTCTTACATTCTTCTATATTTTGGGTAAAATTGAACATTCGTTTATCTACTTCTTTTGCCCACTCTAAATCTTTCTCATATAGCTCTTTGTTGTAATAGCAATCAAAATATTTAGCTAAACTACCTTGTCGAAAAAGGTCATCCACAGATTCGTCGATGCTTTTTTTATCGAAATCTCGGTCCACGCAAAAATAAACATCAATAGCCTTTGGTGGAACAACAAAAAATGTAAATTTTTTAGAATTAATATGATGTTCAGGTTCATTGAAAAACTTCCAAACCAGATTGAGTAGTTCATTCGTTATCTCCAAATGTTCTTCTTCAACCCCTTCTCGATTAACTCCAGGTTGATTTTCTGTTGTTACCCATTTACGCCATTCCATCTGCCATTCTTCTGGTTCTCTCACTACATTTTCGTAGTTCCGAAAATATTTATAAAACTTATCGGTAACAAGTTTTAAGGACTTGCGAGGAAAGGTTGTCATCGCCCAAACTTTATTTTCAAGTGTTGGCTTAAAGTCAGCAGGAAGAGAAATCAGACGCTGTTCTGAAGCAGGAGGCAAAGATTGTGGATCATCAAAATCAGGATCACAATCAGACGCTAGAGAGTCATCACTATCATTTTCTTCTGTAGCGTCTTCATTCTCTTCTTCCTGATCTTCTTCTTGATTTTCTTCGTATGAATTAGAATTATCTTCTTTGTAGAGAGAAATATCTGTTGTCTTTATGTTAGTGCTTTCTGTTATAGAAGCTGAAGTTTCTTCGGGTTCGAACTGTAAGTTTTTCTGGTTTCGAACCGCAAGAAATTTCTTGAAGTCAGATAAGAACTTATTCATCAACAGTTTATAGTGCCAGGTGTTGCTGGCGTTTCCATTTCCACTGGCAGCCATCATTTTCTTAGCTATTAAAATTCCTCTTTCCTGGAAATCTTTGACAATTCGCTCCACCTGAGATTGGCTCAAACCTATCTCTCTTTTCCATTCGGGATAAGACTTCCAGATAAATCCATTTGGCTTGCTTCCTTTGTCAGACAAGTAAATCAACCTGGCAAGAAACACAGCCTTCTGTGTTTCTCCTGCATACTCGAATAGCTCCAGCGGAACGACCACGGATTGAAGATTTTTACTTGTGGCTTTTCGGACAACGTCCGTCATCCGGTCAAAATTGCTTGTTTTGATATTTTGTTTTTTGCTTTTTGGCTCTTTCAAAATAATTTCTCCGTCAAGTTATAGCCGGTGAGGAACACTATTCGCTAGACACTTGTATTAATTATCTAAATTTCCTTTTGAAAGTATTTGTTCAACTTTCTCCGGCTGATCTAGAAATAATAAATATTTACAGATGCTGACTTTAAATTCTACAGCCTGATCCTTCGTTATTTCAAATATCTCCCCTTTCCCATCTACTTCTTTTGATGAAATTTTGTCAGTTAATTTATCATTGTAGAGATCTATAATTTCTGCTTCTGCTCTACTGGCGTCGAGTTGGGTAGTTTCCTGAAACCAAGATTTTCCGATGTATTTTAATTCAGCATTTCTCGTCTTCAGATTTTGAGTAATTCCTACTTTAAAGAAGAATTTATCTTTCGCAGGCTTTATGCTTGGGTGATTAAACTCACTAAAGTATATCAACCCTTTCGAGCTTCCGAGTTCAGGATTATTTCTATAGAAAGTTTCGTTTCGTCTTCCCCTTATAACTGGCTTGCACAACAATTCGTCGATCGCTTGCTCGAAATTCCTTTCTTTTGGAATTTCATAGACCTGGGACGGTCTCAATCCTATTTGAATCGCTAACGCTTTTTTATTTGGGTAGATTTGTCCTTTATATACAATGCTTCTTGACGTTAGATAAGATTCTAACCCCAAAGCCTGTTCGATACTGAGATTCTTATCTAATTTAGCTCTTACCGCCTCAGGATCTTTTCCGTGAAATCTAGCAGCAGCGGCAATACTTGGGAATCTCTGGTTTTTGACCCATACTTCTTTTCCTAAACTCTTATCTGCTTTTACAATCTTGCGTCGCTTTGCTTTCCTGCGTTGTCTATTTTTATTATGCTCGGATTGAGACTCATACAATTCCCAATCAATTTTTTTGTAACCCATCGCCTGTTCAGCTGAGATTCTTGTACCACTTTTAGCATCAAGCGGTTTTCTGTTCAATCTGTCTATTAGCGTGGTGATAGAAACTCCGCTAATTTCGTTCATTTCTTGAACGGTTATTTTCCTTTCGTTATATTCATAGGTCTTAGCTTTGCTTTTCCGGCGGTCTAATCTGGCAACAATTTCTAATGCTTCTTCATCGCTAAAACCTCTTTTTTTGCGGCTTCTATACGTGCCATATTTAATACCTAATTTGCGGCAAGCATCAGCCGCATTTTTATATGCTATGCCTCCGACAATAAAGTGGTCTTCGCTTTCCTTAATCGGCTCAATGTAACTCTTCCTTTTCTTCTCAGGTATTAATTCATCTCCCCGGAGTCCTCTCTGGTAGCGTTTGTATACCGCGTTTAGTGTCACGCCCTTTTCCTGATAAGCCTCGGCAACAGCGTCCAGACCTAAGTATTTAATACCTCCAACAATATGTTCTTTTCTTGTTCCGTTCATAATTTTTCTCCTTTAATTGTTTAATGGCAGCCTTGTTTTATTTGTTATCTGAGAAATTGGCTTTTCGACCACCTGAAAAAAAGACAAATCTCTCCCTAAACGGAAATAGACCTTTTCCGCGAATTTAATTTTTTAGTTTTTTACTGGTTTATAAAAAGAGGTTTACGCCACTTGTTTTAAAAAACGAATTTTATACGTTTCGAGTTGTTCAATTGAATATTTGATAACCTGATCGTTGAATTTGTAAAACTCAATTTCGCCACTTTTTCTTAACCTGCGCATTTTCTCGATGCTCCACCCAAAGAAGTTTTCAGCGGCTTGTCTTTCTGTGAGTAATCTAGTAATTTTTGCTTCCATTTTTTGCTCCCTTTAATTTTCTATTTCTCTTTTGAAATAAACCTGTAACCTGTATGTTACTAATTGGTTGTTGGTTGAGTATCATACACATGCTTTAATTATAACACACCTGGCAGGAGTATGTCAAGGTTGAAAACGAAGTGCTTTGGCGGTTTTTTCACGGTAATTTACATTAACTACTTATGCCTATTCAACTTATGCCTATTCAACTTATGCCTATTCAACAAATTTCTGCCCCCAAAGCACCCTCTAACAGGCTTTAAATGCCCTTTAAAATCGTTCCAATTCTCGGATAGGTAGTCTGAGGTGGTTGATGTTAAAACTAAGTGCTTTGGCAGTTTTAACGCTTATGTATTCTCATATAACACAGGAAGAATAAAGAAAATTTAGCCAGTAGTTTAGTTTTGACAATGAAAAAACGTCTATTTTATGGATAAATTGCAATCTATGATTAAGAATTAAGCTTAATTACATTCTATATGGTGAGAAATAGCTTTGAATTTGGATAAATATCTGTTATAAATTTTGGCATAATGGAAAATAACCAACTCGCGCCCTTCACAATTATTCCTAATCCAAACAGATTATATTTGACCGAATCATTAAAAGCGGTTGTCCAGAAATCACGATTTACAATCAACAAACGGCAAGGGTTGAGCTGTATCCTAGGAGATGTCGGATTAGGTAAATCTTCTATTCTGCGCTATCTGTGGGGTGAATACTCGTCAATGGACGATTATCGAACTGTGATGATTCCAACCGCTGATTTCTCGTCAAAATATGGAATGATTAAAGAGATTTGCGCTGAGTTCGGTATTGAGCCAATGCGTTCGTCGTCAGCACAGACCCGCAAGTTCCAGGAGTTTCTATTTGATCAATATGCCGCTGGAAAGAATGTTGTTTTATTTATTGACGAAGCTCAGAATTTAACCAATCAGCAATTAGAAGTTTTGCGCACGATGCTTAACTTTGAAAATAATGAGGTTAAAACTATTCAAATCGTACTTGCTGGTCAAATCGAACTTAAAGCAAAACTCGACCACAAGAAAAATAAGTATTTGAAAAGTCGTATCGTAATGTATTCGACTTTGAACCCGCTTACAGTAAACGAAACCAAGGCAATGCTCCAAAAAAGATGTGAGGATGCCGATATTGACAACCCATTTACAGATGATGTGATTGAGAAAATTTACGTAAACAGTCAGGGTGTTCCTCGCTCCATCCTTAAAATATGCTCCTATCTGCATGAGCTAAAAAATGATTATAATTTAGATTCAATTCCAGCCGAATATGTTGATACGGCAACTATTGAGGTGGCATTGTGAGCAATCCCGTTTCCCTCTTTGAGCGATTAAATAAAGAAAAACCGCAGCATAAAGATATGCTGCCAAAAGAAACGGAGGTTCTACAACCCGACCCAACCAGAGATAACCCAACCCAACCCAACCCTATACAAACGACAATCTCACCTGCCAGAAATTTCACAAAAGTACCTAATTCAATAACGAAAAAAGCAATTCCGGAAAAACTGTTTAAAGGTTTGAGCAAACACACTTATGACATTCTTTATCGACAAACTCGAGGTGCTGTAAATCCGTCCAGAAAAATTCAATTAACAAAAATTGAGATTATGAAAAAGACAGGTTTGTCATTTAACACTATTCAAACACACATTAGATATTTAAAGGAATCTGGGTTACTCAAAGTCGAAATGATTATTGGAAAACATGAAGGCTCAATTTATGAAATTTTGATTCCTGAAGAAATCAAAAAAATAACTCAAGACTACCCAACCCAAGACAACCCAAGACTACCCAACCCAACCCTAAAAACCCAACCCGACACAATACAAGTTTTGGGTCATCTTGGGTTAAGTAATTCTATTGAAAACAAAGACACTTACAGCTCTGCTAAGACTTCTTTAAAGACAATTGAGGACAATGATGATGAGACATTCGTCGAGATGCAAAAAGTTCTTGGTAAAATGAGCGAGAAAATCTCCGGCAAAAGCCCTGCAAAAAATCAAAAAGAGAATTGGAGAGAATTAGCTGAACTCCTGGCAATGGAATTAGAGATTGCCGCCGCTCGGACAAAGTCGGTTTCAAATGTGCCCGCCTTCCTAACTGAACATCTTCGCCGTCGATTATTGGGCAAATCCAACGTATCAAAATCCAAAGCGAGTAACTCTCTTCAAGTTGGTAAAGCAAGCGATCCTAAAACTAAAGACATCGAAGCATACCAAGCCGAGTCATTAACAAAAGAGGGAAGAGAAACCGTGCTAAAAACAATGAGAGAATATCTAGACAAGGGACAGAACGAATTTATCATGAGTTTTCAGGACAGTTACACCCAGGAAGATTGGGATTGGCTGATGAAAGAATTGGATAAAGAATAAAAAGCTCGCTAATAATTGAAGCAGAAAGAACTCGAGATTGATAACGAGAAACGGAATACTAATCAAAAACGGACGAATTGTAACGGCGGTTGACGATTTGTCGCGCCGATATTTTAATCGAAGACGAAACTATATAAATTCAGGAGAAAAATATGGAAAATAACGAAAACAATCAGATGCTGCAGCTTCCGCCGGAAGCGATGATGTTTCAGTTTCTGTTCGGAACGGTCGTACAGAAATCAATTT
>MWWH01000137.1_pt1 | contig 18886 bp, 31 predicted proteins | sample 1047231 | NCBI WGS metagenome assembly MWWH01 (sample SAMN06349967, study PRJNA376086) | soil metagenome | isolation source: MG3-2 sample Antarctic (ecotone) soil | place: Antarctica | collected 2015-01-13 | reverse complement strand
CTGCGATGCGATCAACGGGCGAGAGACCTTCTGAGAGTCTATTAGCTGCCAGAGCAGTAGCCTGTCCTGAGGCTAACTCCTCGACTCCACTCTGAGCTAAAGAGACCTGCTCTTGCTCTAAGGTGGCCGTTCCATACTTCTGTGTGAGATTGGCGGAGAAGTCCTTGACCGTCACTAAGAAGAGATATGTGCCGTCTGTCAGATGTGCGCCTTGCTGATCCATTAGTTGCCAGTCAATCAGGTTGCCTAAGCGGAAAGCGGAATCGAAGACTTGTGCCCCATCCACTGAGAAGACTTGGAGGCGTGTTTGATTAACTTCTCCCATCGCCACATAACGCACTCTCTGGCTACTGGCTGTGGCTGTTACAATGACAGTCGAGAATTGAGTTGATGGCTCTTTCCCAGGCAGCGGTGTATCTATGGTCTGCTCTGTGACTCTCGGCAGTTGTGTCTCGGGAGGCGTTTGTGCTATCGCAATGTTGAAAGAGCAGAAAGCTAGGAAAAGAGTTGCGAGCGAGCGGCGAGTGATCATCATCATCTGGAGACTCCTGGGTTGCGAATCGGGCGCTGAAGTTAGGCCGCAGCGCGATTCTTAGCTGGGGCGGGCCGTTTGGAGAAGGTAGAGACGCTTCTGGGCTCCTCCGTCCGGTCGTTAGGATTAACTGGCTGAAGAAGATATGTCAGATAGGATGGTGAGTCAATGCGGGAGTTATTAACGCCCGGGCGCGCTCTTTGTGTGGCTACGTTTTACCCCTCCAGACGCCTCTCAGTATGGGGCAAATCAGGCACAGTGGCAGCAAACGGCAAATTTTACCGCCGGCGGTAAAATTGAAACTCCTTACTAAGCCCAGGCGTGCGCGGTTTCAAGTCAACTTGAGCCAAGTGCCACATTGGCACAAGCCATCAAGCCCCGGCGTGTGTGGGTTCAAATTTATGCACGCGCAGAAAATCAAGCCCACCAAAACATCACCATCCATTGACCATCTCGGTGTGTCAGGGATAGAATTTCATCCGAGTCTGAGGCTGCTTCCGCCATGCGGGATTGGATCGCTACGGAGAGTGGCAGCTTCAGGCTCTTTTTCGTGTCAACTCAAAAACTCACATAAGCAATTTACAATCAAGTAGCGAGCAGGATTTGTGGTTAGCGAAAAGTCGGCAAAAGGGTATTTGTTCGCGCTCCGGTTGAATGAGTTGTTAGGCGGCGGCTAACTGTAGTTACGCATTGATTCTTAGCAGCCCTTCTGCCCTGCGGAAGTTAACTGATGCGAGGCCTTTACCTACTCGACCTTCCGATCCTCGCTCTTAGCTTGTTCCATCGCCTCCGGCTCTAACTCTTCCGCACTCTTGTTCAATTTGATGAATATGCCCCATGCGGCCAGCAGCACGCCCGCCGCGATCCCGATAGAAGCAGCCTGGGGCAATCGCGACGCATCCTCATGAGCAAACACGAAGACAGCTACCAAAGTTTCGATTGAAAGGGCGACGATGACAACGACCATGAACCGCGACAAGAATCGTCGGACGCGCGTTGGCGAACTTACCTGTACCTCTCTCTGTACTTCCTCTTCAAGGATCGTTTGGCTGAGTTCGAGGGCGACCACCGCGATGGTTAGCAGCCCAATGCTCTCAAGGACAGCGTTGAAGCGTTCTCTTAAGGGCAAAGCCTCACCCGGGTTGATCCCGTGCCACAATTCCAGTACTGCAAATAAGATTAGAGAGATGGCGCAGCAGATGAACAGAAAGATAATACCTGAATAACCGATGGTAAATAGCTTCTGTATGATCTTCAACGCAGAGCCTCTCTTATCGTTGGCAGACTGTTAGTAAAAGCAACTCACGGCTGCTGCGCAGCGTGGAATAAACCTCTTATATCATAGTTGACCCATCACACATTGCCATACTTTGATAGCAGTCTGATAGACGCCTAACGCCCGAATTAACCGGGCGCGGCGAACCGCCGATAGAGGCAAGTCTCGCGGATGAAAGCCCCGCTATTCGCGGTCGGGTGCATGCCGATGTTAGCCGTTTTGGGTGCCATTGCCGCCGTCGTCCCCGCCTTTTGCAATTACGGCGCAGATCGCAGCGCAGATGATAGCGAAAAACCCGACGCCGATCAGACGAAGGAGTGAAAACTCCCATGAATAAGGCGGTGACTTGCCGAGCAGCACGAGCAAGACGGAACGCGGCACCTTGTAATACGGCCAACCTAACCAGTCATACGCCGTCCAGATGCCGCCGATAGCAGCCACCACAAGCGCACCTACTTTCATTTCATGGAGCTTGCCACGCGCGAAAATGCCCGCTGCCAGTACCGCGGCAAGTCCGACGAGCTTGCTGAAGATATTGAGTAGAATGATGAGCAATCCTACTGCGTCGGGACCAATCGCTCGCGCCACACGCGCGCTCTGCGCCACGCGCGCGCTCTGCGCTATTACGGGTTCAGTGGCGAGGACTATAAGGAGCAATATGGCTGCCAAGGTGAGGGGTATTCGTGTCTTCATGAGTTGTTCCATGTTGAACCAGTAGAAGCGCGTAGAAACGGCTAACGCCGCTGTTCAGCCGCGCCGAGCGAACAGCATCCAACCTGATCGCAAGGAAGATGCTTGAGAACGAAGCTATCAAGGCGTCGCGCTGCAACAGCTTGTTAGACATCGTCGGATTTGCAATCTTTTCGATAGCTAACCAACTTTTCGATTTCATTATCCGCAGCCTGAAAAGCAATCAAGCAGATTTTTTTAATATATTCTCTATACCATAACTCAGCTTTTCTTACCTTATCTAGCTCGCTGTCGGAAACGTTTAAGTCATCGATGTTCTTTGGATGTGTTAGGCGGTTCCTGATTTCTATTGATTTCTTAAAAGCTTCCCACCCATCATCCAACTTCAGTTCGCAGTCTATCTTATTGGCTCGCGCAAAAGCCATGAATGCGAACTTTACATTCTTAGAAATTTGTACAAATTTAGGCTGTACATATGGCTCGCCCTTCTCGCTCACTTCATAAGATTCCTCTTTTAACAGTAAGATTTCTGCTGCACTAAAAATAGGCTGTGCTTCTTCTGTTGGGAGAACTAATTGACTTTCTGCTGCTCCAAGAGCAGCTTGTTTTACACGATATGTGCCGCCCTCTATTAACGCAAAGACAGCACGAACTAAAGCCCTCCTCCAAAATTGGCTATCTTCTTTTCTGATATGACTTTCGCAAGTATTAGCATCTTTTATGAGCAGTTTCACCATATCTCCGAGGGTGTCTATCTCTCTATTTCTCTTAACTAAGCATTTGTCTGACTTAACAATCGTTCCACTCATGATGTTCTCACAATCTAGCCCTAAGGAAGATGTCTAACTATAATTAGACCGAATGATTCGGTATTTTACCCACATTGACGACTTTTACCGCATCATTCGATATAACATCCAAATAGAAGTGAATTACCGACACCTTCGGTCTAATACATCTGGGAGTTGAGTTTTACCGCTAATCCAAGTGGAACACAATGGTGAAGCTCAGAAGTCAGGAGAACGGAATGCGTCTGATTACGGATACTTAATGTGACTTAACTAAAGTATGAAACCTGATTTTATATCGGACTCATTTCCAGGAATGAGGATAATGCGAATACATTTTGAAATGAGATTTCCCGCCGGCGGTAAAATTCACAACCCCTTGCGCTTTTTCAGTTCTACGTAGAACCCAACTTCATGCGACGGACGTGCATAAACGTGTGATAAATGGGTATTGAAATCTCCCCAAGATGTAGCGGCGAAATGTGAAGTTTTCTCAAGTCCGAATCTTAGGAAATCTTAGATTTCAGAATGGGTGAAATCTGAGGTTTTCTGAGGTTTTTGAAATCTCAGACTTTCATGGCCTGCTCTTCTTCTGGCGCGAGAATGAATAGGGCGACTCTATCAACGTCAGACGAAAGCGACCGCGCGAAACCATTTCACCATTGACCATGCAGACCCAAGAGAAGCGCCCCGTGCGCGGGAAGGTATCAAAATCATCTGGGAAGCTCACCGTCCCCCAGTCCTTACCTTCAACTATAATCTCCCTGTTGAACTTCTTGCCGTCGGGCGCGGTGACGATGAATTCAGCCTCGTAACTGTTCGTTGTTCCGCTCTTGTCGCGTATGCTTAACTCCGCGCTGGCCGACTGTGATACTTGCCAAGATGCGTTGGCAGGGGCTTGGGCTTGTGTCACCGTGATGAAGGCCGCGCAGAGGAGTGCAGCAAGTGTGAGACGTTTGATCGTCATGTGGTTTCCTCCGGGCAGAGATGCTATCACGCCCGCACTTGATCGCGGGAATGGATGAGAACGACCTTGATAATCTCCATCGGCTTGCCGCATCTATCACACGCTTTCGGCGGGCGCTCGTCTGCATCTGCCGTCGCGTGATTATCTTCTTCTCCCATATAGGTGCGAATGTCGCGGTTGAGTGTAGGGCAACTGCATTCTGCACCGTCGCTAATGCCCGCCTGCTTCTCAAGCTGCGTTAGTCGTGAATCTATACTCATCAAATTAACTCTCCCTTCCGCTCATTATGCCAATCTAGAAGCAGCAAGAAAGCCATTGCCGTACCATCTGCCGACCGTGCCACCGCACAATAGACAGGTCTTGATAAGCTGCTCTTTGGTGATTAAGACGAACTGCCGTTCTTCCCGGCTCCATTCGTAGTGGCCGCGAAAAGGATGCTCCGCTCCACAATTCACGCACACCTGGAAATCCTCAGACGCTTTGTTCTTCTCTGCCTGGGTAGCATCGGCGAGACTCTTCTCATGCTCGTTCCACGCCTGAGCAAGTGCCGGCGGCATCTGTAATGTTGCCCGTATGCCATTCGCCGCACGACTAACGAGACTAAGCACGCGGGCAGCAAGAAATGAGACGCGCCCCGTATAGCCCAAGACGCTGCCACCGCTCTTGTAATAGCCGACGATCTCAGTATGTATCCCGGCGAAGTCGTGCGCGTCCATCGTCAGGGCTATTTCGCTATACGCTTCATTCCACCTCCGCGTATGTTCACTTTCTGCCGAGGTGGCTTCGGACCCATACTCAGCCTCTAGCTTGCCGAGTCTGCTTTGAACGCTCATTGCTTTGCCCTCAGTAGTGCCGCCTCAAGCTCCGGCGTGATCTGGTCAGCTATGACCGCCCCCTGCTCGTCATAGCACGCAATCAGAGCGCCCAGTTCATCGTCAGTTAAAAGCGTAAGATCGTAGTTGGCGGGGTCATGCGCCGCTTCCAGATTCTTAATCCTGCCAGCCATGTTCATCACTTCTTACCTCTCGCTTTCTCTAACTCTTCCAGGCGGTCGAGCCGCTCTGATAAATCAATCAATTCGACGGCCTTGATGCCTGTCTCTAAAATTACCCTGGCCGCTGAGACGCGCACGCTGGCCGCTGTCTGCTTATCCTTGACGATCTCGCGCAGGGCCGCTGCCGCATCTGCGCCGTCGCGCTGTAACTGAGTGATGGTGTTCTCGACTAATTCCCGTCGCGCTGCCCTGTACTTAGCCTTAAAGCCCTGATCCTGAAGCAAGCGGTAGAGAGTTGGCTCCGATAGCTTGCACTTGGCCGCTGCGCCTCTGACCGTGCGCGTTGAAAGCAATGCAGCTATGGCCGGTGCATGGTTTGCCTTTGAATTGTCGCTCTCGTCTATCAAAACGTATCAAAGCCTCTCACATTGCTATGTCGGGCAGTTTTCTGAAACGATGTACCGCTTCAAGAAACTGCCCTCGCCTCTGCTTATCAAGTGGTATTGGCCTCTCAGACACGCCGCGCCAGGGGTGCGTGTCAAGCATCGTCCAGGGGTCAGTGTGGGAGATAAGCGCGATATGATACTGAACAGGGATTGCGCCGAAGGCGAGCGGCGGAATCTTGAATAGCAACACGTCGCCAACTTGCGCGTGTGCCGGATGGACGCGCTTGCAATCATCGTCCAGCGCCGAGAGCAGGGCATCTCGCAGGCGCGTAGCTTCAGAGAAAGGCGGCGGGTCCGGCAACCATCTCCCGGTCAGCGCGGCATAGTCCATCAAGCGTGGGCATCGGAAGCCCGCAGCCTCGGCAGATGAAGCAACCAGCCCCGAACAGCAAAGCTCGCGCGCCAAGTCACGGCCACCTAGCCGGAACGGAACACCTTTAGCAGCCAGCGCGTGCGTGACGATCTGCCGGGACGGGTCAGGCAGCGCGCTGCGCGCCGGTACAGGCGCGAGGCTAACAATGGAATCAACTTGCTGCTCGTTCATCCTTCATCCTTTCAATGCCACGCTCTTTGTAGAAGGGAAGGGCGCTAGCTCAGTACACCCTCCCCTCCCCTGCGTCGTGCGCCGCGAGCCATGCATCTGACTCTCATACCATTCTTTAGTTAGCCCTTCGATTGATGAAAGCTGTGGCTCAAGTTCCATCTTTATGCTGCTTTCTTGGCGGCGCGCTCTTGCTGCCGCGCGACGACTCTCACAGCCAATTCGATACCCTCGCCGTACTCAAGCTCGGACATTCTGATTGTCTGGTGCGCGACGCCCCTACTATGGCCTGTTGGCTGGACTAGACCGTCTATCTCGCGACCCGCCTGATAGAAGCTTCGCCGAAGGTTCAGCAGGCGCGTGGCTTGGCCCGCCAGATAAGCATCTACTTCAGCGCGGATGGTTTCGTTCTCAACGGCCAGTTGTCGGCGCTGCTCGTGCAACTCAGCGACTCTCTGGCTGTCTTTCTCGGCCTGCTCTTGCGCCCGCGCTGCCGCCCATCTGTCACGCAAGGCTGAGAGCGGCGCACCGAGGCTAGAGACAGCCTCAGACAAGGCTGTGTAGAGCGTCTGTGCACGGCTGACCTTCTCGACGGTGCACTTGCCGCCGACCAGCTCTTGGCGCACGTTGACAAGCACTGTCTCGGCCTCCTGCCGTTGGCCGTCTAACTCATCCCGGCGCGTCTCAAGTGCGCGCACCTCTTTCTCAATCATGGTTGCTGTCATTGTGACTCTCCCCGGCGAAGTTGCCTGAGCTTCTCTTGCGTGCTGTTGGACTGTTGACCGAACAGAATCTTGAGCGACCCCTGCCGCGCGCGTTCATGGTCTTCCCTCTCCCGCTCCTCGCGCCGGATGCGGTCGTAAATGCTTTCTTCCTTCTCTTCTGCCATCTTCATCACCTCTCTTTTAGTTATCGGCGGGGCGGCTCTCCGGAGATTAAAGAGCTGTCTACATCGCCCCGCCTGGCGGTCAGGCTATGCCCTTCCCGACCGTGTTTCATGCTCGCGCCGCTGCTTTTCATATTCAGCGAGCGCGTAGTGCGTGGGAGTGGACAGAGAGTCAAACGTCTTGCGATCCGTGCGCCTCATCTGAATGAGCCGGTCATAAAATGCGTTCGGCTCCCACTTCATCGGTCCTGTGATTTCTATGCTCATCGTGCTTCCCCAAAACAAAAGCCGCCCCACCATTCGACGGAGCTTAATGCCTGGTCGAATACTGAGACGGACGGGATAAAACTTATCTAGTCCTTTTAGTTGTCGCTTGCTATCGCTTCTCGCAAGCGTTGGATCTTCTGCATGAGCGCCATGTGCTGACTATTGGCGATGCGCTCAATATCTGAAAGCAGAGAGAGCTTTTCCGGCGTGCTCATTTTAACACCGTTCACGGCCACAGCATCATCTTTCCGGTCTGCTCTCGGAATTATCTTGAGATTGCGATTCATCAGTTCAAAGACACCTTAACTTGCGCCGCGCCAAACTCTTCACGATAAAAATTGACCGTGTAGCGTGTGGCCCAATCCAAAACTTCGGCATCCGTCAACTTCAGTACCCGCAAGCTCTCGCCGCACGAAAGCATCGCACGATTGAAACCAGCCCAGGCCAAGCTCTCTTCACAGTAGAACGGCAACCTATCAAGCGTTCTGTTTACGTTCCAGGCAATCATGCAGCCCTCAATTTCTCGTCAATCGGCTCGACGGAGACGATCTCCAAACCATAGTTGAAGTACTTGAAAAAGATTGACTCGGCAACTTGAATATCAGGATGCGAACGCACAGATGCTTGAAGTGCATCGTCACGCGAACACATCCGGCGGTGACTAACCATCTTCCGCGCATAGATGAGAGACATCTTCGGGTCGCAGCCATTGTCTATCTCAAGGATCGCTGCCGTCTCTTCAACCTCTAAAAGATAATCAAGCATCTCTGGCTTACACTCTTTCAGCCTCTTTAGTTGATCGTCGGTCAACGGCCTCGGCGCATCATATTCAATGTTCCGGCAATCCGCCGACGACTTAAGAAAGATGCCACTCTGATAAAGTTCGCTGTAAAGTTCTTCAACCATCACACGCTCCCTGTAGTTCGGACATTAGCCTGACGCGCCGTATCCGGCGAGTTAAAAGCCTTTCGCACTGTCTTCTCTACATATTTGTTAGAGCCGCGCTTTTCCCTGTCCTGCGCCTTGTCGGATATATTTCTTAACTCGGCTTCAATGTGCGCCTGAGTCCAGCCAATATCTCTATTCGCCTTGACGAATTTCCAATCAGCACCGGAACGATCAGTTGAGGCGCGACTGTAATCGTAAGGAACGAAGTCGCGCGGCAGCTTGGAAAACTTACGCGGTTGTTGCTTCTGAGGCTTTTCGAGTTCAGGTTGAAGTCCCAGGTCTTTCAATTCTTCAGGCGTGACGATGCGCCCAGGACTGAAGGTGTGAAGCGTCACCGTCGGGAAAGTTCCGTCTGCCCGTTTACGTTTTGGCTTGAAATTAAATGACCCCGGCCAGCGACTAGCACCGCTTGAGCCTTTATTGCAGCCCAAAGGCTTCAGAACTGAAAAGAGCTTTTCCTCTACTTCGTCGCATTCTTTGTCCGGCGTACCTTCCGGCAAGACGATCATGGATTGCCCGTTACCGTCGCTGGTAACGATTGAATAGGCAGCGAGCAACGCAAGGAAATCAAGGTTTTCTATACTCGCTTCATCAACTTGAATGAGCCGCTGGCCGAGCGATGGACGCGGATCAACGATGAAGGACAAATTGTGGGACTCACAATGCTTCATCTTCTGAGCGAGAACAGGACGCAGTTTCGAGATCGTAGTCACTTCAGATGTCACGGCAACCTGCGGATTGATGCCCCGCGCACGAATTTCTTTAGGAGTCAGACCTTGAAAGCGTAACCGCTCGCGCTCGGCTATCAATCTTTCCTGTTTGGCATCATCACAGATGAGGACATTTATCTTCTCGACACCAAGACTTGAGAGAACCGTCAACGCCTCATGCGCCTGCTCTAATCCGTCCCCACTTTGTACCGAAACATGCTGGTTTTGTTCGGAAAAAGAGGCATTCCCGGTAGCGTTTTCGACACCACTTTGAGGGTTTTCAACCTCATCGAAAGCGTCTGAAATGTCCGCATCTGCTACCGATGTGCGACTATTCTTAACCACAGGAGGCGGTGTAGTAGGAGCAGGAGCTATGTCGTCCTCTGAGAGTTTGCGCTTGAGCTGGTCGGCGGGAAGCTCAAAGATGCGTTTAATTTTGGCTATCAGAAGGTTACAGGTAGCCATTTCAAGATCGGATAGTTCCCCAACGTCAATTCCCTCTTTGGCCTGCTCTTCGGCTTCCTTCCTGAGTTTGAGGCGGACACTTCTGGCATACGATTCAACCCGTTGCACCGCCAGTCTGTAGCCCGTCAACTGTTCGTTCTCTTCTGCCTTTGATGTTGCAGCAGATGTAGATTCATCCGTCGCGTCGTCTGTTTCTACACGCGGAACCTGAGCCAGTTTGAAAGCCTCATCATAAAGCGTCTCTCGCTTCATCCGTTGTTCGTATGGTTTGCGCCGATTCTGCCGCTCAAGCTCGCGGGTTATTTCCAGTATCTTGACGAGATGCGGAAAGGCTTCGATGTCCCAGGACGCAGGAGTAGCCGAAATGACATTGCCATCATTATCAACTTCACGCTTGCCGGGGATAACTCGTATCCCCGGATAGCCCGACGCTTCACGTTCAGCAGTATGAGTTGTTACGTCACGACTGACCGCAGACTTCCATGCTGAATGTGACTTGCTCGACCCAAGCATATGAGCGCCGAAGTTTTCATAGGTGGCATCGAATTTCTGGATGCCACCCCGAAAGTCCATTGCAGCGACAAGAAGCCTGTACGACGACTTTGACGACATCCCAGTGTTGCGACAGTAAGAGACGATCACGCCAGCCTGCCGACTCATCTGTTGAGTTCTGCCGAATAATGCTTTTGCTGCCGGTGTACGCCGTTGTGGTTGTGCGCTCACGCTGCCCGCCTTTCTAGCCGCGCGTGCGTGCTTTCTTTGGTCGCCTTCGCCCACACCTCAGCATGGCGCTTTAAGACGGCGAGCGCGGCCACAGTGGGCAAGTCTTCCCATTCCTGGGTGCGTAGTGGTTGGGGTTGAAGATGAGCGCGGCGGGAAAAATCTTTCGCGCGTGTAGAAAAATTAGCGTTTTTGGTGTATTCTTTCATCGTCGGTACTGACCATCCTTTGCATCAAAGTCAAAGTCCTTCCTGCTATCAACAGGATCGAAGGCAAGACCCGGAGAATTAAGCCTCTCCGGGTTTTTGCCGTTTAGCTGTCAAAATAGTTCAGCCCGCAGGAAAGTGGATGAGTCCTCCCTACGGGCTGAACGTGTCTTGCTTGCGCGGCGGCATACACAAGACAACCTCGATCTTATTTCACTGGCTCATCCACCAGCGGGCATAAAGCCGAATTATCAAAAGAGCAAAAACGAAAATGAGCGACCAAACTTTACCGAAGCATCGGTGTGGCTTGGTCGCTCAAGGGCGATCTTGAATTGTTGAAGCCTTAGCTTCATTCACACCTTGGGTAACCAGGCCGAGACGCAGAGAAAGCTGCGCGTAAGAGACCTTCCGCCAAGTAAGTGAACTGCTAAAGTATAGCACAATTCCCCACACCAAAAAAGAACTATTTGTGCGGAGTTCTGCAATTGTGCTAAAAAGGTAGGCAACATCACAGGCTCCGCTTGTGGTAATCAAAAGACGCGCGGGGCGGTTAGTAAATCTTGGTCGGTTAAACGCCGCTCCCGTTGTCTTACTTCAAACTTTCAACATCCATAGTTTAGCACAACATCACTCTCCGCAGCACACATTTTGGCCAACTAAATGTGGATGGAAGATCGGATAATCACTGTCCGTTTCTACCGGACGGAAAATGACTCCTTCACTGTCCGGTTTTTAAGTCTTTCCATTTTACGTCTAATCTACTCATCAGCTTTCTTAAAGCCTCGCCGGTCTTAGGTGCTTTGTCAGAGTGCGACTTTTGAAGCCTGAAGGCGACGTTTTCATAATCTTTCTTTTCATGATCTGACATGGAACTTAGCGCAGCCCTGACAGCGAGCGTTAATTCAGTAGGCGTCCATTGTGAATAGCGACCCTTTAACGGCAGATGCAAACTGAGCTTCGCCCCGCGAGCGCGAACAGCGGCCACCTCATCAATGAGAGATGGGATGTCGATTTTCGTAATCCCAAGATCATTGAGCAGCGTGTTCATCGTTAAATCCAAATGCACGCCGGCCTCACCCCGGAGAGCGTCGGAGAGCGTTTCGTGATAGACCCTCGCCACTTCGTTACACCATTCTCTGCATTGTGCCTCGTCCTTGAATAATCCAAGCGGGATCGTCGTTTCGCGCGTGACCATATCTGACTTCTCAGCCTCTACTTCTCCGGCAGCAGCGTGGCGTGTATCAACGGTGGTTACTTCAAAGGTAATTCTTAAAAGTTCCGCATCTAAATCAGCAAAAAAAGATGGTCTGCTGATAATCGCAGCCGAATAATATTTGTGTGCTGGCTTTTGTTTTGCCGCGCGTTGCGCTGACCTCTTTTTTGTTGTCTTCCCTACTCTCTCTACCATTTTTCTTAAACTCTGCTAAGATACGAAAAACCCGCGCCGCCGCATGGCAGCGATAATCGAATGAGAGCGAGTGCCGATCCCGGAAAGTGAAGCACTCGCTTTTGCTTTGTCCCGACCGCACATTACGCTCAAAGCCTTTTGCGGTCAATATAAAAATCGCCTAAGTGTTTTATCTTGAATAACTTAAAAACTGATTTCAATAAAGCCTTAAAACCTTAATTAAGGTTTCCACGATAAAACACTGTGCTTCATTTGAAGTGCTTCTCTAAAAGCTCGAGGATTTCTTCCCTCATCTTGACGCCTTTGTCAGCACATTTGATTTTAATTCGCCGATGAAGTCCGGTCGGAATGTCAATGGTGAACCGCTTCATCTGAATCGTTTCGGACTGAGCTTTCTCGGCTGGAACCGGAGCGGCATCACTACCGGCCTTCTCTTCAGGAATAGTCCCAGCCACCCACTCGTCTGGAGTAACGACCCTACGTGGTTGTGGCTTTGCGCCGATAGCTACCTTCTTTGCCATTACTTCACACTCTCTTTTGAAGCCTTCTTTAAGCCTGGGCAACCTGTAGCCAAATAACTTGTTACTGCGCCATTGCTCCTCCGCGATAGCCCACGAAGTAGCAACCACTGCTACATGCCGCTCTTTCTCTGTAGAACTTAACTGTGCACTCACCTCTCCCCGCCCTCGTGCAGGTGAGCGTCCCCGTTTGGATGCGCGCTACGTTTGAAGTTTTCAGCACCGCCAATGAACTCTGGCTCTCGCGCTGATATTCATAGCCCGCCTTCAACAACGCCTTCGACCCATTAAACTTGACGCCTTCTATCTCCGCTATATTTGCGCTCATGCCTGACATACGAGCCGTTGAAGTCTCCGTTCGGGCGGCGGACGAACCGAAGACGAGCGTGAGCATGATAGCCAAAAGCAAAATGTGTTTCATGGTTTTACTCTTTCTTCCCTGCGTAGGGAATTCACTAATCCATCAACTCCATAACCTCATTGGTCAGAGCCTCGATCTCGTGGCTGGCCGTGCTGCCTGGCTCCGTCTCAATGATGGTCTGTCCGGTTGCAGCGCTCTCTGCGAAGCCTACACGCTGGCAGATTTGAGCCTTCAGGACCGGCACGTTATATTCTGTGAGAGCTTCTATTACATCTCGACCTATGGCGGTATTGACGATTTTACGGTTAATCACAAATACGGATTTAAGGTTTTCCTTAAAGGGTTGAACCTCTGTCAGCAAATCAACTATCTCTTTCGCCGCCCATACGTCATACGGGGAAGGCTGCACGGGTATCAGAATCAAATCGCTGGCCATGATTGCAGACCGTGCCACGTCATAGACGCGCGGAGCGCCATCAACCACGATAACGTCATAGTCAGCCTCCAGCTTTGGCAGCTCCTTGTGAAGCGTTGGCTTCGGCAGGCCGATCACGGGGAAGGGAAGGGAATCGCCGCCGCGTCGTGCTGCCCAATCGAGCGCGCTGCCTTGTGGGTCAGCATCTACCAGCATCACTCGCTTGCCGCGTTGTGCCAGGGCAGAGGCCAGATGCACGGCCAGAGTAGTTTTGCCGACGCCGCCTTTTTGATTCAATAAGGAAATAATCATTTAAGGTTTTAAGGTTTTACGGTTTCTGCTCATGCGTAGCCCGAACCGCGTTATTTATGATAATCGGGCAGTTTGCATCACAGGCGCTTATCAGCCATTCCTTTGAATCCCGCTGTCGCTCCCGCACGTCTGCCGCATGGTATTCACACAAGTGTTCATCGCGCCTCTTGCCGTTATCGAAGCGCCAATTCACATGAAGGGATGCGGCATCACGACAAGTTTCCGCGTCCCATTCGCAACATTGTGGCTCTTTTTGGTCTGCTGCTTTCATTGCCGCTCAAGCTCACTCACGCGCTCATCCGTGCGCGCCTGGTTGATGGTTAGCGCGCGCACCGTCTCACGCAATGATTGATTAAGCTCGCCCTGCGCTTCCATAAAACTGCGCGTGAACTGTGTAAATTCAGTGTGCGTCTTTGCCAGCACTTCTACCTGCTGACTTGTTTGCTTTAATTGCGCTTCAAAGCTGGCTTGCCGTGCCTCAAAATTAGCCTGACTCTTTAAGAGGAACTCAATACTTCGCTCCATATCTTCATTGGTCATTTCTCGTTACCTTCTTTACGTTCAATAACAATCGTCACCTGATCTTCGGTCTCATTCTCAAAGCGGATTCGATGAGTGTGCTTATTGATCGTTCGCTTTACTACAGGATTACACCCATGCTCGAAGGTGATCCTATTGGCGGCATCCTGCAACTCTTTCAGCAGGTGCTTACCTTCGTCGCGCGAGGCACTCATTTCTTGCTGCCTTTCTTGCTCGGCTTTTGCTGTTCTTTTGCTGCTTTCGGCTTCGCAGCCGGTCCCGGCGAAGTCTTGCGTTGCTTGGCCGTCTCGATAGCTTCCGCTGTGATTACCAGTGCCCGCCCAAATCGTGACGCGGGCAGCGATCCATCTAAGACCATCTGCCGTACACGCGGTGCTGAGACGCCCAGTGCATCGGCTGCTTCAGTAGTGGTAAAGGTTTCCTTCTTCATGCCTCGCAACATTATCACCGAAAAGATATTTACGCAATAGTGATTATTTACTTGACTGTTACTTACGGTTCAGTTAATATCTCTCTTGTCAGGACAACAACAAAGAAGGGAACTCAAGCAGATGTCAACCAACCTCCAGAACGCGATCAACAAAGCCCGCAAGATTAAATGCACGGTCAAGACTTTGGCCGCGCGTGCTTATCTTGTGATCACTCCACAGAATCACGCTTACACCGTGCGCTTCGAGCAGATCAACGGCCTGCGCTATGGCCGCTGCAACTGCAAAGCCGGTAACGCAGGGATGGCCTGTTATCACCTCCCGAAAGCTGCACTCGTGGACACCGGACTCCAGCAGATGCGGAGCCACTAAAGCGAAAGGCTTAGGAAAGCCCTCCAGCCTCCCTAAGCCTCTCTATCCGGGGAGCGGCGCGAACCTTAGCAGATGGTCGCCGCTCTCCATCACACAATCTCTACAGGAGAAACTATGCAGAAGAAATCTAGCACGCCGCGCACGCGCACGGCTACACCATCACGCCTCGAGCTTCGCCGCCAACTGGCGCGCGATCTCGCCAGTGTGATGTCTAACCCTGAAACGCCCTCAAACCTCTACAACGCCATCGCTGACGAGGTTTGCATGTTCTCAGAGAAGATTGACTTCCACACGGCTGAGATGTTGGAGCGGGGCGTCAATGCCTATTACGCCAAAGAAGAGAAGCGGAAGGGAGGCGCGCGCTAATGAAAAAGAGACAAACCCAAAAGAGCGAGCCTCAAGATATGTGCGAGAGCGCGCGCGAGATAGCCGAGCATGTGACAGCTATCCTCAAGCACCCTGACACGCCGGAAGACTTATTCGACGGCATCATTCGCGCCTTCCATGACCTTGACGACAACGCCAACGTTCATACGCACGCCGGATACGTCGAGGCAATTCTGCTGACTCACTATGAGGATGAGAAGGGAGGTGCAATCTAATGGCATAAGAGACAACCAAACACCCGCATTGCTATGGAGCAGTTCCGAGAGATAGCAAAGCTGGCTGGCTACGACGGCGCGCACGTGATCTTTTTGGCGATAGAGTCAGGCTTGAGGCCGCGAGAAATCAAGCCCCTCATCGAAGCAGTTACGAAGCGCCACTATCTCAGACCACCAGCAGAGAAGACGAAGCATACTCGCTTAACTCGAGCGTTTACCGCAGGAGTTTTAGCGCAAGGGGAGGTGAGAGCTAATGGCTAAGAAAAACTTTACCCCTCTCAATCTCCCGCTTCCAGATTGGAATAAACGCAAGATGACGAGCCGGGACTTTGAAGCGGCCTGTGAGCATGAAGGCATCGCGGTTCAACGCTTCCGGTTCAAGAGCGAGACACGCGGGTACTGTCAGAGGCAAGACGCAAAGCCAGTCATCGCCATTGATTCACGTTTGAGAGGCAACGAGCGTTTACGGGTTGAGTTTCACGAATTAGGCCACTACTACCTCCACCTCGACAATCCGCGCCTTCCGCGAATGTTCGACGCTCAAACGCATGAAGTCGTCGGTGGAAAAGAGATGACGCCTGAGCAGGAGTGGGCTGAGTGCGAAGCGAACATGGTTGCCTGTGTCGCCATCGCGCCGGGATTTATCGGCGTTGTGGAGTTGGCCTACCTCAGCGTGAAAGCAGCGAATACCAACTGGCTGAAAGGGAGCGCACAATGAAGCGACGAGATAACAAGTCAGTCCCACGCGCTGTCATTCGCCGCGTGCTGCCGTTTCCACTCAAGAGCAGGCTGACAAGCTGGCATCCGTTGCGACGATAGATTGTGGAGCGCTCAACAAATGAAGAGGGCAGGGAATGAGCCGATAACTCGCTTCCTGCCCTCTTTTTATTGTCTAACACAGGTTACAGATTCGCGGTTGAACCATCGCTCATTCAAAGGCTACCAAACTCCGTATCTCTACTACATTCGGCGACCCAGATTCTCAGGGCGCGCACAGCAGATGGCCTTGCCTCTCTGCTTAGTACATTACAACTCCTAATTTGCCACCTCTCGTTGTTATAGTTAGGGTACACGAAGATGTGCATGTACCTTTAGTGCACTCGAGTAAAGTGCCGGAGGAAGTAATATCACATTTGCCAGTTCCAGGCCCATCACAATTACAGGACCATTCCCCGTGCAGACCCGCGCCGCCGCCGCCGCCGCCTTTGATCCTCGCAACTGCTACAGTGCCGTCAGCTTGTTTCACGAACTTATATCCGGGCTTGACTCTTACTTTGTTACTACTCAACTGCACCCCCCGCAAGCCAGCGGGCAGTTTCTTAACAAGAGCTTTACCACCCCGCTGGCTGGTATGACTACTAGCTCCCGCCCGGTTCGTCTGGCCGCTGGCGGAAATAGACATCACCACGGCAAATGCTATAGCTATTATGCTGTTTCGTTTCATCGTTATGCACCTTATCATGGTTGGTTTTAGTGAACTCTTCTCTGGATCATTTACGTTAAGGCTCGTGGATTCTATCTTTAGTCTGAGAAAGCAGCAATAGCCGTCAATGCGCGCACAGGCTCTTGTGTGGCTGCGTTTCCCATCACGCCCACGCGGGCAGGGATTCAATGGAGTCGTTTTCCCTGTCTCCAATTGGAGACACATCGTTGAGATTCAAGCAGGCTGTGATAGCAGGCAAATAAAAAGCGGCGAAGCCTTTTGGAAGCCTCGCCGCCTTCATCTCACAAGTTTTCACGTGTGAGGCGCGCCTGACATCCTCACCTATCCCCCACGCGCTGGTCGCGCATTCTATGTCGAACAAATCCCTTCGTCAATACCCATGAAGCCATGAATGCCGCTTGATACGCTTCATAGGGCTGCCGTTTCAGGTGGAATAGGTATCACGGCATGGGCAAATCAGACACAGGGCAAATACGGGGCGAAATCAAAGCGGCGGGCCGTTGCGTGACACGCCGCCCTTTCTGCTCCTCTATTATCTCTTCGCCGAGCGTTTGCTCCTGATCGTGCGCTTTACCTGATTAAGCTGCGACTGCTGTTGGCTTACCTTACGGGTGAGTGATTCTATCTGCCTGTCCTTCTCCAGCATCAACTGGTAGAGGGCCTGGACAGACGCCATCGTCACGCCGTTGGCGTCTATCATGTCGATGTGCAAGTCGTCTTTGCCGAGGTCGAAGGCCGCGCGGAAGTCTTGCGCCATCGGGCCGACGTGTCGCACAGATGTTTCGTCGCTCTTGTAGTTCCACTGGCTGATGGGGAGCGCCGCCAACTTGCCGAGGACCGCCCGCGGGTCGATTGACAAGATGTTAGCCTTGAGGTTCTGGTCGCTGGAGATAGTACATCCCGTACAACTCCCAACCTCAAGATGTCCTGTGATCTTCGCTTTGCCGCTGAAGTAACCAGCATAGCCGCTGACGCTGTAGCCGAACACGCCGTAGCCGCTGCTGCTGGAGCCACGCACGGCATAGCCGCTGCTGCTGTAGCCATTCACGCCGTTGCCGCTGCTGCTGTCGCCGTACACGCCATTGCCGTCGCTGCTGTTATAGCCATACACAGCTGTGGTGCTGCCGGAACTAAGAACATGCAGTTTCGCACCTGGGCTAATCGTCCCGATGGCGACGTTGCCCGATGTATCAACGATTATCCCATTTGTAGAAGGTGGCGGCCCGGGGCCCAATCCTGCGACTAATTTAAGCTGCGACCCGTCGAACCTTATGTCGGCCCGGTTCGCACCGATGATCCCCATGCCTGTCTCCCCGTTAGGCGTGCCCAAATGCACTACCCCGCCGCTTCCACCCGTCTCCACCACCAGCTTGCTCGACGGAGTAGTGGTGCCGATGCCGACGTTACCCGTGCGATTGACTCGAAATAGTTCCGGCCCGCCTCGCTGGATGACCTTAAACGCACTGTTGTCGTTCGCACCCAGGTAGATGCCAAATTCACCACGCTGAGGCACAGCGCCAAAGCCCTGTCCCAAGACCTGCACAATGGTTTCATTCGAGGTATTCGTGGGCGAGATTTGCCACCCGAAGGCGCTACTGTCGGTCGAGAGCATGATCGTGCTGGGTGGATGAGAGCCGGCCAGCACCTGATAGGTAGGCGTGGCGCCTGCCGGCTTGATGAACTGGTTCCCGATGACATGTAAGGCGGCGCCCGGCGTGGGCGTGTTGATGCCGACATTGCCTCCCACCTCCGTGATGGAGGAATCGCCGAGCGTGCCGGCGTTATCTGTCCACTTGGCGATCCTGTTCTGCGTGCCCGTGCCCGTCGCGTTCTCTCCCGTCACCGTAGTTGCCTCGGCAGTGGAAGTGCCCGACGCTGCAGTGCCGGTTGTGGTATCACCAGTGGGAGAGGTCGTGGTGGTGCGATTGATCCCTGCGGCTGCGATGCGATCAACGGGCGAGAGACCTTCTGAGAGTCTATTAGCTGCCAGAGCAGTAGCCTGTCCTGAGGCTAACTCCTCGACTCCACTCTGAGCTAAAGAGACCTGCTC
>MWWH01000136.1_pt1 | contig 18894 bp, 28 predicted proteins | sample 1047231 | NCBI WGS metagenome assembly MWWH01 (sample SAMN06349967, study PRJNA376086) | soil metagenome | isolation source: MG3-2 sample Antarctic (ecotone) soil | place: Antarctica | collected 2015-01-13 | reverse complement strand
TCCCGGATCGTGCGGTCGCCGCGCAAGGCGGCGGCTGAAACCTTCTGCCGCAAGTCTAAGGAATAGGCTTTCATGGCGCGGCAGGTTACTTCAACTCTTTGTCCGCACTCAAGTGCGAGCCGCTATAACTACAATTAGACCGGACGATCCGGTATTTCATCCCGATATGGTTGCTTTTACCGGACGGCCCGGCACTCGCTGCGGTGGTATATCACAACTTCGCGCATAAATGCTCTACAATCGCTTTTCCCTTTCCGCGTACTGCGTCCCGCTTTTTTCTTTACGGCTCAAGGAAGGCGGCAAAGCTCGCAAGTGGGATAGGGAGCAGGGTAACGCGCGAATGTGACACTCCCGGAAGACAAAACCGTTCACTTTGACGCTTTACAACCTGTAGGAAAGCGGGTACATCTGATATTCAAATCAACCCTGCGTGGGCCGCAAGGCTCACCGGGCCCCTCCGGGTTACGGCCCGGAGGTTTTATTTTATGCCCACGATAAATCGCACCGTTTTCCTCATAGATGGATTTAACGTCTATCATTCTGTTAAGAACGCGAGCCGCGACTTAGGTTTAGGCGGGGCGGGCACGCGCTGGCTGGATATTTCTGCCTTCTGCCGCTCTTATTTTTCCGCGATAGCTCCATTAACTGATAATGCCCCAATTCAGGTTGAGGGTATTTACTACTTCTCGGCCCTCGCCACCCATCTTGAGGCCACGAAGTCGGACGTAACAAAACGTCATAAGACTTATATTGAGTGTTTAGAAGCTACGGGGATTACCGTAGAACTATCACGCTTCAAAAAGAAGAAAATCCCCTGCGTACATTGTGGTCAAAACATCACAAGGCGGGAAGAGAAAGAAACCGATGTTGCGATTGCTTCTAAGCTCCTTGAGGTCTTTCACCTAGACCAGTGCGATACTGCCATGATCGTTACGGGGGATACGGATATAGTTCCCGCCTTTAAGACAGCACAAAGGTTGTTTCCCCAGAAACACATCGGATTTCTCCTTCCCTACAAACGTCACAATAAGGAACTTACGCTTTTAACTCCTCTGCACTTTCTAGTTCCAAAGGAAGCATACATCCGACATCAATTTCCTAATCCGTTTATAACCCCTGCCAGCAAGAGCATATTGAAGCCTGCTTCATGGTAAGTCGTGAGGTTTTTTCGTCGGATGTTTTCTTCAACCTCTCTATGATACGTGTATGGAACAGTCTATCGCCGGCGCGAGCTTCGGCCTGCGTGAACATCGCGACGAGATGGTGATACCAAGATAGAAATGGTGACCGGTCACCATTTTGGTAGGCCGAGCAAAAGAAAAGGGGCGTAGCCCCGTAGAGCCACGCCCCTGATTTATTTCTACCGCTGCAGTAGAAAAAGATTCAAGCCGCCTGTCGCCCGCGTCTCTTCGGGTGTTGCTGCCGCTCACGATGGCAGAAGCGCATGAGAAGACGGGGGCGTTTGGTGTCGGTGCGTTTGGTTGATTTCATTCGCTGCCACCTTTCGCCCCAATCAAGGCGAGGCGGGCCCCGGCAATGAACTGCCTGCTCGCGGTGTCGGCCTCCGGTGTGACGGCGAAGGCCCGCGTGTTAACGAGGTTCGCAACCGTCTCGACGTGTGAGTGATCGTATGGATGCTCGGCTATCTCCTGCATGAGAAGCATCAGGATTCCGAGCGCCCTATCTTCCTGCATCAGCTCGTAAGCTAACGCACGAGCGAGGCGGTCAATCTGTTCGTAAGACATCTTCTCCGGCTTCACATCCGGTACGGCTTTAAGGTTGGTTCTTCCCGGCATTATTTCGCACCCCCTTTCGCGTTCAGGCCCAAGACCTCGCGCATGACTTCGGGGTTGCCGTACTTATCGAAGGTGTCGTCAATCTCGCAAAGCGCGTCTGAAATATGTTCCCACATGGCGACGGGCAAGAGCGGGTGCGTGAAGGCGGCGGCGAGTAACGCGGCGAGGTCGTCGGATGAGATCATGTGCGGCGCTGCCTTTTGCTTGCGCGGTGTGCGCGCCTGTGCTTTCTTCTTCGTGGTCATTACTTGAATCCTTTCATGGTTAAGGTTGATGGCCGAGGGGCGGGCGCGTGTATCAGCACATGCCCGCCCCGTTTCGTTTTGCTCTCAAGCTGCTTCCTCGTCCTCTTCCCACTTACTCCAATCGTTCCAGTTTTCAGGATGCTCAAGGTCGTAGAGTTGCTTCTCAAGCTTGTACCGCTCGCTGCACCTAATAATCTGGTCGTCCTCTTCATTCAGCCTGTCGAGGCGTCGGCGAATTTCCGCGATGAGGCGCGAGTTATTGCCCTTCTTCTTCGGCTTGGGGAGTGGTGCATCTTCGCAGTTGACGACCTCGCCTAAGATCGTCACGTCCGACATCGCGTAGCGCGTAACCTTCCCGCCGCGCGTTAAGCTTTTACATTTGACGACCGTTCGCCCGCGCTCGTAGTAGACCCGCCTCAGAATCAGAGAGCCGTCCGCGCGTTGGATGGCGGCTAGCGTGCCGTTGCTGACCTCGCCGGGTCTGATGGTTACTTGCCAGCGGGCGGGTGCGTCCGCGTCGTCGGTGGTGGAGAAAACTTTAACCGTGTAGTCCGCGCGGGGGTTGCTGGGAAGGCTTCCCGGCGCGGTGCGCTTTGCCGCTTGCTTCGCGTCTTTCAATCTGTACTCGATGAGTGTCGCGCGGTCGCGTAGTTTCATGGCGAGCCTGTTGCCTGAGTCTATGCCGCCGACCCTCTTGATGGCCTCGATGTAGGTCTGTGCATAGGTAAGGTTGGCGTGGCTAACCCCTGCGCCGTTGGCGAGCGTGGTGATGAAGCGCATGATCGTCTTGCGCTCCTTCTCGGTCGTCACGGTGTACTCGTTCGGCGTGGACAAGCCGGGGTAGTATGAGAGCGTCCGATTGAGCGTGCGGGCTATGTCGTAAAACTCTTGCTTGAGGCGAGACTTTCGCCCCGTGGTATCTTCCTTCTGCATCTTGTTTCTCCTTTCAGGGTTCAAGGTGTGAAGGGGCGCGTGCGGTTCTTTGCGGGATGCACGCGCCCCTTCCCTTTTCTAGTGCGACGCGCGCAGCCTCATCTCTCGCAAGGCGCGCAGGAAGATGACGACGGCGGCAAGGTGCTTGCACACTTGCGGAACGCGCTTGCCGTGATGCGGCGTGCCCGCTTCGCATGTGCATGTGCCGAACGTGAGGCCGTCGCGGCCTTCGATGCGGACGTGGTAGACGCTGCCCTTCCGTTTGTTCGTGACTTCGTACAGGCTCGGCTCGTGACGGCGGATGCTTTGCGGCTCGCGCTGGAGTCTCTCCGCTGCCTTCGTGAATTGCTCTCGTCGTTGAATCTGTATCATCGCTTCCCTTCCCTTCTTAGTTGATGCCGAAGTATTCAGCCATTGCCGCGTTGACTCTCTGGCGCTCCGTCTCGTCGTCGGCCTCGGTGTCCATGTAGTCGGCGTCGAATGCGTCCGCGAGCGTGATGTCGAGGCTGATGTTGCTTTTGTATTCGGCGGCTGTGGCGGCTGTTGTTGTCGTGACCATGAATGAAGTTTACACTCCCTGTAAAGAATAGTCAAGAGAAATATACACTCCCTGTAAAGATTTTTATTGATTGTTTGCAGGGGGTGTGAAATAATCCCTTTACGGTTGATTACAGGGAGTGTATGCTATGGCACATGAGCAAGAAGATGCAGCGGGCGATGACCGCCAGACGTTTCGCCGAACAGATGGACATCAACTATCGGACTGCCCTCAACTGGCTCGAAGCTGGCCTAGTGCCCGGAGCGGAGCGGAAGCAGTCGTTAGCGGGCGACCATTGGGAAATTCCCGAAGCGGCGTTGGAAATGAAACGACCAAAGCGCGGCCCCAAGCCGGGGACGACAAAGGCTGCGACGAAGACGAGGAAAACCGCCGCCTCAATGCCGTAAAAGGTTTGCAGTTGCTTCCGTCCTGTCCTTCGGCGGTGCGGCGTTTATTGCCCGCCGTGAGTGCTGTCTATTTTCTTATGAAGGATGACGAGTGCTTGTATGTCGGCAAGAGCGTGAACTTGCAATCACGTTGGCGTGCCCACGAGAAACTGTTAGAGGTTGCTGACGTTGACGGTTTGCGGCTCGCTTGGCGTCCAGTAGTAGAGGCGCGATTGGACTATGAGGAACGTAGGATGATTGCTTTATTGCGCCCGCCGCTGAATCGAAACCTTGTGCCGATTGTTAAGCCGCCACTGCTTAAGCCACGGGCTAACATCGGCGCGGCTATGGAAGGCTACATAACCACCACCGAAGCGGCGGAAATGCTCGGCGTGTCCTCTGCCCGCGTGCGTCAACTCGTCGCGGACGGCACGATCCCCGCGCAGAAGTTCGGCCCCGTCAATATGGTTAAGGTGAGCGACCTTGAGGCAGCGCGAAACCGCCCCGGCGTCGGACGCCCGCCAAATCCGAAACCTCAAGCCGAGAAGCCAAAGCCAGCGCGCAGGGCGTCGCGCAAGAAAGGCGAGGCGCAGACATGAGCGACGAAGAGAAACCACCGACGCCGCGCGGCATGGATGACGTGATGATGCCCGAACCGTTTCGCTATCTTTTTCAGATGATGAAACAGCAGGCCGAGCGTAGTGACGCGCTCGAAGCCGAGACGCAAAAGAAGTTCGACTTCATCATCGAGCAGCAAGCGCAACTCACCGCGACCGTGGGGAAGATGGCCGAGAAGGTAGACCGCACGGCTGGCAGCATCACGAACCTGCTCGCCGTCGCGGAGCTTCAGGCAGGCGAGATTAAAGACTTGACGGATTCCATGAAGATCGTTGACGAACGCACGCGCGCCGCCGCCGACTCAGGGCGGCAAACCGACGAGCGGCTTAACGCCCTGATCGGCGTGGTCGAGCGGCTTATAAGCGACCGAAGGAATGGCGGGTGACAAGGTGTGACCGCGCCCTGTCACACTTGGCATAGTCGCCGGTGTGACATCGTGACAGGGTATGACAGAGCAGCCTGACACACTCGGCAAAGAAGCCGCCGCCGAATATCTCGGCATCTCGGTTCGCACGCTCCTGCGCGAAGTAGGCGGTGGCAAACTCGCGCACACGCCGAAGCGCAGGCCGTCAGACGCGACAGTGTTCGCGCGCGCCGAGCTGGAGAGGTACAAGCGCGACGCAGATGCGACACCCTATGTCAGCGCGACCGTCACACCTGACACACCACAAGAGACGCAGGCGCTCCAGCGCAGGGGCGACAGTGAGCAGGCCGCGCAGCTTATAGCGAAGATCGTCGCCGAGGCGATGAACAACGGCCACAGAGCCGCGCCTTCAATCTCAGACCTCGCGCACAAGCTCTACTTGACCGAGCGTGAGGCCGCGCAGTATTCGGGCTTGCCACTGGCGGCAATCAGGGGCGCACGCGCGAAGCTGAAGACAGCAAGACACGGCGGGCGCTCGTTTCTAGTCAGACGTGATGCGCTCGAAGCGTGGGCAAAAAAGCTGTGACAGCGTATGACCCCCGACCTGTCATACTGTCACACTTGCAAAAAGGGAGTTGGAATGGATAGCGAGATTCGACAATGCCAATGGCAAAGGGGCGGGGCATGTGACGCCGAAGCTGCGAAGCACGTCACGTACAACTATCAAGCGCTAGGCGTGACTGACAGAGACGAGATCAGCGCCCAACTGGGCTTCAGTTTGCACCACGCCGACCTGTGCGCTCAGCACCTAGCAGACTTGCGCGAGCAGTTTGGCGACGTGCAAGAAAGAGAGCTTAACTACCCGTGCACAACCCAATGTCCGCGCACACCGGCAGCGGTATGACAGATGCGTCAGTGTGACAGGCGAATGGTCACACCCTGTCATACTTCAATTTTGGAGGAGATGAATTGTCCACAGAGGAAAGAGTCGCACAAATTGAATCCGCCTTCGTGACGCTCACGCGCCTTGTCGAGAGTCACGGCGAGCGCTTCGACACGCACATGGGTTGGATCAACCAGCTCGGCGCGGCGCAGGTCAACAGCGAAGAGAAGATCGCGGCGCTCGTGGACGCGCAGATTCACACCGAGGCCGTCGCGGCAGCAACGAACGAGCGCATTGATCGCCTTGTCGAGCTAGTCGGACGGACTGATGCGAAGATTGACCGGCTCGCGGAATTGGTTGAGCGGCTGGCCGAACGTATCGGCCCGGCGTAGAGAATAAGACAATGCCGAAGAATAATTGTCCATACTGCTCAGACCCTACTTTATTCGACAAGATACTTGCGCCAACGCCGCAGGATAAGGTCATTCAGCATTTCCCGACGATGCGCCGCTTTGGTAGCCATTGGGTGAAGGGAAAGAAATTCAGGAAGCACACGCCGCCGAGGGGCGTCACTAACTACGTCGTCGGCCTTGCGCCTGACCCTCGCTTCGTTGTGACGCTCAGTAAACCAGAGATCGGGCGTGGGAAGTATCGAATTAAGACCGTTACGGATGAGCATTTCATCCCGCGCTATGCCGGATTCAAAGTTGAGATCGTTGGGCTTGATTCAAAGAAGGAACTGCCCAAACCTTCGGGCGCGTTCCTCTCATATCAATGGACAGAAAACGAAGACGGCAAGCCTGAAAAGTTTGTTTACTACTTTGCATCGCGCATCACGCACAAAGACAGCACGCTCAAGATTGATGTGCATTCGCATCCTTCGCACGGTCGGTTAGTGGCCGTCCACGGCTTTGCTGGACACCAGAACACGCCCGAAGAGTTAGACATCATCGGCAAGGCTTTCGAGTTCTACCGGCGTGAGACACGTGGCGGCGCGAAGATAAATTTGGAAGAACTGCGGCGTGTGATTCAATCGCGAGGCGAGGGCGTAACGCAATCGCAGGTCGCAGAGGATTTAGGCATCACGGCGCGCTCACTTCAACGGCATATTTTAGCTAGTGAGTTGAAAGGATGGAACGCTGCGAAGAGATACTACTTAGGCTTGCCACTGTATCCGATGATTATTGAAGCGACAAAAACTTGACGGATTGTGTCGCCTGCGTGTAGTATCGCATTCAAGTTAGTTTGAACTGTTAGAGTCTCTAAAAACGAAAGGCGCGCCACCGGGAAGTGATACGCGCCCACCGTTTCAGTTGATTGCCTTTGCTCTTTGGAAGCTCCGGCTACATTCGTAATATACGCAGTTTTGAGCCGGGGCGTCAATTTCTAAATTGACCGCGGCTCGCTCCCGCGTAACACGATTTGATTTCTGCGGCGTGCCGTCCCGCCGTCGTAGACACCGAAGACCCGTCTGAATGGAGAGCGACCATTCAGACGGGTCTTTGACGTTGAAAAAGGAAAAGGCCGCAAAGTGTTGGAAGCACTCGGCTCTTTTGCTTTTGAGCGTCGGCCTCAAGCGAGGCGACAAGTAAACGCACCAATACCGAGGGGGTTGCAGCCCTCAGTATTGATGTCAGTTTTTAACTGGATTATGTAACAGACGAGACGAACGATGAAACTCTACACCAAACCCCGTAGCGGTTCAAGAGCCGCGCAACAACAATTCCCCAAAAATCTACAGACCTTCGCGGTCAGGTCGTCCACACGGGGCGGCACGTCCACGGCTTATTACTCAGTTGAGAGCGGCGTCGCCCGTCTCGTGATGAAGACTGAACCGCGCGGCCTTCGTCGCGGTCGCGCCTTCGCGTGGGCGAGAGGGGGCGGCGATGTCTAAGAACAAGATCGTCCGCGCCTCGAAGAAGCATCCCTGCATCGTCTGCGACGGTGGCGGCTGGCCCTGCTACTACTTCGCCAACAGGGAAGTAGCTGGCTGCGCCAACGCCCCGAACTTAACAGGCGAGATGGACAGGAACGGCGAGTGCTACCTACACGTTCTAGTCACGCGCGACCGTCCCGTTCAACCCATACGGCCTCAACCGAAGCCGAAGCCTCAACCCGTAGTCGCCGGCGCGGATCATCTGAACCTCGTGTACGGCGCGATGCTGCGCGACCTGTCTCTCTCTCAAAAGAGACTCAACGACTTGCTCAGGCGCGGCCTCAGTCGAAGGGCAATCGAGGCGGGCAGCTATAAAGACACTCCCACGCGCGAGCAAGCTGACGGGCTTACTCAAAGGCTCGCCGCGCTCGGTCTTGGGGGCGTTCCCGGCTTCTACATGCGCGGCGAGTGCTGGCGTATGGTCGGGTGCTATCCCGGCGTCATTGTTCCTTACCGCGACATCGAAGGGCGTATTCACGGCCTCTCCTATCGCCCTGACGTACCGCTCGAAGGGGCAAAGTACCTGTGGGTTTCGACCGACCCTGAGAAGGCTTTTGACGATGGGCGACAGAAGTATCCGAGAGGCACGAAGCTCACGCCACCGCTACATTTCGCGCGGCCTGATTTAATCCCGCGCTCGTCCGACATCCTTCTCACTGAAGGCGGATTAAAGGCCGACTGCGCGGCTGCGCTCCTGCGCGTGCCCATCATCGGCGCGGGCGGGGTGACTCAATGGGGCGACGGATTCGCGTCGAGGTTCAAGCAACTCTTTCCAGACAAGCGGGCCGTGATTTGTTATGACGCGGACTGGCGCTCGAATGAACACGTCCGTCATGCGCTCGAAACGCTCATGGCTTCTCTGCGCGATGCGGGCGTGCGCTACGTCGTCCGCTCGTGGCCTCAGTACCCGACCGCAAAGGGAATTGACGATCTCGCGTTGATGCTCTCGGAGTCCGAAGTGAAAGGAGTGGCAGCGTGAGTACACCTTTCACAGACCAGCCTCAACGCGATTACATAGTTGAGAAAGAAGCCGCCGAGCGCATGGCTCACTTGCAGCTCGTCCGTAATGAAATAGAAGGCGGCGAGGAAGCATCTGACGCTGTTGTCCAAAAGCTCGCGGTTGATTTCGCCGAAACGACGGCCTCGAATAACTTCATCCTCGCGCGCTACGCAGCCACCTCGGAGAAATTTCCCGACTTCAGCAAGCGTGTGCGCGACTTCCTCTGCGCCGTGATCGGCGCGACCGGCGGCTCTCCTGAGTTTGTGCCCATAACTGACGATGACTTGGCGGCGCAGATGGGTGTCTCGACTAAGACGCTACAAAACGCGCGTGCGGAATTTCGCACATGGCCTGACCATACAAAGGTCTGCGAAATTAAAGAGCACTGGCGCGACCGGGAGACGCTGGAGAGTCACCCACATTCTTATCGCTGCCATATCACTTTCATGTCGGCTGCGGCCACGGCAGACGCCCGGCTCTCGCCGCGCTACGGAGACGTAGAACGTCGGCGTGAGGTCTTCAAAGAATCGGCGCGCGTAAGGGCCGACGCCGCGAAGGGTTTTGTGTTGCGCCCTGCTAAGACTCGGAAGAAGAAAACAGACTCCGAGCTTTTACTGAGCGACGTTGAACAGGCCACGAATAAGATCAGGACTGCCGCAGGTAGGCAGACGCTCGCCAAAAATGTTGACTTCGACCGACTGGTAGAGCTGCGCGCACAACTAGCCTCAGCCCTGTCGGACTTCGACGCGGCGTTCGGTTTTGAGTCGCCCGTTTCCACCCAAAATACAGATATAAGAAGCATGGAAGCGGCAGAAGCTTTTTCCCCCGACGATCTCCCTAACGATGGGTGTGTGGAAGCATCTTCCGGCGAGGTGGAAAGTGCCCAGGTGGAAAAATTTTCCACCCAGAACGGCTCAATAGAATCAACATCTTACGAAAATGAGGCCGCGCCGGATTGGGACGTTTCCCGCTTCGTTTGGATGGAGAACGGCAAGGTCTGCTGGCGCTTCCCACCTGACAACGCCCCTCCGTGGCTCAACGCTGCGATAGATGCCGAAGGCGAGCGACTAAAGGGGGTGGCGCATGTCTGAACCTACAACCTTCTCGCTCGTTCGGCAATTCGCAGCCTCGCACGGCGTCTCTTTCGCTGATGTCGAGCGCGGGCTTTACGGTGACGTACCGCCGCTCATGCCGGCGCGCAGGGTGGCCGCTCTCGTCAAGAATGCGGTCGCGGCTCTCGAAGGCACGGCGCGCGTCTCGCCGCTCAAGCGCACACCTTCGCGCGTCCTGCCGGAAGGCGACGAGCCGATCACGGATGAAGTGCGCGAGCAACATGCTTATGAGTTCGCGGAACGTGAAGGGCTAAAGATTGATTCGGGCATGGAACCTAATTGCGGCTCAAGGGTTGTCATGCCTGATTGCTGTGCTTACCATTCGACGCTTACTGAGGTCGGCTGTGTGGAGTTCTACGACTTCATGCTCAACCGCACGTTCGTTGACTTCCTTGTGCGCTGTCCTCGATCTAACCCTCTGCCTGTTATCTGTTCCCGGTGTGAGGCGGTCGGCCACGAGCAGCCTGCTTGCCCGTTCGCGGCTGGCGACGTTGATATGCAGAAGGTCGCCGCGCGCAGGCGTGAGCGCCGAGCAAGGCGCGAGGTTGCGGCATGAAGGAAAAGGGAATCAAGCTAACGACGGTCGGCGTATGCTGCAATCCGAAATGCAACGCGCCTCTCTACAAAGAACTGATGGCGGAATGGGATTCGGAGGCTTGCTTTAACTGCGACCCTGAGCAATTCCGCGAGGGCTGGCATCCTCAGCTCGCCGAACTATTCGAGCAGACGGGCGGAAGGCTCCCGCCATTCGTGCCGCGCTGCACGGAAGATTGTTGTCGAGGAAAGAAGGCGGCTTGATGAGTGCTAATAAGAAATACCGACACGAAATTGAGGAGTATAATTTAAGCGAGCATGAAGAGGAGCGCGCGCAGATAGCCCGCGCCCTGTCGAAGATTACGGGCCGGAAGATTACGGGCGAGGCGGTGCTTATGATAACGCGCGGCACGCCGGCGATGCTTCGGACGCGCGAAGAAGAAAAGAAAGCTGAATAACTTTCGAGCCTAACGGATCGAGCGTCAACGAAGGCGTTGACTCAAACGACGTGGCCGACTTTTGGGAATGGGACGCGCGTCCCATTTCGGAGTCGGCTTTTTTATTTATGGCAATCGAACTAACCAAAGACCTCGTGGAGCTGAAGGCGCAGGCCGAAGGCGCAAAGCCCTTCCAGCGGCAAGCCCTTTACGAACGGCTCGCCGAGAAGGACTTGAGCGAGTTTAGAAAGTTCGACCCGCCGACGAGATTGGCAATCGGTTATTACGTGGCTGCGCGCCGCCGAGTCGAATCATTGAAAGAAGTTGCTTGACCATGATCGAAGCCAGAACCGAAGGCTTGCCGGAACTCTTAACCGGGCTTGAGCGCGTCGCCGATGACGCCGTGGACTTGCGCCGTGTTGACCGCGAGCTTGAAGCCCGCTTTCACGAAGGCGAGCGCGAGCAGTTCGATTCACAGGGCGCGCGCTCAGGCGGGTGGGAGCCGCGTGCGGAGAAAGAAGGGACGTTCGCGGGTGCGCCACTTGAGCAGCGCAGCGGCAGGCTCCGTGCTTCGCTCACGAGCCGCACGGCTGACTCAATTCATCGTGTAGAGCAGGACTCCGCCGAGTACGGCAGCGCTCTCCCTTACGCGCGCACGCAGCACGAAGGCAACGCACGGGGAACGCTGCCGGGACGGCCGCTGATAGTCGTCACGGAAGAAGACGAGAGGGCGTACCTCGAAATCGTGCGTGAGGACGCGGCGGATTTTATGCGCTCGCTCGGCTTCGAGGTTGTTTGACTATTTCGCAGGCCGCTTGAAGTAGAAAGTTTTTCCGTCGCGGTCTGAAGTGATGGTGACAAGCTCCCAACCGCCACGGCCAAGTTCTTTTAAGAAGCGGTCTTCAAGTTTCGGCTCAAGAGAGATCACGGTGTACTCCCAAACCGGTTGCGCGGGTTGGGTCTGATACGTGAAACCGACGAGCGCGAGCAGCGCGACGAGTGCAAAAGCGGCGAGGGTGATTTTAGTTTTCATAATCTGAACGATAGCGAGAGGAGCGGTATGAGTCAAAAGATAGATGACGTTTTCCAACAGAAGCTCGACGAGGCGCGTGAGCGTCAGAGGGCCCAAGCAATCCCGATGGTCTTCGAGGGCTTCCCCTGCAAAGTTATTCCGCTCTCGTGGGCGACCTTCATCGCGTCGGGCCGGATGCCCGGAAGACTTACCGACGTGATGCTCGCCGAGCCGGGCGAAGCGCAGGGCGCGCCGCCGGACTTCACGAAGGATGAGGTTATCGAGGGCGAGGCGTTCAGGCGCACAGCCGTCTGCCGCGTGCTGGCCGAGCCGCGCATCATTGCCGAAGGGCAGCCGGGCGAGGGTGAGTATCTGTACGCGGACTTACTGGAAACCGCGCCCGCGTTCATCAGCGCCGTCTTCCGATGGATTCTAGCGGGCTGCCCGAAACCGAAAGGGGAAGAGGCCGAAGGCTTGAGCGCCGACGACCTCGAACGCTTTCCTGAAGGCGCAGGGGAAGGTGCAGGCGCTCGCGGTGGGGATAACGTCAAGAGCGAGCAGCAAAAGCCCAAGCGAGTGGGTGGGCGGAATAGAAAACGAACTTCTCGCCCGTGATTTCGATATAGCGGTGACGAATCATCTCTACGTCCACGAGCGAAAAGAAGCGTGGCGCATGATGAGGGAACAGGCGCGCTTGATTGCTTACATCATGCTTACCGGGAAGATGCCCGACGAAGAAGACGCACCCGAATCCGCATGGCTGTATGACGCCGAAGGGCAACCGATACAACCAGAGGTTGAAGGGCAAAACTGAAAGCTCCTTTTGTGCGAGAGGTGAAACGAGATGAGTTTCGGAAGAGACGTTGAACTGACCTTTAAGGGCAAGGCCGATTTCAGTCAGGCCCGCGCGGAGGTGTCCGGCTTTCGCGGCATCCTTCAAAAAGAAGTTCAGGGCATCGCCGGTGACTTCGCCGGGGCAGCCGGAGGCGCGGGACGCTTCGCCGCATCGCTCGGTCCCGTCGGGCTTGCCATCGGGGCCGTCGCCGGAATAGCGACCATCGGGGCCGGGGCTTTCGTCGCCATGACCGCGCGGGGCGTCGAGCTTGGCAGTCGTCTTAACGACCTCTCACTCCAGACCGGCCTCACCGTCGAAACCCTTTCCGGCCTTTCAGGGCAGCTCAAAGAATCCGGCACGTCGGCTGATGCGCTCGGCAACGCTGTTCTATTCATGCACAAGAACCTCGGACAAGCCGCCGAGGGCAACAAAGAACTCAAGCGCACCTTCGCCGAGCTTGGCATTGAGGACGTTGACGCCGCGCTTCAAGATACCGACGGCTCACTCCGCACGATCATCAAGAGCCTCGGCGAGCTAACGACTGAGGGTGAGCGCGACCGTCTCGGCACGGAAGCGTTAGGCCGTGGCTACAAGGAGCTGCGCGTCTTCATCGCCGACACGGGCGGCGACATTGACGAGGTAATGCGGAAGGCGCAAGAGGCCGGGCTTGTGATGTCGGGCGAGGTGGCGGGTAACCTCGACGCTCTGGGCGATGCGTGGGATAGGCTCGACCATAAGACTCAAGTGATGGGCGCGAACTTCTCAGGCACGGTCGCGCCCGAACTCACTAAAGCCCTTGATGACATAAGCGCCGCGCTCGGCTCGAACCTCGGCAACTGGGATACGTGGGCGCAAGGGGCGGCCATGTCAATCGCGCGCGTGCGCGGCGGCATGGAGGGCGCTGCGAAGTGGATGCACGGTAATACGTGGTCGCCGTGGGAGCTTGGCAAGCAAATAGAGATGGGGTCGGATGCCGCTGGCACAAGCATGATGGTTGACCTGATTTATAACAAGTACAAAGCCCAGCCACCGACGCACGCGCCGCGCGGTGGCGGCATTGCTCGCGGCGGTGGAGGCGGTGGAGGCGGCGGGAAAAAGAAGGCCGACGACTCCAAGCTCAAAGGATTCGAGGCCGACGACAAAGACCTTGAAACAGATTTCCGTAGAGAGTCCGATGCGCTCGCCCGCGACTATAAGAACAGGCTCGACACGCTCGCAGAGTTCACGTCCTCGGAGCTTGCCCTGCTCGACGTGTGGATAAAAGAGAAGCGCCGCATCTTCGACGCTGAAGAGGCGGAAGTTACTCGCAGCGTCAAGAATGAGAAAGAGCGTGAGCAAAAGTTAAGGGAGATTCAAAGCAAGCGCGTCGCGGCAAGTGATGAGTACGACCGTAAGCGGAACGCAGCCGAAGACAATCTTGCTGAAGAGACGCGCCGGGCCGCGCAAGCTAAGGCCGAAGGGTTGGCTAAGATTGAAGACGCCAACAATCGCCGAAGCATCGCTTCAATCGAAGCCCGCGTTGACTTCGGCATCAAGAAAGAATCCGAGGGCGCGAAAGAGATCGGCGACCTCCAGCTTGAGATGCACGACCGCGCCGTGGGCCTCTTGAAAGACAGGCTCGAAAAAGAAGACAAGGGCGGCGCGGAGTATCAGCGCATACAGAAACAGATAGGCGCATCGGAGGTCGAGCGCGCCGCGCTTGTGGAGGCGACGGCGCACCGGGTTGAAGTAGCGACGAAGCGCGAGCTTGATGCTCTCCGCCAACTGCGCGACGAACTGCTCGACATCGAGCTTGAGATTCGGAGCATGGAGATTGACGCCGCCGAGCGTGAGAACAGATTCCCGACGCGCGGCGACAAACTTAGCATCATCGCATCACGCGCCGCCGCCGAAACCGACGCTGAGAACGCGCGCCATGAGCGCGTAATGAAGCGCCTCGACCGTATGAGGAAAGAAGGCCAAGACGAGAAGACGATCCACGAATTAGAAGAGGCCGAAGGCCGTCGCCACAATCTTGAGATGGGAAAGATCGGCGACGCCGAAGGGGAAGGCAAACGCAAGCTCGACCCGCTCGGCGGCCTCAAGGATATGTGGGATCAGTTGAAGGCCGATGCGAAAGATACTACCGGCTCGGTCAATAACCTGATAGGCGGTTTGGCGAATGAGGCCGTAGACGTTGTTGGCACGATGACCTCGGCGCTACAGCAGGGCATCGAGGCGAACATCCTTTACGGCGAGAGCATCGGGCTTGCGTTCAAAAAAGCCCTCGCCGCGCAGCTCGCGCACTTCGCGGCGGAGGCCGACATACAGGCTTTGAGAGAGTTCGCGTTGTCGCTCGCGTCTCTGGCAATGGGCAATTTCACAGCAGCCGGTTTGCACGCGGCGACGGGCGCGGCATGGCTCGCCGTGGGCCTCGCAGCGGGCAAGGGCGCGGGCGCGCTGGCAAAGAGCGCGGGGCTAAAGGGCGGCGCGGGAACGGGCGCGACCGCGGGGCAGGCAGTTGAGGCATCAAGCCCGCGCAACCAGAATTTTAAATACAACGAAGGGACGGAGAGCGCGTCAGGCTCGCAACGTGACGGCTCGCGCGGCGGCTTCTGGGATCGTCTCGACCGAACGCATCAACAGTGGCTTGACCTCGCGCGGCAGCAAACGATGGGGCAGACGTACACCGTTCAGGCGATCAAAGAGAACACGGCTGCGCTCTCGACATTCACGACCGCCAGCGCGGGCGATGTCGTCGAGCGCGGACACGATGAGAGGCCACACCTCGCTATGGAAACCTTTCTGCGCTCGCACAGTGCAGCGCCGACAGAATTTACTGATAGAGTATTAAAGCCTCTTGGATTCTGACTTTGGAGGAAAACTTAGATGGATGCATTTGAGAAGATGCTTGACGCTTTCGACGCGCACGCTGCCACATTGCGCCTGTATCGTATGACTAAGCGAACTATTGAGAGTCACACGGAGAATCCATCCGTGAAGCTTGATTCTGTATCCCTTGAAGAAAGAGAGCGAAGTCTTGAGGCGGCGAAGGCCGAGCTAAAGCAGGCGTTTGATTCTTACGTCCGCGAGATGTTGTCTGGCGAGTAACGCGCCGCTCGGCGAGGTGGACGTTAATGCTTCGGGCGTGATGTGACGCATAGGTGAAGGCCCGCGTGCGCCTGATAACGTAAGTTTCGTTCGGCTCTTTTTCAATACGAAAGACCCGGCGGCTGTAACCCGTTGATTCTTCGTCGGAGGCATCAACGGCAAGTATGCAGAAGCGATGCATAAAGGCGCGATAAGTGGGTATTGAAATTCAACAAAGGGCTGATAATGAAAATGCGTCCGATTACGGAAGAATTATGTAAACCCTTCGCTTTGATAACTCCAGACCTCTTTTGTTAGCGGACGCACGGGGCGATTACAGGTAAAAAGCAGGTAGAGAACGGATGGAATAATAAGAAAGAAATAAGAAAGAAACAGGAAAGACTCGCCGACGAAAACAGCGGCAGAACAGCGGTGGATCGGCTCTCTGGGTACAGAGAAAGAACAGAGAAAGACGGCCCGCGAAAGCAGCGGAAGACGGCGAGCAATAACAAGGAAAGAGCAAGGAAACAGCGCGGGCGTCTCTTAATTATTTTGGAAAATAGAAAATGGGCGGATCGAACTCAGGCAGATGGTCGGGGCGGCGCACGCGGCGACAGGTCGAGTCATGCTACATCCTTCCCGCGCCGAGTGAAGACAACGCGCCCGGCGTGCTTCAAAGCGAGCAGGGCTTTTGGTGCTGGCCTCGCTATGGTCTTCTCGTCTTCTACGAGCGCGGGCCGCAATCCTTCACGCTGTCATTCAAATATCGTGGCGTTGACCGAGAGCAACGAGTAAGCACGGAGAAGACACGCGCTAACCTCGGCGGCTCCCGCGTGTGGTTTCTTTGCCCCGGATGCTCCCGCCGATGCTCGAAGCTTTATCTTCCGCCGCGAGAATCCCGCTTTCTCTGCCGCTTGTGTCACGACCTCAGTTATGAGAGCGCGCAGACTTCCAGAACATTCTGGGATGGGGTCTTTAAGAATGATGCAAGACGCTTGGGTGTCACCTCGACGCGCATACGCGAGATGTCGAGAGCGCGACACGCGCCCGATGCGTGCGTCTCTCATCAGATCGGCAGAGCGCGGGCGATTGATACGCCGCTTAAAATGACACACAGCGGGCGCGTGCCCGCCCCTAGCAAAACCTAGTATTTTAGAACCTCAGAAAACCTCAGATTTCGGACTTGAGAAAACTTGAGATTTCATACTTCCAAAGCGGACAAAAGCCAACACCTAAAAAAGAGCCGAGCGAACTTGAAATCTTGATAAATAAATCAAGTTCACGACGCCTGCCGATTGATTAATCAATGGAAATCAAACGGCAGAAATGGCACAAAATGGCACCGACAGGGATGATGGTAAATGATGGTATTTGGATCATCTCGACCGGAACTGATTGCGCGACACTCCCTCGAAAACTTAAACCTTCAATCCGTTGACCTTCACGGCTCGGCGTGTCGCTTTCATGTCGTCTTTCAACCGGAAAAAATTTCCGCTTTTTTGCCGCATTTCGATGTTGAGAAAAGATAAGATTTTCGAGCATCCCGAAACTTGGCACACAATCGCCCTACAATCGTCTTTCGTTTCAGGCTGTCCAGGGTTAGGAATGGGGCGGAATCTTTTATCTGGCTGGCGTGTGGCTTTAGTGGAGGGGCGTCGGGTGCTTGCCGTTGTTAGGCTTCGTGCGTAGATGTTTGGGGCGTTGAAGGCTTAGCACTTTTATTCTCAGATTCCCCCGTATATTTTACCGCCCATACACAGGTAAGAACCAATAACCATCCGCCTACATAGATGATTGCTGCCACTGGTTTGCCACCGACGATTGCCGATTGCTCCATGACCTCCTTTAGGTGTGGGTATTGGTTGCTAAGTCTACCGGCGGTGCTATTGACATCCAAAAACACCTTTTCAAGCCAATCATATATGGCCAAGAGTGCCCAACCGTTTAGAAAGGCAAATAACGTATACACCCCAGTGACTATCCACTTCTGCGGGCTTCCCCATTGATCTTTAGCACTAAAGCGCCACCCAATAACGACGCCACTGAAGACTAAAAAATAATTCCAGAACAGATTCATATTGCCGGTAAGAGTAAATGCGATGTCAATCAATGGTTTGACATCTGGTAATGATAATTCGGTGGGTTGAAACATAACTGCTACCGCCTCCTGAATGTCGAAAGTAGAAGCCTATAGCGGTTCTCACTTGCGTGCGAGTGAGTAGCCGCAGTGTTTGAACCAGCCCCTGATGTCGGCCTTCGTCACGAGTTCGATGGCCCGTGCCAAAGCCTTGTCGAGTTCGTCACCCGTGCGCGCCTTCGCCCCGCGCAAGTAGGTCTTGATCTTTGACCAGCACTGCTCGATGGGCGAGAAGTCAGGCGAGTAGGGTGACAGCCATAAGACCTGAGCGCCGCGCCTGGCGGCCACCTCCTCGATCCGGCTCGCCCGGTGCGCGCCCAGATTGTCGAGCACGACGACATCGCCGCGCCTGAGTCGTGGGCCGAGCACTCGCTCGACATAGGCGTCGAAGCAGAGCGTATCGACCGCGCCCTCGACCGTCAGCGTGGCGAGCATGCCGCGCAAGCCCATCGCGCCGATCACGGAGGTGTGCGCCCCGTAGTTGCGCGGCGCGCTGTCGTGAACGCGCTCGCCACGGGGCGCGCGCCCGTAGCGGCGCGTCATCGCCGTATTGACCGCCGACTCATCCACGAAGAGGAATCGGCGGTGGGGTAGAGAGCGGGCACGGCGGCGGAACCAGCCGCGCTTGTAGTTATTGCGCTCGCTCGCCGCCAGGCTTTTTTTTACGCCCCAACTCAAGCCGGATGAGTGCCCGCGAGACGGTCGAGACACTGACGGCGAGGGCGGACTGGTCTTCGAGGTGGGCGCGCAGTTCTTCAAGCGTGGCATCCTTATGCAGCCGGACTCGCGAGCGCAACAACTTCTCGTGGCGCGGCAGCAGGCGGGCCGGGTAGCCGCCGCCGTGGGGCTTCGGGGCCAAGTCTTGCCCGGTGCGGTGCAGGTCGAGCAACTTGTTGACGAAGGAGGTGCCGACGCCGAACAGGTCGGCCACCTCCCGGATCGTGCGGTCGCCGCGCAAGGCGGCGGCTGAAACCTTCTGCCGCAAGTCTAAGGAATAGGCTTTCATGGCGCGGCAGGTTACTTCAACTCTTTGTCCGCACTCAAGTGCGAGCCGCTATA
>MWWH01000135.1_pt1 | contig 18956 bp, 22 predicted proteins | sample 1047231 | NCBI WGS metagenome assembly MWWH01 (sample SAMN06349967, study PRJNA376086) | soil metagenome | isolation source: MG3-2 sample Antarctic (ecotone) soil | place: Antarctica | collected 2015-01-13 | reverse complement strand
TGACGAGTTGCGGCTCGAACTCGGAGGCGCGATCACGCGGCACTTCTATTTCCACGCTGCCGCGCTTGCCGGTAATGGTCTTCTTCGATTTACCGTTTCGTGAGTTGCCGGACTTATCGCCAGCCGCATCATGCGGCGGGTAACCGAGATGATGGGTCATCTCACCTTCAAGTGCGCGTTCGACAAGGGCTTTAGTGAGTTGTTGCAGCAGCCCGTTGCTGCCTAACATATCCTCAGGCGTTTTATATTCTTTGAGTAACTCGTCTAAGACTGCGGGTGTAATCGGCATAATCTTTTTCTCCTTTGCGGCAAGCCATTAGCTTGCACTTTGTTATGCCACTTACACAATTATTCTGACACCCCCGCCTTGCGTAATATCGCTAAAAAGTGGACGATGCCGATTCCACATTGGAGTCAAGCGATGAACGCTTTTTCAATCATCTTTGAAGGGAGAGTACCTTCACTTGACGGAAACTCGTTTACACAATTCATCTGATACCCCCCCATCACCGGAATCACCGGCCACTTTCACCGGAATACGCACCAACAGAACTTTTGCTTCCCTGCTCTGCTTGTGATATTGAAAGCGCGCCTGAAATCAACAGTGGTTTTGAGTTTACGGTCAATCCTGCTCACCTGTTTTCAACAGTCCTTTACGAATACCCGAAACAAGCAGCATTGTTATCGGACGCTCGCCGCAGTGCTCTTCACCCTGATTGCTGGGACTACTGCACCTCATCAACGCCATTGATTATTTCTTTCAGTTCCTTGCCCGCCTTAAAGTATGGAATGTGTTTCGCCGCAATCTTCACTTCCGCTCCCGTCTTCGGATTACGCCCACGGCGTGCTTCCCGCTCTCGCACGCGGAATGAGCCGAAGCCGCGCAACTCCACCTTTTCTCCGCGACGCAAAGCTTCGACGATGCTCCCGAGAGCAATCTCGACGAGCAGCTCGGCATCTCTTTTCGTCAACTCGGTCGCGCGGGCGACATCCTCGACTAACTCTGCTTTGGTCATCCGTTTACCTTTCCCTACCGGATCGACGCGGCTCGTCACAATGATTAAATATTCCCGGCACGTCTTGCGGCTTCATAGTTACGGATGCGACGCTTGGCTACCTTGCGCGTGACTCCCAACTTGCTCGACACTTCCGAGATGCGCGCTGTCCGATCTTGTCTATTGTCGTAGGGCACGCCACCCGCCTCTCGGTAGACGGCGTAAGCCTCTTGCCACAGTTCCTTAACTTCATCGCCGGCTAAGGAGCCGCGCCCCGTCTTTGTTCCATCCGGTAATCCATACTGGCTCATAGTCTGGGAAGAGTATTACGAATGATATTCATCGATCAAAGGAAAGGCTCGGATTCATTTACTACTATGCCGCCCGTGCCGCAATGCCGGGCCGAGCCGCTGCTCGACGGCTTCGATGACCTTCTGTCGCTGCTCGCTCGTCATCGCTTTGAGTGTCTTTTCTTCGGTTGAAGGAGTGAGTAATGATTCGATCAAGACTGCACGATTGATTGTTTCAGTGCTCATGGTGAACGGAGCGCAACTCTGACACTGAGGTAGGAGACGTAATTCACCGTCGGTGATTGTGCGGCGTGTGAAAGAAGCGTCTTCCGTAATCTCTGTGCCGCACCGGGCGCACAGCAGCATCCGCAACGCACGGTAGACCATGACGCGTGCCTTATCGTTTGTCTCCGCCGTGCCGATGATTTCGCTGATTCCCTTTCTCACTGCTTCAAGCCTTTGCCGCCTTTTGTTTCCATCTTGCCAGCCATTCTTCAGCCGCTGCTTCAACATCGGCTGCTGACTGAAGTGCTTCTACTTCACGCCATAGAGTGAGGAAAGCGTAGCGGGCGTCTTCATCCGAAATAAATGATACGTATTCAAAGCGGCGAATATAGATGCGGTGCAGCTCGCCATCCAACTCGAGTGAGATTGCCCCGCCGTACAACTCGACAGCAACACGAGCGTTCTCGGGCAAGGAACTGAAATGGGGCATTTCATGCGAACGTGTCGTCTCGATGATCGAAGGCGCATCCGCGAAGCGCGGCGCTGCCCTTGCCTCATAAATCCACACGGCATTTCGCCCGGCGGCGTTGATGGGCAATGATTGGCTCATACGTTCGACTATCATTATACTGCTGCTCATGAGTATGCAAAGCACCACGGGAAGAGATTCACGACTATCACGCCTGCTGGATGATCTTGCGCCACGACTACAAACTCCCAAATCTGAACTAATCGCCGAGATTGAAGCGCGATTGACTGGGATTCTTGGCGTCGAAGTTGGAGAGGTATTTCAGACAGTAGCGGAAAGACAGCATCACACTGCATCGTCACTGAATCTCGACCGCGCGCACAAGTCCGCATTAGTGCTTATCGCTCATGTGCTGGCGAAAGTAGAAGAACAATAGCAGTTATTAAATTAAGAAGAATGGATATGAAACTCGCGCCGCTAATTTGCCGGATAACTTGTTCCATCAAACTATAACCGTGTGGAAGTGGTTTCTCCAGTGGTGAAGTAGTAAAAGCATGTCGAATATGAAGCGCTCTTTCCGATGATGATCGTGAGCGGCAAGCGGCGATGATTATTGCTCATAGCTTTGCGAAAGAAACGTTTGCTGTTGGAAGTCATGTTTAATGAAGAAGCCATTCGTAGAACATAACCACTTCTCACATTACTTATCTGATCAGCTGATTTACTGGTAGAATTTTATTGGTAGTTAAGCATATATTGACTTAGTTATTGGTAAATTATCCTTAATTCCCTCCCCCCTCCCCCCACTTTAGTATTGACATCAAGAGTTATCTTAGCGTATAAGCCTGAATATGAAGGCCTATCGATATTTTGGCTTGAGCGAAAACTGTTTTGCCCCTAGCCCTAACCCACGCTACCTTTACATGACCGATCAAACCAACGCCTGCCTTTTCAAGTGCAAGTTTGTTATTGAGGAGCGGCAAGGTTTAAGCCTGATTGTTGGAAAGATCGGTTATGGTAAGACTTCCGTTCTGCGTGAGCTTGTTAATGGCTATATAGACGACCCTAGCTATAAGATCGCCACGCTCCCCAACGGGTCATTCCCTACAGAAATGCAATTAGCTAAGGCAATCAGCTCTGAGTTTGAGTTACCTGCGCGCCGATCACTCGTGGCGCAGATGGATGAGATCAGAAACTTCGCTGTGCAAGTATACGGCGAGGGCGGCAATGTATTACTGATCATTGATGAAGCCCAGAACCTTAGGGGTGCGCAATTTGACTTCCTTCGCGAACTACTGAATTACGAGACAGACGAGGCCAAGGTAATTCAGATAGTCATAGCAGGTCAGCCCGAAATCGAATCGAAGCTCCAGACCAAGCCAGCGCTTGTTTCCCGCATCATCCTGAATAATTACCTTGATACCTTTACTTATGATGACATGCTGGCGGCGCTCGCTCATAGAGTAACAGTTGCCGGGCGGAAGAAGCTCTCAGAGGTTATAGATGATGGAGCCTGCAAAGGGCTTTACGTAGCTTCGCGTGGCGTACCGCGCGAGATCATGAAAATTGCCAATGCCTCTATGCTACTTGGGGCGTTGAACGAAATGCAGCCAATCAACGAGGATTTGATAAAGGCAGCTGTCGAGAACATACTAAGAACGGAAAACGACAATGGCGTCGAGCAATAAGCCGTTGAACTTTAATCAAATGCGTAAGCTCCGCCCAGGCGGACTTCGTGAGGTCGAGTCCCCTGAGCTTGAGCCTATAATTCAAGACTCTAAGTCCCCCTTAGACCATCCTAGACCACCCAAGGTATCTAGCTCCACCCTAGATGGTCTTAGACCATCCAAGGAAGATACCAGCCATGCACCTGCCCGAGACTTCAATCGCCGCGCCAATAGTCTGGATCGAGACTCCTTACCAGCAGGCCACTTTCCTGGTTCAAGCAAGAAACTATATGACGCGTTGTATTTACGCACACGTGGCGCACACACACCAGTTAAGACGATTCGAGCGACGCGACGCGAAATCGGCCAGTGGTCGGGCATTAAAAACATCAAGACGATTGCGGCTCATTTAAGCCACTTATCTACAGTTGGCTTGATCATCCATCAATGGGAGCGCGGCAGCACCGAAGGGTCGCTTTATGAGGTACGTTTGCCAGAGGAAACCACTAATGGACTAAGATGGTCTAAGACCACCTCAGCCCCCCTTAACCCATCCGAGTCCCCTTTAGACCAAAATTTGGTGCTACCCTTAGACCATAATTCGGTCTCGGGTGGGTTAAGTCAAATCTATGTAAACACAGATGCTTCCGCAAACGCTAAGACTTCTTCTAAGACTAATACTGAGCGAAGTGATGATGACGCTGCGCTGGCCGCGATGATCGCGACGCTGAAAAATGCTACCAAGGAGGTTACGGGGAAAGCTTTATCACCAGCAGATGCCAATCGATGGAATGAGCTTGCAGAAGTGTTAGTCGCAGAACTCAAGATTGCCGCCGCCCGCACGACCGTGTCAAACGTGCCGGCCTTTCTCACCGAACATCTGCGCCGGCGGCTGTGGAAGATTGATAAGAAACAGGCGAGAGCGGAAGGTAGAGAACTCCCGGACGAGGCGGTCAGCCAAACACCTAATATTAATGCGAGTGCCTGTCCCGACTGCGGTGGCTCTGGTTGGTGGTATCCGGAAGGCGAAAGCAAGGGCGTAGCCAAGTGCAAGCACGCCAAATTAGATCAGGTATCTTGAAACTGGGGCCCATACATCTTCAGAACTTGAGCTAAACAAATCAGCATAGGAGATATGTAGAGGGGATAGGGAAGAAGCTTTGTTTTCAATTACATACGCTAAATACAATGCATCCAACTCGTTCTCACACTCTTACTAAACAGGTAGGCTTATAAGATAGGGAATTCGCAGAGTTTTGCTAAACAAGAAATTCACTAGAGATAGTTCAAAAACGAATTGCAAAGATTTGTGTTCCGAGGAGGCGTGAAACTTCTCTATGTTAATTACCATAATGATACGTTAAACTGCGAATTTCCGCGCTCTCTTTTCTCGCTGTTTGCGCTTTTTTTCAATTGAATAGAGAACATTAGACATCTCGTCCGCCGCCGCCATGAAGCGCTCAATCATCTCATCGTCTAAGTCCTCCGGCTCGACCTCCCGCATCGCATAATAAAGTCGCTTCATTTCCTCATAAAAGAAATGCCGCTGGTCTGCCGGATCAATCTCTAAAAGCTCATCAACTTTGGCGACCACCTGCGTCATTCCCTCGGACGAAACCTTGACCGTTTCACCCAGAATCTCTTTAACGCGCGCCCGTAAACCGTTCTGCGAGCCGCGCATTTTCAGGTGAGCGTGCAATATCTCTTTACGAGTGGAGCGGGCTTGCGCCGGCGTGCAGTCGAGTCGCTTTGGCGTGAGACGCGTGAGTTGCGCCGCTTCCTGTAAGTTGATGTCTCCGGATGTCAAAGCTTCGGTCACATCAGAGGGGAAGGAGAGTATCGGAATGAACTGTCCGATGAAACTGGAAAGTGCGACGCGCCCCTGTGTTTCACGCTCAAGGACGCCTCGCAGAACGCTCGCAGCTTTGAGGAGATGTTCGCGCGGCCAGCGACTGGGACGCCCGCGCTTAGTATCAGTCACCGGGCAACGTTCGACGTGCCGGACGGCATAGAGGAATCGAATCAACTCTTTCTCTGACTTGGGGATGAGATGGGGAAGACGCTCGTGCAGTTGCCGGCAGACACTCCGCACGGCTTCAGGCGAGGTGAGCGGATCAAGCGAGCGATAACGACGGCGAGTGGCGCGCATATACTTCTTAAAGCCTCCTTTTGAAAATATGTTTCACGAGAAAGGTATTCTATACTATTATTACCAATCTAAAAGGTAATAATAGTGCCTGACGGGATTTATGGTTACAGGAATAGTTCATTTCTGTAACCGGAATGAGCTCGTGTGTTATACTCTAACTTGAACTGATTTGAACGAAGAGAATGTCTGCGAGAAAGCGAGAAGCGATGGCGTCTCAGACTATCGAACGGATTATCGAAGAAGCGCGGCGACTCCCCCCGGAGGAGCGCCAGCAGCTGCGTGAAGCTCTCGACCGCGAAGAACAAGCCGGGCGCGGAGCACATTCATCACTGAATGCATCATCTGCTTTAGACGCCGATACTGACACGCTGGAAACCAAGCGCCGTCAGCGCGTCGAATGGCTCAGACTACACCAAGCCGAGTACGCCGGGAAATACGTCGCGCTTGACGGCGACCAATTGCTCGGCGTCGGCACGACCTACCCGGAAGCGGCACGAGCGGCGCGCTCTTCGGGCGTCCATCGTCCGTACATAGACTATGTTCCGGTGCCGGGCAGCGTCGGCTTCGGAGGTTGGTAGTGAGTTACCAACTCACCTTCGCGCGCCTCGCCGAATACGACCCCAGTCAGCCGAGCATTAGCGTCATAGCGCGCCTGAGCCTCGGCAAACTTTCTGTTAAGTGCGAAACGAAGATTGACACGGGGGCCACCTATTGCATTTTCGCGCGCCGCGTCGGGGAAGAATTAGGTCTCGACGTTGAAAGCGGTGTGCGTCAACTAATCAGCACTGCGACCGGCGTCTTCCTGACCTTCAGACACGATGTGACGTTAGAAGTGGAAGGTTTCGAGTTCGATGTGAGCGTGTGTTTTGCAGCGGATGAAGCGTTCACGCGAAATGTCCTCGGCAGGCACGGCTTCTTGGATCGAATGCGGATCGGCGTCGTGGACTACGAAGGCAAACTTTATTTGAACTATTACGACGGGTGATAAGGTAGTTACGGATGAGCACCGCCACATCGAACGTCAACCACGAATACGCTGAGCCGCTTCCGCCTTCGGCACTCGCCGTCTCCGATCCCCGCGATGTGGCGCTTCGCACCGCGATTGACTTGTGGGCGGTAAGTTCGACCAGCGCGACCACGCGCCGCCGGGACGAGTTGATTGCCAAGAAGCGTAAAGCGGTTCAAAGCTTTTTTGAAGACATCAGAAAAGACCCCGGCGAGGTAACACCATCGGATATTCAGGAATGGTGCGAGAGGATGAAGAAAGAGGACGGGCGGCGTCCGGCTGCCGCGACCATTTATGCGAGAGTCTCGTTTCTCTCTTCCTTCTACGCTTGGGCGCAACGCGAATTGGGATTTAGCAGTAACCCTGCTTTACTCGCCCGACCGCGTGCGCCGAAGCCGTACCAGACCGAAAGCACGAAATCGTGGACGGATGAAGAGCTGCACCGGATAACTTCTATTATTAGTTCCCACGCGACGAACGGCAGCCTCGTCGCCAAGCGTGATCTGGCATTATTGCTGATGTACACGAGCACGGGCTTGCGCCGCGAAGAAGTCAGCGGGTTTCGCGGTCGTGACATACAGATTACAGAAGAAGGTCTAATCATCGGCGGCAGAGTAAAAGGCGGACGTTACCGGGCGAGGGAAGTACGCGATGTGGAGACGAAAGAAGCGTTGCTCGATTATCTGACGGCGGCGAAGCGATTGCACGTTTTGAAAACCGATGCGTCCGTGTGGACTCGTCACGATCACCCGAAGTTGGCAGGCGAACCGCTCACGTCGCACGCCTTCGTGCGAAACCTTAAGCTCTATGCCAAAGAAGCCGGGATGGATCACATTCATCTGCATCAGACGCGGCACACCTACGGGCGGATCGTAGCAGAGGAGACCGGCTCAATGACAGCGACGCAGGATGCGCTGGATCATGCCAACTTGAGCACCACGACCGTGTACGTGCAGCGCATTGCCGTCAAACGCGACTTGCACAGTGCGGCTGTCGCTCGTCGGCGCAAAGGCGCAACCGCTGGTTGATTCGATCTTTTCTCAACTATTACTTGCGCGGCAGCAATTCTGCTGATCTTTAAACGGGGTGATTAGGTTCTAGTACCTCATTTAATAAACGATGCCACATAAAGATGTTAGTTATCGTTTCTGGTTAGCAGTTGGTTCGGCAACTCTAAGGAGGGGCTTACCGCCTACATTCTCTAGCGGCAGATAGACGCGATGCGTGCGACTGTCAACCGCAATTGAATGAGCCTTCGGCGCGAAGAAACCTTGCGCGACTTTTTCTACAACTTGTCCGCGCACGTCGAAGATGGAAACGATGCCGCTTTCAGCCGAGACATAGAGACGCTTCAGACCTTGATCGAAGGCGAGCACGTCCGGGTCGTTGCCGGTTGAGTAGATAGCGGTCATCTTCTTTTGGGTGAGGTCGAAGACCGCCAGTTTTGCGTTTCCTTCGCACGCCGCGAACGCTAAATGATGCTCCCCGTCAATCAAGAGTCCGTGACTCTCTTCGCAACCCGGAAGCGGATAGCTCCCGATTACTTTATCTGTTTGCGGATCAATCTCAGCGAGTTGATTAACCTTGTGGACAGTAACGAAGATATGCCCTGACGCAGCATCGTACTGCGAGTTTCCAGCTCCTCCGGCAAGCTCTATCGTAGCGAGCCGCTGGTTCGTTTTCACGTCAATCACGGTCTCCGACTTTCCATGCAAATCGGAGACATAGAGCTTCATCACAATGCTCGCGTAAGCGATGCCGTCGGGATACTCACCGGCGGGCACACGCGCAAGGATTTGCAAGCTCTGATCGTCAATGACAGCCAATTCATTCGTGCCGGTCGCTGAAGCATAGACGCGATGCAGTTCCGGGACGGCGAGCACGCCATGCACGCGCTTTAAGTCTTTAACGTCACCAATGACTTTCCCTGTGTTGGTGTCGAAGACGGTCATCATGTCGTCGCCAAGGTGCGCGATGTAGAGGCGTCCGCTCCCCCGATCAAAGCTTTGATAATCGAGGCGCGTCGCACGCCCCGTTAGAGGCACATCACTAATATTCCGTAGCGGCAGTTTCGTTGTCTGTGCAGTACAAACGGAGAATAATGACGCCACGAACGCAATAACTGTTATCTTCAGAGCCTTCATTATGCCATTCCTTCTTGCGTGAACTTTCATGAATCTCTATTCAACTTCTACTTTCCTTGATTCCTGGCTAAATTGATCTTATCGAGTGCGGCACGCAAGCCCCGCGCGAGTTTCTGCGCATCATCATTAGCCCAGAAGTGCATAAAGAACAAACGTGGAAACCGCCGGAGGAGATGCCGACGATCTCCCGGCCCGCGCCGCGTGAACTGCTCATCGTCACTGCTTTGACCGCGCTATCTCTGCTGCTCGGCATCCTACCCTGGACGCTGGCGCGCGTCGTCGAGAACACCGCGCGACTGCTGGCGAGCATCGGCATATGAAGGCTATCGAGTCATGACTATAAAGCTCTGGGCGATTCTTCCTGAATTGGTGCTTGCGGGATTGTGCCTCGCGCTCGTGCCCCTCGCCGGATGGGTGGGCGGGCGGTGGCGCGTCGTGCCCGGCATCGTGGCGGTATCGGGACTCATCGTCTGCATGATTCTCACGGCGCGGATGCTCGCATGGCAGCCTGTCTCAGCCTTTGAGGGAGCGTATGCGGTGGACGGCTTCGCTCATGTTTTCAAGCTAATGATTGAACTCGGCGCGCTTATCACTGTTCTGCTCGTGGCGGCGTACTTTCGCGGACATTCGCAAGCCGCGCAAGCTCCCCTCGCCATCCTCTTCGCCACGCTCGGCGCGGTGTGCCTCACGTCAAACCAAGACCTCGGTTTGATCGTCCTCTTCCTGCAAATGATGAGCATCGCCGGTTACGTGCTGGTGACGCTGGCACTAAGCGAGCATCGCGCGCTCGAAGCCGCGATCAAGTATTTCATTTACGGCGCAGTCGCGCTCGCGGTGATGGCTTACGGGCTGACGTTTCTCTATGGCTTGACCGGAAGTTTAGATCTGCGCGTGATCGGCGCGGCGTTGCAAAGCGGCGACCGGCTCTGGATCGCAATGGCATTGGGGTTAATAATCATCGGCTATGGCTTTGAGATTACGATGATTCCGTTTCACCTGTGGGCGCCGGACGTGTTTGAGGGGGCGACAGCTCCCATCGCCGGATTCATCTCCGTCGTTCCGAAGATCGCCGCCTTCGCCGGACTCCTTCGTTTTCTACTGCAAGCGCTGCCCGGCAATCTGGTCAACTGGTCGCTGCTCATCGCCATCCTCGCCGCGCTGACAATAACGCTCGGCAATCTTGTCGCGCTACGCCAAAATCATCTCAAGCGATTGCTGGCATATTCGAGCATCGCGCAAGCCGGATACGTATTGATCGCGGTGGCGGTCAGCGAGCGAACGGACGGCGCGCTGGCGTCTATCGGCTATTAGCTCGCGGCGTATCTCTTTATGAATTTGGGTGCGTTCGCCGTTGTCGCGTAACTCGAACGCAGCGTGGGAAGCGATTCTTTTGAAGCCGTGCGCGGACTCGGACGACGCGCGCCCATCCCGGCAGCGGTGCTCGCGCTTTCGCTTCTTTCGCTCGCCGGTATTCCACCACTCGCGGGCTTTGCCGGGAAAGTGCTGCTGCTCAATGCGACGTTTGAAGGCGGCATGACGTGGCTCGGCATCATCGCCGCCATCAATATGCTGATCGCGCTCTATTACTATATGCACATCATCGCCGAAATGTATTTGAAGCCGCCGGATTATGACTACCCGCTACAGCCCGGGGGCGTAGGCTACACATTGGCGTGCGGCTTGAGCTTGCTCGGTTCGCTCGCACTCGGTGTCACCCCCGCGCCCGCACTCAGGCTAACCGGTATGCTGCACGTATGTTGCACTAACGAGCAGCCAAGCCGGATGTCAACCGTCAGTTGACTGACGCCGCGCCGCGCGAAGCCGAAGGCAGACGCTTTGCTCAAAGTTGTATTTCCCGCTTGACTCTACACTCGACTACAGGGTTTAGACTGTTATTACTGCTTCCGGGGCAGCATACTCGAACTAGCAATGAAGGAGTGAAGTGATGAAAAGGAAATTGTATTTGAAGTTTTTGGGTGGGGTTTTGGCAGTGGCATCTATGGGCACGGTCGGCGTGATAGCACAGAATCAGGCGAGAGAAAGCACCGCGCCAGTTCAAGCGGAGCGACAGGCAAGCGCGCCGAGCAACAAGGATGAGCAGGCGTGCCCGATGATGGAAAATGGCGGCGGCACTCAGATGAATATGTCCATGATGATGGACTGCTGCAAAAAGATGGGCATGAACATGAAACGTCCGACGACTGGCAGCAATAACAGTTCCGAGCGGATACCGAGTTCTAATCAGTAAGCATACAACACGGATAGGAAGGAGAATAAATTATGGCTCTCAAGGAAGGTGAAGTTTACAGGTGCTCCGATGCAAAGTGCGGGTGCGAGATAACGGTGACGAAGAGTGCGCCACCTGATTGCAAGGGCACAGAGCAGCCGCGCTGTTGCTGTGGCAAAGAGATGCAAAAAGTCTAACCCGCTCGTTAAATGTTCAGCTCGATTCCGTGCTGACGAATGGGATCGAGCTGAACGATCTCACGATTAAGGGAGATAATCTTATGAATAGGAACGTCGTAAACATTGCCTTGATAGTGCTAGCCGTGATCGGCGCGATTGCCCTTCTCGGTGTCATCGGTATGTGGCTAATGTCTGCGGGCATGATGGGCGGGGGAATGATGGGTAGCGGGATGACCGCCGTCGGGTGCGGCATCGGTGGACTGTGGTTCATCGGATTGATCGTCGCCGCTGTCGCCGTCCTCTTATCTCACCGCAAGCCGCTTATCTAGATGGCAGAAGGTTAATGCACGAATGAGGTTATAGAAGATGAGAAAAGCATTTGCACAGATCGAACGAACGAGCAGCGAAGGCGGCACTTCGCTCAAGATCGGCGAGGTATCGAAGAGAAGCGGCGTTGGCATCGAGGCCTTGCGTTTTTATGAAAGGAGCGGCTTGTTGGGCCGGCCCGCCCGCACGATGAGCGGCTATCGGTTGTACGACGCCGAAGTTCTCGACCGTCTCGATTTTATCAAGCGCGCCCAGCTTCTCGGATTCTCTCTTAATGAGATCGCAGCGATCATCGCGGAGAAGGGAGCCGGGCAGAGTCCGTGCTCCGCGGTGCGCGAGATTGTGCGCCAGCGCCTCGGTGAACTGGATGAGCGTATGCGAGAGATGCGGCGCTACCGTAACGAACTCGCCGCGACGCTCTCAAAGTGGGACAAGGTTGGCGAGACCAAAGGGCACATCTGCGGACTAATCGAGGGAACAAGCATTGGGCACATGGCGCCCGCATCCTCCCGGCTTAAAAACAAAGAGAGCGTTAAGAAAAAGCGTAGCGGGTGATTAGAAGGAACTGGCAAATAGTAATCGACAAACAAAGGAATGGAAGGAAGTAGGAACATGATGACAACACTGAAGAAATGGTTACTGCCGGTTGTAGTAATCATCGCCGCTCTTACCGCTTTAACATTCGGCGTTTCTTTAGGAACGATACTGTTCGCCTGCCTCGCGCTGCTATGTCCGCTCTCCATGATGTTTATGATGGACGGAATGAACAATATGAATAATGGAGGCGGGAAAGCCCAAATGAATCAGTCTTCGGATGAGACTAATTCCAATATCCAGATAAAGGAACAATCTCAACAAATAACGCAGGCAAAGCGATGATAGAACTGAACTGGGATCCCGTCCTGTATCTGGGACCGATTCCGATCAACTGGTACGGCCTCACACTTGCGCTCGGATTTGTCGTGGGCGGGTACCTGACCCGGCGGTGGGCTCCCAGGTTAGGCGTTGCGCGGGAAAAGATCGAAGGGCTTGTACTCTGGATTCTTGTCGGCTCAGTTGCTGGCGCCCGCTTTTATTATATTGTCCAGAACGATTTTGGGTCTTACTTGCGAGAGCCGTGGCGAATGTTCGCCGTTTGGGAAGGAGGTCTGGCCTTCTTCGGCGGTCTCTTTGGCGGCATCCTCGCTGCCTATCTTTACACCCGACGCGAAAAACTACAGTTCCCGCGCGTCGCTGATCTTTTCGCCCCGGCTATCCCAATCGGCGCCGCCATCGGTCGCATCAGTTGCGGTCTCGCAGGGATGGATTACGGCACGCCGACTCGTTTGCCGTGGGGCGTCGTCTATACCAACCCGCACAGCTACGCGCCAACGGACGGAGTGCCTCGCCACCCGGATCAATATTACGAATTGCTTGGAGATTTAATCATCGCCGCTGTCCTGATCAAACTTCGAGGGAAGCTTCCAGATGGAGGTCTTTTTCTTCTATATCTCATTTTGTTCAGCGCCCTTCGTTTCTTCATCTTCTTCTTCCGGGGAAGCGTCGATCCCGTCGCGCTGGGACTGAAGAATGCGCAGTGGACAGCCGTGGCCATTCTCGCAGTAGCGTTGCCGATCCTGATCAGTATGAGCGCACGCAACTGGCGCAGCGCACAAGCGGGGTAGACAGAAGAAGTTTATGGGGAAGATGGTGAAGCAAGTGGGACCCTTCACAGCGGCATAAATATGATGCGCGACAAATTAATCGTCGAGTGAGAAAAGATCATCCTCAGTGTAATTCACTATGGTCGCTGTTGTTGACCATTTTCCTCATGGCTGTCATTTTCAACTATGTTTGGGAAATGGCGCAGTCTGTGTTCTACGTCGGCATGAAAAGCTTCAACGCTGTGTGGCACTGCTTCATCGCAAGCCTTGGTGACGGGCTTCTCGGGCTTCTGATCTTTGCTATTGGTTGGGTAGTCTTACGCCGTAGAGCGTGGTTCGAGCAACCTGGAACTAACGGCTACATCTTAATGCTGATAACAGGACTTGTAATCGGTATTGGCATTGAGTGGCTGGCAGTGCATGTGGTTGTGCTATGGAAGTACACAGCGCAAATGCCGCTTGTGCCCTGGCTTAACATCGGTGTGCTACCCATTGCGCAGATGCTCGTGCTCCCGCCACTGATTTTTGGCGCGATATCCATGTGGAAATCACGCGCAACTTAATCTATGTGCAAATTTTTGTTTATGCTTAATCGTGCCATCGGTAATGGCGTGCGATTTTGCTTTTTGCACAAAAAGGACGAATAAGATGTGCCGTCAAGACTTTTCGCAACAACCGCAAGCGCCATACGTCACATGCCTGCACTATCTTTGATGTGAAAACACTTTGAGAATTGACCGGACAGGGTTTCAACCCGGAGGCCTACGTTTGGCAACCAACACGGAGAACAACTCTTTTCACGTTAAGCAGAGAAAAGCTTTTCGCAGAGATATAGAAAGCTCATCAGGAGATACATGAGAGAACAGCTTTATGACTGCATCGTGGTTGGTGCGGGCCCGGCAGGTTTATCGGCTTCGCTGCTTCTGGCGCGCTACCATAGGCGTTTCATCACCTTTCACCAAAATACACCTCGTAATATTTATTCAAATGGTGTGCATGGTTTCTTGGGGCATGACGGCATTCATCCGAAAGAATTGCTGAAGCAAGGAAGCGATGAGGTAAGAAAATATGGCGGGCAGATTGTAGAAGCATGTGTGACGAAAGCTGAGAAAATAGCGGACGATCATTTCCGCGTCACCGTCAGCATGACAAAAAATGATGAACGAACCTTCGATGCACGGCGACTGCTGCTCACCACCGGCCTACGTGACCGCCTTCCCGAATGCAAAGGCTTCCGTGAATTTTATGGTTGCTCAGTGCATCACTGTCCTGATTGTGATGGGTTTGAATCTGAAGGTAAGCATATCGCAGTGCTTGGCCCGGGAAAGAAGGGGATCGGGTACACGCTTGAGCTACTGACTTGGTCGGATCGTCTGACGCTTATTACAGAAGGAGACGATCAAGACATCACCGATGATCACCGGGCGTTGCTGGCGCGCTATAACATACCGATCCTAAACCATCGTATTGAGGCACTGGAAGGCGACTTCGCTACCAAGCAACTTCAATGTGTTCGCTTTTTAAATGGCGATTCTCTTGCTTGCGATGCGCTCTTTTTTAATCTTGGCACTGAACCTTCCTGTTGTCTTCACGAAAATCTGAAATGCCGAATGGAAAAAGATCGCGGATTAGTGTGGGTAGGTGAAAAACAGGAATCCAGCGTTCGCGGGGTGTATGTTGCGGGTGACCTCACACCCACGCCACAGTTAGTTGCGGTCGCCGTTTCGGAAGGCGCAGCGGCGGCCGTACATATTCATAAGTCCCTGTATCCTGAAGAGTGGGGCGTTTAGATTAGAGGGTGTCAGATAAATTGTGTAAGTGAGTTATCGCTGCCGAGCATCGGCAAGCGACCGTCGTAGAGAATAGCGAACTGATTCATCGCGCGACTCCAATTGGGTATCGGCATCGTCCACTTCTTCGCCGCATTTTGCAAGGCGAGATAGAGCAACTTGAAGGCAGCTTCTTCTGACGGAAACGAACTGCGGCACTTGATGATCTTCCGCAAACTCATGTTCAGAGATTCGATGGCATTCGTCGTATAGACCGCCCGCCGAATATCTTCGGGCAAGCCAAACATCGGCACAATGCGCGCCCAGTTTGCCCGCCATGACTTGGCGATCATCGGGTAGCGAGAGTCCCACTTTTCCGCGAATGCTTCAAGTTGCTGTTCGGCTTCGGCGACGCTCGCCGCACGATAGATAGTTTTCAAGTCGGCGACTAAAGCTTTGCGATCTTTGAACGATACATAAGCCAAAGAGTAACGAACCAGATGCACCATGCACAGTTGCACGGTCGTTTTCGGGAAGACCGTTTCGATGGCTTCCGGGAAACCTTTCAATCCATCAACGCAGGCAATGAAGATGTCACGCACGCCTCTGTTCTTGAGTTCGGTGACGACTGCCAGCCAAAACTTGGCGCCCTCGTTTTCCGACGCCCACATGCCGAGAACTTCTTTTGTTCCCTGCAGATTAACGCCGATTGCCAAGTAGATCGCTTTGTTCGAGATATGACCTTCCGACTTGATTTTCACTTGCAGCGCGTCCAAGTAAAGAATCGGATAGAGCGGATCGAGCGGGCGTGATTGCCACGCTCGCACTTCATCAATCACTGAGTCGGTGACGGTAGAAATCAAGTCGGGCGAGACTTCCGTCCCGTAGATTTCTTGCAAGTGCGCCTGTATCTGGCGGCAACTCATCCCGCGCGCGTACATCGAGATGATTTTGTCATCGAAGCCGTCGAAGCGACGTTGCCCTTTCTTGACGAGTTGCGGCTCGAACTCGGAGGCGCGATCACGCGGCACTTCTATTTCCACGCTGCCGCGCTTGCCGGTAATGGTCTTCTTCGATTTACCGTTTCGTGAGTTGCCGGACTTATCGCCAGCCGCATCATGCGGCGGGTAACCGAGATGATGGGTCATCTCACCTTCAAGTGCGCGTTCGACAAGGGCTTTAGTGAGTTGTTGCAGCAGCCCGTTGCTGCCTAACATATCCTCAGGCGTTTTATATTCTTTGAGTAACTCGTCTAAGACTGCGGGTGTAATCGGCATAATCTTTTTCTCCTTTGCGGCAAGCCATTAGCTTGCACTTTGTTATGCCACTTACACAATTATTCTGACACCCCCGCCTTGCGTAATATCGCTAAAAAGTGGACGATGCCGATTCCACATTGGAGTCAAGCGATGAACGCTTTTTCAATCATCTTTGAAGGGAGAGTACCTTCACTTGACGGAAACTCGTTTACACAATTCATCTGATACCCCCCCATCACCGGAATCACCGGCCACTTTCACCGGAATACGCACCAACAGAACTTTTGCTTCCCTGCTCTGCTTGTGATATTGAAAGCGCGCCTGAAATCAACAGTGGTTTTGAGTTTACGGTCAATCCTGCTCACCTGTTTTCAACAGTCCTTTACGAATACCCGAAACAAGCAGCATTGTTATCGGACGCTCGCCGCAGTGCTCTTCACCCTGATTGCTGGGACTACTGCACCTCATCAACGCCATTGATTATTTCTTTCAGTTCCTTGCCCGCCTTAAAGTATGGAATGTGTTTCGCCGCAATCTTCACTTCCGCTCCCGTCTTCGGATTACGCCCACGGCGTGCTTCCCGCTCTCGCACGCGGAATGAGCCGAAGCCGCGCAACTCCACCTTTTCTCCGCGACGCAAAGCTTCGACGATGCTCCCGAGAGCAATCTCGACGAGCAGCTCGGCATCTCTTTTCGTCAACTCGGTCGCGCGGGCGACATCCTCGACTAACTCTGCTTTGGTCATCCGTTTACCTTTCCCTACCGGATCGACGCGGCTCGTCACAATGATTAAATATTCCCGGCACGTCTTGCGGCTTCATAGTTACGGATGCGACGCTTGGCTACCTTGCGCGTGACTCCCAACTTGCTCGACACTTCCGAGATGCGCGCTGTCCGATCTTGTCTATTGTCGTAGGGCACGCCACCCGCCTCTCGGTAGACGGCGTAAGCCTCTTGCCACAGTTCCTTAACTTCATCGCCGGCTAAGGAGCCGCGCCCCGTCTTTGTTCCATCCGGTAATCCATACTGGCTCATAGTCTGGGAAGAGTATTACGAATGATATTCATCGATCAAAGGAAAGGCTCGGATTCATTTACTACTATGCCGCCCGTGCCGCAATGCCGGGCCGAGCCGCTGCTCGACGGCTTCGATGACCTTCTGTCGCTGCTCGCTCGTCATCGCTTTGAGTGTCTTTTCTTCGGTTGAAGGAGTGAGTAATGATTCGATCAAGACTGCACGATTGATTGTTTCAGTGCTCATGGTGAACGGAGCGCAACTCTGACACTGAGGTAGGAGACGTAATTCACCGTCGGTGATTGTGCGGCGTGTGAAAGAAGCGTCTTCCGTAATCTCTGTGCCGCACCGGGCGCACAGCAGCATCCGCAACGCACGGTAGACCATGACGCGTGCCTTATCGTTTGTCTCCGCCGTGCCGATGATTTCGCTGATTCCCTTTCTCACTGCTTCAAGCCTTTGCCGCCTTTTGTTTCCATCTTGCCAGCCATTCTTCAGCCGCTGCTTCAACATCGGCTGCTGACTGAAGTGCTTCTACTTCACGCCATAGAGTGAGGAAAGCGTAGCGGGCGTCTTCATCCGAAATAAATGATACGTATTCAAAGCGGCGAATATAGATGCGGTGCAGCTCGCCATCCAACTCGAGTGAGATTGCCCCGCCGTACAACTCGACAGCAACACGAGCGTTCTCGGGCAAGGAACTGAAATGGGGCATTTCATGCGAACGTGTCGTCTCGATGATCGAAGGCGCATCCGCGAAGCGCGGCGCTGCCCTTGCCTCATAAATCCACACGGCATTTCGCCCGGCGGCGTTGATGGGCAATGATTGGCTCATACGTTCGACTATCATTATACTGCTGCTCATGAGTATGCAAAGCACCACGGGAAGAGATTCACGACTATCACGCCTGCTGGATGATCTTGCGCCACGACTACAAACTCCCAAATCTGAACTAATCGCCGAGATTGAAGCGCGATTGACTGGGATTCTTGGCGTCGAAGTTGGAGAGGTATTTCAGACAGTAGCGGAAAGACAGCATCACACTGCATCGTCACTGAATCTCGACCGCGCGCACAAGTCCGCATTAGTGCTTATCGCTCATGTGCTGGCGAAAGTAGAAGAACAATAGCAGTTATTAAATTAAGAAGAATGGATATGAAACTCGCGCCGCTAATTTGCCGGATAACTTGTTCCATCAAACTATAACCGTGTGGAAGTGGTTTCTCCAGTGGTGAAGTAGTAAAAGCATGTCGAATATGAAGCGCTCTTTCCGATGATGATCGTGAGCGGCAAGCGGCGATGATTATTGCTCATAGCTTTGCGAAAGAAACGTTTGCTGTTGGAAGTCATGTTTAATGAAGAAGCCATTCGTAGAACATAACCACTTCTCACATTACTTATCTGATCAGCTGATTTACTGGTAGAATTTTATTGGTAGTTAAGCATATATTGACTTAGTTATTGGTAAATTATCCTTAATTCCCTCCCCCCTCCCCCCACTTTAGTATTGACATCAAGAGTTATCTTAGCGTATAAGCCTGAATATGAAGGCCTATCGATATTTTGGCTTGAGCGAAAACTGTTTTGCCCCT
>MWWH01000134.1_pt1 | contig 19115 bp, 17 predicted proteins | sample 1047231 | NCBI WGS metagenome assembly MWWH01 (sample SAMN06349967, study PRJNA376086) | soil metagenome | isolation source: MG3-2 sample Antarctic (ecotone) soil | place: Antarctica | collected 2015-01-13 | reverse complement strand
TAGCTAACAATAAAGCCGAGGGGGACAAATAAATGCCTAAAGTTATCGGGGATATGACCCTTTACACAGTGCTAGAGCTATCAAAGCTCCTAGACGTTACGGAGGTTACGCTCCGACGTTATATAAATGAGGGTAAACTCAAGGCTAAGAAAATCGGCGGGGCGTATCACGTCTCCGAGGAGGCTCTTAGGGAGTACATAGAAAAGGGCGAGCCAAGAAAAGACAACTCGCAAAATAAAGAGGAGACAAGCTAATTGTATGTTTACAATGTACACAATGTTTACATAAGTGTATGACTGTAAAGTATAGATAGCGGACATAGAACCAAGAGAGACAATATGGAGACTACAATAAGCATAAAACCCGTGATAATGACCAAGCTTGATATGCAAGCTAAGTTTGTTGAGTTTCGGGCAAGAGGCTTATCACTCCGAGCTTGTGCTAGGGAGCTAGGCACCAACAAGGACAGGCTCAACTCGTGGGACAAGGAGCTAAAGGTTCAGATAGCTAAACACAAGACCGAGAGGCTCCAAGACGTATATAGCGAATACGGTATGTATAAAGAGGCTCGTATCAAAGCTCTAGGCTCCGCTCTACAGACGATTGATAGCGAGCTAGGCACTCGTAACCTCCAAGACGTACCAACCGACAAGCTCCTAGACTATAAGCTCCGCTATACCTCGGCTCTAGCCGACGAGTATATCCCCCTCACTCCCCAGACGGACGAGGGACAAGACCTAGACGCTAAAGTAATTATCCAACGGCTTGACGACCTATATAAACGGGTACGGGACGGAGAGACGACTAAAGACCAAGCCTCTACCGAGTTAGTAGTCCTAGCGGGTATGTTACGAGCTTACGACACAAGCGAGCTAGAGGATAAAATGGATAAATTAAGGAGGGCTATATCGGTATGACCAAGCCTAAGCTAGACATACGACAGATGATAAGGAGCGGAGAGATAAACACCGCTAGAGCGGGACAGCTAGTAACGCTTGATATGTACACGGGAGACAACCTCCTAAAAGATAGCGACGTGCGAGCACTCCGAGAGACCGCTAAAGACGCTAGGCTCTACAACGCTTATATGCACGGAGGTAAGGGGCTACGGGATAGCGATATATTCCTTATCGCTATGGCGGGAGACGCTAAGCTCGGGATACAAAAACTAGCGTGGATAGGAGCCGAGCTAAAGTACACGATAGAAAGCCTCTATACCCCTCCCCGAGTAATGGCGGTAACAGACGAGGGATACGAGCGTATCGGTAAAGAAAAACAAGGGAGACGGCTCAAGCGTACCTATACTCTGACAACCCTTTATAGGACACTAGCCGAGAACCTTATTAAATATCCTGAGACTAAAGCCGTGGAGCAAGTCCTAGCTAATACTCGTAAAAAACCCGAAACGTTACAAGAGGGCTATGTATATGGGACAGACCTTATAGACCCCGACGGCAAGGGAGACGTTATCGAGTACTGGCGGGGGTGGATACCTTATCACTTTAATAAAGAAAAGCTCGACACGATAACCGACCTAGCCGAGGAGATACCAGAGGCTCACGCTTATATAATGGAGCGACTACAGGCTCTTTATAAAGCTAAAAAGCTCACTGTTGACCCCGAGAGCGTCCCGCTCGACAAGTATCACGAGACCCCGCTAAAAGGCTCAGAGCTTGCGGGTATGGAGGGAGATATAAAACACCTCTCCGACCTTTTGAACCGTCCCGAGCACTCTCTCCTAGATGATTATAAAGACGAGGGGGAGACCGAGGAGCAAGCCGAAAACAGGAGTATTTTTGAAGAGTACAAACAGGCATACGCTATTATCAAAAACCCTAAGCAACACCGTACTAAAGACGGAGTGCTAGACCTGTCGTCTCTTGACCGTCCGCTATCGTGGGGCTATCAAGGAGCCGACAAAGACGACGGTATGAGTGCTAAGGCTCCGCTAGAGATAATCAAGAATAACCGAGAGGCGGTAAACTCTAACCTACATATCCTCTATGCTTTTGGACAATGGAGGCTCAAGGCGGGACAACTCCTTGGAGTAGACAAGAGCGACCGCTTTAAAGAACTAAGCGACAGCCTAGACGCTATAGAGTTATATAACAGCTACGAGGTATATCGGAGGCTCCTTGTGGAGCATATCCTCTCGCAGACTTACATACTCCCCGAGTTTAAAGACTATACGGACGAGATTGTACAAGCCTACCAACCCCTCGGAGACGGAGAAACGGCTCTCACCCAAGAGCTTTTAAACAGGCGGGGGGCGGGGGCTATGGACGAGGTAGTAAAAACCGTCGCTAACTTTTACGAGAATAATAAGCACGTTGCTAAGGCTCTCAAGCTAATAGAGACAATGGATATTTATAACCTAGAGGACAGTTTTTACTCTTTTAAAGACGCTCTAAAGCCTCTTATGCGAGGGGTTAGTAATGAGGGCTAAACAGGGGGTAATTCTCCCCGACAATGGGGACAAGCCGACCGACAATCTCAAGCTAGAGATACTCCAAGCCGAGGCTAGTCTTACAGGCTCTCCGAGTGCTCCGCTTGATACTGATAAAGCCAAGCAACGAGGGGCAAGAATGAGTACCGCTATAGCCTATAACACACTCCCCAAGTCCCTAGACAAGCAAGTATCTATTTTTGACACACTCAACCAAGACCAAGCGACCCGCAAGCTGGTAATAGAGAATAACCTAGACAAAATCGGAGCCGAGCTATCTGTCCGAGAGTGGAGGGCTTTATGGGCTATCCCTCGGCTATTACACGACAACGGCATATATAGAGAGAGCGACGAACAGCTAAAAAAGGGAGAGAGTATACGACCTAGAGAGCTAGTTATATCCCTCCAAGACTACCTAAAGGCTTACAGACTGGATAAGACCGTTACAGGACGGGGCAAACTAGACTACTCGGGGCAAGAGGTACAAGAGGCTATACAGGGACTACGGGAGCTAACTAAACCCGTTATGCAGGTATGGGGACTTAAAAAGGGACACCGGTATAAGTATGCGGAGCAGGTATACGGGGGGCTTGTGTCCTCTGTGTCTTTTACTTACTACGACCCCGACGAGCGTACTTATAAAGAGATACAAGACGGAGATACTAAGGCTATGGCGGGAGCTAAGTTTATCCGTATTACTCCGAGTAAAATCTTTTATACTGAGGGCTTTATCCGACTACCCGAGCAAATGGTAGATGAGCTACGGGGCTACCTAAAAGAGCAAGGGAGTAAATTAACCCCAACGGCTTTTAACATAGCGACGCTCCTCGCTCTAGAGGCTAGTAACGGCAATCAGAAAATCATACGAGACTATCGGACTATGCTCTCTCAGAGCGGACAGAATAAAGACCTACAAACCCGTAACGCTAAGCGGGGAGAGCGACGAGTAAAAAAGGCTTTAGACGACTATAGGGCTATCGGGGCTATCAAAGAGCATAAAATCAAGACCGACCCCTTTAGAGGTAAGCAATACGAGATAGATATAGACCCTAAGAGAATAGCACCACCAGAGGACGAGGAGAGTAAACAAAACAATGATAAAGGGGATAGATAAATGTATTTTTTTGACAAAGTAAAAGAGGCGGGAGACAAAGCCAGTAAATCAATGGCTAAAAGCTACCAAGAGCATCAAGAAAAAGTAGCCGAGGTAAAGGACGCTCGGGGAACTAGAGTGGGTGCGTTGTCGCTAGAATATATGGGAGGACACGGCGACCCTACTGCTCAAGCTCCTCAACCCGAGGCTTAGTTACTTGTAGAGTTGGCTATGAGAGCCGACAGCGACAAAGAGCACCTTTGTCTCGCTTATAGCTTTATAGTGTAGCCGTAAGTCGCCTCCCGCCCTGATAGAACGGTAACCTAACCACTCGCCTTTTAGCCCGTGATTACGGAGAGGTGTAGCGGATATGTCCTTTACAAACAGGGCTACAGCGTCCCTAGCTTGCTCTTGCTTTTTACGGGGTAATTTATCAAATTGTTTATTGAACGCCTTAGTAAAATCAACGTCCATAATTTACTTTTTCATCAAGCTGTCTAGGTGGGCTAACGCCCCTTTTGCACCTTTAGTATGTGTAATATCACGGTCGGCTTTATAGTCGTCGTCGGCGTCCCTCATAACCTGTTCAAGATAAGGGGTTGGCTCAAGGTCGGTGCTTAAGACTACTCGCCTATCCCGTAAAGCTTGTTTTACAACCATATTTACAAAGGCGGTACTAGACACACCTAACTCGGAGGCAAAGTTCTTTAGCTCCTGTTTAGTCTGTTCGTCAGTTTTAATACTTAGTAAAACGTTACTCATAATATATACAGTATATGCCTAACGTATGCATATGTCAATATAATAACTTTATCAAAAAAGGTTCTTGACTGGCATTTTTAGGGCTTTAGCTATCTTATAGATGTTGCCTATACTTGGGTTACGCTTGCCCTGTTCTATAAAGCCTATATACGTTCTATGCACCTCGACAAGCTCCGCCAGCTGTTCTTGTGTTATCCCTTTTTGCTTACGAGCAACAGACAAACGCTTGCCAAAATTGCTTATAAACTCTTGCTCTCCTGTCATACAGACAGTTTGTAGCAGAGTAAAGGTTGTATCTACAGACAGCTTGTCGCATAATGCAAGCTACATATCATATAACAATATAAGGACATAGGTGTAATGAGCGACCAAAAATCTAGTTTTTTCAAGCGACACAAGATATTAACTGTAATCGGCGTTATTATCTTACTTGCAATTATCGGTGGAGCGGTTGGCGGTGGCAAGAAAACAAATACAAACACTGGTAGTAACGGCGATAGTAGCAAGCCTAATACTGCTAAGACTGAAAATAAAGCGACTACAGCCAAACTAAATGAGGTTGCCCGAGACGGCAAGTTCGAGTTTACCGTTGCAAGCGTTGAGTGCGGTAAACCCTCTGTTGGCACTAACGAGTATCTAACTAAACAGGCACAGGGGCAGTTTTGCCTCGTAAATGTAACCGCCAAGAATATCGGTAGCGAGGCACAAACCTTTGATAGCTCAAGTCAGTACCTCTATGACGCCGCTAACTCTAAGTTCTCCGCCGACGGTACAGCCTCTCTATACGCAAACCCACAAGGGAGCACGTTCTTGAACCAAATCAACCCAGGCAATAGCGTGAGTGGTATTTTAGTCTTTGATGTACCTAAAGATAAAACCCCTGTTACGGCGGAGCTACACGATAGCCCATTCAGTGGAGGCGTAAAAGTAACCTTGCAGTAAAACCCCTGCTAAAACGACTAGAGGGGCTTTACAAGCCTCTCTTTTTTATATACTAGACGTATGTGTGACTGCTTTAGAGACACTCATAATCACAAGCGACACGCTCCTAGACGGGAGTATGGGGAGCTTGAGTATGTCCCCGTCCCTGACAAGATACTGACGGCTCGTCAATACCGAGCTAAACTAGAACGTAACCGAAAAGCCAAGACTGGGGGTTATAGCCTATAGCTAATAACGTGTTTACAATGTTTACTATGTAATCAATGTTTACAATGTTTACACGCTCTATATCTGTTATGCTTTACCCGAAACCTCCTCACCTAAGTGGCAATACTCCTCACCTAAGTGGCAATACTCCTCACCTAAGTGGCACGAGTAACAGAGGTCAAAACGGTTAATATAAAGTTACATAAAGTAACAATAGAAAAAGGGACTTTTGATAAGTCCTTTTTCTTTTCGTGTTTACAAGAAAAAAGACCAAGCTATTCCCTCCCCGCTAGTCCTCGGGACTTGTGCTTTATACTTGCCTATTGTATTATCAAACTAGCTTATGATATTATGTAAACATACAATTAAGTAATAAGGGTAAAAACGATAATATGACCGACGAACTTACGACAATAGCTCCCCGCTCAGACGAGACAGCTATCACTCAGTCCCTCGACTACTCGGTTATTATCGACCGCTTTTTACTTGCTCACGACATAAAGCCTAAGAGTAAAGAGACTTATCGACGAGCTTTACGACAGTTTTTTAAATACCTCGACGACCAAGCTATCACTCGACCAACCCGAGAGAGCCTAATCGCTTACAAGGCTTATCTAATCAACAAGAACCTCTCCGCTTACACCGTATCCGCTTATATAATTGCTACTCGTAAACTTTTTCAGTGGACGGAGAGCGAGCGTATCTATCCTAATATAGCCTCACAGATAAAGGGACAGAAAAAACCTAAAGGCTTTAAGAAGGACGCTCTATCTGTAAAACAAGCTCAAAAACTCCTCACGATAATGGAGACGGACACGCTCTCAGGAGCTAGGGACTACGCTCTAGTAAACCTCCTAGTCCGTACAGGCTTACGAACGATAGAGGCAACTAGAGCCGACATAGAGGACATACGCCAACAGTCCGACCAAGCCGTCCTCTTTATTCAAGGTAAGGGACGAGACAGTAAAGACGAGATAGTTATCCTAACCGAGGAGACGCTAGAGCCTATCCGAGCCTATATCTCTATGAGAGGACAAGGAGTAAGAGACAGCTCTCCCCTGTTTATCTCTCATAGCGACCGTAATTATGGAGAGCGACTTACTACCCGCTCCGTATCCCGTATCGTAAAAGACAAGCTCCAAGCCTCGGGGCTAGATGATAGACGGCTCTCCGCTCACTCGCTCCGACATACAGCCGTTACCTTTTCACTTATCGGAGGAGCTACTATCCAAGAGGCTCAGACACTCGCTCGACACTCGGATATAAATACGACGCTAATCTATGCTCACAACCTCGACCGAATAGCTAAAGCTCCCGAGCTAAAGATAGACGCTCTCCTCGGTAATACCCGTAACGTAAACAATGTTTACAATGTAAACACGAAAATGGAGACAGCCTAATGACTACTGTTAAAACTGATACGGGACTGCTCCTCGACACGATATACGTTCAGCTAGATATAACCTCCGCTCTCCCCGAGCTAGAGCCTAAACGAACGGGACAAGCTTTTACTCTCAAGTGTCCTCAGTGTGATAAGAAAAAAGCTTTTATATACGAGGGCGGACACGTTATAACCTGTAATCGTCGTAACGAGTGTCAATACTCCTCTACTCTATGGGATTATGTAGCCTCACGAGATAAACTTACAAGCTCACAGGAGACGCTACAGGCTCTCGCTAAACTTGCGGGATATGTTTTACCCTCTACCCTATCAAGCGACGCTCTAGAGGCTCTAAAACGCTCTCAGCTATCACAATCTAAGCTAGAGACCGCTCAGGGCTTACTCACTACTCGAATGTTTACGGACGAGGCTAAAACAGAGCGAGAATACTTAAACGGACGAGGCTATAGCGACGACGATATTAAGGCTATGGGACTAGGAGCTATCCCGCCTAAAAGTGCTCTGGAGGCTCAACTTGCGGACGCTTTTGTAAACAATGTAAACATTGTAAACACGAAAATAAGCGAGCTATCTGTAACAGGGTATGGAGACACTCATACGCTCTCTATCCCGCTCCGTAATAAAAGGGGACAGCTTATCGGGTGGAGTGTCCGCTCAGTCTCAGGAGCCGAGCCTAAATATAAATACTCGCAAGGTATAGATACAGGCTCCGAGCTACATAACCTCGACCAAGCTAAAGGACTAAAAAACCTCGTAATAGTGGAGGCTCCGCTAGACGCTCTTATCGCTACAGCTGGAGGCTTACAAGGAGTAGTAGCTTGTTATCGGGATAAGCCGACAACTAAACAGCTCGACGACTTACAGGCTCAAGGTATACGCTCCATAACCCTTGCTCTAGATAATGACGAGGCGGGACAAAAAGGGACAGAGACAACGCTCTACGCTCTAGCCGAGCGGGGGATAGCGGGGTACGTTATGACCTATCCCGAGGACGTAAAAGACCTAGACGAACTTATCAAAAAAAAGGGAACCGAGACCGCTCAGGAGCTTATAAACAAGCCTCAAGCGGGGTATAGCTATCTAATTAAATGTTTACATAGTTTACATTGTAAACACGAAAAGCTAACAGATAAGGAGAGCCGAGAGTTACTAGACGCTCTTATCGACCTAGACGCTAAACTAGCCGACGACCTAGCCTCTAAAGCTATAACCGAATACATAACTCAGACCCTCGGACTAGCTCCCGAGATTATCAAGCAATCGCTCCAAGACAACCGAGACCGTAAGGCTCAAGCCGAGCGAGAGACGGGCTATAAAAAGCTACAACTCCAAGCCGACAGACTATTAAAAGATGATAAGTACGACGACCTAGAGGAGCTATACGGAGACAAGCTCCCGAGCCTCCGAGCTAAGAACGCTAAGACAATACTAGAACCGTACACGAGCGAGCACTTTATAAGCGACATACAACAGCGACGAGAGGGCTATCCGACAGGGTGGAGCAAGCTAGATGAGTACGCTCTTATCCCGACCGAGGCTATCACGATAGTAGCGGGACGACCGTCTCACGGTAAGACGACCGTTATGCTAAATATGCTCTATAAACTCGTACAAGCTAACCCCGATGACAGCTTTTACTTTTTCAGTTATGAGGAGACCCGCTCACAGCTTGCTCTTAAACTTATGACGATTATCTCAGGAGTACAGCTTGACCAGTATAAGAACACTCACAAGCTAGAGGAGTATTACAAGACGGGACGACTAGACGCTAGTTACGCTAAAGGCTTATCAGAGACCGAGGCTAAGACTAAACTCGACGAGGCTAAACAGACTTACGACGACCTTATTAAGAGTGGGAGACTATGGATAATTGACGAACCTCTCCAAGTCTCAGACCTTACGAGCACTATAGAGAGCTTAAAGGGGAGAGCGGGAGCTATCTTTATCGACTATATACAAAAAATAAAGAGCAAATACAACGTACAGAGCCGACAAGTGGAGATACAGAAAATAAGCGGAGACATACTCGACACCGCTAAACGAACAGGAGTAGCTATTGTCCTCGGAGCACAACTTAACAGGGGAGCCGAGCGGGGAGAGGCTAAGCATATCTCACTAGACCAACTAAGGGAGAGCGGAGACATAGAACAAGACGCTCATCTAGTCCTCGGGCTATATAACCACGCTAGAGCCGACTATGACGTAAATCCCGACAGCGACCGCTCAAGCGACGCTCAGACGACTATAGACGTAAAGATACTCAAGAACCGCTCAGGAGCGACCAACGTCTACACGACGCTAGACTTTAACAGTCCGACCCTTACTCTTACCGAGGAGGCTCAGCTATGAGTACGCTCACTATGACAAGACCTTACGACCGACTATCAGCTATGACCGACTACATTATCTCCAAGCGAGATATAGATAAAACCAAGCGGAGACACTACTCCGAGACCCTCGGGGACTACTATCAGCTCCGACGGGACGGCTCTCTCCTTTTCGATAGCGGGACGGAGTACACCAGAGCCGAGCTAGATAAGATAAAAGAGCTAGCAGACGAACATAAAAAACAGATACATAACGTAAAAAAGATATTTAAAGGAGCGACACTACTATGAGGATAATCTCGCTAGTAAACCAAAAAGGGGGAGTAGGTAAAACTACCACGACCAAGAACCTCGGAGCGGGGCTTGTCCGAGAGGGTAAACGTGTTTTACTTATCGACCTAGACCCTCAAGCTAACCTCACTTATAGCCTCGGTATACGACCAGAGAACGACGAGACAATGCGGACTATGTACGAGGTATTAAAAGGGACGGCTCAACTAAAGGACGTTATCCTTACTCACGCTAATGGAGTACAGCTTGCTCCCGCTCATATCAACCTATCAGCGAGCGAGCTAGAGCTAACAAGCCAAGCGGGACGAGAGCTTATCTTAAAAGAGGCTATCCGACCTATACTCAGAGACTACGACTATACCCTTATAGATTGTGCTCCAAGCCTCGGGATACTTACGCTAAACGCTCTAGTAGCCTCTAGAGAGGTATTTATACCCTTACAGACGGAGTTTTTAGCTATGCAAGGTATGAGTAAGCTCCTAGAGACCCTCGGACTTGTAAAGCAACGGCTAAACCACGATATAGAGGTTACGGGTATTATCGGAACTATGTACGACGGACGTAAGAACCTATCGGGAGAGATTGTAAGCTCAGTCCGTACTCACTTCGGGGACAAGCTCTTTAAGACACTTATCCGCTCTAATGTATCTCTAGCCGAGGCTCCAAGCTACGGACAAGACATATTCAGCTATAAGAGCGACAGTATCGGAGCCGACGACTATCAAGCACTTGCTAAAGAAGTTATAGCTATGGAGGGTAACTAAGTTATGAGTGATAAGAAAAAAAGACTAGGGGACGACCCTTTCGCTAACAAGTCACTCGGAGGGCTAGATATGCTCATAGGCTCAACGACCGAGCCTAGAGACTTAAACGTAAAAGAGACCCCGACCAAGCCTAAGAGAGGACGACCAACGGAGATACACCGTAACATAACTAAAACCTCACAGAGCGGACTACGAGAGGGACTAACCCGAGCGACCTTTATTATCCGAGAGGATACACTCGACCGACTTAAAGACCGAGCCTATACCGACCGTAAAAAGCTAAAAGACCTTGTATCCGAGGCTCTCGACTACTATCTAGAAAATAACAAGGAGACTAAGTAATGCCTAAGATTATCGGAGATATGACCCTATACACCGTCCTAGAGCTATCTAAGCTCCTAGACGTTACGGAGGTTACACTCAGACGCTACATAAAAGACGGTAAGCTACACGCTCGTATTATCGGGGGGGCTTATCATATCAGCGAGGACGCTCTACGGGAGTTTATAGACAAGCGAGAGCCGAGCAACGATAAACCAGAGCAACAGGAGAATGACGCTAATTAAATGTTTACAATGTATACAATGTTTACATAAGTGTATGACTGTAAAGTATAGATAGCGGACATAGAATAACAGAGGGACAATATGGAGAGTACGATAAGCACAAAACCCGAGGTAATGACTAAGCTTGATAAGCAAGCTAAGTATGTCGAGTTACGAGCTAGAGGCTTATCGCTCCGAGCTTGCGGAGAACAGCTCGCAACTAATAAAGATACCTGTAACAAGTGGGACAGGGAGCTAAAGGCTCAGATAGCTAAACATAAGACCGAGAGGCTCCAAGACGTATATAACGAGTACGGTATGTATCGGGAGGCTAGGATAAAGGCTCTAGGCTCCGCTCTACAGACAATCGACAGCGAGCTAGGCTCTCGGACACTATCGGACGTACCAACCGACAAGCTCCTAGACTATAAGCTCCGCTATACCTCGGCTCTAGCCGACGAGTATATCCCGCTTGCTCCTCGGACAGACGAGGGACAAGAGCTAGACGCTAAAGTAATTATCGGACGGCTTGACGACCTTTATAAACGAGTACGAGACGGAGAGACGACTAAGGAGCAAGCTCAGACCGAGCTAGTAGTCCTCTCGGGTATGTTACGAGCTTATGACACGAGCGAGCTAGAGGAGAAAATGGATAAACTAAGGAGGGCTATATCAGTATGACCAAGCCTAAGCTAAACATACGAGAGATGATACGGAGCGGAGAGATAGACACCGCTAAGGCGGGACAACTCGTAACGGTAAACTACTACACTAAAAACGGACTAATATCAGACAGCGACGAGCGAGCACTCCGAGAGACGGCTAAGGACGCTAGGCTTTATAACGCTTATATGGCGGGTGGACGAGAGCTACGAGAGGCGGAGATATTCTTAATCGCTTTATCGAGCGAGGCTAAGCTAGGTATACAAAAACTAGCGTGGATAGGAGCCGAGCTAAAGTACACGATAGAGACATACTATCAACCTCCCCGAGTAGTAGCACTCACCGAGGAGGCTTACGAGCGTATCGGTAAAGAAAAGCGAGAGCGACGGCTCAAGCGTACCTATACCCTAGTTACTCTTTATAGGATACTAGCCGAGAACCTTATTAAATATCCCGAGACTAAAGCCGAGGAGCAAGCCGTCGCTAAGCTAAAAGAGGACGCTAACCCCAAAGAAGCCGAGACGGGTACGTGTTACGGCATAGACCTTATAGACCCCGACGGCAAGGGAGACGTTATCGAGTACTGGCGGGGGTGGACACCTTATCACTTTTATAATAAAAAACTCGACACGATAGCCGACCTAGCCGAGGAGTTACCAGAGGCTCACGCTTATATAATAGAGCGACTACAGGCTTTTTATAAGGCTAAAAAACTCTCTATAGACCCCGAGAGCGTCCCGCTCGACAAGTATCACGAGACTGAGCTAAAAGGCTCCGAGCTTGCGGGTATGGAGACAGATATAAAGTTACTCCAAGACTTACTAAACCGTACCGAGCACTCACTCCTAGACGCTTATAAAGACGAGGGAGAGGACGAACAGACAGCCGACAACCGCTCTATTTTTGAAAAGTATATGCAATCTTACGCTATCCTCAAAACCCCCGAGGCTATATCTCCTTATGAGCTAAAGGACGGAGTGATAGACCCTAATAAGAACACGCTCGACCGACCCTTATCGTGGGGATACAGTCCCGACCGAAAAGAGGGGACAGTGGGGGCTACAATGCCTCTAGAGACAATCAAAAACAACCGAGAGGCTATAAGCTCTAACCTGTATATCCTCTATGCTTTTAACAAGTGGAGACAAAAGGCGGGAGAGCTACTCGGAGTAATCAAGGCAGACGAGTTTAAGTCTATGACCGAGCACCTCGACGCTAAGGAGCTTTATCATACTTACGAGGTACATAGACGGCTCTTAATAGACCAGATAAACGCTCAGAGTTACATACTCCCCGAGTATCGAGACTATACGGACGAGATAGTAAGTCTTTATCAACCTATCGGGGACAACAGCGAAAACTATAACGCCTTTTTGAACGCTCCAATTAAAGACAGCGAGGCTAAAAAGCTCGACCCTGTAGGAGATATTTTTAAGGCTAATAAGTACGTTACTAAAGCTCTAGAACATATCGAGGGAGTAACTATACACTCCCTAGCGGATAGCTTTTACGAGTTACGAGACATACTACAGCCTATCCTTGATAGTAAGCATAAGACCCTCGAAAAACAGGACAATGAGTAATGACAGCTAGAGGATACGGACGAAAAGGACAAACTCCCGAGGCTCAAGACGCTAAGCTAAAACAAGTAGCAAATGTTACGGCTAATCTAACCGAGGCTCCTAGTGTCCCGCTAGAGACTGATAAAGCCAAGCGACGAGGGGCTAGACAGTCTCAGGCTCTCGCTTACAATACGCTCCCTAAGTCTCTCGATAAACAGTCCTCTATTTTCGATATACTTAACCAAGACCAAGCTATCCGTAAAGAGATAATCACTAACAACCTAAATAAAATCGGAGCCGAGCTTACCGTTACTCAACAGCGAGCACTCGGAGCAACTCTAGAGCTTTTGCATAATACGGGAGCCTATCGACGAGCCGACGAACAGCTAGAGGCGGGACAGCGAGTAAGCACCGAGGAGCTAGTAGTACCGCTCCAAGACTACCTCAAGGCTTACGGGCTAGATAAGACTATCAACTCCCGAGGGTGGACTGACTACTCGGGTAAAGAGGTTACTCTCGCAATCGGGGGGCTTAAAGACCTTACTAGACCCGTTATGCAAGTATGGGGACTTAAAAAAGGAGACGGGCGTTATAAGTATGCGGAGAGGACTTACGGGGGGCTAATCTCCTCAGTAACAGAGGTATACTATGACCCGAGCGAACAGACTTATAAGGCGTTACTCGACGGGGATACGAGCGTCGCTATCGGGGCTAAGTTTATCCGTATCTTACCGAGTAAAATCTTTTATACTCGACCTTTTATCCGCTATCCGAGACAGCTCGTAGCCGAACTACAAACCTACCTCAAGGGGAGTAATCAGAGGCTCACGACGACGGCTCTCAATATCGTAAATATGCTCAATCTAGAGGCTCATAACGGGAGCGATGAGATAGTCCGAGACTACGGGACGATGATAGCTCAGGCGGGACAAAACCGAGTTATAGAGGGTAAGACGACCGTAAGACGCTTTACACGAGCCGAGGAGCGTATCACTAAAGCATTAGACCAGACTAAAGCTATCGGAGCTGTAAAAGACCATAAGCTAGAGACCGACCCCGTAAAGGGCAAGCAATACCGTATCAAAATTGACCCTAACAAGATAAAAGGAGGAGACGAGTAGTATGAGCAAGGACAATAAGAACTGGTTTGGGCGGCACAAGGTACTGACTGTAATCGGCGTTATTATTTTACTAGCAATTATCGGTGGGGCGGTTGGCGGTGGCAATAAAACAAATACAAACACTGGTAGTAACAGCGATAGCAGTAAGCCCGATACTGCTAAGACCGAAAATAAAGCGGCTACAGCCAAACTAAATGAGGTTGCCCGAGACGGCAAGTTCGAGTTTACCGTTGCAAGCGTTGAGTGCGGTAAACCCTCTGTTGGCACTAACGAGTATCTAACTAAACAGGCACAGGGGCAGTTTTGCCTCGTAAATGTAACCGCCAAGAATATCGGTAGCGAGGCACAAACCTTTGATAGCTCAAGTCAGTACCTCTATGACGCCGCTAACTCTAAGTTCTCCGCCGACGGTACAGCCTCTCTATACGCAAACCCACAAGGGAGCACGTTCTTGAACCAAATCAACCCAGGCAATAGCGTGAGTGGTATTTTAGTCTTTGATGTACCTAAAGATAAAACCCCTGTTACGGCGGAGCTACACGATAGCCCATTCAGTGGAGGCGTAAAAGTAACCTTGCAGTAAAACCCCTGCTAAAACGACTAGAGGGGCTTTACAAGCCTCTCTTTTTTATATACTAGACGTATGTGTGACTGCTTTAGAGACACTCATAATCACAAGCGACACGCTCCTAGACGGGAGTATGGGGAGCTTGAGTATGTCCCCGTCCCTGACAAGATACTGACGGCTCGTCAATACCGAGCTAAACTAGAACGTAACCGAAAAGCCAAGACTGGGGGTTATAGCCTATAGCTAATAACGTGTTTACAATGTTTACTATGTAATCAATGTTTACAATGTTTACACGCTCTATATCTGTTATGCTTTACCCGAAACCTCCTCACCTAAGTGGCAATACTCCTCACCTAAGTGGCAATACTCCTCACCTAAGTGGCACGAGTAACAGAGGTCAAAACGGTTAATATAAAGTTACATAAAGTAACAATAGAAAAAGGGACTTTTGATAAGTCCTTTTTCTTTTCGTGTTTACAAGAAAAAAGACCAAGCTATTCCCTCCCCGCTAGTCCTCGGGACTTGTGCTTTATACTTGCCTATTGTATTATCAAACTAGCTTATGATATTATGTAAACATACAATTAAGTAATAAGGGTAAAAACGATAATATGACCGACGAACTTACGACAATAGCTCCCCGCTCAGACGAGACAGCTATCACTCAGTCCCTCGACTACTCGGTTATTATCGACCGCTTTTTACTTGCTCACGACATAAAGCCTAAGAGTAAAGAGACTTATCGACGAGCTTTACGACAGTTTTTTAAATACCTCGACGACCAAGCTATCACTCGACCAACCCGAGAGAGCCTAATCGCTTACAAGGCTTATCTAATCAACAAGAACCTCTCCGCTTACACCGTATCCGCTTATATAATTGCTACTCGTAAACTTTTTCAGTGGACGGAGAGCGAGCGTATCTATCCTAATATAGCCTCACAGATAAAGGGACAGAAAAAACCTAAAGGCTTTAAGAAGGACGCTCTATCTGTAAAACAAGCTCAAAAACTCCTCACGATAATGGAGACGGACACGCTCTCAGGAGCTAGGGACTACGCTCTAGTAAACCTCCTAGTCCGTACAGGCTTACGAACGATAGAGGCAACTAGAGCCGACATAGAGGACATACGCCAACAGTCCGACCAAGCCGTCCTCTTTATTCAAGGTAAGGGACGAGACAGTAAAGACGAGATAGTTATCCTAACCGAGGAGACGCTAGAGCCTATCCGAGCCTATATCTCTATGAGAGGACAAGGAGTAAGAGACAGCTCTCCCCTGTTTATCTCTCATAGCGACCGTAATTATGGAGAGCGACTTACTACCCGCTCCGTATCCCGTATCGTAAAAGACAAGCTCCAAGCCTCGGGGCTAGATGATAGACGGCTCTCCGCTCACTCGCTCCGACATACAGCCGTTACCTTTTCACTTATCGGAGGAGCTACTATCCAAGAGGCTCAGACACTCGCTCGACACTCGGATATAAATACGACGCTAATCTATGCTCACAACCTCGACCGAATAGCTAAAGCTCCCGAGCTAAAGATAGACGCTCTCCTCGGTAATACCCGTAACGTAAACAATGTTTACAATGTAAACACGAAAATGGAGACAGCCTAATGACTACTGTTAAAACTGATACGGGACTGCTCCTCGACACGATATACGTTCAGCTAGATATAACCTCCGCTCTCCCCGAGCTAGAGCCTAAACGAACGGGACAAGCTTTTACTCTCAAGTGTCCTCAGTGTGATAAGAAAAAAGCTTTTATATACGAGGGCGGACACGTTATAACCTGTAATCGTCGTAACGAGTGTCAATACTCCTCTACTCTATGGGATTATGTAGCCTCACGAGATAAACTTACAAGCTCACAGGAGACGCTACAGGCTCTCGCTAAACTTGCGGGATATGTTTTACCCTCTACCCTATCAAGCGACGCTCTAGAGGCTCTAAAACGCTCTCAGCTATCACAATCTAAGCTAGAGACCGCTCAGGGCTTACTCACTACTCGAATGTTTACGGACGAGGCTAAAACAGAGCGAGAATACTTAAACGGACGAGGCTATAGCGACGACGATATTAAGGCTATGGGACTAGGAGCTATCCCGCCTAAAAGTGCTCTGGAGGCTCAACTTGCGGACGCTTTTGTAAACAATGTAAACATTGTAAACACGAAAATAAGCGAGCTATCTGTAACAGGGTATGGAGACACTCATACGCTCTCTATCCCGCTCCGTAATAAAAGGGGACAGCTTATCGGGTGGAGTGTCCGCTCAGTCTCAGGAGCCGAGCCTAAATATAAATACTCGCAAGGTATAGATACAGGCTCCGAGCTACATAACCTCGACCAAGCTAAAGGACTAAAAAACCTCGTAATAGTGGAGGCTCCGCTAGACGCTCTTATCGCTACAGCTGGAGGCTTACAAGGAGTAGTAGCTTGTTATCGGGATAAGCCGACAACTAAACAGCTCGACGACTTACAGGCTCAAGGTATACGCTCCATAACCCTTGCTCTAGATAATGACGAGGCGGGACAAAAAGGGACAGAGACAACGCTCTACGCTCTAGCCGAGCGGGGGATAGCGGGGTACGTTATGACCTATCCCGAGGACGTAAAAGACCTAGACGAACTTATCAAAAAAAAGGGAACCGAGACCGCTCAGGAGCTTATAAACAAGCCTCAAGCGGGGTATAGCTATCTAATTAAATGTTTACATAGTTTACATTGTAAACACGAAAAGCTAACAGATAAGGAGAGCCGAGAGTTACTAGACGCTCTTATCGACCTAGACGCTAAACTAGCCGACGACCTAGCCTCTAAAGCTATAACCGAATACATAACTCAGACCCTCGGACTAGCTCCCGAGATTATCAAGCAATCGCTCCAAGACAACCGAGACCGTAAGGCTCAAGCCGAGCGAGAGACGGGCTATAAAAAGCTACAACTCCAAGCCGACAGACTATTAAAAGATGATAAGTACGACGACCTAGAGGAGCTATACGGAGACAAGCTCCCGAGCCTCCGAGCTAAGAACGCTAAGACAATACTAGAACCGTACACGAGCGAGCACTTTATAAGCGACATACAACAGCGACGAGAGGGCTATCCGACAGGGTGGAGCAAGCTAGATGAGTACGCTCTTATCCCGACCGAGGCTATCACGATAGTAGCGGGACGACCGTCTCACGGTAAGACGACCGTTATGCTAAATATGCTCTATAAACTCGTACAAGCTAACCCCGATGACAGCTTTTACTTTTTCAGTTATGAGGAGACCCGCTCACAGCTTGCTCTTAAACTTATGACGATTATCTCAGGAGTACAGCTTGACCAGTATAAGAACACTCACAAGCTAGAGGAGTATTACAAGACGGGACGACTAGACGCTAGTTACGCTAAAGGCTTATCAGAGACCGAGGCTAAGACTAAACTCGACGAGGCTAAACAGACTTACGACGACCTTATTAAGAGTGGGAGACTATGGATAATTGACGAACCTCTCCAAGTCTCAGACCTTACGAGCACTATAGAGAGCTTAAAGGGGAGAGCGGGAGCTATCTTTATCGACTATATACAAAAAATAAAGAGCAAATACAACGTACAGAGCCGACAAGTGGAGATACAGAAAATAAGCGGAGACATACTCGACACCGCTAAACGAACAGGAGTAGCTATTGTCCTCGGAGCACAACTTAACAGGGGAGCCGAGCGGGGAGAGGCTAAGCATATCTCACTAGACCAACTAAGGGAGAGCGGAGACATAGAACAAGACGCTCATCTAGTCCTCGGGCTATATAACCACGCTAGAGCCGACTATGACGTAAATCCCGACAGCGACCGCTCAAGCGACGCTCAGACGACTATAGACGTAAAGATACTCAAGAACCGCTCAGGAGCGACCAACGTCTACACGACGCTAGACTTTAACAGTCCGACCCTTACTCTTACCGAGGAGGCTCAGCTATGAGTACGCTCACTATGACAAGACCTTACGACCGACTATCAGCTATGACCGACTACATTATCTCCAAGCGAGATATAGATAAAACCAAGCGGAGACACTACTCCGAGACCCTCGGGGACTACTATCAGCTCCGACGGGACGGCTCTCTCCTTTTCGATAGCGGGACGGAGTACACCAGAGCCGAGCTAGATAAGATAAAAGAGCTAGCAGACGAACATAAAAAACAGATACATAACGTAAAAAAGATATTTAAAGGAGCGACACTACTATGAGGATAATCTCGCTAGTAAACCAAAAAGGGGGAGTAGGTAAAACTACCACGACCAAGAACCTCGGAGCGGGGCTTGTCCGAGAGGGTAAACGTGTTTTACTTATCGACCTAGACCCTCAAGCTAACCTCACTTATAGCCTCGGTATACGACCAGAGAACGACGAGACAATGCGGACTATGT
>MWWH01000133.1_pt1 | contig 19190 bp, 18 predicted proteins | sample 1047231 | NCBI WGS metagenome assembly MWWH01 (sample SAMN06349967, study PRJNA376086) | soil metagenome | isolation source: MG3-2 sample Antarctic (ecotone) soil | place: Antarctica | collected 2015-01-13 | reverse complement strand
CGAATGATTGCGAAAATCGCAAACAAAAATTAACAAGTGCAAGCCCGGAAGATTTTCTTTCGTCGGCGCGTTTGTCCGAGCGTTCTTTGAAAACCGTAAAAGGAAATGAAAATGTTGGGGAAAAGGCGCGTCTTTCCTTTTCACTAGATACTGTCTTACAAAGTCCGATTTTAGATAATAATTTAGCCGATGATTTTGTCGGTAAAAGTGATTTATCAGGCGTAGATGCGGACGTTTTGACAAAATACGTTGCGCGTCAGTTGAAACGGGCGGCAAAGCTGGAAGGTAGGCTGGAACATAAGAAAGAAATTGTCAAACTTTTGTATAAATTCGGATTTGTCGAGCAAGCTGATAAGTTAAAAAAATGTAATGCGAATGTTAGCGTCTTAGTTTGTGATTCTGGACATTCTTTTCGTAAATTTGTTGACTACCGATGCCATTTGCCGATATGCGCGGATTGTTGCGAATCAAAATCTTTAGCTAGATTAGGTACAACTTTACCTAAGTTTTTACAGGCGATAAAGGACAATCCAAACTTGATTTTGGCTTTTTTGACACTAACGCTACGTTCCGACAAGAAACGAGGCTTAAAGGGCGGTTGTAAGCAATTAAAGGCATATTTTAGTAGATTGCGCGGGCGCAAATTGTGGAAAAAACATTGCATCGGCGGTTACAACCGAATAGAAAATACGTTCAATCGTATGAAAGGTTGGCATCCTCATCTGCATGCTTTAATTTTGCTTGAAAGTTACCTACCACAGGCTGAATTGTCGGACAATTGGTACGCGATAACCAAAGATTCAAAAATTGTTGATATTCGGGAAGTCCGCGACCTTGTGAAAGGTTTAGTTGAATGTATCAAATATCCGTTCAAGCTATCGGACGTTCGTAGTTATAGCCGCGACCAGTTCAAAGAAATTTTTGCGCTAAAAGGCGAACGGCTCGGCGTGTCGTTTGGCGATTTATACGGAATGAAGCTGGATGCCGATATTGACGAAACTTTAGACAATGATTACGCCGAATTTATCGAAGAAACAAAAAATTTAGCTATTGGCGATGTCTGTCCGATATGTCAAAGCCGATTAGATTTGGTTGATTTTTCCGCTGACGATTACGCAAAGTATTTAGGTAGTATTCCGATAGAACAACACACGCGGGGCAAACCGCACTAATAAATTCTTTATCAGACTCGCCACTAATCGAACTTAAATAAATTTAGGTTTAGCCGAAGGCTCGTCCGCAAAGATTCAAACATAAGCACCACGATCCCGGCGCGATGAAAGGAATTTCCTTTAACGGTTTGATTGATATTTGATTTTAATTTTGTTCACGGACGCTCCAACTTTAGCAAAAAGGTTCGTGAACATTGTTGATAAAGCTATTCACATCGGCTTTATCAACGGCAAAAGATGTCTTGTCAACAGGCTTTTGCAAGCGGCAGGTTTAGACCACCACGTTATCCTGCCGCACTAAATTTTTGTCGTTCGCTTTAAGTGCCTCGACAGACGCAAGGCACGGGTAAAGTTTTGCAAATAGATTTTACCCGTGTTTGCGGAATTTGATAAGGGAGATGATATATGAACTTAGTAAAAGAAAGCGGTTCTAGTGCCTTTGACGGCGTAATGAACGCGATATTAGACGCTGGCAAAATGCCGAATGATTTAGACGGTCTGCGCGTTCAACAAACGAACTTACAAACCGAATTAAAGGATTGTATGAACGCGGGCGATGCCGCAGGCGTGGTTCGGATTCAAAATCATTTACGCGATTTACCAATTCTTATTAAGACCGCCGAAATAAAAGAATTACGCGCAAATATAGAACGCGCAACGGCACGGCTTGACGAAATAAAGGTTGAAACCAAGTTGGTTGAGGGCGTTCGCGGCGAAAAAAATAAAGTGTTAGCGGAAAAACTTAAAACGGTTGAAGAAGCTGGTCTGGAAGTTCGGCGTGTCGAATTCATTTTGTATCAATTGGATAATGACGCGGAAATTCAAAGACAAGCTCGGCGCGAATGGCAAAGCCGTTTAAAAAATTTAGTAGCAAGTGCGGACGCTTAAAGCAAAGCCGCGCACAGGGGAAATAATAAAATGACGATTAAAGATATAGAAAATAAATTTAGTGCGAATGACAAATTAGTCATAGCTCGCTTCTTAAAGTTAGTCAACGAAACGGCGGCAAACGATAGCAATTTTTCAGACGATGCAAGCCTTGACGAATTAAATCAATTTAGCGAAATGGCTGAAGAAGAAACCGCCGACGACATCCGCGCAAATGTTTTGGATTGGTTGCGCTTGAAAAAGACGCGATTAAGGGGAAACCAGACGAACAACTAGAAACTTTATATAAGATTGTATCGGTGAAATTCGGTTGTCGGCTTTCCGGGGGCGCGTGTGCAAAACGTAAATTTTTATTTTGTAGGGACTCCCGCCAACGTCAATAAACAAGGGGTTCAGCACAAATTGTGCGCCAAAAAAAACAGGCGCGAAAGGCTTGTAAAGGATGTAAAGGTTGAATTATCAATCAATGATAAACCAGCCAATTTTAGTAATGAGCGGGGTGGTTACTTTGTGCCAATCGAATTTATACGATACGGGGAAAACAGTAATGGAACAAAAACTTATATGTAATAAATGTAGAAATTTCGTTGGCGTGATTGATGCCGATGGCGTTGTGTTGACTATCGGCACGGCGAATTTTTACACGGAAGTCAGATTTTCACACGATTGCGGAAGAGCCATAAGATTCAAACCAAATGAGCCGCGTGATTTACATAGTATCAAAGGTTACACGCAGGAATTGCTTATTAATTTAGGTAAAGACAAGAAAGTAAGGGAAAATTAAATATATGTCGAAAAATGCTAGGGTTAGACGAATACAAAGAACGGGTTATAGTTCGCTTGGGTTTGAAGTGGTGTCCAATTGGCGCGAAAAAGCCGAATATGGCGGCAAAACTAATCACAAAACCGTTGCTCGAATTGCTACGGTTAAAGACTATCTTCTGGTCAAGCCAAACACACAAAAAAATCTTTGGTTGAACATTGATTTAACGCTCAATCGGTTATTGAAAAACGGCGAAATTACGAATCAGGATAAATCCAAAATCGAGCAGCGATTCGCGGAATTTTGCCCGCGTCCTGTTCCATCGATGCCCGTGCCAACTAAGCCGCCAATAACTTTGCAATCGGTTCGGGAAAAATACGGATTATAAGGTGCAAACGCCGGAGAATCTTTCAATAAGAACCAATCGAAAAGGCTACAGAATTGCCCTGTAGCCTTTTTTTATTCGGTTTTCGATAACTTATAGCCAATCGCTTAAATAAGCGGCGGCAATTTTAATTATTTGTTCAAGCCTCAAAGAATATGAACAAAATTGCTATTGCTAATCTCGTACAATCAATAACCACAAGGATATTTACTAATCTTGGTAAATCCCTTTAATTTCACGTCTTTTGCTTCAACTGTTGGAGTCGGAATCGGCGGATTTTCCCCTTTTTCATAAAGCCAAAATTCTATTGATAATTTTTCACGGAAACCACCGTCAATGATGGATATATCTTTTGGTGATATACGGAGAAATCTAACATAGCTGTTAACCCTTGCCATCCTTGCTTTGACTTCATTATGTGTACCATTCTTTCCACCGTAAATAATCACGTAGGCTTGTGCCTTTGGTTCTGAATAAAGAACAGAACCTAAATAATGAACTCTTAAACTTTCATCGTCGCAAGAAGCTTCTTCATATTCATCAATCTTTAAGGGGAGCGATGAAAGTTTTTCAGGAGATGTCGCAAATTTTTTTTCAAGGCTACATTCACTTGGAAATCCGTCTAATTCAACTGTTGCCGAAATAGGTTGATAACCAGAAATGGGTCGTTCAACTGTGATAGATGATGTTCCTTGCCCACTGATTATTCTGCTTGCTGACACACTCCAATTGAAAATCGGTTTATTTTTTGCGTGGTTAATAATCGAAGTAGAAAATGTTAAGGGTGAGTTGGAATTGGAAAAGACAATGGCGGGAACAGAAACATCATACATATATGGACAGATAATCTGTTCTTCAGGTTTGAGTGTCGGTCTTGGAGCAGGCGGTGCTGCACCTTTTGGGACAATGAAAAGTTCAACATCTTGTTTTTCTTTTAATCCGCCCTCGATTGTGACAATGCGTTTAGGACTAAACTTATAATCATTCAAATAATACCGAATATCATTGATATTATAATTTGCCCAACTGCTGCTTTGACCGAAGACCCTCCCATTATAGGCAATGATATAACCTTTGGCAGTTGGTTCATTCTTTAATGCTTCTGCAAAACGGGCAATATATTCTTTATAATTCCCATAAGTGAAAACAAATTCATCAAACTTTCTCGCTTGAGGCGTAGATGTAGAATTTTGTGAATTGGTTTGAGCCAAACAAGGAACAAGCAATAAAAGCAAGAGTATTGACAGCAGTAAGGTTTTTCTCATATTTCTATGATGTCTCAAAATAGTGTCAAAAAGGGTCTTTTATGACATAAGCATCTTATCTTGTTTGTAATCATAAGGACAAAGCGGTTTACATTCGGTTCGCGCTGCTTTTATTTGCCTTTCGATACTTAGCCAATCTTTTCAATCGTAACGGCACACGGGACAAAGTTCCAATCCTTTCTCGATGCGCCAGCCAGCGGTTTCAAGTTCGGTTCGTGTTCCGTAATCTGTATTCGTGCAACAATCACAGTTAACATTTATTTTCGGTTCAATCGGTTTCATATCTGTATTGTCGGCGGTTTTGTTGGACAAGACACGCCCCCGGACTCCGGGAGCGCACCTGTCTGCCGCGTTTTTAATTTTTTCTACCTTGATGCGGGTTCTTTTCGTTGTTTCGCCAAACCTACGTGCAAACTTAATGCGCTTGCGGCGTGATAGCACGGGAGATTTGATTCGCCAGCTTTGCATCCACAAATGACTTGTTTTTCATTGCCGACTTTTTTACATTCAACCGTATAGAAATTACCTTTCGAGCCAGATACTTGATACACGCCGAAAGCAATAAATTTAACGGTTGAGCGCGTCTTTTTCGCTTTGATTATAGCTTTTTCCAGTTGTGCCTTTGATTCTAATACAAACATTTTTTAATCCGTCCTTTTTTTCTTGATTCGTTTCCGACTTACAAGAATAATTCTACCATCGGTAGAAACCGAAGTCAACACTATTTCATCCATTGGTAGAAAATAATGTTGGCTTGTTTTTCTACCAATGGTAAGTAAATTTAGCTTTTAACCATTGGTAGAATAGTGTTGACTTATTCTTAAACCATTGGTAGAATTATTTTCATTATGAATAAAGACGAATTAAAACAGTTTCGTGAGCGTATTGGGTTGAATCAAGGCGAATTATCTAAGGCGTTAAGCGTTGCGGGTAATACAGTTAGCCGTTGGGAACTTGGCACACGGGCAATACCATCATTTCTACCATTGGCATTAGAAACGATTGAAAGGCGTTCATCGGAATCAACCGCTGGTAGTAAAACCGTGTCAACCGTTGGTAGTAAGCCTAAGTCAATCGAAAAAAAATCAACCGTTGGTAGTTCCGACTTATCCGCATCCGATAACGAAAACGAATTTACTATGACGACTGCGGACGCGGGAAAGGCACTTGGATTAAAGCCGCGCACGGTTCGTGAATATGCTGAAAAGGGATTGTTAAAAGGCAAGCAAGGCAAGCAGAATCATTGGTTTTTCCGTCAATCGGACGTTGGTGAATTTTGGGCAACACGCGGCAAAGAATAATCTTTTGTTGGTGTGTATGCGCGTCAGGGTAATCAAAGGCGTTTGAATTGATTCAACCTACCTTATACGCTTCTTCGGCTTTGGTTTTAGTTGATTGAAATTAAAATCGAAAATGTTAAATAAGCCTTTACTGCTTCATCAAAAGGATGTTTTAATAGCTTTTAGACAAAAGAAAAAAGCCGCTTAGTTTGCGACCAACGGCTTTGTTTCTTGATTTGAATTTCGCTCCGATAAATCGGGGCAAAACTATTTTTTATTTGCTTAGGGCGTTTGCGGCGACCTAAACGGGCGTTTTTTATGCGCCTTAACTAACCAAAATGATTTTATCGAATGATTGCGAAAATCGCAAACAAAAATTAACAAGTGCAAGCCCGGAAGATTTTCTTTCGTCGGCGCGTTTGTCCGAGCGTTCTTTGAAAACCGTAAAAGGAAATGAAAATGTTGGGGAAAAGGCGCGTCTTTCCTTTTCACTAGATACTGTCTTACAAAGTCCGATTTTAGATAATAATTTAGCCGATGATTTTGTCGGTAAAAGTGATTTATCAGGCGTAGATGCGGACGTTTTGACAAAATACGTTGCGCGTCAGTTGAAACGGGCGGCAAAGCTGGAAGGTAGGCTGGAACATAAGAAAGAAATTGTCAAACTTTTGTATAAATTCGGATTTGTCGAGCAAGCTGATAAGTTAAAAAAATGTAATGCGAATGTTAGCGTCTTAGTTTGTGATTCTGGACATTCTTTTCGTAAATTTGTTGACTACCGATGCCATTTGCCGATATGCGCGGATTGTTGCGAATCAAAATCTTTAGCTAGATTAGGTACAACTTTACCTAAGTTTTTACAGGCGATAAAGGACAATCCAAACTTGATTTTGGCTTTTTTGACACTAACGCTACGTTCCGACAAGAAACGAGGCTTAAAGGGCGGTTGTAAGCAATTAAAGGCATATTTTAGTAGATTGCGCGGGCGCAAATTGTGGAAAAAACATTGCATCGGCGGTTACAACCGAATAGAAAATACGTTCAATCGTATGAAAGGTTGGCATCCTCATCTGCATGCTTTAATTTTGCTTGAAAGTTACCTACCACAGGCTGAATTGTCGGACAATTGGTACGCGATAACCAAAGATTCAAAAATTGTTGATATTCGGGAAGTCCGCGACCTTGTGAAAGGTTTAGTTGAATGTATCAAATATCCGTTCAAGCTATCGGACGTTCGTAGTTATAGCCGCGACCAGTTCAAAGAAATTTTTGCGCTAAAAGGCGAACGGCTCGGCGTGTCGTTTGGCGATTTATACGGAATGAAGCTGGATGCCGATATTGACGAAACTTTAGACAATGATTACGCCGAATTTATCGAAGAAACAAAAAATTTAGCTATTGGCGATGTCTGTCCGATATGTCAAAGCCGATTAGATTTGGTTGATTTTTCCGCTGACGATTACGCAAAGTATTTAGGTAGTATTCCGATAGAACAACACACGCGGGGCAAACCGCACTAATAAATTCTTTATCAGACTCGCCACTAATCGAACTTAAATAAATTTAGGTTTAGCCGAAGGCTCGTCCGCAAAGATTCAAACATAAGCACCACGATCCCGGCGCGATGAAAGGAATTTCCTTTAACGGTTTGATTGATATTTGATTTTAATTTTGTTCACGGACGCTCCAACTTTAGCAAAAAGGTTCGTGAACATTGTTGATAAAGCTATTCACATCGGCTTTATCAACGGCAAAAGATGTCTTGTCAACAGGCTTTTGCAAGCGGCAGGTTTAGACCACCACGTTATCCTGCCGCACTAAATTTTTGTCGTTCGCTTTAAGTGCCTCGACAGACGCAAGGCACGGGTAAAGTTTTGCAAATAGATTTTACCCGTGTTTGCGGAATTTGATAAGGGAGATGATATATGAACTTAGTAAAAGAAAGCGGTTCTAGTGCCTTTGACGGCGTAATGAACGCGATATTAGACGCTGGCAAAATGCCGAATGATTTAGACGGTCTGCGCGTTCAACAAACGAACTTACAAACCGAATTAAAGGATTGTATGAACGCGGGCGATGCCGCAGGCGTGGTTCGGATTCAAAATCATTTACGCGATTTACCGATTCTTATTAAGACGGCTGAAATAAGGGAATTACGCGCAAATATAGAACGCGCAACGGCACGGCTCGAAGAAATAAAAGTTGAAACAAAGTTGGTCGAGGGCGTTCGCGGCGAAAAAAATAAGATTTTAGCGGAAAAACTTAGAACGGTTGAGGAAGCTGGTTTGGACGTTCGGCGCGTCGAATTCATTTTGTATCAATTAGACAATGACGCGGAAATTCAACGGGTCGCCAGACGTGAATGGAATAGCCGATTAAATAATTTAGTAGCAAGTGCGGATGCTTAAAGCAAAGCCGCACACGGGAGAAATAATAAAATGAATTTATCAGATATAAAAAAAGAGTTTAGTCCGAATGACCAAATTGTCATAAAGCGGTTTCTAAAATTTGTCAATGAAAATGCCTTGAATGATAGTAATTTTTCAGACGAAACAAGTCTTGAACAATTAAATCAATTTAGCGAAATGGCTGAAGAAACCGATGCCGACATTCGCGCCAATGTTCTCGATTGGTTACGTTTGAAAAAGACGCGATTAAGGGGAAACCAGACGAACAACTAGAAACTTTATATAAGATTCTATCGGTGAAATTCGGTTGACGGCTTCCGGGTTATTTCGTGCAAAGTCGAATTTTTTTAGAAAGGTTTTTAACCCGTCAAGCCAACAAACAAGGGGTCAAAGTGAAATTATGCGCCAAAAAAAACAGGCGCGAAAGGTTTGTAAAGGTTGTAAAGGTTGATTTCCAATCAATAATAAACCAGCCAATCCTATAAATAATATGGTTGGTTACTTTGTGCCAATCGAATTTATAAGATACGCGGAAAACAGTAATGGAACAGGAACTTATTTGTAATAAATGTAGAAATTTCGTAGGCGTGATTGATGCCGATGGCGTTGCGTTAAGAATTGGCGCGGCAACATTTTATTGTGAAGTCAGATTTTCACACGATTGCGGACGCGCTATCAGATTCAAACCAAATGAGCCGCGTGATTTTTCAAGTATCAAAGGCTATACCCAAGAATTACTTTTGAGTCTGGGCAAAACAAAAAAACTAAATTAAGGGGAAATAAATATATGTCGAAAAATGCGCGTGTGCGGATTATACAAAGACAACATTATAAGGCGGTAGGGTTTGAGGTCGTATCTAATTGGCGGGAAAAAGCCGAATACGGCGGCAGAACCAATCATAAAACTTTAGCTAGAATTGCAACGGTTAAAGATTATTTATTGGTTCAACCGAACTCGCAAAAAAACCTCTGGTTGAAAATTGATTTAACGCTCAATCGGTTATTGAAAGACGGCGAAATTACCAATCTCGAAAAATCGAAAATCGAGAAACGGTTCGCGGAATTTTGCCCGCGTCCTGTTCCGTCAATGCCTATGCTGACTAAGCCGCCGATAACTTTGCAATCGGTTCGGGAAAAATACGGATTATAAAGTGCCGCTTGGTGTAAATGCCCGGAGAAACCTTTAATAAGTTTCATTCTTAAAGTCGAAACAGTTTTAGCGGTTTCACTTATCAAAAACCAATCGAAAAGGCTACAGAATTGCCGTTGTAGCCTTCTTTTATTTGATTTCCGATACTTAGCCAATCGCTTAAATAAGCGGCAATTCTAATGTTTGATTGGGTGAAAAAAGTGTCAAGAAGGAGCGTTTTTGAGATGTTAAGAAAGTCGCTGTTTTGCCCTCACATCCATTGATTTGTTGAGTGCGGCGTTCGCTTACACAAATTCTTGATTATTTAAGCTCAGTCGCGTGCGCTGCGACACACCGCCAAACTCCGTTGCGCTTGACGTATGTATCGGTAAAACGATAACGATTGGTAAAATCCTTTCCGTCTTTCGTTTGCCCTTTAATTATCAGTTCACCCGTTACGATAGCTGCATCTTTTGTGAAAATATGTGTTTTTACATTTTCGATAGGTGCCGAAGCCACTTTGTCGGTAATCTGCTTGTAAAAGGCGATTTCTTCCGCCTTTCCTCTGCGGCTGGTAACGTCAGAGCCAGTGTAATCGTCTGCCAGCAATTTTTCGAGACCAGAAAAATCTCGCGTGACGAACATCTGCGACCACTCATTTTCAATTTTCAATATTTGCTGTGCAATTTCTTGGCGTTGTTTCTCACTTAGCTTTTCTCCCTTTTGCGAGAAGGCAAGAAGCGGCACTGTACAAATGATGATTGCAACAATTAAAATTCGACTCATAAAATTCCTCCTGCTAAATGTAATCAAAAAGTACCCAACAAGTTTTTATACCACTAAGTTATAGCATAAATCGGAAATAAGTATAATTTGCCGCTTCTTGTAAAAGCTACGTTGCTTTCTTTGTGTCAAAAACGGTTGTTTATGACATAAGCATTTTATCTTAAAATAATCTAAAGTTTTTTAATATATTCGTCTAAATTGTCGCGTTTAATTTTGAATGCCTTGCCAATCATTTTTCCTTTTAATTTCTTTGTCTCATAGCCTTTCGTGATGTGTCGCGTTAATGTGTGAACACCGGCAAACCGTTTAGTAAGTTTCATTCTTAAAAGTTGAAACATTTTTAGTGGTTTGATTCACTATAAAACCAATAAATAAAGCCGCTAGGAGCGATTCTAACGGCTTTTTGTTTCCTTTTCGATACCTACCAATCTTTTCAATCAAAACGGCATAAGGGGCAAAGTTCAATGCTTTTTTCTATTCGCCAGCCAGCGTTTTCAAGTTCGGTTCGTGTCGCATAATCTGTATTGTCGCAACAAGCACACGCAACATTTATTTTTGGTTCAATCGGTTTCATATCTGTATTGTCGGCGGTTTGTGGCGAACAAGTAAATCCAGGAGTCCGGGATTTTACCTGTCCGCCGCGTCCTTTGTTTTTTTCTACCTTAATGCGGATTCTTTTCTTTGTTTCGCCAGACCAACGTGCAAACTTAATGCGCTTGCCGCGTGATAACAAACCAATCCTTTTGACGCTCCCAGACATTCACAAACCACTTGTTTTTCGTTGCCGACTTTCCGACATTCAACCGTATAGAAATTACCTTTCGAGCCAGATACTTGATACACGCCGAACTTAATAAATTTAACGGTTGTGCGGTTTTTCATAGCCTTTGCGATTGCCTTCTCAAGTTGTGCCTTTGATTCTAAAATAAACATTTCGTTGCGCTCCTTGTTTGATTGCTTACTACATTTTCCATACTACACGGTTTATGTAGTAATGTCAACACGAATTGTGTAGTAATACACGAAACGCAAAAAATAATTTTTATCTTGTGTAGCATACACGAATTGTGTATATTGCTTGTATGATTAGATTAAAACTCAATGAAATGCTGGAAACACGCGGAATGTCGGCGTATGCTTTGCACGTAAAATCAAAGAAAAAGCTGCACCAATCGGTTATATCGAAAATCAAAAACAATGATTCTAAAGCATTGCAACTAGACACTTTAGATATGCTTTGCGAGCTATTGGATTGCCAGCCAGCCGATTTGATAGTTTATGAATCTACTACACAAATTGTGGAACGTGCTACACAATCCGCAAAGCATACACAAAACACGAATACTACACAGACCGCATCCGATAACGCAAATGAATATACTATGACGGCTAAGGACGCGGGAAAGGTTCTTGACTTACACCCGCGCACGGTTCGGGAATATGCCCAAAAAGGCTTGTTAAAAGGCAAGCAGGACGAAATTACAAAGCATTGGTTCTTTCGTAGTTGGGATGTTGGCGAATTTCAAATGACACGCGGCAAAGAATAATTTTTTGTTGGCGTGTGCGGACTCCGGGTAATGTCAAAGGCGTTCGCATTGAATCAACTTACCCTAGCCGCTTCTTCGGTTTTGGTTTTTGGCTTTGGTTTTGGTTTTGGTTGGTTGAAATTTTCTTGGATTTAACGATTCAAACCTTTACTGCTTCATTAAAAGGATGTTCTAATTGTATTTAGTTCAAAGAAAAAACCGAGTCGTCGTGGAAAACAAACTCGGTTTAGTTCTTATTTTGTTGTTGCTCGGTTATCCGAACGACTTTGTTTTTCCTAAACGGCTGTAACCGTTCAAGAGGCTCTTACAAGCTATGAAAAGTATAACGAATGATTGCGAAAATCGCAAACAAAAATTAACAAGTGCAAGCCCGGAAGATTTTCTTTCGTCGGCGCGTTTGTCCGAGCGTTCTTTGAAAACCGTAAAAGGAAATGAAAATGTTGGGGAAAAGGCGCGTCTTTCCTTTTCACTAGATACTGTCTTACAAAGTCCGATTTTAGATAATAATTTAGCCGATGATTTTGTCGGTAAAAGTGATTTATCAGGCGTAGATGCGGACGTTTTGACAAAATACGTTGCGCGTCAGTTGAAACGGGCGGCAAAGCTGGAAGGTAGGCTGGAACATAAGAAAGAAATTGTCAAACTTTTGTATAAATTCGGATTTGTCGAGCAAGCTGATAAGTTAAAAAAATGTAATGCGAATGTTAGCGTCTTAGTTTGTGATTCTGGACATTCTTTTCGTAAATTTGTTGACTACCGATGCCATTTGCCGATATGCGCGGATTGTTGCGAATCAAAATCTTTAGCTAGATTAGGTACAACTTTACCTAAGTTTTTACAGGCGATAAAGGACAATCCAAACTTGATTTTGGCTTTTTTGACACTAACGCTACGTTCCGACAAGAAACGAGGCTTAAAGGGCGGTTGTAAGCAATTAAAGGCATATTTTAGTAGATTGCGCGGGCGCAAATTGTGGAAAAAACATTGCATCGGCGGTTACAACCGAATAGAAAATACGTTCAATCGTATGAAAGGTTGGCATCCTCATCTGCATGCTTTAATTTTGCTTGAAAGTTACCTACCACAGGCTGAATTGTCGGACAATTGGTACGCGATAACCAAAGATTCAAAAATTGTTGATATTCGGGAAGTCCGCGACCTTGTGAAAGGTTTAGTTGAATGTATCAAATATCCGTTCAAGCTATCGGACGTTCGTAGTTATAGCCGCGACCAGTTCAAAGAAATTTTTGCGCTAAAAGGCGAACGGCTCGGCGTGTCGTTTGGCGATTTATACGGAATGAAGCTGGATGCCGATATTGACGAAACTTTAGACAATGATTACGCCGAATTTATCGAAGAAACAAAAAATTTAGCTATTGGCGATGTCTGTCCGATATGTCAAAGCCGATTAGATTTGGTTGATTTTTCCGCTGACGATTACGCAAAGTATTTAGGTAGTATTCCGATAGAACAACACACGCGGGGCAAACCGCACTAATAAATTCTTTATCAGACTCGCCACTAATCGAACTTAAATAAATTTAGGTTTAGCCGAAGGCTCGTCCGCAAAGATTCAAACATAAGCACCACGATCCCGGCGCGATGAAAGGAATTTCCTTTAACGGTTTGATTGATATTTGATTTTAATTTTGTTCACGGACGCTCCAACTTTAGCAAAAAGGTTCGTGAACATTGTTGATAAAGCTATTCACATCGGCTTTATCAACGGCAAAAGATGTCTTGTCAACAGGCTTTTGCAAGCGGCAGGTTTAGACCACCACGTTATCCTGCCGCACTAAATTTTTGTCGTTCGCTTTAAGTGCCTCGACAGACGCAAGGCACGGGTAAAGTTTTGCAAATAGATTTTACCCGTGTTTGCGGAATTTGATAAGGGAGATGATATATGAACTTAGTAAAAGAAAGCGGTTCTAGTGCCTTTGACGGCGTAATGAACGCGATATTAGACGCTGGCAAAATGCCGAATGATTTAGACGGTCTGCGCGTTCAACAAACGAACTTACAAACCGAATTAAAGGATTGTATGAACGCGGGCGATGCCGCAGGCGTGGTTCGGATTCAAAATCATTTACGCGATTTACCAATTCTTATTAAGACCGCCGAAATAAAAGAATTACGCGAAAACATAGCACGCGCAACGGCACGGCTCGAAGAAATAAAAGTTGAAACAAAGTTGGTCGAGGGCGTTCGCGGCGAAAAAAATAAGATTTTAGCGGAAAAACTTAGAACGGTTGAGGAAGCTGGTTTGTGCGCTGGGCGCAATGATCATATACATATTTGACGGATTTCGTCTGCGATTTCTACTACAAGATTTCCGGTATTTTTAAGCCGCTTTGCTTTCTTCTCCGAAGTTCAATTTTAGCTGTCGCGCTGACAGGGGGCTTCTCGTTTTCCTCTCCGCTCGCATTTCTTCGACCGGTTCTCTGAGCCATTCCGGGTCGAACAACTCCAGTTGTTTGGAACTGTAAGCCGTTTCAAAGTGCTTGGCTCCGCCGAGTGTTTTCGGTCTTTGTCCGGCTTCGTCCCATCGACACTGATATTCGGCTAAAGTTTCCTGTCGGTATTCGGCTCGCATTTTGCCATCCCAGTAAATGACATCGAGCGGCGTTTTCGGCAAGCCTTCTTCGACGTACATTTTCCAGCGTCCGACACGAATAAAGCCCCGATCATCAGTTCGCCGCTGCCAGACTTTGCGGCTGAACGCCTGGTGCAGATCTAACGCTTCGATTTGTCTGCCGCGCCGGTGGCGGAGAACTTCGAGCGGCGACTCCGCGCCGTCTTCTCGTTTGCGGTGCGCGTAATGCGGCAAACGGTTATGATCCCGAATCAGCTCGCGGTGAACTTCCACCGCCTGTTCGACATCAGGGCAATTGCGCCACGCATATTCGCCCATTCGCGCCTGAATACCGAACTGACTTTCGATCAAGTTCTGCCACGGTCGTCCCTTCTCGCAAAAGTGCTGTCGGATGCCGACCGAATGATTGACTTTGGCAAAAGCGATTGAACGGAACTGTCCGCCGTTATCGGAGACGATGGTTTGCCACGCACCCCATTGCAGCAATGCCAGATAATAGAGTCGCAAGACAATACCAACATCCTGCCGAGTGGTTAAAGAGCCGGCGAGAATCGTCCTTGAAAAACCTTCGAGCAATAGGCACGAATAAAGCTGCGTGCCGCCGGGCTTGGCATCCAGATAGCGAATATCGATAAAAGCGTAGGTGAATGGCTCTTTACTTCTGGGCGGCGGTTCCTTGATCTCAACTTCCGACGACGGCTTTTCGATCTTCGGCACCAGATGCAGCCGACGATTGAGTTTCATAATCTTCTTGATCGCCGTCTGTCCCAGCTCGATGCCGTGATCTTTGAGCAAATAGCCGTGAATGCGAAACCAGCCCGCAGCCGGATACCGTTTCTGAAGCTGCAGCACGGTATGAATCGTTCCGAAATAAACCTTTTTGCTTGGATGAACAGGCGCGTGCGAATAATCAAGCAATCTTTGTGAATCCGGGACGCGCAAAGTCTCCTCTTGACGGAAACGACGCAGCCATTTTCTGACTGTCAGGCGATGACAACCGACCAGCACGGCGATGGACTGCTCAGACCAGCCCTGCCGGTTGAGTTTGACCATCTCGCGCCGTTTCGATTGCGCGTCCGGCACAATCGGGTAAACGATCAGCTTTTGAAACTCCCGATACTTCCAGAAGAAAAATCTCTCCAGCAAAAACTTCACCGTTTCGTTATGCAAAGCGTGTCCGGTCAAATTGCCGATCACCCGCGCCATTTCGCGGTCGGAAACTTTCGGGACGCAGCATTTGAAATAAATCAAGGAGACGATCACTTTCTCCGGCGTGTAAGGTTCACGGCTATACTGTTGCGGAGCGAACAGTCCGCGCATGCCTTCATCCCGAAATTGTTTGAGCCAGCGCGAAACGGTCGAATAGGAAAAATTGAGCAGTTCGGCTTGGCGGCGCGGCGTAGTTTGTCCTGCCAGGCATGGCGCGATGGCGTGATACTTGGCTTGTGTCGGACAAGTCACGGGAACATCATCGAACGGTAGTGCCAATTGAAGAGCCATCAAACGCGATTTCCTCCACAAATCAATAAAGTGAAGAAAATAAACGCTTAATCAAGCGAAAATCGAAAAAAGTGACTTTTCAAAGAGCAAAACTTAACTTCAGGAGAGGGCATTAGAGAATCTCACGCGAAATCCGTCAAATATGTATATGATCATTGCGCCCAGCGCAGCTGGTTTGGACGTTCGGCGCGTCGAATTCATTTTGTATCAATTGGACAATGACGCGGAAATTCAAAGACAAGCTCGGCGCGAATGGCAAAGCCGTTTAAAAAATTTAGTAGCAAGTGCGGACGCTTAAAGCAAAGCCGCGCACAGGGGAGATAATAAAATGACGATTAAAGATATAGAAAATAAATTTAGTGCGAATGACAAATTAGTCATAGCTCGCTTCTTAAAGTTAGTCAACGAAACGGCGGCAAACGATAGCAATTTTTCAGACGATGCAAGCCTTGACGAATTAAATCAATTTAGCGAAATGGCTGAAGAAGAAACCGCCGACGACATCCGCGCAAATGTTCGGAATTGGTTGCATTTGAAAAAGACGCGATTAAGAGGAAATCAGACGAACAACTAGAAATTTTATATAAATTTGTATCGGTGAAATTCGGTTGTCGGCTTCCCGGGGGCGCGTGTGCAAAACGTAAATTTTTATTTTGTAGGGACTCCCGCCAACGTCAATAAACAAAGAGGGTCAGCCCAAATTATGCGCCAAAAAAACAGGCGCGAAAGGTTGTGTAAAGGTTGTAAAGGATGATTTTCAATCAATGATAAACCAGCCAATTTTAGTAGTGAAGTGGTTGGTTACTTTGTGCCAATCGAATTTATAAGCCGTGCGGAAAACAGGTATGGAACAAGAACTCATTTGCAATAAATGTTTAGGTTTTGTCGGCGTGATTGATGTCGATGGCGTTGCGTTAAGAATTGGCGCGGCAACATTTTATTGCGAAGTCAGATTTTCGCACGATTGCGGACGTGCTATCAGATTCAAACCAAACGAACCGAAAGATTTATCTAGCATAAAAGGATATACCGCAGAACTTTTATTGAATCTTGGTAAGGACAAGAAAATACGGGGGTAATTAAATATATGTCGAAAAATGCGCGTGTGCGGATTATACAAAGAAAAACTTATAAGGCGTTGGGATTTGAAGTGGTATCTAATTGGCGGGAAAAAGCCGAATATGGCGGCAGAACCAATCATAAAACCGTTGCTCGAATTGCAACGGTTAAAGATTATTTATTGGTTCAACCGAACGCGCAAAAAAATCTATGGTTAAAAATTGATTTTACGCTCCAGCGGTTATTGAAAAGCGGCGAAATTACGAATCAGGATAAATCGAAAATCGAGCAGCGGTTCGCGGAATTTTGCCCGCGTCCTGTTCCATCGATGCCCGTGCCGACTAAACTGCCGATAACCTTGCAATCGGTTCGGGAAAAATACGGATTATAAATAGCCGCTTGGTGTAAACGCCCGGAGAAACCTTTAATAAGTTTCATTCTTAAAGTCGAAACATTTTTAGCGGTTTCACTTATCAAAAACCAATCGAAAAGGCTACAGAATTGCCGTTGTAGCCTTCTTTTATTTGATTTCCGATACTTAGCCAATCGCTTAAATAAGCGGCAATTCTAATGTTTGATTGGGTGAAAAAAGTGTCAAGAAGGAGCGTTTGTGAGATGTTAAGAAAGTCGCTGTTTCGCCCTCACGTCCATTGACTTGTTGGGTGCGGCGTTCGCTTACACAAATTCTTGATTATTTAAGATAAGTTGCGTGCGCTGCGACACACTGCCAAACTCCGTTGCGCTTCACGTATGTATCGGTAAAACGATAACGATTGGTGAAATCATTTCCGTCTTTCGTTTGCCCTTTCATTATCAGTTCACCTGTGACGATAGCCGCATCTTTGGTGAAAATATGTGTTTTTACATTTTCGATGGCTGCCGAAGCCACCTTGTCTGTGTTCTGTTTGTAGCCTGCGATTTCTACCGCCTTTCCTCTGCGGCTATCAACGTCAGAACCGACATAATCGTCTGCCAGCATTTTTTCGAGACCAGAAAACTCGTGCCTAATGAACATCTGCGTCCACTCGTTTTCAATTTTCAATATTTGCTGTGCAATTTCTTGGCGTTGCTTCTCACTTAATTTTTCTGTCTTTTGCGAGAACGCAACAAGCGGCACTGTTATAATGATAATTGCAAAGATTAAAACTCTAGTCATAAAATTATTCCTCATAAAATTCCTCTTGCTAAATATAACCAGAAAAGCACCCAACGCCGGAATTGAGCGGCTGCCCGCCCACCACACACAATACAGAAGAAACCACACAACCTTGATGAGAGGCACGCTGGCGGGCAGTCTGCTCCAATGACTTGTTCGGCTGCGTCCATTATAGAAAGCATTTATTTCTTTTCCCGGTTAGGTTGCTCCCCAAGAGTCTTCGACCATTTGATAAAGCCCGGCACGATTCTCTCCAACCTTTGCAAAACGACATTAACCGATAGTGTTTCTTTTTCCTCCAGCGGAAAGGCTTTGCCCACTTCTTCAATAAACGACAAACCTTTAGCGTCATAAACCTGTGCGACCCTCTGATAGAACATGCTTTGGTACCAACCATAATTTTCTGGTCCTACTCCAAAATAAAGCCGCTCGAAATCTTCAAGGGTTGTGTACTTCTGTTTCGGAGTATTTAGCGTCTCACGGTCGGCGTTTACTTCTGGAATCGTAGCCCATTTTGGGCGCATTTCACGCATATATGCGTAAGCGAAATAGTTCGCCATAAATTCGTTAAACCATTTATTCGTTCTTGCATCGAAGATACCAAATTTTGCCGCGTAAGTGTGTCCGAGTTCATGCAATCCGATCAGATCAACATTCTTTTTAAGCGCTTCCCCTATGGAAAATCCGCTCAGCTTGAGTTTTTGAAGAATCGCAGCCGGTATTGGTTCCAACGATTTAGTGCCGCCGGAAGTCAACACACCTTCGCCGTATGTAGCCGGCAGAAAAGCGATATGAGGCACGTCGTCGGACACCCATGGGACGTCGTAAGGGACTGTTTTCGTAACTTGTTCCCATTGTTGCCTTGTCAGCACAGCAACACTCAAATCAACTTTCAGATTGAGCTTTTGCTCGTAAAAAAGCATCGCGTTTTCAATCAGCCGTTGAACTTCTTTCGCCCGTTTTTTGTATCCGGGACTGTAATAAACTACTATTTTGTTTTTGATAAATGGCGTTTTCAGACTCTGCACTCTCTCTAGCGTTTTAGAATCTTGCCCCTGTGCAGGGTATGTTAGAAAAAGCAAAATTCCTATACACAATATATTGAACAAAAATCTATAACTGTTCTTCGACCTAACAAAGAAGTACTTAATCATTTCCGTCTCCTTTAGTTTAGCTTCTGCCATTTTAGTATGCTCCTCCTCTATGTTAGGGTCGAGCCGCCGAACAAGTTATTAGACCGCAAACTTGCGGTCTAATCC
>MWWH01000132.1_pt1 | contig 19208 bp, 34 predicted proteins | sample 1047231 | NCBI WGS metagenome assembly MWWH01 (sample SAMN06349967, study PRJNA376086) | soil metagenome | isolation source: MG3-2 sample Antarctic (ecotone) soil | place: Antarctica | collected 2015-01-13 | reverse complement strand
GGGGGGTGCCGGTGTAATAATTGTTTCCGGTACTTCAGTAGTTATTTCAGGGTTGTTTTCACCTGCTTTCATTATTGCAGGGTTGTTTTCACCTACTTCCGTTATTTCATCTGCCATCTTAAACCGTTTGCGGCTTGCAAGCAAATAAAAATGCCAGACAAACCGGGTGAATAATTACCCCTGTTTGTCTGGCTGAGAACAAAAATAGTGTTTTCAGTTATGAAAACAAATATTTATTTTGTAAGCAATCCTAATTTTTTTGCTTTCGCTTTTTCTTTAGGGTTTGCAATGACAATTTCAAATATATCCTTTGCCGCTTCTTCCCTACCTTTTAATTTAAAAAGTTTAGCATGATAATCTAACCCGGGTGTGTACGGCGGGCGGCCGTATAATTTTGCCAATTTTTCTAACCAACTCATGTTTACCTCCTTTTTTAGTTTTTGTACCCTGTTATCAGTATTGCAAATTTAGTATAAATATCTACTATAATCAATAATCGGATACCTGTTTTCAAATCAATAACTTCTCCTGCATACCTGTTTGCACCTCTTTTTTTCCACTCTTTAACATTCTTTGCCAGCTGTTGCAGCCTCATGTGTGCGGCAGGGTGTGAGCGGCGGTCATTTACATAGTTTTCCATTATATGCTGTGCGCTTTGGCCGCTGAATGTAAGCCCTACTTTGCGGCTCCTGAATGTTATAAAACCGCTGTTATAATACTGTACCATTGTATTTTTTTAAAGTTTAAAATACCGCCCCGGCGTATCGGGGCGGGTAATCAATAGCAGATTTTCAACTTAAATAATTCTTCATAAACGTACTCCTGCGTTTCTTTAATACGGCTTGTAAGTACTTCTATGCTGTGGATGGCTCCCCAGTTCATCTCATGAATGCCGGGGTTTGTCATATAAACCGCTTCTAAAATGTACTCCAAGCCGCTTATACAGGCTCCCATATCTACCAGCTTTGCTGTAAATATTTGATTGTCTTTTTCGGTGAGTGCTACTAAATGGGTTTCTTCCGGTGGGGTGGGGTTGTTGTCGCTTTTCTTTGTTTGCATTGTAAAAGTTTTATTGTAAAAAATAAAAATACCCGGTCGCTGCAAACAAAGTTTTACCGTAAGGTAAAAAAAGCTACGGACTTACACCGATACGCCGGGTAGTATTTAGAGCCAATAAAACTGTAGGAATTTTGCCCTACGTAAAACATTGTTTGCAGGGCAAATATAGGAGAAAATATTATTCGTTATCCAAAAATAAATTTAACTGGCTGTTATTCTCTTTATTTAGCTGATAACCAAACTGCCTGTCTTTTAAGCGCAATACTTCCAACTCTGCAAACACTTCTGTTTCTGTACGCAAATACATTTCAATTTCCGCTATCCGTTTTTTTACGATTGCCCTTTCCTTATTTGTATTTTCTATGCGCTTGGCGTACCCAAATAATAAATCTTCAATAGTACTGTAAACCCATAATTCAAAAGTTGGATTTAACCATGCAGCAAATTTTAATGCCAAAACCCGGTGCATCCATGTGCATGAATTTTTGTTGGTAATAAATAAATCTTCCTCTTTTTCAATGTTTAAGTATCCGGAATTCCGGATACTTAAACACGCTTCTATAAATTTTTTTGTTTGTTCATTGGTAAGAAAATTATACGGCTTATCATTAAATATCTTTGCCATTTCCGTGGCATTTACCATTACATTGTTTTTACTCAAATCAAAATCTATTGCCTGATCCTGATAATTGAAAGTTTTTACAAGTTTCATATATTTGTTTTTTTAGTTTAGAAAATATGTAAAGCCCTTTGATAGCACAAAGGGCTTTTTTAAATTTTAAAACGGAAGATCATCCGTTACTTCCGCTTCTTTCATGGCTGTTTCTTTGACATTTGCGGGTTTTTCTGCATATCCTGCTCTTGCCGGTGCACCATCCGACATAGATTCTTTTTTGGCACCGCCAAGTAACTCTATACGGCTTACACGTATACGAAGGGTGGATGCTGCTTCCCCGTCTTTATTTATCCAGCCACGGGCTTCCGGTTGGCCCTGTACGTGTACCTGTGTTCCCTTTTTTAAGAACGGGGTTATTTTATCAACTTCCCAGCACTCACACTCTACCCATGTAGTTTTTTCTACTACGGTGCCGGCAGCGTTTTTATATTTTTCGCTGTGGGCAATGGAAAAATTTGTAACGGTTTTACCGTTTACTTCTTTAATGGTTGCATCGTTACCGAGGTAACCGATGGCGGTGGCTTGTAGCATGTTTTTTTGTTTATTGGTTAATGAAAAATATTTTATTTATAACGGTGTATTGGCAATATGCTTAGTTATAAATTTTGTTAGTGTGTAAGTGGCGGCACATCGCCAATACTTACGTTATACGCTATGTTTTTCCCTTGCCACACATCCGTCCGTTAATCAGCATTTGTGCTGACATTCAGCAAATAAACCGACCTGATTAACTTTGTTGTGATTATAGATATTCAAAGCACTTTCAAGTATTGCTAATCCTAACTCTGCATTTACACAATTCCTGTCTTGTAATTTTTTTGAGTGTGCGTGTTTACCCGTTTCGACATATTGCTTCATCATTGTTCCTACTTCGCCTTTTGGTAATTCTATTTTAGGCAAAGGAAAGTTTGACCATAAATAATGCCTCCCTATTTCAGCAGTTGGCTTTATAAAATATTCATAGTAGCTAATAACATTTTCAACACAGAACTTACCCTTGAAAAATGTTTTTAAAAATATTATTTCTTGCCAAAGCTCCATTTTTGGATAACGTGAATCGGTTATGTAGTTTATAAAATAGTTTGCCCTTGAATGTGTTTGGCATGGAGGCGAAGTCCATATAAAATCAAACTTTGAATAATGGTCTAAAAGATATTGGTGTGCATCCCCTACAATTACAGTATCTGTTGGGTGCAGGTTTTTATAAATTGCTGCAATCTTTTCATCATACTCTACAGCAGTAATTTCATGGTCATTACCCCATAACTTTCTATTGCCCCCAATCCCTGCATATAAGTTTAATATTTTCATCAATCTATTTTATAATTAAAAGAAGCTCCGCAGCTAAAAACACATCGTATAACAAGCGGTTTTATGCTATGGCTTGACACCGTTTTTAATTTGATACTTCACGCTTGCCACAGCATAAAGCCGCCGGGCGTTATTCACCAAAAGCAGCCGTTGCCCCTGCCTGCTCATGCCGTGCCGCCAGATCATCATCTTTTAATTTTTGTATGCGAGCATCCCAGAGTAAATCCGCATCATCCTCCCGCATTTTATATTTTGATTTGTAATCTGCCAGATGGCTTTGTATAACACCAAGTGTTGTACGGATCATAGGAATATCTTCTTTCGGCATAGAGGAAGCATAATCCCGCTCCCATTCATCCATTTTATTATCCAGATAATCTGCAAGTTTATACCGCTCCACACGGTCAAAAATGGAGGCAACTATTTCATAATGTTTATCTACTGCTACATAAGATTTGTATATATCCTCAATAAGGCCATGCAAAAGCATTTTAGCTTTATACAATCCGGTTGTTTCTACACGGTTAATTTTGCTAAGAGGCACCGCCATCAATCGTTTAAACGGGATTATATTAACAGCGCTGCAATCATTTGTTTTGGCGGCATCATTCAGTATAGGCTCAAAAAACTTTACACAATGCAGTTTTACAATAGAGGCCATGCCGCTTGCCGTTTTCAGCATATCCAGTGTAAAATTTTCTATTTCTTTTATACTTTCACTTTTTAGCCTTATCTCAAACCGATATATGTTTTTAAATCCCTCCATGTGGAATGTTTCATATCCCTTTGCTTCATATTTTTCTATCTGCGCAGCTTGCTTATCCAAATCCTGTAACCCATCTATCAACCCATTGCGCAGCCAGTATTCCTGTATGTATTTTTTTCCGCTCTTTACGATCTCCAGACTTTTATTGTAAATGGTTATCATTTTATTACCGCCGCTGCCGCCTATATTAAAATTTTCAAAAAGCATAGTGGCCGGGTTAAAAACCTTTGCAGCAAACCGTGCCCGTGCCGTGCTGCTGTTTTTCAGCATTAATGTTTTATTACCCAAATTTTGCTGTGCATACAGGTTAAGCATTTCGTGCATACTGTTAAGCCCATCAATAGCAATGTCTATGCGGCCAGCTGATTTATACCTTAGCCCGAAGTTTTCCAGCTCTGCTAACAAATCTATCCATGCCCCGGAGTAAAGAGCGTGATTCTTTACTTCAACCTTTACAACAGCTTTTGCAAAAAACTTTTCACTCTTACTATTCAGCAGTAAGGTTGCACACTCCTCACCGTGATATATAAGCTTTAAAAAACTATTAAAATGAAGTGTGGGCCGGTCTTCTCCTCTCAGGTAACAATTATCTGAAATTTTAACCGAATAGCCATCCTTAATAGAAGTGGCAAAATGTTCGTTTTGGGTGTAGTAAAGACTTAACCAGTCCAGCGTTATAGAAACAGGCTCATTTTCTGCCTGCTCTTGCAGTTCAAGTATTTTACTGTGTAATTTCTTATCCATAATAAAACTTTAAAATATTTTAGTTTTTTTTAGGAACGTGGGGGCGGTATAACTCACCGCCCCGCTGCGAATTTTTGGTGTAAAAAATTTTTGAGTGGGGGGGGGTCTTTCTCATATTATCTTGCATAAAATTCCCGCATGGCGGGGGTGTTTAAATATTCGTTTGCAGCTTCTGTACTGATCGGCGGAGCGTACATGGTGTAAAAAGCATTTACTATACTACACATATTGTTATAATCTTCATTGTATGTCTTAAACGCTGTTTTATCGCTTTTAAGTAAACCGATGCTATGTATGACTAATTCATTTACCAGCTCCCATACGAATGCGCCGGAGGCTTTGCGCTTGCGCCGGAGTGTATTGCAACCCGTTACAAACCGTTGCAGTTCGGTTTTGCTACTGTATGTAGCTAAAAGGGCTTTTCCCTTAAAATGCTTATTATACTCACCGCCGTGTTTTAGGATAAAGCCGGTTATTACATCCAGCAAAATATCTACATTAAAAAAATCCATTGCGGCAATGGCTTCGCTTTCTTCGGTGTAATGGATAGCGGTTTTATTGTCCGTGATCTCATAACCAAACATGATTTTTTTTATTACAAAAAGACTAGGCATGAAACAGTAAATTTTCGGTTAATGGGATAGCTGCAAAGTTTTTATCTATGCCCTTTTCCAACGCATAATCCTCTGCTTGCTGCCGGCAGGTAAACTTCATGGCACGGCTTTGCGGGTTTGTGTAAAAGGCTAAATGAAACCCGTACATTTTCAGATATAAGCCGCTTTCTAAATCTTGGAGGATGAAGATCATGGGGTAGGGTTTTGGTTTTCTGAAAAATAGAAGCAGAAACAAAACTTATTATCAAGAATAAAATCGACTCCATTTTCCCATGTTTGTTTCCTATAAGAATACTCTCGGCTCCTTACGATTGCTATAATTTCCTTTTCAATAAATTTCAGGCTACCAGCGGGTATTGTCATCCTTTCTATTATCATAGCATTATTGTTTACGGGTGAAATTTGAAATGGTATCTGATGTAATGAAGTACATACCTTCTTTGCCGGAGCGGCTGGCGGCGAGTTTTCCCTGCCGGCACCATTCGCTTACGGTGTATGCGCTCTTGCCCAGCATGGCGGCGGCTTCTTTTACGCTGTAAATTGTTTTGCGGGTAGGGCCTTCTTTTAGTTCTATAAAAAGGCGAACGGTTTCGGTAAGTTCCTGCCTGATGGATGCTACCTGTTTTTTTAGATTTTCAATTTCAATGCAAGTGTGGCACATGGTTGTTTGGCTTTTTTGTGGTTAAACGGCTTTATTGTATATAAAAAAGATTTGCTTCATATTGATTGTTATTGCGCCGGGGCATTTAACTTTTTATTATCTTTCCCCCTCATATACATTTATGAAAAGAAAAACCCGGAACCCTATTAAAAGGCTCCGGGCAAATAACCATTTTTGATAGTCGCCAGACAAACCAAAAAACCGTACAAAATGAACGAACATACGAGGGGTGCCTTGGGGGGCGTTGATCGTAGTATTTTTTTATTCTTCATTTAACCGGTTTATTATGATTATCTGGCTTCACAAAGATTGGAAATAATTATTTACATAAACAAACTTTTCATAGATTATTTTTTACAAAATGGAAACCTCAAAGGACAGAATATTACAATATATTGATTATCAGGACATAAGTATCAGGAAATTCTGTGAGAAAAATTTGCTTTCACACTCCATTTTAACGAAAAAAGGAGCCATTGGAAGCGATAAACTGGAAACTATCTTAAAAAATAACCCGCAATTAAATGCCGAATGGCTAATTACGGGAAAAGGAAAGATGCTTTCTGATATACTGAAAGATTACCCCGTAACTACCGGAATGAGTGAACGGGAACTGGAAAAAAAGATGCAAGGTGAAATTGAGGTCTGGGAAAAAAAGTATTACGGTCTGTTAGAAAAATACAATAAATGTCTGGAGTTGAACAGCTATAAAAATTTTCAATCGTTTGAATTGAATAATCCCGAAACAAAATCTTATAAAACTCAAAAAAAAGAAAAATGAAAAAAGCAATTTTAATTATCTGTTTATCTATTCCCTTTTGTTTAATGGCTCAGGTAAAGGTAGAACCGGGATGGTTTATCATTCAAAAAAATGCCACTTATGCAACAATTTTTCCGTCCTCTAATGATTTAAAAGGAAACTCTGAGGGAGTCGTTGACATCTCAAGTTTTAAAATGATGGCGGGAGAAACAGTTTTAGTTTTTGGATATTCACAAGGCAGATACTTAACTTTTGACCCAATGGGCCGTTTCGTTGCTTTTAACGGCTATCAAAGCCTTCAGCGTGCGCCTGTTAATGATGTAAGTTCTGTTGGAATTATGATAGAAGATATTGAACTACTGAACGGTTCTGATATAAAAAAGGGAATGTATGTTTGGGTTACTGCCCAAGATGTAGCACATAACACTATTACGATCACGCAAAGCGGCGGTAAAACTATAGACATTCCAAAAAGTTCAATTAACATACTTTCTAAATTCCTTCAAGGATTCATAGATCAGGGAATATACGAAACCGTTACTCAATAAAAAATGTGAAAAAGAAGGTGAAAAAAGCGGCTTTTGCTTCACCAAAAGAAAACCCCCGCTTGTAATGCAGCGGGGGCAAGCGTTTCAAATGAGGGTATAAGTCTTGGCGAGGCCACAAATAAGGTTTTAAATATTTTTGCTTTTTGTGTTGTTTCCGTTGTAGTGTGCATTTGTAGCGGATTTTAAAAGTTTTTTTAAATGGTTCTTTTTGCTTCTTTTGGTCTTTTTGCTTCACCAATGTTTCACCATGTATGCAAAGAATAACCGTACATACAATTTTGAGAGCCGACCGGGAAAAGAACGGATTGCAACCAATGTATGTACGCATTATTACGGAACGCAAAAAAATTGATATTCGTGTACCTCATGCCGTGGCGGCGGTTGATCTGTTGCCAAATGGCAGTATTAAAAATTCTGTTTTTAATTCGTGGGCAATTAACCAAGACTTGCAAAATATTTTGAATGATGTAAACCGGGTTATCCTCTTTCACCGGGCAAATAATATCACGCTCACAAACCGCAGCTTTACGGAACTGTACCGCAAAAAAATTGATACGGGCCACCTGCATAAATACATTCGCACGCAAGCCGCTGAAATGGCTATAAGCAGTAACAGGCTTTTTGCATTCCGTGTACTGGCAAGGCATATTGAAGAACACTTTGCAAATGTTACGCTGGCAGATTGCAATTACAGTTTTCTTTCTCAACTGGAAAAAGTTTTGCGTAATGATCTGCATTTTGCCGAAAATACAATTACTGCCATGTTTAGCCGGTTGCGTACTGTGATTACCATTGCAGCAAAAAAGAAGCTGATAAATGATAACCCATTTGCACAATATAAAATAAAGCCATACACGAGTAACCGTCAATTCCTTACTAAAAGTGAGGTGTTGCAGATTGAAAAATATTATGCAGGTAAGGCACCGGAGCATTTAAAAAATATTGCAGCTTCTTTTCTTTTTATGTGTTATACCGGTTTGCGGGTAAGCGATTTTACCCGGCTGAAATTTGAGCATATAAAAGATGGTAGTATTGACTTTGTACAAGCAAAGACAAAGGCCCGAAATTTTGTACCGCTGAGTGCCCCGGCTATGCGTTTTATATGTGCTGATAATTTTACTTTTTATATTACCTCTGCAAAAAATATAAATGCCGGGTTAAAAACAATTGCAACAAAAACGAAAATTACAAAACCGCTTACGTGCCATGTAGCCAGACATACATTTGCTACATTGAGTATGCAACTGGATATGAATATACAAAGCATATCCAAAATATTAGGGCATAGCAAAATTGCTACAACAATGATTTACGCTAAAGTACTGGATGAAAGTAAGAAACAAGAAATTGGTAAATGGGCGGGGTTTTTGGATTTAAAGGCATAAGCGGTCTAAAGCATGAAGCCTTCGGCGAAAACAAAAAGTTGCCAATTATTGACAACTTTTTTTATGCTTTGAGCCGTGCGTTATCCCTCACGGGTTGCATCCCTGCATTGCCCGCTATGTTTCACGCAGGGCAAATATAAGGACTTTTTTACTGATTTACAAACCAATAATTTACAATTGATGTATCTGTTGCACTGCTACTGTTTATTACAAAAGAAGTAGTATCTATTATATCTGCCGTAGCTGCTGAAAGGAATCCCTGTGTTCCTCCCGGTGTGTTTACAGATACATAAATCTTTGCCCCTGTTTTAATATTTACATCTGCTACTGTTGCTGTTCCTGCTACAAGTGTTGCCGTTCCTTTTATCCCTGATATTTTGTCTACATAAATTTTTTGAACAAAGGAAAGGTCTGTGTTATTGGCAGAAAAATCTATATTGGCAGAAAAATTTCCTGAAAGAGCAGATGATGAAAACATAAGCCCTGTGGCAGAATTAGCTTCAAGGCTTACGTAATAGCTTGTATTATACCCCTCATAAGATTTAATTAAAAAATGACCCGATTCCCGTAAAGAAAAAGTAGAGAATGCTTTATTCAAACTTATTTCATTGTCGTCAAAATGAAGGCTTGCATTTCCTCTTTTAATATGAAAGTATTGCTCCTCTCCTATGGTATTTTGAAACTCTAAATTTCCAGTTATTGGTTTACCTGATAAAGTACCTGATAATGGTATATCTTTAGTTAAATAATTATAATTATCAACAACATCATTATCTAAATCATATTGGACTTGAAACAATCCCATATCTCGCATTATAGAAGATGTATTAACTCCTATTCTTTGAGATGGATTAGAAGTAAAGAATAGTATTGAAGCTGCCTCCCATGTACCACTAACAATATTAGCTGTCATTTTATTACCCACAACATTAGTTATAGTAGCTACACCACCGCTAAGATTTGATATAGAACGACCAATATCGTCAAGCGTAATATTAGTATATGTACCTATCACGCTGAATTGATCCGTTGAATAACTTCCATTAGTTATAGTAGAGTCATTTGTAAAAACTCCAGTTACATCAGTTAGAAAAATATAACTATTACTTATATATGATAACACACCTGTTGCACCTGTACTCGCTTGTGTGATTGTGTCTCCTACTTGAAATGTAAAATTAAAATCATCTATTCTAAGGTACGTTTTAACTGAATTAAAATCAAACTTTATTGTATTAGCAGGTTTTTCTATCTCCGCTTCTTTTATTAATTTTCCATCAATAGATTGTACGTATAATGGATTTGTCCTTGTTGCCGAAGTAGTAGAAGTATTTATTTTATAAATAGCATTTCCTTTATCAGACATTGCTAATAAATCAGGTTGGCTAATATCTATCGGGGCAGATGCACCACCACCACCTGCCAAAACTTCCAAAAAACTTAAACTTACCTTTCTGCCTATATGCGCTGTAAACTCATCTGATGGCGTGCCGGTAGACTGCACCAGTACGCTTTGAAACTCTTTTAAGGTCTCAAATACATTATTCACATTTACCAGGGTTACAACTGCATCATCATTAACCGGATTGGTTGCTGCAAATTGTAACGGGCTCTCGTTGTTTATAAATGAAAGCGGGATTACATAACAAGAGAAATTATCAGGCAGCGAGTTAGGAACTGTAATTGTTTGTACGTTCGGGCCGGGGACGGCATATTCCGGAGGTGACGGATCGTTTAACGGATCATAAACAATAATTTTTTTATTGTCCGCTTCCGTTAATGTATAACTATCGTAAATGCGTACAATATCCCCGAAAGATGTACTACCACCGCCGCCGCCGCCGCCGCCGTTTAATACAATCTGGTTGTAAATAGCAAAAAGAAGATCATCTTCTGTGCTTCTGTATTTTTCTTCTATCATAGTTTCATCCCCGCCAAGGGCTTCTAAAATGGCAAATGACAAATCTTTTGAGGTGTCGTTATATTTTTCAACTATCATCCTTATTTTTTTATTTTAATAACCGAAAATAAAACCACGGAAACGATCAAAAATATTATTACCGCTTGAGCTATTAACTGAGGTCTGGACTTTTTTTTTACCGTCAGCTCCACCGGATGCAAATAATGCGGATTCATCTTTTCTCCTTAAAACCAATCCCCTCAATCTTACACCGTTTGCAGTAGTTGCCGTATCTTTTAAAATTGCAGCGGTTTTAAAAACATCAAAAAAGGGAGAATTTATATTTTGCAGAACCTTACTTTTAATTACAAAGCCTTCCCCTGCATTATAAGCTAACGAAATAAGGCTTGCCATCTGCTCATCGGTAATATTTCTTGTTATATATTTTGAAATTCGTATTGCTCTATCAATAACCCCTTTTTCTAATTCATTCTCTGCCTGAGCGTAACTGATAACATCCCCCATTTTTACCTTTAGGCCGTTCCGATATACAGTAGTGCCGTACCCGATTGTAGGTATACCAATCGGGTCTAAATATGCTTTTACCGTTCCGTTTTTAAGGTCTTGCTTATAACCTTCCCATTTACGTATAAGCGGTAAAGCAATAGCAACGGAATTATTAATATCCATAATTTATTTTTTTGCGTGTAATAATGTACCAATCAGCATTACTATAACCGCTACCATAATGCTGGCAACCGATATTCTCATAATGGTACTGTCTTCTACCGTTACCTTAAATGGTACATCCGGTATTTTTCCTATAATATCTCCTATATCCATTAGCTTAAAATTTTATCTTTTATGAGTTGTAAAAACTCTGTATCGGTTACCGTGCCATGCCCCAGTACTGATCTTACGGCGGCGGCGGTACCGGGACCGAATTTGCCATCTATCTTTTGCCCCAGCATGATCTGTACTGCTTTTACATAATTGCCGGCACTTCCGGTAGAAAGTGGCCATGTTGCCGAGGGAGCCTTCCCGAGGCCTGTTGTATATCCAAGAAACTGCGAAGCGTAAATTTGTCCATTATACTCCGGGAGGGCTGCTCTTTTTACTGCCAAGTCTGTTGCTTCCCCCCATACACTATCCGGCTTTACTCCTACAATTACCTGAAGCATTTGCACCGCCTTACCCTTACTGCCTTTCTTTAAAGGAAAGTGGCCGGGTGGTAGTGTGCGGGGTGTATCATGTGCCGGGTTTGCGGGAGGCTGATTATCACCTGCTGGTGCCGCATCTTTTGGCGTGGCTGCAACGCTAAACTTTTCTTTGTTTTTCTTTTGCAACCAGAGATATACGCCTATGGAAATACCAAGGGCAATAAGCAGTACAATCAATAATTTATTTTTTTTCATTTTACACTAAATTTTCTCTGATGATCGGTTTTATTTTAGCCTGATTTTGCGACTGCATATCGTTATCAACAATATATTTCAGGGTATCGTGCCCGTCTAAGGTTTTAAAAATTTCGCAGGTTAATATTGCTTCTTTTGCAGAAATTAAAGAGTTAAGTGCCTGTATAATTCTGTTATGATCTATCCATGCTATTGTGCCAAAAAACGGCAACCTTGTAAGAGCCATTTCACATTCCCGTGCTGCTGAACGGCAAGTCGTTTGCCTTGCTGGAGTGATACCGGTTTGATGTTGTATTAAAACGCCGCCGGCAATATCCCCGGCCGTATCTGCGCCAAGTTTAAAGGACTTAAAAATTTTTGTAAGTACAATTGCTATCAACACGACCACAATTGCAATAATTACAAAATTTAAGTACTGAACCCCTTTACCGTTTCCTTTTATAATTCTTGAATCTTTGAGCATCGTCTTTTTATTTGTCTATTTTTATTTTTTCTTCATCATCATAAACATTACGATCAGCAATAAAACTGCACCGCCGATAATGAACGGAAGATTTTTATTTTTTTTCAAATCCTGTGGTTCTACCGGAAGTGCCGGCGGTGTATAGGTAGGGTCTGATGCCTGTTTTGAATTCATAATTTCCCTTGTTTGCATTTCTCCTAATGAGGATGGCATATAACCTTGTTGCGATTCACCGATATTAGTCGGAGTTGCCTGTGAAATTGCAGAGGCTTCTGTTCCTCCACCTCCTCCGCTGCCACCGCCGAAAATTGAAGACACAGCGCCTAATACCCCCTTCCCTATTTGTGCGCCGGCTGATCCCGTTGATATACCTTGCTGCGCAAGCATTAAGCGACTCTCTGCCTTGCTTTTTAAATTACCTATACGCCCCCGCTTTGCTTCTATTTTCAATGCTCGTTTTTCGGCTCTGTGAGTTATGGGTCTTGATGCCGGTGTACCACCCTGATTTGACCGCTCATTTTTTGCCGCCTTTCTGCGTTTAGAACCAAATAAATTCGTATATTCTTCTCCATCCCAATTTTCATACGGTGAAGTATCTCCGCCCTCATACACAGATTTCATTATGCCGGGCATATTTGCCGCCATTGCCTGACCGGGTGTAGGTGCCGCATAAACACTTGTTTCGCCACCACCGCCAACTGAACCACTACCTGCTGAACTTACCATTTTGTTGTAATTTTTGTTTTATAAATTCCACACTTTCATATTGTGGCCTGTATGCTTTTTTATTTTTGTTTTTCATCCAGTCATATTTTAAAGCCCGCTGATATTGCGCCCACGCCCTTGCTATGTGTACCGGGTTATTCCTGTCCAGATGCTCACTAAGTGCCTTTACACTATCGCTGATGCTCTGCCGCCCTGTTTCAAAATAACGATCGCTTGCGTGCTGATCTGCTTTCATTTCATCACGGGTATTGTATAAAATATGCCCTTCTTCGTGTGCTAAAATATAAAACTGATGCGCCGGCTTTAATTTTAAGAAGTAATATTTGTTTACTACCAGCTCCCCGGTACTTCTCATGCTTTTGGCAATACCCTCTTTAGGGTCGTTGATAAACCGTAATTTTTTAAAATGCGGAAAATCTCCGGGGAAATCATATTGCAGCATTATTCGTATTTAAGCGTTAAAGCATTCCAGTAAACCGGCTTATTTTCTTTTGCAGTATCATCAGCGGCTCCGTCTGCAATATCTTCTTTCATCTTTGTGTATTGCAGTTGTGTTAACAGATCAACCGCACCGGAAGGTACTTTGTCCGCTTTTCCGCTGCTTTGCGCTATGTTACTCGCCAGCCTTAAATACAAACCGTTCTTTACTTCCGGTGCACGCTGCCGCATATAACCGATAAACAGTTTCACTTTCTTTAAAAAATCTTTTTCGGCAGTTATACCCGCCGTCAGAGCCAGACAATCTATTGCAGCCGGTATATGCTTACGCATCCATGCCACGGCCTTGTCATCCAGCGTACCGGGTATTAATGCTGTAGTTATATCCACCGTCTTATCATCAATAAAACTTTTTATAAAATTGACAGCTTCTATTGCGGGGCGTACATGGTCCCGCACCCATCCCTCAACATCCGTAAATATTTTACCTAAAAAGCCGAACACTTTACCAAATAGTTTTTTCATTTTTTTGCGTTTTTAATTGTTTCTTGATTTTCTATTAAAATTGTTTTTATATCTCTTAAAACAGATGTATTTTCAGTCATCTTTGAAGCGTTTTCAATTATTACGGCATTTGCTTTAATGCCTTCTGATACAATGTAAGCCCGGAAACCATTTTGTAAATTCACGATCATAGTGAACAGAAAAATAACTGCTACACCGAAACAAATACTGATAATTTGCAGCGGGAACTTTGATACTACCTGCAATTTCTTCTCTGCTTCAATTGCATTTATTTCTACTAATGACATATTTTTCGTTTAGATTATTACGGATTAAAATAACCGGTATTATTTGCGCTTCTTAGCACGGGCAACCTTTCTTTTTGCAGGGGCACGTTTTGCAACTGCACGCTTTCTTGGTGCTGCCTTTTTTTTTGGAGCGGCTTTTTTTACCACACGCTTTTTTGCAGCCGCTTTTTTCTTCGGTGCCGCAGCTTTGCAGGTACGATGCCCACGGGTGCCGCCTTTTTTCATTGCAGCTTCACAAACATTGCCGCTTGCATCTATGTAATACAATTTTCCCTTCTGCCGGGTAACTACTCCTTTTTTAATGATCTTTCCCATAATTATTTTTTTGATGTGGTTAGTACTGCTATTACTAAAATGACAATGAGCGCAATGCCGCCGATAAGTAACATTTTAGATTTTTTCTTTGCTATTTGCTCAGGTGATGGCCCCGAAGGTGCATCTGATGCAGCCCCGTTAATGCCGGGCGTGGCCGTTGATGTAGGGTGTACCGTACCTCTCCATGCCTTATACGCTCCGAAAGTGCCGCCGACAATGCCCAGAAAATCCCTTAACGTGTTTTTTACTTTTTCACTTTTAGATTTTGTATTCTGCGACGCTTTCAGCTCTGCAATTTTAGATTTTGCAACAGGCGAATTCATATAAATACTCACAGGGTCTAAAGTAGAGCCGTTGTCATTTGTATACTCCCCATCGTCTTCTATCTGGTTACACAGATCATCAATAAACTCATCTTTACCCAGTACGGTTTGCAGCATTACGTTTGCCGCTGTTACCGGTGCATTTATGCCTCTTCTCTTAAAAACTACGGCAACACTTTTTGGGTGCTGCCGTATGATTTCTTTTATATCCACTTTTTTAAATTTACTTTTTCAAACACTCTTTTTTAAACTCCCGCTGCCGTTTGTGCTGCTTTAGAGAATTTGTTGTTTAGGGCCGCAGCCGTATTTAACACCGCACCGCAGAAGAATGTAAATGTGGTTACCGCAGTAGACGGGATAGGCACGCTTATTTCCGTTTGGTTATCCATCTGGAACGGGCGGTTTATCGTTACCAACTTATCGTTATTATTAGCTTCATTAACGAATGAGCCTAAATTGATAAGATCAGTTTCCAAATCCTTAAAAGGGCTTTTTCTTGTGAAAGTCATTGTTTGCTGCAACTGCGCGGCAAGAGTTGACTGAATACGCATTGCCACTACGTGTGTAGGGTTTACGTTAACCCATGCAAGAAAGTTTGCAATAGTTTTAGGCGAACCAGAACCGATAAAGTTTGCAACGCCGCCTATAACGCCATCTGCAACAACATTTGCGCTGGAAGGCACATAGGAGGGGCAAAGCAATACCGTCTGATTTGCACCGGTTGTATTACTTATCGTTACCGTATAAACACGGTTAGCCGCAATACTGGAAGCAAAAGACAAACCTTTTCCGTCAAAGTCTACAAAGTCATCTTTGTAACCTGTGTAACCGGTGTACTCACGTCCACGATTTTCATCGCCTTCGTAGTTGCTCATTTCTTCATTTGCCTGTCTTGTGATGTATTGTAAATCCATGATTGAATTTTTATTATTTTAATAATTTTGTTTTTGATTGCGGGGGTTAAAATTTCTTTTTACCAAGGCCCAGCGTGTTACGGAAACCTGTTGGGTTTTTGGGGTCTTGTACAATTTTTACCAGTGAAAGTGCAACTACCGCTGCTACGAACACTATTGCGAAAAGCGTAAGGGCATTTATAAACCCGGAACCTTTTTTTGTAGTTGCTACAAACATTTTTATAATTTTTAGTGTGAATTATTGAAACACAAACATCATTTATAAAAAAAACCTGTGTTTATCACAGGCCGTTGTATTGCGGTGGAGTGCTTGCAAATCCTTTCTAATTCGTTGCAAGTGTTTTCAAGGGTCGCCCAAAGTTTCAAATATTTCATTTACTAAGCGAGGGGGCAGCGTTTTACTCCCTTTATTTTTACAGTCTTTGGTATGAGCTTCAATTTTTTCTTTAAGTTCAGGATAAGCGTTAATAAGCGAAACCAACGTTTTCACTTCCATGCTGTATTCCTTTGCCATCTTGCCGAGGTTGCTTGCACCCGTGGTTATCCTACTCATCAATATTTATTTTTTCGCAGTAGTTGTAAGACTTATGTTTATTTACACGGATAGCCTTTTCTAATATTACATGCCAGTTTGCAAATTTTTTCAGCTCTGTTTTTAAATTGTCTCCTACTTTAAATAATAACATGTGGTCATATTGTTTTGCCAGGTACGGAGGCACATCTGCCAAAAAATGAAACATAAAAACAACATCAAAATTCCGTTTGCGGGTATCTATTATAAATCGCTTTATGTCTTTGCCCACATTTGAAGTAATATATTTTGCAGCATCTTCAATAATTATGAAAGCATTGCTGCAATACCTGTTTAGCTGCAATAAAACTTTCTCCGGGTCGCTGGTAATGATCCTTATATTTCCTTTTTTCCATTTATCTAAATTTGCAGGGTTGTATAATTCAAGATCGGAATAACTTGGGTGATCGTCTGTATCTACCACACATATTTTTAACCCGCTTGCGGCTGCAAACTGACGGGCTAAGGTTGTTTTCCCTGTACCCATACGCCCCACGGCTATGTATTTTTTATTTAACCTCATTTACATATGCTTTTAAAAATATTCCTACATACATGCCCGTAATGAAACACAAAAAATATAACATCAGCTTTCAATTTTCGTTATTATAAAACCGATACAAAACCCTGTAAACATTGCAATTATTACATACGCCCAAAAAGGAAAAATTACTGCCGTAACTACATAAAACATGATAGAGGCCACCGATAAAAACAGGCATAATAGTATCTGCAAAATAATTTTCATCAGATCATAAGTATTTCACCGGTGCGTGCCCCTGCAATCTGCAATATGCCCAGCATTAACGCATACTCCGGCGGGAGGGTGCCACCCCGCTTTTTCATTATTTCCATAAGCGGAATTTTTATTAAATCTTTTTCGCTTTCGCTCATTGGTAAATCTTCCGTTATTTCTTCTACGGCCTTTGCAATACGCAGCATACCCATTTCTTCGGGGCTGAATGATCGCATCTCGGTAACGTGTAGCTTGTTGCTGCTTTTGGCTTCCTGCTCATCCAGTAGGTACTCCAGTTTGTCCAGAGCCTTATCCCCGTATAACGCAATCAGTTTTTTATTTTTCCTTTTCTTTACCAAAAAACGGAAAATACTTGTTTGCGCCACATCAAATAAACCTATGGTAAGATCGGCGCCGGCTTCTACCATTTCGGCAGACATTTTTACGGGCTCTTCCGTGGCATCCGATTCTTTTACCGGTTCATTTTTCGTTTCCGATATGATTTCAGCTTCTGTAAACTGTTGCGGTGCCCTTTCCTCCGTAGGTATAGCCGTATCTTTTAATAATTCTGTTATGCCCTCGTTCATACTGATTTCATTTTATTATGTGATGTTTTCAATTTCTTTGCAATTTCTTCATTATAAAAAGCCACGGTTTCATCGCAATATTTTTGCAAACCTTCCATGCCGCTATGTTTGCATATTTCCTTTAGCCGTGGCAGGTGATCTACTTTTGTGGAAACAATACGCCCGTTCATTGTTTTCATTGTGCGAAGGCCGGGCAGCTTGTTGCTTAGTTCTTTTGCAATACGCTTTAGCATATTACTTTCCGTTTCGGTATGTACTATTTTCTTTTCCATTATATGATGTGCATTTTGCTGTTTTGCATGGTTTTTGTATATTTGTGATGAGGCTTTGACCTTAGTCTGAAAAGACTTTTAACCACGGGAAAAAGTGCTGTATAGTGCTCAACCGTGGTTATTTTTTTGCCCTTATTTCATTATGATATAAAGAATACTGAAATTTCCCCGTTTTTAATAACACCACACCGCAAACAAACTTTTTTACAAGCCCATCAATTTTACATTTAATAGCATAGTTTATTACGCATAACGCATCGGGCTCTATTCTTGACAATGCAGAACCTTTTAAAATCGCCTTTGTTTTAATTCGTTTAGCATCTTTAAGCAAATCTGAAATATGTATAATAACTACAGCTTTTTCTAAACTTGAAAAAAGACTTGCTGTTTTCCTTCGACCTTTAGCGTTGAAATGGATAATTATTCCTGTGTCAATATTTTTCACAGTTCTTTTCTGTGTAACATCTTTATAATGCCTGTAAACAGCATCCCGAACCTCTACACGTGTCATCCCGGCAAACATCTTTGTACTGTAGTTTTTCATAAGTCTTTATATTTTTCTATAAGCGGCAGGGCATCAGCCAAAAACCCCATATCCTCTTTAAACTTTTTGTTTTGCGTGGTTGCTTTCATGGCAATATCCATCAGCATTTTCATACTGATTACCTCACGGACCTCACCGTTTTCATTTATAAAACCAATCTTTGTTAGTAGGGTGTAAATAATGTTTTTTATGGTACGCAAATCGTCCGTTTGCACTTTGTAAGCATCAATAAGGGCGTTCCATGCCTCGGGGGTTAAATGCAAACCATTGTTTGCACTTTCGTTTTCAGTTGTAATCATAAGTCCATTATTTCAAAAGTGTTTTTCAGCGTTACTTCGCTGTTTTCGGGGCGGGCAAATTTGTAAACCTTACTGCGGTCGTTGATTGCATAGTCTATAAGCTGCCGCAGAAAGTGATTCCAATCTGTACTAATGCCGCTTTCAATACGGGCGGCACATATCTTTTCTAATGCAATAAACTCTGCGGGTGCAAAATTTATTGTTTTCGCAAAGCGTTTGGGTTCTTTGGAGGGAATTTCTTCGGGGGGTGCCGGTGTAATAATTGTTTCCGGTACTTCAGTAGTTATTTCAGGGTTGTTTTCACCTGCTTTCATTATTGCAGGGTTGTTTTCACCTACTTCCGTTATTTCATCTGCCATCTTAAACCGT
>MWWH01000131.1_pt1 | contig 19355 bp, 16 predicted proteins | sample 1047231 | NCBI WGS metagenome assembly MWWH01 (sample SAMN06349967, study PRJNA376086) | soil metagenome | isolation source: MG3-2 sample Antarctic (ecotone) soil | place: Antarctica | collected 2015-01-13 | reverse complement strand
CCCAGCGTCAAAACTAGGAAGGAGGCCGAGTTTGAAGAGTCGGCCCACTGTTGAGGTGCTGACTCCCAAAATCTGGGCGATGTCGGAAGGAGTCAAAAGGGAAGGGGCGTTCATGCCGTCCATTCTGTCCCTGATGCTTTTCTAGCGGGTGCTAGTAATGGCGGAGGAATCTACTGGTGATTCACTATTAAATATTCCCCTCTTCTCAAAGAATCTTGGGGGCTTGACTTTGTCTTATGCCGACTGGGGCCGAATGCGGGACACCAATAGGGCTGCGGGGTTCCTGAGTGTCGGCCACTCCCTCAAATCTGCGTCCAGGCGCATCAATTGAGCTTGAAGCACCTGGAGTCCGGCCCGGCCCTCAAGCTCGGCTGCCCAGGAGGCGTAGACCGCACTAAACCAGTAGCGGCGGGAGTGCTGGTCATGGAGGGCGCTGGCGATGGTCGAAGCGATAAGGCCAATGAGGGCGGGGCGCTTTGTGGGGTGGGCAGTGGCGATGAGGGGGAGGGCGTGGGCGGCGTCCTGGAGCGTGCCGGGCGGCGTGCAAGGATCAAAGGAAGGGAACGGGCTGTTGATCTCTCCAGGACAACGGCTCCAGGTCTCTAGTATTGAATACCAGTCGATTTTCTCTCTCTGGGTTGATCCTTGCATAGCCTGGAAGGCTGTCCGACCGTGCTTCACATCGGCGTCCAGGTCTCTCCAGGGGTACGAAAGGTCATCATGTGCTAGGTGCGCGATGTGCCCGGCCTTCAAGCTCACGGCGTAGAGGGTGCCGTCTATGCGAGTCGCACGCCGCAGGGTCGAGTAGTGAGCCCGCACGGCGATTAGCCCAGCGCCGATCAAATCCTGAGCCCAGCGCCAAATGGTCACCACATGAACGCTAAGGCACTGGGCAATTAGCTCCTGTGGTAAGTGCAAGGTGACTTGACTGGGGGCCACTTTGTACGAACGTGCGGCCACTGTGTCCACTCCCAGCCTGTGCAGCAGTTCAAGCAACCGCCTGGGGCCTGAGCGTAGGGCGTCCAGGTCGGTGAGGGCGTCCAGGTCGGTGAGGGCCTCCAGGGGCTCATAGGAGGGCCGTAGAGGGGCCGGGGCCGGTCGGGGTGCCCTGACTGCCGGGGTAGGCGGTTCCAGGGGGCGCACGGTGACGGGGGCCGGGTCGGTGGACGGGTTGCCGATGATAGCGGCATGGAGGCGGGCGAGGGTCGCAGACAGACGGGGGGAATGTGTGTGCAAGGTTGTACGCGCCTTCCCAGAGCGCAGTACACTTGTGGCCGATTACCAGTCGGGCCGGGGTGTTTTGCGCTCCGGTCTTTTTCTGTCGCCCAGCCTAACGCATGGCGGGTGTCGGCTACCCGCTCACGGTCGCCTGGACCTGGACTGGAGCAGCGCTGGAAGCCGTGTGGCAGATTGGACTATGGCCAAAGCCAAAGCCGCAGCAAGCAAGCCGCAGGGGCGGAAACTGTTCCTGGGCGATAACCTCCAGGTACTCCGGGAAAGCGTCGCTACCGAATCGGTAGACCTGGTGTACCTGGACCCGCCGTTCAACAGCGCCGCCGACTACAACGTGCTTTTCCGTGACCAGGGCGACCACCAGGACAGCGCGCAAGTCATGGCCTTCACCGATACCTGGCACTGGGGACCGGCAGACGAACAACTACTGCTGGAGCTGACGCAGCGACACGGCGAGCTGGCCCGCTTCCTCAGCGACACCGTGACCCGTCTGGGGCGAAACGACCTCAGCGCCTATCTGGTGATGATGGCGGCCCGCCTGCTGGAGCTGCGGCGGGTATTGAAGTCCACTGGGAGCCTGTACCTACACTGCGACCCGACCGCTAGCCACTACCTGAAGACAGTGTTGGACGTGATCTTTGGGATAGAAAACTTCCGAAACGAGATTGTCTGGAAGCGCTCAGACGCCAAAGGTAACAACAGTCAAGGCGCGCAACACTACGGCCGCAACACTGACACAATTCTGTTTTATAGCAAGGGTAAGGATGTTACTTTCAATCAGCAATACACTCCTCTTACCGAAGAGTACATAAGTGCCTTCTATCGTCATAAAGATACCGATGGTCGCAGATACAAGCTAGATAATATGTTGGGTCCAGGCGGAGCCGCTAAGGGAAATCCATACTACGAAGTTATGGGAGTCGCACGGCATTGGCGCTATAGTCAAGAGCGAATGCAGAAGCTGATTGAAGGGGGGCGAGTTATACAAACCAACCCCGGCACTGTGCCTATGTACAAGCGATATCTTGACGAATCTAGAGGCGTCCCTGTAGGTAATCTCTGGACAGATATCAGCTTTCTAAGGGGCCATACAAAGGAAAAACTAGGTTATCCAACACAGAAACCAGTTGCGCTTTTGGAGCGTATTGTATCGACAAGCACCAATCCAAATGACGTGGTACTGGACCCGTTTTGTGGATGCGGGACAACGGTATGTGCCGCTGAGAAGCTGAAGCGCGACTGGATAGGTATAGACATTACGCATCTGTCAATTGCTCTTATCAAGGCACGCCTACGCCGAGACTTTGGCCTGGAGCCCACCGATTACAGCGAGGAAGGCACGCCGACCACTGTAGAGGGCGCACAGTACCTCTTCGACCAGGACGCCTTTCAGTTCCAGTTCTGGATTCTGGGCGAGATTGCCGCGCAGCCGTTCGGGGCCAGCGCCGACAGCAAGAAGGGCAAGAAGGGCGCTGACGGGGGCATTGACGGCCAGATATTCTTCCTCAGACCTGACGGCGGCAAGGTCGAGAAGGTCATCATTAGCGTGAAGGGCGGGAAGAATCTTGATGCCGGTATGGTGCGCGATCTTGCAGGAGTGCTGACTAAGGAAGACGCTGCTATTGGTGTATTCGTCTGTCTAGCACGGCCGACAGCCGGTGTACTTAAGGAAGCCAATCAACAGGGTGGGTATGAGTACGCCGGGAAGATGTTCCAGAGGGTGCAGGTACTGACCGTTGAAGACATTCTGGGCGGGAAGCAGCCCGACATCCCCAAAGGTGCTGTGAACGTCTCCTATGAACAGAAGGCGCAGAAGTCAATAGCATCTACCAGTAAGAAAACGGGAATGAAAGGCTTGTTCGACTGACCAAAGGCAGAGCGCGCAGCAGGCGACCGCTGACCCCTGACTTTTCACCCTCCAGAGCGTCATTCTTCAAACTGTTGGATTTTAGTGCTAAAAATCTGGGGCCGCTGAGACGGGCTCTGGGTGGGCTTCCCGGCCCAGCTCCAGGGGTTCGGTCATGAAGGAATGTTCATCCCAGGATAAGTGCTGGGCAACTCTTCGACCGGCCCGCTGTTCTGAGAAGTCGGCCTCACTGTCTTCAGTGTCTTCCAGAAGTTCTACACTCTTAAGACTCTTCAAGATGATTAAGAGTCTTTCATATTGATCTTTATTGGTCATGATTATTGATTCTCCAAGTAAGAGAGATTATGGGGCCACATATAGTCCATGAATCCAGCCCCTATTATTGAGACCGTTACCCTATCTCCGCTCTGTTCATCCTTCATAGTTTGAACGAATGCAGCACTTGAAGAGTAACCGAAGCGCCTGATTACTTGCGTGAATAGTGAGGTGTCAATTCGGTTTATATCACATCTCAAGATGCCCTTTTCATCGAAATAGTACCCAATTGTAGTCTCTCCCTGAAGTTCGGCAGCTCTGCCCTTCTCTACTTGGTGTTCGGCCAGCTTTACAAACTGAAGGGAGGTCTTATTACTGAAGTTGGCTCTGAGACCTGTTACTTTTGTGCTGCCATCTTGATTCAAGGTGCATCCGGGAATTAGCTTGGTGATATCAATACTGCTGCTGCTTGCGCCCATCTGTTGTCTCCTTTGATTGAATGGAATAAGACCCCCTACCCCTATTCATCTATATTCATCTATAGGGGACTTGTCATACATGCCACTTGGGTTGTCAGGAGAGGGCTTATGTCACTTGGCTGCTGGGGGCAATCATCCCCTGTGAGTTGGAAGGAAGCGCTTTAATGTGGTACGATCAATTGACAGGTAGTAGAAGAGGAAGCGAGGCGCGGCGCATGTTCGCGCCTCGTTTCCTTTAGTCCGGTGGCGAATTGCTTCTCTTCTCGCTCACCGCTGGCCTCTTCCCGGCCTCTGGAGTCTCTCTGGGGACTATGGGAGCCGCCTCTCTGCCGCTGGCCTTCCTGGGGCTTCCTGGGCGCACCCTGCGTGTCTTAGCCTTACGGATGGCTGCCAGGAACAGGAGAACGTTCAAGGAGCCGAAAGGGGGGGGAAGGGGCCGGGTTGTGCGCTGATGGTGGGAGAGCCGGGGGCGCGATTTGCCTAGCTTATCCACTGCTAGGAGCCATCTCCCGGCTGCCCGCTTGCGATTAGTCCAGACAAGCTCATCCGCTGGGCTGCCCAGGTAGGCTGCTGCCCCTTCCAGATCAGTGACGCGACTCCAAACGAGCTGGCAGGAGGGACATTGCCACCCCTTCCGCTCTTCTTCCCCCTTATGTGAAATCCAGGTGTGGCGGGTCCATTCGGGCTTCTCAGCACCGCACTGGGGGCAGCTTGCAGCGACAGATGTGATGGGCTGGACGGCGTGTAGGTGAAAATGCCCGGAATCATTGAAGCGGCCTACCCCAAGCACATCCGGCCCCATGCCACTCACCATGACCTTAAGAAGCTCCCCAGCCTCTTTCAGCCCGGCTGGTTGCTGGGCGGGGTAGACCGTGACCAAAATCAAGTGTCGAAAGACCATCTGCATAGCCCTGATTTTAGGGAGATACCTTCTTTTACGTTCATTCGTGACTCTGAGAGCCGACGGCACCTCTCCAGGTAACCTCCCTGGGCCGGTTAACCATCCTTTGTAGCGGTCTCTTCCTTCTTGTCTTCCACAGGCAATAACTGACGGTCCACTTACTAAAGGTTTCCGGTGGGCTTCCGGTCCTTTCCTTGCGGTTTCTTTGACTCTAGGCGGGGGGACGTACATTTATGCGCTGATAAGCATTCCAGCGAGCAGGATTAAACCCTGCCTGCCTGTGGGACGAACCTTGGAGAGCGCGTTAATGAGTTCGGGCCGGTCGTTAAGACGTTTCAGGCGGTTTACTACACTTTCAGAGGATATGCTTAGTAATTGGGCCAGTTCTTGAATTTGATCCATGTGACTTCCTGAAAAGGGGAAGCCGACATGGAGCATTCCTAAAGCCGCAGTGGACATATTGAGAGGTTCGGTAGGCTTCTCAACGTACGGAAGAGGTTTGGGGGCTTTTCCTACACCATCCAAGACCTTTATAGCTGCCTGGAAATCGGCATTCTCCTTCTCCTGCTCTTCTTTAGTTAGGGGCCGGGTCATTTCGACACCCCGGACACACCCTTACTGCGGCTTGCAATGAAGGCTTCCAAGTCGGCAGCCCTGACGCGATTCTTTGCCCTGCGGGTGCCACTCCCAGCGTCAAAACTAGGAAGGAGGCCGAGTTTGAAGAGTCGGCCCACTGTTGAGGTGCTGACTCCCAAAATCTGGGCGATGTCGGAAGGAGTCAAAAGGGAAGGGGCGTTCATGCCGTCCATTCTGTCCCTGATGCTTTTCTAGCGGGTGCTAGTAATGGCGGAGGAATCTACTGGTGATTCACTATTAAATATTCCCCTCTTCTCAAAGAATCTTGGGGGCTTGACTTTGTCTTATGCCGACTGGGGCCGAATGCGGGACACCAATAGGGCTGCGGGGTTCCTGAGTGTCGGCCACTCCCTCAAATCTGCGTCCAGGCGCATCAATTGAGCTTGAAGCACCTGGAGTCCGGCCCGGCCCTCAAGCTCGGCTGCCCAGGAGGCGTAGACCGCACTAAACCAGTAGCGGCGGGAGTGCTGGTCATGGAGGGCGCTGGCGATGGTCGAAGCGATAAGGCCAATGAGGGCGGGGCGCTTTGTGGGGTGGGCAGTGGCGATGAGGGGGAGGGCGTGGGCGGCGTCCTGGAGCGTGCCGGGCGGCGTGCAAGGATCAAAGGAAGGGAACGGGCTGTTGATCTCTCCAGGACAACGGCTCCAGGTCTCTAGTATTGAATACCAGTCGATTTTCTCTCTCTGGGTTGATCCTTGCATAGCCTGGAAGGCTGTCCGACCGTGCTTCACATCGGCGTCCAGGTCTCTCCAGGGGTACGAAAGGTCATCATGTGCTAGGTGCGCGATGTGCCCGGCCTTCAAGCTCACGGCGTAGAGGGTGCCGTCTATGCGAGTCGCACGCCGCAGGGTCGAGTAGTGAGCCCGCACGGCGATTAGCCCAGCGCCGATCAAATCCTGAGCCCAGCGCCAAATGGTCACCACATGAACGCTAAGGCACTGGGCAATTAGCTCCTGTGGTAAGTGCAAGGTGACTTGACTGGGGGCCACTTTGTACGAACGTGCGGCCACTGTGTCCACTCCCAGCCTGTGCAGCAGTTCAAGCAACCGCCTGGGGCCTGAGCGTAGGGCGTCCAGGTCGGTGAGGGCGTCCAGGTCGGTGAGGGCCTCCAGGGGCTCATAGGAGGGCCGTAGAGGGGCCGGGGCCGGTCGGGGTGCCCTGACTGCCGGGGTAGGCGGTTCCAGGGGGCGCACGGTGACGGGGGCCGGGTCGGTGGACGGGTTGCCGATGATAGCGGCATGGAGGCGGGCGAGGGTCGCAGACAGACGGGGGGAATGTGTGTGCAAGGTTGTACGCGCCTTCCCAGAGCGCAGTACACTTGTGGCCGATTACCAGTCGGGCCGGGGTGTTTTGCGCTCCGGTCTTTTTCTGTCGCCCAGCCTAACGCATGGCGGGTGTCGGCTACCCGCTCACGGTCGCCTGGACCTGGACTGGAGCAGCGCTGGAAGCCGTGTGGCAGATTGGACTATGGCCAAAGCCAAAGCCGCAGCAAGCAAGCCGCAGGGGCGGAAACTGTTCCTGGGCGATAACCTCCAGGTACTCCGGGAAAGCGTCGCTACCGAATCGGTAGACCTGGTGTACCTGGACCCGCCGTTCAACAGCGCCGCCGACTACAACGTGCTTTTCCGTGACCAGGGCGACCACCAGGACAGCGCGCAAGTCATGGCCTTCACCGATACCTGGCACTGGGGACCGGCAGACGAACAACTACTGCTGGAGCTGACGCAGCGACACGGCGAGCTGGCCCGCTTCCTCAGCGACACCGTGACCCGTCTGGGGCGAAACGACCTCAGCGCCTATCTGGTGATGATGGCGGCCCGCCTGCTGGAGCTGCGGCGGGTATTGAAGTCCACTGGGAGCCTGTACCTACACTGCGACCCGACCGCTAGCCACTACCTGAAGACAGTGTTGGACGTGATCTTTGGGATAGAAAACTTCCGAAACGAGATTGTCTGGAAGCGCTCAGACGCCAAAGGTAACAACAGTCAAGGCGCGCAACACTACGGCCGCAACACTGACACAATTCTGTTTTATAGCAAGGGTAAGGATGTTACTTTCAATCAGCAATACACTCCTCTTACCGAAGAGTACATAAGTGCCTTCTATCGTCATAAAGATACCGATGGTCGCAGATACAAGCTAGATAATATGTTGGGTCCAGGCGGAGCCGCTAAGGGAAATCCATACTACGAAGTTATGGGAGTCGCACGGCATTGGCGCTATAGTCAAGAGCGAATGCAGAAGCTGATTGAAGGGGGGCGAGTTATACAAACCAACCCCGGCACTGTGCCTATGTACAAGCGATATCTTGACGAATCTAGAGGCGTCCCTGTAGGTAATCTCTGGACAGATATCAGCTTTCTAAGGGGCCATACAAAGGAAAAACTAGGTTATCCAACACAGAAACCAGTTGCGCTTTTGGAGCGTATTGTATCGACAAGCACCAATCCAAATGACGTGGTACTGGACCCGTTTTGTGGATGCGGGACAACGGTATGTGCCGCTGAGAAGCTGAAGCGCGACTGGATAGGTATAGACATTACGCATCTGTCAATTGCTCTTATCAAGGCACGCCTACGCCGAGACTTTGGCCTGGAGCCCACCGATTACAGCGAGGAAGGCACGCCGACCACTGTAGAGGGCGCACAGTACCTCTTCGACCAGGACGCCTTTCAGTTCCAGTTCTGGATTCTGGGCGAGATTGCCGCGCAGCCGTTCGGGGCCAGCGCCGACAGCAAGAAGGGCAAGAAGGGCGCTGACGGGGGCATTGACGGCCAGATATTCTTCCTCAGACCTGACGGCGGCAAGGTCGAGAAGGTCATCATTAGCGTGAAGGGCGGGAAGAATCTTGATGCCGGTATGGTGCGCGATCTTGCAGGAGTGCTGACTAAGGAAGACGCTGCTATTGGTGTATTCGTCTGTCTAGCACGGCCGACAGCCGGTGTACTTAAGGAAGCCAATCAACAGGGTGGGTATGAGTACGCCGGGAAGATGTTCCAGAGGGTGCAGGTACTGACCGTTGAAGACATTCTGGGCGGGAAGCAGCCCGACATCCCCAAAGGTGCTGTGAACGTCTCCTATGAACAGAAGGCGCAGAAGTCAATAGCATCTACCAGTAAGAAAACGGGAATGAAAGGCTTGTTCGACTGACCAAAGGCAGAGCGCGCAGCAGGCGACCGCTGACCCCTGACTTTTCACCCTCCAGAGCGTCATTCTTCAAACTGTTGGATTTTAGTGCTAAAAATCTGGGGCCGCTGAGACGGGCTCTGGGTGGGCTTCCCGGCCCAGCTCCAGGGGTTCGGTCATGAAGGAATGTTCATCCCAGGATAAGTGCTGGGCAACTCTTCGACCGGCCCGCTGTTCTGAGAAGTCGGCCTCACTGTCTTCAGTGTCTTCCAGAAGTTCTACACTCTTAAGACTCTTCAAGATGATTAAGAGTCTTTCATATTGATCTTTATTGGTCATGATTATTGATTCTCCAAGTAAGAGAGATTATGGGGCCACATATAGTCCATGAATCCAGCCCCTATTATTGAGACCGTTACCCTATCTCCGCTCTGTTCATCCTTCATAGTTTGAACGAATGCAGCACTTGAAGAGTAACCGAAGCGCCTGATTACTTGCGTGAATAGTGAGGTGTCAATTCGGTTTATATCACATCTCAAGATGCCCTTTTCATCGAAATAGTACCCAATTGTAGTCTCTCCCTGAAGTTCGGCAGCTCTGCCCTTCTCTACTTGGTGTTCGGCCAGCTTTACAAACTGAAGGGAGGTCTTATTACTGAAGTTGGCTCTGAGACCTGTTACTTTTGTGCTGCCATCTTGATTCAAGGTGCATCCGGGAATTAGCTTGGTGATATCAATACTGCTGCTGCTTGCGCCCATCTGTTGTCTCCTTTGATTGAATGGAATAAGACCCCCTACCCCTATTCATCTATATTCATCTATAGGGGACTTGTCATACATGCCACTTGGGTTGTCAGGAGAGGGCTTATGTCACTTGGCTGCTGGGGGCAATCATCCCCTGTGAGTTGGAAGGAAGCGCTTTAATGTGGTACGATCAATTGACAGGTAGTAGAAGAGGAAGCGAGGCGCGGCGCATGTTCGCGCCTCGTTTCCTTTAGTCCGGTGGCGAATTGCTTCTCTTCTCGCTCACCGCTGGCCTCTTCCCGGCCTCTGGAGTCTCTCTGGGGACTATGGGAGCCGCCTCTCTGCCGCTGGCCTTCCTGGGGCTTCCTGGGCGCACCCTGCGTGTCTTAGCCTTACGGATGGCTGCCAGGAACAGGAGAACGTTCAAGGAGCCGAAAGGGGGGGGAAGGGGCCGGGTTGTGCGCTGATGGTGGGAGAGCCGGGGGCGCGATTTGCCTAGCTTATCCACTGCTAGGAGCCATCTCCCGGCTGCCCGCTTGCGATTAGTCCAGACAAGCTCATCCGCTGGGCTGCCCAGGTAGGCTGCTGCCCCTTCCAGATCAGTGACGCGACTCCAAACGAGCTGGCAGGAGGGACATTGCCACCCCTTCCGCTCTTCTTCCCCCTTATGTGAAATCCAGGTGTGGCGGGTCCATTCGGGCTTCTCAGCACCGCACTGGGGGCAGCTTGCAGCGACAGATGTGATGGGCTGGACGGCGTGTAGGTGAAAATGCCCGGAATCATTGAAGCGGCCTACCCCAAGCACATCCGGCCCCATGCCACTCACCATGACCTTAAGAAGCTCCCCAGCCTCTTTCAGCCCGGCTGGTTGCTGGGCGGGGTAGACCGTGACCAAAATCAAGTGTCGAAAGACCATCTGCATAGCCCTGATTTTAGGGAGATACCTTCTTTTACGTTCATTCGTGACTCTGAGAGCCGACGGCACCTCTCCAGGTAACCTCCCTGGGCCGGTTAACCATCCTTTGTAGCGGTCTCTTCCTTCTTGTCTTCCACAGGCAATAACTGACGGTCCACTTACTAAAGGTTTCCGGTTAGTTTCTATTAAAGACTTCCGGCTTTCATCCTTATTCGACGCCGTGTCAGACGATACCGAAGAGACGTTAGGGCGCTTCTCCTGCGCTCGCTTTGCTTCCTCTTCTTTCACTATTTCACGCCAAACACTTATAGGTGCAGCCTTTCTCATGCGGGCCGCTATGTCTGCCGGGATACCGTCTGGAATGATGGGCATGTTAAGCAGCGATGATAAGCCCTGCCATCACAAGCTGACCTGCGCGACCTGTGAGACGGGCCTTTTTAAGACATCCCAGAAGGGCCGGGCGCTCTTTCAATTGGCCGAGACGTGCGATTACATTCTCTCTGCTCATCGAAAGAACGTCGCAAAGGGCGGTAACTGAGTCCATAGTGGCCCCTCCCGGCTCATAGCCAAGAAAGATGAAGGATAGGGCGGCGGTGTTGCTGTCAATTGGGGCGGCTGGAGTCTCCACATAAGGAACGGGCCGGGCATGGTTTCCGGTGTTATTGAGCACCCCCATTGCGCGGCTGAAGGAGGCGTCAAGCGCCTCTAGCTCTGCTTTAGTGAGCTGGGCGGTCATTTCGACACCCCGGACACGCCCTTACTGCGGCTTGCAATGAAGGCTTCCAAGTCGGCAGCCCTGACGCGATTCTTTGCCCTGCGGGTGCCACTCCCAGCGTCGAAACTAGGAAGGAGGCCAAGTTTGAAGAGTCGGCCCACTGTTGAGGTGCTGACTCCCAAAATCTGGGCGATGTCGGAAGGGGTCAAAAGGGGAGAGGCGCTCATGGCGTCCATTCTGCCCCTGATGCTTTTCTAGCGGGTGCTACTAATGGCGGAGGAATCTACTGGTGATTCACTATTAAATATTCCCCTCTTCTCAAAGAATCTGGGGGGCTTGACTTTGTCTTATGCCGACTGGGGCCGAATGCGGGACACCAGTAGGGCGGCTGGCTTCCTGAGTGTCGGCCACTCCCTCAAATCTGCGTCCAGGCGCATCAAATGGGCCGCTAGCACCTGGAGTCCGGCCCGGCCCTGTAGCCCGGCTGCCCAGTAGGCGTAGACCGCACTAAACCAGTAACGGCGGGAGTGCTGGTCATGGAGGGCGTGAGAGATGGTCGAGGCGATCATGCCGATGAGGGCGGGGCGCTTTGTGGGGTGTGCTGTGGCGATGAGGGGGAGGCTGTGGGCGGCGTCCTGGAGCGTGCCGGGCGGCGTGCAATGGTCAGGTACTAACGGGTCATCATTGATTGAACCCGGAACGGCTGCCCATCTGGCAAGTATTAAATACCAGCTCTTTTCGTCTCTGGTCTCTGACCATTGCAGAGCCTTCCAGGCGGTGTTCCCTGCGGCCCTATCGGCGTCAAGATCACGCCAAGAGTGGGAGAGGTCATCATGTGCGAGTCGGGCGATGTGGCCCGCCTTCAGACTCACGGCGTAGAGGGTGCCGTCGGCTCTAGTCGCGCCTTTGCTTGTTGTGTAGTGCCCTCTCACGGCGATGTGGCCCGCCTTCAGGAGCTCTTGAGCCCAGCGCCAAACCGTCACCACATGAACGCAAAGGCACTTAGCAATTAGCTCCTGTGGTAAGTGGAGCGTGGCTTGACTGGGGGCGACCGGGTAGGCCCTGGACACACTGGCGTCCACAGCAAGCCTATGGAGCAATTCCAGCAGGCGTAGAGGTCCGGGGCGGAGCTGCTCCAGGTCGGTGACGGTGCCCAGCTCCGCATAGGAGGGCCGTAGAGGTCCGGGGCGGAGCTGCTCCAGGTCGGTGACGGTGCCCAGCTCCGCATAGGAGGGCCGTAGAGGGCCGGGGTGAAGCTGGGCCGGGTTTGGGGGCCTGATGACCGGGCGGGGCGGTTCGGTGGGCCGGACAGTGACCAGGGGGGCCGCTGTGTTAGAGCTGCTCTGAGCGCCGATCACGGCTAACCGGGCGCGGCTGAGAACTTCGGTGAGGCGGCGATTGTGAGTGCTCAAGGTTGTGCCCTCCCTCAGTTCGCCGTAAGCTGAGGGCCACTTACCACAGTGGGCCGGTTTGCTTATGGCGAACTGGCTTTTTCTATGCCGACCTTAGCTGATTTGAGGGCCGGGGGTGCGCTGTTCCCTTTTTCAATAATCTCTCTTAGTGTGAAAAACGGGCAGTTAGACACCCTCTGGGCCGGGGTGCAGACGGTGGGCCATACCGGCGAAAAAGTGAGAAAGCAGGCTGCGGTGTTCATGGCTTAAGTGATGGTTAAGGCGATGGGTCACATGGAGCATGAGTTCACCGGCTGCCTGCCCGTATTCGTGGGCCTGCTTCCGGGCCGGGTGTGAATGGTGTTCCTCTTCCCAATTCGGGCCGCCTGTGGTGGCCTGATGGGCGAAAGAGCGGCCCTGGGGGGGAGCCTTCAGGAGTGCAGCTATCAAGCTGTCCAACTCTTCCAGCTCTTCCGGGGTGCCCAGCTCTTCCAGCTCTTCCGGCTGCTCTTCAAGGAGTTCGACGCCTTTCAAGCTCTTCAAGATGATTAAGAGCCTATTGTATTGATCTTTACTGGTCATGATTATTGATTCTCCTTTAGATAAGAGAGGTTATGAGGCCACATGTAGTCCATGAAGGCGGCTCCTATTATTGACACTGTTACCCTATCTCCGGTCTCATCCTTCATAGTTTGTAGGAAGGCTCTGCTTTGTGAGTAACCAAACCTCTTGATTACTTGGGTGAGTAGTTCGGTGTCAATTTGGTTTATTTCACACCTCAGAGTGCCCTCTTGATCAAAGTAGTAGCCAATTGTAGTCTCCCCTCTCTGTTCGGCGGCTTTGCCCTCCTGCACATTGCTTTCGGCTAGCTTGACGAATTGAAGAGAGGTCTTGTTACTAAAGTTGGCTCTGAGTCCTGTTACTTTTGCGCTTCCGTCTTGGTTGAGGGTGCATCCGGGGACGATCTTGGTTACATCAACACTACTGCTTGCGCTCACTTGGTTGTCTCCTTTGATTGAATGGATAACGCCCTCTTACTCCCGTTATTGTCTTCATGGGAGTTGATATAAGCAAGGTTGTCATGAGAGGGCTTGGAGTTCTGGGCTGCTCAAGAGTACATCGGTTCTTGTGTACGGGGTTGCGAATCGCTTTGCGGGGGGTGTGCTATACTCATCTGGACAGGTACGTAGAGAATGAAGGTTCCGGCGACTTCGGGCCTTCATTCTTTATGTTCCGGGCGGTGCATTGGGAGAGGCACTAAAGGCCCTCTCAGGAGTCGCGCTGGTGATACTGGGCACTCTGGGGGCCGGGAGGGCTCTGTGGGCCTTCCTGGGCTCTCCTGTGGCCTTCCTGGCGATGATTGCGGCCAGCCAAGTAAGCAAGTTCAAGGCGGCGAATGGGGAGGGGAGCGCCTGACGGTCGGGCGGGGTCATTCTGATGTGACATGAGGTCCGGGGGTAGCGGCCCAGTTCGTCTACGGCCAGCATCCAGCACCCTGCGGCCCGCTCCCTATCCCTCCACACTTCCGAAAAGACAGGGCTTCCCTGGTAACTGCCCCATTTGGCGGCTTCCTTCACTGGCCTCCAAGTGCAGTTGCAGGCCGGGCAGAAGTGGCCCAAAGCCTCTTCGCTCCCCTCTGTATGAAGCGTCCAGCTCGTCCCCCTCCAGGGCTGGGCAGCACCGCACAGACAGCCATTTCCCAGGGCTGCTAGCGGAAATGTGGCGTGAAGGTGGAAGACGCCGGACATGTCGAATTGCATGACGGCCAGGACGGGCCACTTACCGGAACTGAGCCGCTGGGTTTCGGCCTTCAGCATCTCTTCAGCGGCCCTGAGGTCTGAAGGCTGCGAAGTGGGGTAGCACAGGGTCAGAGCTGCTAATTTGCCCCAATCCTTCTCCATCCCTCTAAGGATGATCTTGAAGCGCTGAGTGCGGTTCGTATTCAGTTTGTTCAGAGCTGCCGGGACGTGACCTGGGACGCGACCGGGACGTGAAAGCCACTGTTGATAGCGCTCCCGGTATGCCTGCCTGCTGAATGAAAGCGCTCCGAAACCTTTTACTAAAGGCTTCCGGTTTGTTTCAGGTGTTGGAACCCTGTTCGGAGTTGTCCTGGGGGGCGTCGAAAGGGATTGGAATGCCACAGCCTGCCGGTTTGTTTCCGGTCCTTTCCTTGAGCTTTCTTTGTAGCCGTCGAATGCCGCCCCCCGCTTCATTGCGGCAGCAATTTCCTCAGGTATTCCAGGCGGGGGGATATACATTTATGCGCTGATGAGCATTCCAGCGAGCAAAATGACGCCTTGCCTGCCTGTGGGGCGAACCTTAGAAAGGGCGTTAAGGAGTTCGGGCCGGTCGTTAAGACGCTTGAGGCGGTTTACTACACTTTCAGAGGATATGCTTAGTAATTCTGAGAGCTGTTCTACTAGGTTCATGTGCGAACCTGAAGAAATGAAGCCAACATGGAGCATTCCCAGAGCTGCTATTGACATGCTGAGCGGCTGTGTGGGTTCTTCAATGTATGGAGCGAGCTTTGGGGCCTTCCCTACCCCATTCAAGACCTTTATAGCTGCCTGGAAATCGGCATTCTCCTTCTCCTGCTCTTCTTTAGTTAGGGGCCGGGTCATTTCGACACCCCGGACACGCCCTTACTGCGGCTTGCAATGAAGGCTTCCAGGTCGGCAGCCCTGACGCGATTCTTTGCCCTGCGGGTGCCACTCCCAGCGTCGAAACTAGGAAGGAGGCCGAGTTTGAAGAGTCGGCCCACTGTTGAGGTGCTGACGCCCAAAATCTGGGCGATATCGGAAGGGGTCAAAAGGGAAGGGGCGTTCATGCCGTCCATTCTGCCCCTGATGCTGTTCTAGCGGGTGCTACTAATGGCGGAGGAATCTACTGGCGAATCACTATTAAATACTCCCCTCTTCTCAAAGAATCTGGGGGGCTTGACTTTGTCTTATGCCGACTGGGGCCGAATGCGGGAGACCAGTAGGGCGGCTGGCTTCCTGAGTGTCGGCCACTCCCTCAAATCTGCGTCCAGGCGCATCAAATGGGCCGCTAGCACCTGGAGTCCGGCCCGGCCCTGTAGCTCGGCTGCCCAGGAGGCGTAGACCGCACTAAACCAATAGCGGCGGCTGTGCTGGTCATGGAGGGCGTGAGAGATGGTCGAAGCGATAAGGCCGATGAGGGCGGGGCGCTTAGTGGGGTGGGCGGTGGCGAGCAAGGGCAGGGCGTGGGCGGCGTCCTGGAGCGTGCCCGGCAAGTTGCAATGGTCAAAGGAAGGTAACGGGCTGTTGATTTCTCCAGGCTTAACGGCCCAATCGCTCAAGATTTTGTACCAGTCGGTTTTCTCTCCCTGGGTTGACCATTGCAGCGCCTTCCAGGCCGTCCGACCGTGCTTCACATCGGCGTCCAGGTCTCTCCAGGGGTACGAAAGGTCATCATGGGCTAGGTGCGCGACGTGCCCGGCCTTCAAGCTCACAGCGTAGAGGGTGCCGTCGGCCCTGGTTGCCCGCCGCAGGGTCGAGTAGTGAGCCCGCACGGCAATCAGCCCAGCGCCGATCAAATCCTTCCCCCAGCGCCAAACGGTGACCACATGGCACCCCAGCTCCTTAGCAATTAGCTCCTGTGGTAAGTGGAGCGTGGCTTGACTGGGGGCGACCGGGTAGGCCCTGGACACACTGGCGTCCACAGCAAGCCTATGGAGCAATTCCAGCAGGCGTAGAGGTCCGGGGCGGAGCTGCTCCAGGTCGGTGACGGTGCCCAGCTCCGCATAGGAGGGCCGTAGAGGTCCGGGGCGGAGCTGCTCCAGGTCGGTGACGGTGCCCAGCTCCGCATAGGAGGGCCGTAGAGGGCCGGGGTGAAGCTGGGCCGGGTTTGGGGGCCTGATGACCGGGCGGGGCGGTTCGGTGGGCCGGACAGTGACCAGGGGGGCCGCTGTGTTAGAGCTGCTCTGAGCGCCGATCACGGCTAACCGGGCGCGGCTGAGAACTTCGGTGAGGCGGCGATTGTGAGTGCTCAAGGTTGTGCCCTCCCTCAGTTCGCCGTAAGCTGAGGGCCACTTACCACAGTGGGCCGGTTTGCTTATGGCGAACTGGCTTTTTCTATGCCGACCTTAGCTGATTTGAGGGCCGGGGGTGCGCTGTTCCCTTTTTCAATAATCTCTCTTAGTGTGAAAAACGGGCAGTTAGACACCCTCTGGGCCGGGGTGCAGACGGTGGGCCATACCGGCGAAAAAGTGAGAAAGCAGGCTGCGGTGTTCATGGCTTAAGTGATGGTTAAGGCGATGGGTCACATGGAGCATGAGTTCACCGGCTGCCTGCCCGTATTCGTGGGCCTGCTTCCGGGCCGGGTGTGAATGGTGTTCCTCTTCCCAATTCGGGCCGCCTGTGGTGGCCTGATGGGCGAAAGAGCGGCCCTGGGGGGGAGCCTTCAGGAGTGCAGCTATCAAGCTGTCCAACTCTTCCAGCTCTTCCGGGGTGCCCAGCTCTTCCAGCTCTTCCGGCTGCTCTTCAAGGAGTTCGACGCCTTTCAAGCTCTTCAAGATGATTAAGAGCCTATTGTATTGATCTTTACTGGTCATGATTATTGATTCTCCTTTAGATAAGAGAGGTTATGAGGCCACATGTAGTCCATGAAGGCGGCTCCTATTATTGACACTGTTACCCTATCTCCGGTCTCATCCTTCATAGTTTGTAGGAAGGCTCTGCTTTGTGAGTAACCAAACCTCTTGATTACTTGGGTGAGTAGTTCGGTGTCAATTTGGTTTATTTCACACCTCAGAGTGCCCTCTTGATCAAAGTAGTAGCCAATTGTAGTCTCCCCTCTCTGTTCGGCGGCTTTGCCCTCCTGCACATTGCTTTCGGCTAGCTTGACGAATTGAAGAGAGGTCTTGTTACTAAAGTTGGCTCTGAGTCCTGTTACTTTTGCGCTTCCGTCTTGGTTGAGGGTGCATCCGGGGACGATCTTGGTTACATCAACACTACTGCTTGCGCTCACTTGGTTGTCTCCTTTGATTGAATGGATAACGCCCTCTTACTCCCGTTATTGTCTTCATGGGAGTTGATATAAGCAAGGTTGTCATGAGAGGGCTTGGAGTTCTGGGCTGCTCAAGAGTACATCGGTTCTTGTGTACGGGGTTGCGAATCGCTTTGCGGGGGGTGTGCTATACTCATCTGGACAGGTACGTAGAGAATGAAGGTTCCGGCGACTTCGGGCCTTCATTCTTTATGTTCCGGGCGGTGCATTGGGAGAGGCACTAAAGGCCCTCTCAGGAGTCGCGCTGGTGATACTGGGCACTCTGGGGGCCGGGAGGGCTCTGTGGGCCTTCCTGGGCTCTCCTGTGGCCTTCCTGGCGATGATTGCGGCCAGCCAAGTAAGCAAGTTCAAGGCGGCGAATGGGGAGGGGAGCGCCTGACGGTCGGGCGGGGTCATTCTGATGTGACATGAGGTCCGGGGGTAGCGGCCCAGTTCGTCTACGGCCAGCATCCAGCACCCTGCGGCCCGCTCCCTATCCCTCCACACTTCCGAAAAGACAGGGCTTCCCTGGTAACTGCCCCATTTGGCGGCTTCCTTCACTGGCCTCCAAGTGCAGTTGCAGGCCGGGCAGAAGTGGCCCAAAGCCTCTTCGCTCCCCTCTGTATGAAGCGTCCAGCTCGTCCCCCTCCAGGGCTGGGCAGCACCGCACAGACAGCCATTTCCCAGGGCTGCTAGCGGAAATGTGGCGTGAAGGTGGAAGACGCCGGACATGTCGAATTGCATGACGGCCAGGACGGGCCACTTACCGGAACTGAGCCGCTGGGTTTCGGCCTTCAGCATCTCTTCAGCGGCCCTGAGGTCTGAAGGCTGCGAAGTGGGGTAGCACAGGGTCAGAGCTGCTAATTTGCCCCAATCCTTCTCCATCCCTCTAAGGATGATCTTGAAGCGCTGAGTGCGGTTCGTATTCAGTTTGTTCAGAGCTGCCGGGACGTGACCTGGGACGCGACCGGGACGTGAAAGCCACTGTTGATAGCGCTCCCGGTATGCCTGCCTGCTGAATGAAAGCGCTCCGAAACCTTTTACTAAAGGCTTCCGGTTTGTTTCAGGTGTTGGAACCCTGTTCGGAGTTGTCCTGGGGGGCGTCGAAAGGGATTGGAATGCCACAGCCTGCCGGTTTGTTTCCGGTCCTTTCCTTGAGCTTTCTTTGTAGCCGTCGAATGCCGCCCCCCGCTTCATTGCGGCAGCAATTTCCTCAGGTATTCCAGGCGGGGGGATATACATTTATGCGCTGATGAGCATTCCAGCGAGCAAAATGACGCCTTGCCTGCCTGTGGGGCGAACCTTAGAAAGGGCGTTAAGGAGTTCGGGCCGGTCGTTAAGACGCTTGAGGCGGTTTACTACACTTTCAGAGGATATGCTTAGTAATTCTGAGAGCTGTTCTACTAGGTTCATGTGCGAACCTGAAGAAATGAAGCCAACATGGAGCATTCCCAGAGCTGCTATTGACATGCTGAGCGGCTGTGTGGGTTCTTCAATGTATGGAGCGAGCTTTGGGGCCTTCCCTACCCCATTCAAGACCTTTATAGCTGCCTGGAAATCGGCATTCTCCTTCTCCTGCTCTTCTTTAGTTAGGGGCCGGGTCATTTCGACACCCCGGACACGCCCTTACTGCGGCTTGCAATGAAGGCTTCCAGGTCGGCAGCCCTGACGCGATTCTTTGCCCTGCGGGTGCCACTCCCAGCGTCGAAACTAGGAAGGAGGCCGAGTTTGAAGAGTCGGCCCACTGTTGAGGTGCTGACGCCCAAAATCTGGGCGATATCGGAAGGGGTCAAAAGGGAAGGGGCGTTCATGCCGTCCATTCTGCCCCTGATGCTGTTCTAGCGGGTGCTACTAATGGCGGAGGAATCTACTGGCGAATCACTATTAAATACTCCCCTCTTCTCAAAGAATCTGGGGGGCTTGACTTTGTCTTATGCCGACTGGGGCCGAATGCGGGAGACCAGTAGGGCGGCTGGCTTCCTGAGTGTCGGCCACTCCCTCAAATCTGCGTCCAGGCGCATCAAATGGGCCGCTAGCACCTGGAGTCCGGCCCGGCCCTGTAGCCCGGCTGCCCAGTAGGCGTAGA
>MWWH01000130.1_pt1 | contig 19357 bp, 14 predicted proteins | sample 1047231 | NCBI WGS metagenome assembly MWWH01 (sample SAMN06349967, study PRJNA376086) | soil metagenome | isolation source: MG3-2 sample Antarctic (ecotone) soil | place: Antarctica | collected 2015-01-13 | reverse complement strand
TCAGCGATTTAGCGGGGCGTCTCGACAGAGAGCAGAGGGAGGGGCTGCTGGGGAAAGGAATACCCTTAGACAGGCCAGAGATAACGAAAGGGAGAGGGCTTGAGATGAAGAACCTCACCATCACCATCACCAAGCTCCCGGAACCCCAGCCCGCGCCCGCGCCCCAGGAACCCTGGGAGAACTACGAGGAGCTGCATATCGGCGATTCCGAGGGCAAGCCGGTCTTCCTGGACTACGAAGACCAGATAGCGCACATCCAGCTCATCGGCGCGTCGCGCTTCGGCAAGAGCAAGCTAGTCGAGTACGCGATGCGGCAGATAATCCACGGCGAAGCAGAGGGCGTATGCGTCATAGACCCCAACCAGCAGCTCTACGACGACCTCCTGAACTGGTGCGTCCATCGCGGGTACGACGCTATTCACTTCCTCGACCCGTCAGACGAGGGGAGCGCCGTCGGCTTCAACCCTTTCAGGCTCGAAGGGAAGCCGACCCCCGACAGAATATCCGCCAGGGCGAACCGCCTCCAAGCGACGACGCTCAAGGCGCTCGGCATGTCCGGCGACGGGGCGGTGCTTGCGCAACGCATCATCAAGTGCCTCTACTACGTCCTCATCGAGCAGAGCCTTCCCGTCACAGACCTCAACGCCTTCATGGTTCCGCGCCTGTTCGACCGGAGGGACGAGATAATGTCGGCGTGCCAGTCCGAAGACATACGCGACCAGTGGGAGATGCTGACGACGGGAAAGGGAACCGCCGCCTACGTCAACATGATGCAGTCGAGCGCCAACCGCCTGTTCGACATAATCGCCGAGCGCGGGGTGCAACGGATATTCACCAATCCGAAACCCATAGACCTTCGGGAGATAACGGCGAAAGGCGGCACGCTCCTGGTCAACCTCAACAAGAGCGACATCTTCCCGCTCGCCGCGCGTAACGTCATCGGCGCGTTCCTCGTGGATGAGATATGGGACATCGTAAGCAGCCGCACGAGGGAGCAGGCCGACGAGTTGCCGGATTTCAACTTCGTGATAGACGAGTTCCACAACTTCGCCACACCGGAGTTCGCCTACATGCTCAAGGAAGGCGGCAAGTACGGGCTGCACCTCTGGCTCATCAACCATGTGCTCGACGACCTTGACCGCAACGTGCGCAGCTCGCTCAACGCCTGTCACACCCGCATAGCGTTCGGCGGAACGAGCCAGAAGGACGCGGCGGCGGTGATGGAGGGAAGCCGACCAGCCCAGGGCAACGAGCTGCGAGACGAGATAAGCTGGATACCCGGTCTCGACAAGCGCGCGTTCATGCTTCGCAGGACAGGGAAGCCTAATACGTTCTGCACGACGCCCTGGGTTGAAGACTTCCCGGTAACGCCGAGGGAGAAGCAGGCTTTTCTTGATACCGTCACGCGGATGCCGCCCGCACCTGTTACCGTACCGAAACCCGACCCGAAGCCCGCTCCATCCCCACCAGTCAATTTTGAAGCTATCCTACAGCGGCCAGCGGCGGTGGCCGGTTCCCGGAGTGAAAAACGCCAAGACCCCCCGCGCAAGGATTCCCCCAAGCCAGAAGCAGCAGAACCCGACGACTTTTATTACTGACAATGGCGACCAAGCTACAAGACAGCGACCGCGAGCTTTTGCGCTACTGCCACGAGCTGCGATTCGCCACGATTGACCACCTTGTAGCCTTGACGGGACGGCTCAGGCAGTCGCTCAACGTGCGAATCTTGCAGCTTGCAGCCGAGAAGTACCTTTACCGCATCACGTTCCCGAACCCGAACCAGAAGCACATCTACACCATCGGCACGGCAGGATTCCAGTATCTCGCGCACCAGGGCATCGTCCTGATTGAGGACGTGCCGGAACGGTTCCGCGCCAATGAGCTGAAGCCGCTCTTTCTCAATCACACCCTTTTCGTGTCCGACATCCACGCGACCCTTTTGCTTGCCAGCCGCAGCAGCCACCTAGAGCTTTCCGACTGGCAGGAGGGGAAGGGGATTTACGACGACGTGACCTTTTTCGAGGACGGGAGGAAGGTTCGCTTGCCGGTCTGCCCGGACGGATTCTTTACGCTCAGGAACACCAACCGGCCAGAACCCACCAACCGTCTCTCGTTCGCTCTTGAAGCAGACAGGAGCACCACGACGCGCCGGACGTTCGATGACAAGCTACGCGCATACTGCAACTATCTTGAGCAGAAGAAGCAGGAGGGAAAGTTTAATGTCCGTTGGTTCCGCGTCGTGACCGTTACGCTCACCCAGGCACGCGCCGATAGTTTGCGAATGCTCGCCCGCGAATCCGTACCCGACAGGCTGCAAAAGTTCTTCCTGTTCACCTCGCGCGAGTATTTCTCGCTGGACGAGCCGGACTATATCTATTACGAGATTTACCGCTCTGCGAAGGACGAAAAGGCCGCTTCCTTAGTACCGGCCTGAATAGCAAGCGCATTTTCTAGCGTTTGAGGAAAGCCGGGGTTGGCTATATCCTTAGCCATCTTTTCCATCTCTCAAGTTCAATGAACCCATCATGAGCATAAAACAACTCGTCGAGAGATATGAGGCAGACAGGACGCACCATCTTTCGCTTCAGTACAACGAAACCTTGCTGCGGAGCGATTTCCTCGACCCGCTTTTCGAGTTGTTAGGCTGGGACATCAAGAACAGCGCAGGCAAGCCGACGAACGAGAGGGAAGTAATCCTAGAGGAGCCGTTGAAGGCGAATGCGTCTGAGAATTCAAAGAAGCCTGATTACACCTTCCGCCTGTTCTCGGAAAGGAAGTTCTTCCTGGAAGCGAAGAAACCCCACGTTAAAATCGAATCAAGCAATGATTCAGCGAAGCAAGTCAGGCGTTACGGCTTCACCGCCAAGCTGAAAATCTCAGTGATTTCAAACTTCGAGTACCTGGTAATTTACGACACATCCGTAAAGGTAGATAAAGACGACACCTTCCAGAAAGCGTTAGTCAAGAAATATCACTACACCGAATACGAGAGCAGATTCGAGGAAATCAAAACTCTCCTGGGTAAGGATTCCGTCTACTCAGGCCAATTTGAAACCGAGTGGCAGGACATCGAAACCCAAATCAACCAATATTCGGTTGATACCCTTTTCCTGCAACAAATCAACGGGTGGAGGAAGGCGCTAGGCGCTGAAATCTACAAGCACGAGCCTCTTATCAGCGAGCATCAACTGAATGATGCCGTCCAAAGCTACCTTAACCGCATCCTGTTCCTTCGCGTTTGCGAGGACAGGAACCTAGAGGTCTATCAAACCCTGTTGCAGTTCGCCAACGCACAGGACTTCAAGGCGCTCATCAGCAAGTTCGAGCAGGCCGACAAGAAATACAATTCAGGACTGTTCGACCAAATCCTGAAGGACAAGATTGTCGAGAATGTCAGTTCGGTCTTCTGGACTATCATCAAGCAGCTCTACTACCCGGAAAGCCCCTACTCGTTCGCGGTCTTCTCGTCGGACATCTTAGGCAACATCTACGAAATCTTCCTTTCGGAAAAACTAGCCATACGGAACGGCTCGATACTCCTGGTCAAACGGCCTGAGAACGTGGACAGGGACATAATCACGACGCCCACGTTCATCATCAACGACATCCTGCGAAACACCATACAGCCCAAGTGCGCGGGCAAGACCGACGCAGAGATTCTTAAACTGAAGTTCGCCGATATAGCCTGCGGTTCGGGCGCTTTCCTGCTCGAAGCGTTCCAGCTCCTTAACGACATCCTGATTGACTACTACCTGAAGGCAGACAAGACAAAGCTCATCCAGACGAGCATCCATACATACAAACTCCCGCTCAAGACGAAAAGAGAACTCTTATTGAAATGCATCTACGGGGTTGATAAGGATTACAACGCGGTGGAAGCGGCCAAGTTCGGCCTGATGCTCAAGCTGCTTGAAGGCGAGGATGTCACTTCGACCAACACGACCAAGCCCGTCCTGCCTGACTTGGCAAATAACATCTTCTTCGGAAACAGCCTGCTTAGTCCGAAGCAGATAACGAAGGCGCAAGACGAGGTTGCTATCAACCCTTTCGATTTCGGGGAGCTGCGATTCGACGTGATAATCGGCAACCCGCCCTACCTGAAACCGGAAGACATGAAGAACATCACGCCCCTGGAATTGCCCCTTTACAAGTCATCCTTCAACGCGGCATACAAGCAATTTGATAAATACTTCCTTTTCATCGAGCAGGGGTTGAATCTTCTCTCAGACGATGGCGTCTTAGGCTATATCGTGCCGAGCAAGTTCACGAAGGTTGGAGCAGGCAAGAAGCTGAGGGAAGCAATCTCGACCACAGGCAACCTGCGCTCGATAGTTTCGTTCGGAGCCAATCAGATTTTCGCAGACAAGACCACCTACACCTGCTTGCTCATACTGAGCAAGCAGCCACAAAAAACTTTCCAATATGCGGAAGTAAAGAGCCTGAAAAAATGGAAAGTGCGAAGCGCCGATGCGTTGAAATATGCCACCAAAGAAACCGCGACGCTGGACAACGAGGTTTGGGCATTAGTCCCGCCCGAATTGACCGATGCCTACAACAAGATAATCGGGCAGAGCATGAAACTCGTTGACCTTGTGGGAGAGGAAAATATCTTCAACGGCATACAGACGAGCGCCAATGAGGTCTATATATTCACGCCCATAAGGGAGGACGGAAAGCATTATTACTTCACGAAGAAAGGCATCGAGTACAAGGTTGAGAAGGACATCACAAAGCCGTACTTCCAAACCTCTTCAGGCGGCGACAACCTGAACACCTACAGGACGTTCAAGCCTAACGCGAGGGTGGTCTTTCCCTATACGAGTACCAAGACCGGCGTCGCAGTGATACCGTTAGCGACGATTCGCAAGAAATACCCTTCAGCTTTTGATTACTTGCAAAAACACAAGGCGGTTCTCGATAATCCGAAAAGAGACATCAAGCCTGAGCCAGCTTCGAGCGACGAGTGGCACAGATACGGCAGGCATCAGAGCTTGGATAGCTGCGGTCTGCCAGAAAAGATTATCGTAGGCGTGCTATCCGTCGGCGACAAGTACGCGGTTGACTGTCACGGAACCCTGATTTCTTCAGGAGGCACTGCGGGGTATTGCGTCGTCGCAATCCCTGGCGATTCCGCATACTCGATTTATTACATTCAAGCCGTCTTGAACTCAAAGTATCTGGAATGGTTCAGTGCCTTGTACGGAGAGGTCTTCAGAGGCGGCTACATCGCGCGAGGAACGAAGGTTCTCAAGAATCTGCCTATCCGTACCATTGACTTTGCGAACGCTAAGGAGAAAGCCCTGCACGACAACATCGTGAAAACGCAAAAGGCGTTGATTGGCATTTTTGACCAGATGGATGCAAACGCCGGAAACCAAAGAGCGATAACGCCCCTACAAAGACAGTTCGCGCGAGAACTGGCGACGGTGAAGAAGCACCTGGCCGCGCTGTACGGCTTGGGCGCAGATGATACCGCCATCCCGTTAATCAAGGAGCTGTATGAAGCTGATTGAGAACACATCGGCGGCAAAGCTGCGAGGCGGCTTCTACACGCCCGAACCTATAGCCGCCTTCATATTGAAGTGGGGCATCAACGGAAGCTCCAACCTCGACATACTAGAACCGAGCTGCGGCGACGGCGTGTTTCTTGAGCAGGTGAAGGAGAAGAAGCACAATTTCAACACCATCACGGCCATCGAGTTCGACGCGGTAGAATCCGAGAAAGCCAGCAGGATAGAACTCAATAACAAGACTGTACGGAACACCGACTTTCACCTTTATTGCAACGAGACGACCGAACGATTCGATTTAGTCGTAGGCAATCCTCCTTACATCCGCTATCAGTTCTTCGACGCAGACCAGCAGCGCCAGGCCGCCAAAATCTTCGACCGGGCAAACCTAAAATATTCAAAACTGACCAACGCTTGGGTTTCGTTCGTCGTCGGCGCGAGCCTCTTGCTCAAAGAGCGCGGGAAGATTGGCTTTGTCATCCCAGCCGAGCTTTTGCAGGTTTCCTATGCCCAACAGCTAAGGGAGTTCCTTGCTCATTTCTATAACAAAATCAACATCATATCTTTTGAGCAATTAGTGTTTCCCAACATTCAGCAGGAGGTGGTTCTACTACTTTGCGAGCGCAACGGAAGTGACTCACACCTTATCGAACACTTGGAACTAAGAGATGCCTCAGAGCTAGAATCGCTTGATGTTAAGAAGCTGAAAAGCCCAAGCAAAACGATTGACTTCAAATCGAACAAGTGGACGTTCTATTTTCTTGAACAGAAAGAAATAGACTTCCTTGAGACGGTGGCCGGGCTGAAAGACATCCCCACCATCGCCAATTACTCAGACGTTGAAGTAGGCATCACCACCGGCTCAAACGATTTCTTCACCGTTCCCTTGTCCGTCGTGGAGGACTTCGAGCTAAAGGATTATGCGAGAGCGATGGTTGGCAGAAGCGTCCAGGTGAACAGCATCATCTTTACCAAGCAGGACTGGACGCTGAATAAGCACTCAAACGCCAAGGCGCACCTATTGGTCTTCCCACCCAAAGAGGAAATCAACGGACACAAAGGCGTCAACTCGTACATCGCGCTCGGCGAGTCGAGAGGGATTCACCAGGGGTACAAGACCGGCATCCGTGACGATTGGTTCGCCGTACCTTCCATCAAGGTATCGGACGCCCTGTTTATCAGGAGGAACAATCTCTACCCGCGACTGATACTGAACGAGGCGAAGGCTTACACCACCGATACGATGCACCGCGTATTCATGAAGCCGGAGACGAACAGTAACGCCTTCATAGCGAGCTTCTATAATTCCCTTTCCCTGGCGTTCTCTGAAATCGTAGGGCGCAGCTACGGCGGCGGAGTCCTTGAGCTGATGCCGAGCGAGGTAGGCCAGATATTGCTTCCCTACAACGAGAAGCACGCCGCGCTTCTACCGATTATTGACGGGATGATGAGAGAGAAAAGACCGATTGACGACATCCTGACCATAACGAACAAAGCAATCCTGAGAGAGAGTTTCGGTTTCAGCAGCGCGGAGGTGAGCATCGCAAACTCTATCTGGAAAAAACTCTCTGCGAGGAGACTGAACAGAGGCAAGCCCAATAAATCAAGCCAGTCCTCTACCCCGTTAGCAAAGGCATTTCATAAGGTTTGATTCTGCCAACCGTCCGCGCTTTACTACTTTTCGCAGCAAGCCATTTATCTATTTAGCTTGCTGTCTCCGTCCGACCACCGCGACGTGAAACCCACGACCACGCAGGAGCGGCATAGGCAAGCCGTGAGAGCGTTTTGCTGGATTGGTATTTGTTAGCCCCGTAGAGAGGGCGACCCAGGAGCACGCGCGGGACTCTCTACTTTTCCCGTGCGTGCTGGACGGCAGTATTGAAAAGCCTGCTATTGACTAACTCCTAGCGTCTTCTACCCTTCACTCCTGACCTTCCAAACCAAATACAGGAAAAGGAGTAGAAGCATATGCAACTGCTAACGCCCGAACTGCGGTCAGAGCTGCCAAAACTCTATTCGCAGGAGGGCAACAAAGACCCGACCGTTTACGCCAAGTTCTTCTTTCCGGCAGGACGCTGGACGTGGTTCGTCACCGAAGGCGAGCCGGACGGCGACGACTTCAGGTTTTTCGGCTACGTCATCGGCGACTTCGAGGAGTGGGGCTACTTCTCCCTCAGTGAACTACAGAGCGTCAACGTCCACGGCTTGACCGTGGAACTCGATTTGTATTTCAAGAAAGGGACTATAGATGAAGTCTTAGCTCAATTCAGAAAGGAGCGTGGAGAGTAGGCGCAAGCCTACTCTTTCTGTTTGTAGGCCAATATATTGTTGTAGATATTAATTAAAACTCTGGAACCATAATTAATTTGATGGAGCTTATACCAATCCTAAAGAATCGTTATATTTCCTCCCGCCCATGAATATTTGTTGCGAGGGTGAAATAAAAATCTTGTAAATATCACTTTATTATCTATAATTGGTTTTGTTTCTATCATGCTTGAGGAGCCTATTAGCATGAGGGAGTGAGAAAATGACCTTACCGATTCAGGTAGCCATGCTGGGCTTTATACGCGAAGCAAGCCGTCACGAGGTAATTCCCGTGACGGCTTTTATTTTAGGTGTACTAGCCGTACTGACGAAAGTAACAGTTGATTTAGTGGTTGCTTTCCCACCTCACATTTTTAATAGCTATGAAAATTACAGTTAAACTCCCGCCTCTATTTGCTGTGAACGAGAGTATAGGAGGGAATCTTATACAACAGATTGTCACACCCTGCTGCTCGTTTGACGCTACCCTCGCTAATTACGTCTCACCGAAAACAAAAGGTAAGCTACTAATACCTACCAATACAGATGAAGAACAAATACTTTTGGTTGAGAAGAAGCCTCAATTGGCTGACACTTTTTCAAGAATCATCCTTGTAACTCAAAAGCAAATTGATGAGTGTGTAGATAGCCTAGACTTATCGTCAAACACCTGGTTAACACACCCAAATTCAAAAGAAGCAAATACAACTCATAGCAAACTAACAACCGATATCATTAAGTCTTGGGAAAATTGCTTTTCATATTCTCAGGAAAACCTAGATGAAAATATCAAGGGATTGCGAGAGCCTCAAATAGGTGCGTTACACAATATTCAAGGGCATTGGGCTGTTACAAATGACCCAGCAACAATCGTTATGCCAACTGGAACGGGCAAAACGGAGACCATGGTTTCCGTTTTGGTTTCGACTCCATGTAAAAGGGTAATGGTTATAGTTCCGACCGATGCGCTCAGGACGCAAATCGCAGAAAAGTTTTTAACATTAGGCATCCTCAAAGGTTGCGGGGTTGTTTCCGAGTCGGCTTTTTATCCGGTAGTAGGAATTCTTAGCCACAAACCTAAAACTACTGAAGAAGTTGATACGTTTTTTGAGAAATGTAACGTCGTAATTACTACAAGCCAAATCGCAGGGCAGTCGAGCGGAATCATTCAAAAGCGGATGGCACATCATTGCTGTTCGCTATTTATTGATGAGGCCCATCACGTCGCCGCCAGCACTTGGAAAAAATTCAAAGAGAAGTTTGAATCATGCCGAATACTTCAATTTACCGCTACTCCGTTCAGAGAGGACGACAAACAAATTGATGGGGCAATAATTTTTAAGTATCCGCTACAGAGAGCGCAAGAGAAAAAGTATTTCACAAAAATCAACTTCAAGCCGGTCAGAGTTTTTGCCCCGAAGAAGCGGGATGAGGCGATTGCAGAGTTAGCAGTACAACAGCTCCGCGAAGACCTTAAAGATTACAAGCATATCTTGATGGCAAGGGTCAATAACATCCCTAGAGCAAAAGAGGTTTTCGCGATATATGAAAAATACGCAGAGTTCAATCCGGTTCAGATTCATACTGGCATCCCGAAAAAAGAGAGGGATGAAATAAAAGGTAGGTTGCTAAGCGGTGAATCTAAAATAGTCGTGTGCGTAGATATGTTGGGAGAGGGTTTTGACCTGCCAGAACTCAAAATCGCGGCATTCCATGACATAAGGAAGAGTTCAACCGTAACGATTCAACTAGCGGGCAGGTTTACCCGCTTTCGAGATGATTTGGGCGATGCGACATTCATCGCCAATATAGGAGATGATAGCGTTCGTAATAAACTTAAAAAGTTTTACTATCAAGACACAGACTGGAACTTCTTACTCCCAGAACTAACCGAGGAATTAATACAGGAGCAACTTGATTTAGCTGAGTATGCTGACGGCTTTAAGAACTTCCCTAAGGAGATTCCCATATCAAGTCTCCGCCCTGCGCTGAGCACCGTAATCTACAAAACCAAGTGTGAGGAGTGGACGCCTGAGAATTTTGCTAAAGGTATGGTCGGTGTAGATTCGTTTGACAAAGTGTCCCCTGACATAAATCACGAGCAAAACACTTTAATTATAGTTACTGCAAAAAAAGTTCCGCTGGATTGGACGCCCGTAGAAGACGTTTTCAACTGGGATTGGGCTTTGTATGTAGTTTATTGGGATAAGGCTCAAAAACTCCTCTTCATCAATAGTTCAGGCAATACCAGCGAGTACAAGAAATTAGCCCAGGCTGTCGCTGGCGTTGATGCAGAGCTTATAAAGGGCGAACAACTGTTTCGATGTTTAGGCAACATAAACAGACTGACTTTCAAAAATGTAGGTCTAAGTGAAGAGCTAGGGCGGTTCGTTAGTTATACAGGCAGGATGGGGGCTGATGTAGCAGCAGTTCTTACCGAGCTTCAAAAACAAAAGGCTAAAAAATCGGTCTTAGTTGGAACGGGATTTGAAAATGGTGAAAGAGCCTCAATTGGCTGCTCTAGGAAAGGGAGAATCTGGTCACATGGGAGGAGCTATCGCCTTAACACGTTAACAAAATGGTGCTCCTCTATCGGCAAGAAGGTTCTAGATGACAGTATTGACCCGAATGATTTTTTGAAGAACACCTTGGTTTCAGTGTATGTCTCAGAGCGCCCTAACTTAATGCCATTCGGAGTTGACTGGCATGAGGATATCTATAAGGATTCTGAGACCTCAGTAACCTTTATATTTGGAGGGAATATAGAAAGGCAGCTTTACGAAGTAGATATTAACTTGGTAAATCCAACAGAAGATGGCGAGCTGACATTTGAAGTTGTATCGGAAGAGCTACGCGCTCAATTCGCTTTACAGCTTTATGAGAATAACAATAAGAAAGACTTTAGAATTATAGATGGTAATACGCCTAAGGTATTGGTGAAGTGGCACTCCCAGGCTTTAAGCGCTCAGCAGTTCTTTAATAAATACGTTCCATCGATATGGTTTATTGACGGCTCAAAATTGAGTGGCAGTAAATTTACCAAATCTATAAAGACCCTCATACCGTACAAGAAGGAAAACATCATTGTATGGAACTGGGATGATGGCGTAGATATAAGGAAGGAATCTCAGCGTATTGAGCGGCGAGCTGACTCGATACAAAGGCGAGTGATTGAAAAACTGCAAGAAGAAAAGTACGACCTTATTTTTGATGATGACTCTTCCAATGAAGCTGCGGACGTAGTGGCTGTTAAAGTAGAAGATGTTACCAAGACAGAAAAAGTAATCAGGGTTGAATTTTATCATTGTAAATACTCAACCAAAGATGTCGCCGGCGGGAGATTCAAAGACCTACATGAGGTTTGCGCCCAAGCTCAAAAAAGTATCCACTGGATAGAGAAACCTACGGAACTATTTCATCATTTATGCCTGCGCGAGGAGAAAAGGCAGGATGAAAAAGGTGGGACGCGGATTGAAACAGGAGACCTTGATAAAATCCTAGAAATAAAAAATATGACCAAGGTTTATCGTACTGAGTTAAAGATATTTATAGTTCAACCTGGATTGTCAAAGAAACGGATAAGCCCATCGCAAGTTGATTTATTAGGTGTTACAGAGAACTTTTTGATGGACACGTATTTAATTCCCCTTGGTGTTATTGCAAGCGCATAAAACCCCCACACCTATATCAGGATGTGCGGCATTCATCTAAAAAGCACAACCGTTAATCAAGAAAGCCACTCCTAGCGGAGTGGCTTTCTTGCCTATTTTGGTGCTAACGATACAAAATCACGAACTCGCCAAAGTGTTGCTCGAAAACTTGAATCAGATGCTCATAGTCCCCTGCTTTCATTTCTCTCAAAAGTTCCTTCTCTTCCTCTTCTGATAGTCCCATCTGATAAGCCAGTTTCTTCGCATAGGCGAGCAGGGCATAAGCGTTTCCGTCTGCACCCGTCAAGTCAATCTCAATCAAGGGATTCTTTAGCGCAATCGGTTTAATCATCTTCGTTAGTTGGTTTAGCGTTTGGTTAGTTTTCCACCTTCTCCGGCTTTTCGTCTAATACCTCTTCGTAGGGGGCGACCTTGCCGCATTTCGAGCAGACCAAGCCGTTCTCTTTCATATCTGCGCCGCAGCAGACGGAGATTTGCTTGAACTGAGTGAGTATATCGAGCGGGCTTCGCATTGGATTGTAGGGTTGAGTTGGTAGGGTTTACTTCCGACACCCATAGCTTAAAGCATCGTCCGGTATCTGTCCAATAACTACTCTTTTCGGACATCCCCTGCTATGCTTGATTTAAGCCCGTAAATACAGCCATATTTAAGGCTCATTTCAGGAGGGTTTTTGGACACCTATGAACGTCGCACTCTACGCCCGCGTTTCCACCCACGACCAGCAGACGCTTCCCATGCAGTTGAAGGCGATGCGGGAGTACGCCAAGAAACGCGGCTGGAAGGTCAGGCAGGAGATTCAGGAAATCGGCTCGGGCGCGAAGGTGCGCCCGAAGCGCGAGGAGCTGCTAAAGGATGCCCGGCGGAGGCAGGTTGACGCTATCGTGGTCTGGCGGCTCGACCGTTGGGGACGCTCCGTATCAGACCTCATCGGCACTATCCGGGAGCTTACCGACACCGGCGTAGCATTCGTATCGTTGACCGAAGCACTCGATTTGACGACATCCGCAGGCAAGGCAATGGCCGGGATGCTTGCCGTCTTCGCGGAGTTCGAGCGCGACATATTGCGCGAGCGCGTGAAGGCCGGAATCGCGCACGCCAGGGAACAGGGCAAGGCGCACGGCAGACCGGCGACCGCATCACTTAAAAATGAAGAGATTAAGAAGCTAAAAGAGAAAGGTTTGAATAATTCGGAAATTGCCCGGAAGCTGAAAATCGGCAGAACGTCGGTAATACGAGGCTTGGAAGCGAAGTAGCTACCCGGCTATGCGCCTATCCGCGTAGCAGTAAAGGCCGATATGTCATAATTGACCTATTCCCTTCCCCATGCGGGCAACAGTCCCCTCCCCCCGACGCGGCTTCACGCTCATAGAGCTGCTCGTCGTCATCGCCATCGTCGCCGTCCTTGCCGTCACCGTCATCCTTACGCTCAACCCCGCCGAACTATTGAAGCAGACGCGGGACAGTAACCGCCTTTCCGACCTCGATACGATTAATAAGGCACTCTCCATCGTGCAAGCTGATATTACAAACCCCTCTTACGGGACGAGCACAACGCTCTACATCTCAGTTCCCGACTCCTCGACTTCATGCGCGAATCTAGGATTGCCCGCCTTGCCCAGCGGTTACGCCTATGGTTGCGCTCCAACCTCGACGCTCCGAAACACGGACGGTACGGGTTGGATACCTGTCAACTTCAATCTGATTTCGTCGGGTTCGCCGCTCTCTGGGCTGCCGATTGACCCTAGCAATAGCACAAGCACTGGGCTTTATTATTCTTATATCGCAAATGCCGGCTGGGAATTAAATAGCATTGTAGAGTCGCAAAAATATCGCTCCAATACACAAATATCTAAGCAGGGTTTCCCTGGAATTATCTCAGTTGGTAATAATCAAAGCCTTTCTCCAATCGCTAATACATCTGGGTTGATTGGCTATTGGCCTTTCAGTGAAGGTGCCGGGGCTACCGCCTTTGATTTAGGAGGAAGCGGGAATAACGGCACTCTCACTATTGGAGCTACAGGCTCTCAGACCACGGTGGCACAGGCATGGAGCAACGGCGGGCAAGGCAAGGTTGGTAGCGCCTTGCATTTTGATGGTACTGACGATTGGGTTGATATGGGACTCAAGACAGTTTGGGATAACTTAGTAAATAACTTTAGCGTTTCCGTATGGGTTAAATCGGATACTCCTCAACAAAAGAGATTAGTAAGTAAAGGATATAACTCGCAATGGGAATTTGAACTACGAGCTAACAATACTTGCGCGTTGAATTACAACCTGGGTGCAGGATTCGTCGGTAAAACCTCATACGTGGTGTTAGATTCTAATTGGCATTTATGCACATTCGTTATCGCAAATAGTAACGTGTATTTCTGGGTTGATGGTGTTCTGCGTAACACTCAAGCAGTTTCAGTCCCATTCGTATCAGTACCCGCCAACAAACTGTTCGTAGGAAGCCACGGCGGCGGTGCAGACGGCACATTGCTAGGTTCCCTAGATGATGTTCGCGTATATAATCGCGTTCTATCCGCTGCTGAGGTTCAAGCTATCTACAACGCAACGCGATAACTACCCGCCTAGCCAGCTACGCGCATAGCGGTATATTTCAGGGGCGATGTATCCCCTTCCCATCGGTTACAAGACCCGCGCCAAAGGCGAGCGCGAGGACGGCTATCTGATTCCCGAAGCCCGCACCCGGCACGCGGCGCTTTTCGGAAAGAGCGGCGTCGGCAAGACGACGCTTTTGCGGAACATGGTGCTGTGGGACATCTGGCAGGGTTCCGGCGTCACCGTCATTGACCCGCACGGCCAGCTCATAGACGACATCCTGGAGCATATCCCCCGCTCCCGGACGAACGACGTAATCTACTTCAAGCCCGCAGACCTAGAGCGCGTCGCCAGCCTCAACATCCTCGAAAAAGTGCCGAGGGCATACCAGCCCTTAGTCGTCTCCTCGATTGTCAGCACGTTCAAGGCTCTGTTCCCGAACGGCTGGGGACAGCAGAGCGAATACCTGCTTACCAATTTCTGCTTTGCCCTTATCGCCCAGGACGAGCCGACCACGCTACTCGACATCCTGCGCCTCATCACCGACGCGGACTATAGGAAGAAGATTTTTAACAACGTGCAGGACGGCGTGTTGCAGACTTTCTACCGCACCTATGAGCATGATTGGGACGACGACCAGCGTGCGAAGGCGTCAGCCCCGTTGCTGAACAAGGTCTCGGCCTTCGCCACCAATCCCCTTCTCCGTGCCGTCATCGGCCAGCCCCGGAGTAGCTTTAGTTTCCGTGACGTGATGGACGAAGAAAAGATACTGCTATGCGACCTGAGCAAAGGCGCGTTAGGCGAGGACATCGCTTCCCTCTTAGGCTCGCTCATCACAACGAAGCTCTATCTCGCTTCCCTCTCCCGCCAGGACACGCCGGAATCGCACCGCATACCCCACTACTTCTACATAGACGAGGTTCACAACTTCACGCATGGCATTGACCTTTCCGCCATCCTCGCGGAAGCCCGCAAGTACCGGCTCTCGCTTACGGTAGCCACGCAGACCCTCGCCCAGCTCCGCCGCCATAACGACGAGATAGTGGCATCCATCTTCGGCAACTGCGGAACGCTTGCCAGCTTCCGGGTGAGCGGCGACGACGCAGTTATCTTGGCTAAGGAATTTGCCTCAGATGTGATAGCTACCCAGCTTGAGAACTTGCCGGACTACGAGCTGTATCTACGGACGCTCATCTACTCGAAAGGCACTAACGCGCTCATGGCATCACAGGCCGAGCGGCACACCGCATATCCGCCCTTCTCGAATACCACCGACGCCCAGGAGAGCCAGCGCGTCATCCGGGCATCGTTCGAGCGATACACGCAGCCCCGCGCCAACGTGGACGCATGGCTTTCCAAGCAGTTCGCGCCAGTGGAACGGAAAGAAGCCTCTCCAAAGAAAAGAGCCGCCGCAAAACGAAAGAGGTAAATCGCAGCGTGTGCGCCGAAGGTTGCCCCGCACACGCGAGGCTTTACTTTGCCATTTGCGCCGTGATAGAACACGGCTTCGATAGTGCTACGCATACACGCGGCAGTCCGGCTACGCGGCTACGCAACTATGCGAAGGAGGGATATAGCAGTGATAGTAACCGTCGCTTCGTTCAAAGGCGGGGTAGGCAAGACGACGACCGCCGTTCACATCGCTACCTACCTGGGAAGGCTGTCCCCTACCCTGCTCGTTGACGGCGACCCGAACCGCTCCGCGACCGGCTGGACGCAACGCGGGGCGCTCCCCTTCAAAGTGATAGACGAGCGCCTGCTAGCCCGGCACGGCAGGGACTACGAGCATATCGTGATAGACACCGAAGCCCGGCCAGCCGAGGCAGACCTTGCCACGCTCGTAGAGGGCTGTGACCTGCTCATCTTGCCCAGCACCCCGGACGTGCTGGCGCTCGACGCGCTCAGACAGACCGTGGAAGCACTAGAGGGCATCGGCGCGAAGTCCTACCGCGTGCTCTTGACCATCGTTCCGCCGCGTCCGAGCCGCGACGGGGAGGAAGCCCGCGCCATGCTCAAAGGCGGAGGCGTGCCGCTATTCAGAAACCACATCACTCGTCGCGTCGCCTTCCAAAAGGCGGCTCTCGCCGGTGTCCCGGTATCCGAAGCCAAAGACCCCCGCGCAGCAGCCGCTTGGGAGGAGTACGAGCGCGTAGGAAAGGAGATATTGAAGTGAGCAAGAGCAAGTTCGAGGGCATATTCGCCGCGAAGGGAAAGGGAACCAAGAAGGCCGCGCAGACGGCAGACTCCCCTACCGCGACCAGCCCCAGGCAAGGGAAGCGGAACGACCCGGCTTACACGCAGATTAGCGCGTACATACGGAAGGACACGCACCGCGCCGTGATGCAGGAGATTGTGACCAAGCGTGACCTTAGCGACCTTATCGAAGAACTCTTTACCGAGTGGCTGAAGAAGCAAAAATAGCTATCCGGCTACGCGCATACGCATATAGGTACATATCGAAAAGCCGCCCAGGAAGGCGGACTTTTCAAAACGTCCGATAACGAACCTCATCCCCTTGCCAGCGTCTTAGCTTTAGCCAAGACGCGCTCGAACGAAACCCGCTCGAATGGCTCTAGTGAATCGTTTTTAAGTTGCCCCTCAATCCACACGCAGAGCGGAGCGTGAACGCCGTAACCGTCCCCGGCCACACCGCCCGCCGCTTCGACCGGCGACGGCGGAGGTACAGACCCGGACGCGGCGACAGACTCCCCTACCGGCTGCTCGACAGGCGGAGACGGTTGCGCGGCCACCGGGAACCACGCGGCGAGCTTCAGCCCGGCATCCCGGAGCGTGCAACGCTCCATAGCCGCGACCAGCTCGATGACATCGCCGCCCCTTTTCCCCTTGCGGCCTTTCGCGCAGGGAGCCGAGTGACATATCCAAACCTGCTTCTCGCCGTTCACGGAAAACGACTCCTTCTCGTCCCCCGGCGGATGCGATGGTAGCGGGCATCTTCCCCGCTCGTGCGAGGCGTTCACCCGCCGCAGTTCCACCCCGTACCGGGCAGCTACCGCCCCGACCGTAACCGCCGCCTTGAGCGTCTTGAAGTCTACATATTCGCCCATGCCTGACACCTCACTTTTTCGGATTTTTGAGAGCTTCTAGCAGCACGATAGCAACCCGGTGAGGGCTTGCAAGGTAGGTAATTTTTACGCTTGGCTGAGCTACTGGCGAATCGTGAAGAATGCCGAAAGGCCGGTGCGTGCGCGGTAAGGATATGGTGCGCGAGAAACAAAAATTACTTCACGCGCACGACCTCTACCCGTCCCCTATCTTGTTTCATACGCACCAGCAAACTTGGTGCGCGAGAAACAAAAATTTGGTGCGCGAGAAACAAAAATTTGGTGCGCGAGAAACAAAAACTTGGTGCGTATGAAACAAGGATATGGTGCGTGAGAAACAAAAACTTGGTGCGCGAGAAACAAGACTATTATCAAAAGACCTTTATAAATGAACGCCTTTATGTTGATTCTAAATCCTCTAAGTTCTTCTAAGTCTTTAGAACTCTTATCTAACTTACTTCTAACACACTGAGTTTATCGAACGCGCCAAGAGAGGAGGGAGTGTTAGTGTGTGAAAGATTCGATTTTTGTTTTTTTCTTGGAAGTAGGGGAGAAAACACATATCATCTGCCCGGAATCTATCTGCTCGCATGAATCAACAGGGAACAGCCGCGGCCACCGAGGAAACCGCCATAGAGCCGGTGCGAAAAGTCCGCGCTGAACTGAACCTTGAACAGTGGTCAATCTGGCAACCAGCCAAATCCAAGAACGACCCCAAACCAAGAATTCTCACGAAAGAGATTACCCTCGACAACGGCGACAAGATAACCGCCCAGGTTGAAATCTCAGTGACGGCACGAGGCGCTCTCACGACCGAAGACCAGCGCACCTACTACGCCCTCATCAAGTACCACGACGAGAACGGGCGAGCCGACGACACCACCTACTTTTCCCTTAGACAGCTATCCAAGATTCTCGGCAAAGGCTGGGGGACTAGGGCGTCCGAAACCATCACCGATTCGCTCGCCCGGCTGTACGGCACGTCGTTCCTTTGGGTGCATTCCTACCGAGACGCGACGACGGGCAAGACCAGCGAATCCCTCGAAGGCTTCCGCATACTCGAAAAGCTCAAGGTGGTCAGGACGAAGCAGGACGGACACACCACCCGCGCCGAAGGCTATTTCAGATTCAACGACGCGATTCTTGCGAATCTCAGGAAGAACCACACCAAGCCCGTTCTGCTGGACGTTGTTCTGAGTTTCAAGAGCGAGGTGGCGCAGATTATCTACACCCAGCTCGACCGCATACTCTCGCGGGACATAACCAGCTACGAGAAGCGCACCAAAGAACTATTCGCGGACTTGGGACTTGAAGGGAAGGAATACGCCTATCAGTCGGCCAGAAAGCGCATCCTCGAAAAAGCGATAGCCGAACTCGAAAACGCGCCCCTCAGCAACGGCGCGACCATCGCCAGCGTCACGCTCCAAAAGACCGCAGACGGGAAAGACTACAAGCTCGTCGCCAAGAGAGGACGCGCCAGGGCAAAAAACGCCCCCGCCGCGCCACGTTCTAGTGAGAGTCAGGAAAACCCCCACTCAAAAGAAGAACGTCCGTCTGAGAGCCGTACAGAGGCAAAAAACGAGGGTAGGGAAGCCAAGCAGAAGGGGAGCGAGCTGATAGCGTATTTCCAGCAGGTATTCTTCGGCGCGGAAAAGCTGACAACACAACCGGGGAAGAAGCACCGCGACCTAGCGGACTCGATAGTCGCCAGCCACGGGGAGGCCGTCTCGCGCTACATCGTTGACTTCGCCAAAGCCGAGGCCGAGAAATCGAAATATCCGATAGCTACCTTTGGCGCGATAGCCAACTACGTTGACCGCGCCGTGGCGGGTTACACGCTGGAACAGGCGAAGGTGAAGCGCCGCCAGGAGCGGGAGCGCACCGAGGCCGCGAAGCGGGCAGGGGAGCACGCCGCTCAGGAGCGCTGGGAACTCAGTCTCAGGCTCTACAACGAATTGCCGGAACAGGAGCGCATCGAACTCACTAACCACTACCAGGCGATTCTGGCGACCGGCGACGAGTGGAAAGACAACAAGTTTACCGACCCGTTACAGCGCAAGCTGTTCGAGTCAGCGGTAAAAACGGCAATCCGCGACCACTTACTTTCGCGGCACGAGGCGGGACGATAGCCCACCACCGGCGCGCAGCACCCCTTGCAGCGCGCCTTGCTACCGTTGCAATACCCGATGCAACACCGGCAACGGGGCAAACCAAGAAATAACAACGGCTTAACGACGCTCCGCCGTTGCCTGCTTACCG
>MWWH01000129.1_pt1 | contig 19418 bp, 28 predicted proteins | sample 1047231 | NCBI WGS metagenome assembly MWWH01 (sample SAMN06349967, study PRJNA376086) | soil metagenome | isolation source: MG3-2 sample Antarctic (ecotone) soil | place: Antarctica | collected 2015-01-13 | reverse complement strand
ACCGGGCGCTTTTCGTTCAATGGGAGGTGATATAAGTGCAGGAGGTCTTCCATCCGCGCTAAGTAATCACCCGTTATTTGCCCGCTGCACCATGACTTCTTCAGGTGCGGAGAGAGCCTGTTTTTTTCAGCACCTCTTTAACCGTGCTGTGCGAGATGCTTTCGCAGAAGCCCAGTTCGATAGCCTTGTCCGCTAACAGTCTGAGCGTCCAACGGGCATGTCCGTCGGGAGCCGCAGAGCAAGCCAAAGCCGTAATCTTTGCTCGCGCCGCGCCATCAATCTTGCATGGTTTGCCCGAACGCGACTTGTCATGCAACGCCGCCTGAAGACCTTGCGCGAGATAACGCCGCTTGATATTAAAGACGGTCGCGATGCCGACTCCCAGCACGGCGGCGATGTCAGACGGGGAATGCTGCCGATCAAGCAAATCAAGGATGCGGGCGCGGGTCTGAACTCTCGCCGGTATCGTGCCTTTGCGTAACGAAGTTTTCAAACAGCGAAGTTCGTCAGAAGAGAGATTGATGAGTTGCGGTGTTCTTGCCATGTTTGAAGACTACAAAAGGCAAGAGCGTTTCTACAACATCTAATCTTACAAAGCACTAGGAGGAGAACATTGCAATCAAAAACGACCGGGGCAAGTCCTTCACCCTCGCGCCTTCTCTTTCCTCGCACGTGAAGCCTCTTTCCGCGCTGTATTAAAGAAACCGTCTAGCTCTTCGTCACTTATCCCGCTGTCTTCAACATTGCGGCGGAATGGGGCTAGGATTTCATCAAAAGACTTCTCCGCTAGAAGGTCTATCCGGTCTCGTCTCTGAGTACCTTCATGGACGAGTGACGTAACATAGTCTTCGAGCGGCAAGCCTTCTTTGGCCGCTTGTGTTTTGACGGACTCTTCAACATCTGGCGGTAAGTCAATTGTGATTGTCATAACTGCTATCCTTTACCCTTGTGACAGTTCAGTAGGCATATCTCTAGATTTGACTTCCTAACTTAATGTGCTTAAATAATTTTCAAACTCCGACCAATCCCCGATGTATTTTGCGCTCCGATCATGCAAAGTCTTTCCATGAGATTTCATTAGCTCTCTAATCCACTTGTCTGTAGCGACGACGACACTTGCGTATGCCATCGGAATAATCATTAGCTCTATGTCGAAAAAGTCGTTCATCTTGTCCGTTCTATTCGGATCAAAGCCGGCGAAGGTCATGACCTCCACCATGTTTTTATGGGCGGGCATTCTTTCAAGAACCGCCGTGGCGTAGGTTCCGTCCTTGTCTTTCGGCAGCGAGTAAATGTAGTCCCGCGCCTTATGTTTGAATAAAATAGTCTGTTCAGGAGATTCCAGTGTAGTTTCTTCCTTTATTCTGTCCACTACTTTCCTGAGAACGGTTTGTTTTTCAATCTCTCTTATCTTTCGCTTATTGCCTTGATTCTCTTCCCACCTTTTCTTCCACTCATAGTTGGGTTGGCTAACTACATTTGGCAGAGGCAACATGCCTTTGAAAAGCTTAACGATGTCGGAAATCTTTTTAGATTTTAAGATTTCAGCGAAACTATCGGTGAAGTTTTTTCTGTCTTCTGAGGAGGCTGGAAATTCTTGCGGGAAATCCAGACTGCCTCCTGCCCCGAGCCAGCCCATCACCGGAACGTAAATTTCGCACTTCTCAAGAAAACGCTCCTCACCATAAATAGCATTTAGTAGAAAGCGCTCTATTTCTTTCCTATAAACTGTTTCATGCGAAGCGAAAGAAATACCTAAACTGAGCTCATCCATTAAAGCCGCCACGTCTAGAGCGTTCTGGTAGCTGCGTTTAAGAATCTCCGATATTCCCGAAAAAGTTAACGGGCAAAAGATTTTGCCTTGATTGACCAAATCAATCAGTAACTGTTTTACTCGTTTCGCTTGGTCATTAACGTCTTCCACTAAGTTAAACCAGACGCTCGTATCTAAGGCTATCGAAATTCGGTTCTCAATTTCCCGTATAAGTTCAGTATCCATTACTTGAAATTTTATTTTTTCCGAACTCATTAAATCCCACAACTCCCTGGCATCTGATAAGAAATCTTGTCCACCGCGCCGCTCAACTCTATTCAATCACAGACTCCAATAAGCCCTCGACAGGAACGCCGCTAAAAGAAGCACAAGTTTAACATAGCGCGCCGATGCCCCGGATAAAAGACTTGCGCCGATGATTCTAAAATGATATTTACCTGATTTCAAATTTATTTCGTGAGGATAGCCCATGATAATCGTTATAGGCGGCATTAAAGGTGGCTCCGGCAAGACGACCCTGGCGACCAACCTAGCCGTGATACGGAGCGCGGAAGGGCACGACGTTCTGCTTATTGACGCGGACGATCAGGAAACCTCAACCGATTTCACGATTATACGGAACGAGCGCCGACCCGGCGGCGCGGGATACACGAGCATTAAGCTCACCGGCGCAGCAGTCAGGACGGAGACCCAGCGCCTAGCGAACAAGTACGAAGACATCATAATTGACACGGGCGGGCGCGACACCACTAGCCAGCGTGCGGCGCTTACAGTCGCCGACTTCCTGCTAGTGCCCTTCGTGCCCCGCTCCTTCGACGTGTGGACGCTCGAAAAGGTTTCTGGCTTGGTAAACGAGATGCAGGCCGCGAACCCCGACCTTCAGGCGTACACCTTTATTAACCGCGCAGACCCGCGAGGGCAGGACAACGACGACGCGGCGGAGGTTCTGAGGGAGACCGAATCGCTCTCGTTCATCGAGACGCCTTTGGGCGCACGAAAGGCGTTCAGCAACGCCGCAGCCGCAGGGCTGGCCGTCACCGAGATAAAGCCTCAGGACTTGAAGGCCACAGAAGAGATGATAATGTTATACAGATATATTTTTGATACCAAAGACATATCAACATCGAAAGGAGTGGGAGCGTAAATGGCGATTTCACGAAAGCCCAAGCAATCATCCAGCACCGCAACGAAGCACGTTGACGTGAACGCCCTCATTAACAAGGGGGGGAGCGTCGGCGGGAAGAACGGCGGGCAGAAGCGAGACACCGCGCCGGTCATTCTCAGAGTGCCGGAGGATATTCTTGAAAAGGTTGACGCCAGTGTACAGGCGCGGCGTATCAAGACGCCGCGCCATACATGGCTGCTTGAGGCCGTTTTAGAGAAGCTAGAAAGGGAATCAGGATAATATCAAAAATATATCAGATTAATATCTATCCTTATGAGTCACGGCAAAAGCATAATACAGTATCCTCGAATAGACGTTGTTCTTAGTATCAATTATTGATACTATAACTTAATGAATAAGAAGCATCGAAAGACTTTGCAGGCTATCTTTGAAGACCCTGTTAAGTCCAGCATCGTGTGGAACGAGATTGAACGGATGCTCATAGCTTTGGGTGCAGAGATTAGTGAAGGTAGCGGTTCAAGGGTACGAATCGCTTTGAGTGGCGTAAGAGCAGTCTTTCATCGCCCGCATCCACAGAAAGAGACAAATAAGGGCGCTGTGGTTTCTATGCGTCGCTTTCTAAAAGAAGCTGGTATCACGACGGACGAGGAGAAATTATGAAGTACAAAGGTTACGAGGGAGCAGTTAGGTTCGACGACGATGCGGGCATTTTTCACGGTGAGGTCGTGAACACCCGTGATGTGATCACTTTTCAGGGTACTTCCGTAAAAGACCTCCAAAAAGCCTTTCGTGATTCGGTTGACGACTACCTATCTTTCTGTGAAGAGCGCGCCGAGGAACCAGACAAGCCGTTCTCAGGAAATTTCGTCATCAGAATTCCGCCTGATCTTCATAGAGAGCTTTACACCAAAGCCAAGAAAGAGGGTAAAAGCTTGAACTCTCTGGTAGAGGAAAAACTTGCCAGTTAGCACCGTTTTGAAGAGACGAAACCACCTTATTTGGGGAGACGATCTACCACACTTGAAGAAACGAGCCTCACTGTTTGAGGAGACGGGTCGAGGAAATTAAGGAGATGATTTGCCTTCATAAAGCGGGGCGCTTTCAAGAAATTATGATTCACGATTTGGGGAGACGCCATTCATAATTTAGGGAGACGCTCATTTAGTTTTTGGAAGAAGAATCGCACATCCTCAAGAAATTGCTTGCACTAGACGAAGCTGGCACTTTGGGGAGACGAAGCTGGCACTTTGGGGAGACGAAGCTGGCACTTTGGGGAGACGAAGCTGGCACTTTGGGGAGACGAAGCTGGCACTTTGGGGAGACGAAATGAGCAAAAAAAGTTCGCTAAATACTAAAAACATAGTACTTTATCGGACGCTCCGATTTTTATAGACTTTATTTAGACTTTCTTAACTAACAACAACAAAGCCTCTTTGTTGTTGCTCTTGTGAAATCACAATGAACCAAGAGCCAGAGAACACAGAACTCTTACCCATTAACACTATCCGAACCGAGACGGTTTTATCGCGCTACCCTATTCATCGGTTGGCAAAACGGGGCAAGATCGATATCGAAATCAACGAGCGGAACGAAGCCGGAGAGGTCAAGACGAAGTGGGAAGTTTCATACAACAGCAAATACGGTCAGCCCGGAGCACTTGCCTACAAAGTAGATAGCCTAATTGTAAATCGGAGGGTTGAGGAAGCACCGAGACCATTACCAGAAATTATTAAGCTAGGTAGCTTAAAAGAAATCGGTGACGAGCTTGGGCTGGCTGATAGCGGAAAGAATAGGAACGGTATTAAAAGGGCGCTACACCAAAACGCGGGAGCATATATCACCGCCAGAAGAAGCTACAAAGGGAATGATGGAATAGAGCGAACAGCAGAAATTTCCGATACCCGGTACGGGGTTATCTTCACGGGCGAGAAATTCCCGGACGGAAAGAACGCTGATGCAGTTTACATCCTGCTCCATCGGTCATATAGAGAAGTTCTTAATAACGCACCGATTCGTCCGCTTGATTATGATTACCTGCGAGAGCTTTCGCCCGGAGCGCAGCGATTCTATGAGCTACTAAGTTTTCAGGTTTTCGCGGCACTTGTGAACGAGCGCCCACGCGCCAAAATGCTTTATTCCTACTACTGCACCCGTGCGCCTCAGACTCGCTACTTTGATTATGAGCACGTCAAAAAGCAGATGTACAAGGTTCACGCGCCGCACTTGAAATCCGGCTACTTGGCAAAAGTCGAATTTCAGGAGCAGAGAAGCAAGAACGGAGAGCCAGACTGGATAATGTTTTATACGCCGGGAAGGAAGGCGAAAGCCGAATTTCGGGAAGCGGGCAGAAAAACCCGTGCAAGCCAGCTACCGAAGAAACAGTCCTCCCTGTTGCCGCCCGCCACGACCGAGTCAGAGCCGCCACCATCAGCGCAGGTTATCAATAAGGCAGAGCCGCAGGAGCTTGACCCGCTAACGACCAAGTTAATAAGTTTCCACATTGCGGAGCCTACAGCCAGAGAGTTAGTCCGTGACTACCGCAAATCAGTCGAGCTTCAGCTATGTGCTTTGCCGCACCGCAACCTAAATAAAATTCGTGACCTCGCTTCATGGCTCGTCGTCGCCATCAAAGAGAGCCACCAGCTACCGGAAGCCATCACGGAAGCCTTAGCCAAAGAGGAAGAGGTTAAGAAAGCCCAAGCCAAGAGGGAAGCCGCAGATGCCCGCCAGCGCGACGAGGAAGCCAACAGAGCCGCTTATTTCGATTATTTGAGGGTAAGGGCAAGGAAGGCGGAAAACGAGCAGCCAGAGGCTTACAGAGCGTTTTTAGACGACTCCGCAGCCAAGCGCGCGGAGCTAGAAGCAGGCCCCGCGCACAAGGGAACGGCAAAGAAAATCCATCTACGACTGTTCGACGACGAGCAGAGCCACCTTGAGCGGTTCCGTGACTATTTCCACGAGCCAGCCCTCGAAGAGTGGAAAAGCAGTTCCGCGTAGCACGCGCACCCTAGTTATCCTTCACTAACTTTGCTACTCATCTTCGCCCAAAGTCGGGATAGCGGTGCGACCCGTCAACGACGGAATGATGTAGCCCTCGTAGCCGAGCTGCAGCCCTTCTTCATTTCGCCCAAAGTGCAAGTGTGAGAATTCCTCACAGTCAGAATTTTGCTCTTCAGCATCCGTCATGGCGACATTTAAACCCAACTCTAAGGCGACATTCATATCGTCAAAGCTGTAGGATGCGGGAATCATGACGATGAACTTCTCACCCCTTTTACCCGCGCGCCATTCCCTGTAGCCTTTCTTGTCGCCGATAAAGCCATCTTCAATGATCGTGTGTTCAACTTCCTTCGGCGCATCTTTCAGACGCCAAATTAAGATCGGTGCTTTTGTTTTCATTGCTTTCCACTCCCACCCGCCTGTTTTGCTTCACGTTCCAATCTTGTCACCAACGACCTCACGGCATAGTTCAGCGCGTCGTTAATTGACTCTTTCGACATCCCCGTTTCGCTCGCCAACTTCTCCAAACGCTCATGCACGTCAACCGCCAGATCGAACTTGTACGGCTTGAATTCCGGCTTCTGTTTGGTAAAGCGGTCAAGTAGTCTCCCCTGTCCGCGCTTACGGCTTCCACTCTCTTCGCTCATCGAAAATCTTTCTCCCGGACTCGAAAATTAAACCCAAAAGGTCTTATTATCGTACCAACAATCAGCGAGAGTTAACGAGTGATAACTTACCGACTTGATTTTTGTAGCAATAGCAATAGCAGGAAACGCATCGTGCCGTCACTTTCGCTCTGCCGGGTGAGGCGGCGGAACAAACACGCCGCACGCTTCCGGCGTGACCGGCGCGAGCAGGGCAGGACAGAGTTTTAACTTCATAGTGAGCAGGTGATAGGTGACAAGGAAGAACGGCGACAGTCCTGCCGACGAGCAGTCCGGCGAAACTCACAACAAGCGCAAGAACATTTCAGTCCGTCCGATGCCGGAGCAACTGGACGCGCTGCACGAGCGCGCCGCGAGCTTCGGCTACAAAAGCGTGTCGCAATACTTGATCGAGCGCGGCTTGCGCAGGGACGGATTGATGATTCGCAGCGTTGACCGCGAGCGCGTCGAGCGTCTGCTGTTCGAGGCGCGCAAGATCGGCGTTAACATCAATCAGATAGCGCGCGGAATGAATGCAGGTTACAAAGGCTATTCGCAAAAACATCTTGACGGCGCGTTGCGTGAAGCCGAGCGCGTGATGCGCGAAATCCGTCAGGAGTTCACATCAAGCGAAGGGGAGCAGGAGTGAAATGAGCGGCGGAGCGGTTGTCACCATCAAAGTGGGGAGAGCAGGCACGGCAGACGATCATGCGCGCTACATCACACGCGAGCGCGCCACCGAGAGCAAACAAGAAAGAGTCTGGACGCGCAATGTCCCGGAGTACGCGGTGCACCCGGATCATGCCGAGCAGGGCATCAGCTACAAAGAGCGCACCGCAGATTTACGAGAGTACGCTCGCCAGCTCGAAGAAGATGAACTGGAAAAACCACAGCAACGCCGCAAGGGAGAGAAGCGCACACACTACCGGGCGATCTATTCGTTTGACAGGGAAGTGACAGACGAGAAAGCCCGCGAAATGGTGGACGAGCATTTAGAGGAGAATTTCCCGAAGGCGCGCGCCATCGCCGCCATTCACCGCGACACCGATAACGCGCACGTTCATGTGCAGATTGCCGCCAGAGGGATGGACGATAAAAAGTTACATTTCAACGACCATACGCACCGGCGATTGGATGAACGTTGGGCAAGAATCTACGGGCGAGAATTCGGCAGAGAATTAGAGCAAGAGTTTGTAGCGAAGAAAGAGCTGTGGCGCGAGTGGATGCGCGAAGCCAGACAAGCGAAACTTGAAGGCAGACCAATACCGCCGCGCCCGCGCAGAGTCGCGCACGAACGCAACCAGGTCAAAGAACGGCGCGAGATGCACGCCAAGCAATACGGATTGAATCATGCCAAGCAAACAGGAATTAGAGACGATCAACGACGAGCTATTAGCGGAGAACGACCGGCTACAGCGCGAGCAGAACGAGCAAACGGAACGACTCGCCGAGTTAACGGAAGCATTGCAGAGCGTCACGGCGCGACTCGAAGCGTTAGCCAGCCGACCGCCGCAGAGCACGCCCAGCAGCCAGACCGCCAGCAGCCGCGACGAGTTAGCCGCGCAGATCGAGCCGCTCGTGACGGGAATCAAAGGGATGATCGAGCGCGCGAAGTCGGAAACGATAGATCAGAACAAACGCGCGCTGATTCTCCAAAGCATTGGTAGAGCGCAACGAGCGGACGAACAGCGAGTTTCTGAACAGCATCAGCCGGACGAAGCAGCACGCGGACGCGGCGGAGCGGCACGCCGAGCGCCTGAACAAATTTCTCAACAGGTGGCAGGGACAGCCCAGAATGACCATGCTCAAGGTGACGGGCGCGATGTTCTTCAGTACGATCCTCGCGGGGCTTTTGATCGCGTTCTTAGTCTCATGGCGTCTGCAACCCACACGGACGCTGCAAGAGGACGCGATGAAGTGGCGCGTGCTCACGGAAACGATGCCGCCGGAGCGCGTCCGAGCAATCGAGCAGGAGATCGAGAACAAATTGTACCGCCGCCAGCAGGACGGGCAGATTGGAGCGCAAACCAGCGGTGCGAACGCACCGCCACCAGCGAACGCCAACTCGACCCGATGATTTCGTCCCCCACCCCGCCAGCCAACCGGCGCGACCGCAGGTGACGAATGACGTGCGCGAGGAAATGGTACGGCGCATCCACGCCGGACGCTTACGCGTTCAGTACCTTGTTGACTTGGTAAATATCGGCTTGAAAGAGCGCGAGACGGGACAGAACGCCCCAGCCGAGCGGCTGCAACTGCGACAGACGACACGCGAGATGTCACAAGCCGAAACCGAACACGAACGAGCTTACGGCGGCAGACCGCGCGCCGTACTGATGCCGGAAGAACGCGACTATTTGACGCGCCACAAAGACGCGCCGGTGGAAACTCAAGCGCGTGAGGAGATCAGAAGGGAACTAACTCAAGCCTATATTATCGGTGAGACGCGCGTCGGTGAATCTTTCGAGCGAACATCAGAACGAACACCGGAGCGCCAGCATGACCTGATGCTTGAACGAGATCGCGGCGGGTTCGGCTTTAGCCGGTGAGCGGAAAGAAACCCACCTCTTTAGAATCGCGGTTGCCTGAGGGAGTCTGCGAATGGTAGTTGAGCGCGCGATGGGCGAAGACAGGAAAGCACTCCGAAAACTCGCCGAGAAATCGAATGCTGTTACTGAACGGGGTCTTGCTCTGGTGGGTGGCGGTTGACTTCCACATCGGCGGCGCGAATATATCGGATGCGCTCGCGGTTGAGTTCGAGAAGTTCGATTGTCGCTCGTCCGGTAGCCGTTAGCGGCAAGATAGTCAAGCCGTCACTCGACCAAACGAAATGCTCCGCCCATTCATGTTGGCGTGGATTGAAAATCGGGATCGTTTGCCCGGTTGCCCGGTCGAAAACAGTTTGCTTGTTCGATTTGCGGCGGTTGCAGTGGAAGCAGGCAAGCGCGAGATTCTCCGGCGCGTCAGTGCCGCCCTCAGCAATTGGCATCAGGTGGTCAATCGTGAAGCGGACGTATTGCCAACGCTCGTTGGTGTGGCAATACTCGCACAGGTGGGTGGCGCGAAGTCGAACCTGCTCTTGCAGCTTCAGCGAGAGTTTACGCGGCACGGTTCTGTTCCGTATCCGGCGGAGTGGCGGCGAGATTGCGCGTGAGACGATTGAGATAGCTTAGGTAATCGTCAACGTCTTCGTACTGTTGCAACTCTTGTTCTTCGTCAGTGGTCAACGAAGAGTTTTTCTGTTTTTGGAGTAAGTCTTCGATGCGATCTTGTGCTGCTTGCGAAGCCCGCAGGACGGGCACGCCGCCATCTAATTCAATGCTAATCGCCCCGTCTTGCTGCAAGCCGCGCGGCAAGCCAGTAAGCGTCGGCACGGGTTGAATCTGGTTCATAATTCCAACCTCCAAACAAATGGCATTTTATGTATGTAGCGCAACAATCACAATACTACTTGGAACAACTGCTACCGAGTTGAATAAATCATGCTTTCACACTCCGACCGAAAGATTAAAAGAATGCTGCATCCCTCATTGCTCGCTCGATACTTGGCAAGTCGCTGCTTATAAAGCTACTCCACGCTTTACGAATTTCGTCATTGATATCGGCGATGTCGGACTCCGCCAGAGTTTTCTTGTTGACAAATATCTTGGTAAAGATACGACTCCATTGCGAGTACAGCTTTTTGCCCGGACTAAATAAAGGTTTGCTCAATGAAGCCATTTGAAACAGTCTTTCGCGAGTCTGGATATCGCCCGGACCGATCTGAAGTATTAATCGTAATCCTTCAGGTCTGTTCTCAAAATAAAACATCATTATGCGACCGACGTTGCTCCACTGTGTACCTGTCATGAGGGCGGGAACATCCCACCGCTTGGGAACAAAAACAATATTCGTCTTCGTGCTCTTATCTATCTCAAAGTCTTCAGCATCTCTTATTATCTTTTCGATCTCTTCTTGAATTATTTTCTGCCTGTCTGGTCTGCGCTCGAAGATTAAGTCCAACGCCCGTTGGTGTCGTTTGTAGAGGCGCAGGCATAGCTCATCTATTTCGGAACCGCTCACGATATGTCTCCTTAGCATTTCGGTATAATGAGTTAGCAAAATGCGAACGTCGGTCCCTAGCGCGGAGGCGCGGTTGGCGATAATCGTATCGATCAAAATTGCTATGACCACGTAACTGACTGGTAGATAACGCTCGTCGGAGGGCAGGCTACCATCGGTAGTCAGAAACAGTCCTATGACGCGCCAATCAGTATAATTTCTTTCAACAACATTCCAATAACGGTTGAACTGGTCGGAATGCTCACTCGAATATATCTTGTTCTCGATGATAACGGCGAGCTTATTGGTCGTGTTTAAAGCAAGAACATCAATGCTGTTCCATTCACGCAAGACGGTTGTATCTTCTAAGTCCCACACGTCCAAATCTATTAGGCTGATGGGTAGCGAGGTGCTGCGTGCTTCTGTCAACACCTTTTGTAGCAGCCGCTTTAAGAAGATGTCGCCCAGCCCGTGGCTCTCATTCGGGTCTAGAAGAAATCTCAAGAAGGATGAGTGGCGAATTTCTTGGTCGCGCATCCCGATAGCTTCAAAGATATTAAACTGGTCGGCAATGCTTTCCAGTTTTTCGAGGTCATGATTATCTACAACGAATTCTTCAAGCGCCTCTTGGTCGGTTATATCGTGATGGTAGGAATCTTCGATAGAGTCGCTAAGTATCGTTTGAATAAACTCTTGATTCATCTGGAGAATGCTCCTCAACATTATTAGGCACTCTGCATACATTAGCATTTAGGTATCTGATAAAAGACAATCAAGTAATTAAATTCAAGCGTTATTTGATGTTCTGATAGAACTCCCCACTCAGTGCAGTAGATCAGAAAACTACAAGCCAACTCAGTCGTTCTCCTCTTCCTTCATATTGCCAGGCGACGAAGCGAGCGAATTTTAGAAGGACTGTATTCGTGTGTTCTTCAATCTCGATTTTCAGGAGACACACGACCATGATCGAACTTCGCTCTGTAGAACAACTCACTAAAGCCATCTCTCGCGCACAAGCCGGAAGACTGTTTGTGCAGCGAACAACTCTCTACCGGCAATACCGCGTCACCAACCGCGAAACAAGCGCCGAATACATCGTTGATTTCTTCGTCCGCAACGGCAAAAGGTACGGGCACTGTAACTGCAAAGCCGGTGTTAATCATCTGGCTTGTAACATCTCGCCGCCGCCGGACTTCACACGGTAATCGCTGCCGAGCGCGCAGGAAGAGAGCCTTTCGCGCCCGCACGACGCGCGGCATAAACACAAACTTACGCACACAAAGAATAAGGGCTAGGGAAGCGCGTCAACGCTTCGCCTAGCCCTTTGTGTTTCAACCCAAGTCACCAACGACTAGATTGAAAGGAAATTAGAGATGAGCATACCCAAACTGCAACTCGTCCCGCAACCACAGCCACAGGCTGAAGTCATCCGCCACACGCCCGATACGCTCGATTTCACGCGGGCAATCATCGTCAACAGTGAGCAACTGGCGGAAGCCCTAAAGGACGCGCGCCACGTCTCCGCCGTCCTTCACAACATCGAGAACCTTGACGATCTCGATTGGCACGAAATGACCGACCTTTGCCGCACGGCTTTCAACGCCGCGCGAGCTTTGGCGGCGATGCTTGAAGCGAAGGAGGTAAACGCACAATGAGCGACGTTTACTCCATCATCACTGAAGGAATGATTGCGCTGTTGGAGGCAGGCGTGAGTCCTTGGCGTAAGACGTGGCGCGGAGGAGACAGCCCACGCAACCTCATCAGCAAGAAACCGTATCGGGGCGTAAATACCCTGCTACTTGGCTCGACCTCTTTCGCTTGCCCTTATTGGCTAACCTTTAATCAGGTACAGCAGTTGGGCGGGAGAGTGAAGAAGGGAACTAAAAGCGAGCTTGTTATCTTCTGGAAATTCTCTGACAGCCAGAAGGAGACAAACGAGGCAAGTGACAGAGAGCCGACATCCAAACGATGCCCGCCGCTTCTCAGATACTATCGCGTGTTCAACGTCGAGCAGACTGAAGGCTTGGAAAAGCACTTACCAGCGCAGCCTGAGGAAAGACTGTTCACGCCGATAGAGACAGCCGCGCGCATCGTCGAAGTGATGCCGCAACGCCCGCCGATCCGCCACGACGAGCCGAGTGCCTACTACGCGCCCGTGCGAGACTTTGTAAATTTGCCGCGCCCGGAGACGTTCGACACGGCGGAGAATTACTACGCGGTAGTTTTTCACGAGCTGACGCACTCTACGGGTCATGAGTCACGCCTTAACCGTGCGGGTGTAGCTGGTAGCCAACTTGCCGCTTTTGGTTCAGCCGATTATTCACGCGAGGAGCTAATAGCCGAAATGGGCAGTGCCTTTTTATGCGCAGAAGCAGGAATAGAAAGCACGCTCGACAACTCAGCCGCCTACTTGAAAGGCTGGCTTGAGGCATTGAAGGGTGACGCGCGCCTGATTGTAGCGGCAGCGAGCGCTGCGCAACGAGCCACCGATTTCATCCTCAGTTATGATCGACAAGAGCTTGTTGATGATACAGCGATTTCAAGTTAGGGGCTTTCGGCTTTTCGGATCAAGTGCAGAATTGCCTCGTCAAAGCTGCCATTGGTCAGCGGGTCAATCCGGTCAGCGTACTGGCGCGCCCGGCGCAGCCACTTGCCTTCTGCGCTATCCGGCTCAATCTCGCCCTTACGCTCTATTAGAGTTTCCTCACAAGCGCGGATGAATTCTCGCACCCGCTGACTTTGAGACCACGATTCAATATGTCGTTCGAGATGGTGGCGCCGCTCTTGTTCTTCCGCGCGGCGGCGCTCCTCCTCCTTCCGTCTGCGTAGCTGTTCCTCACGTTCGATTCTTTGTAACCGTATAGCTTCGGCGGTAATAATAAGTCCGGCGAGCACTTCGTTGAGTTGATCTTCCAAAGGTTTCTGCGCCTTGTCCACCCACTTCTTCTGACAGCCGCCGCAGTATTCGTCAATCTCGAAAGTAAGCCGTCCACTCGGACTGTAAACCCAGCGGTTCGGTTGTTGGTATGATGGTTTGCTCTTCTCCGCTGCCGTCAACTCCCGCTCATTGCGGTTAGCCTTTTCCGATAGATGCACTTTCAACTTTTCCGCTGCGAGCAGGATATAAGTGGCTGCCGCATCTTCCTTCGATACCTCTACGGAATAGCCTCTCGCTTCGAGCGCCTTCAGTAGCGAGTCCATGATGCGGAGCGCGCGGTGAAGCTCTGTTTTCGAGACGCGCACGTTTAGGCACCTTTGACTCCACGACCATCTCAACATTCCATAATCATCCGGTCTACCTTTCTCCAAGATTTGTTTGGTTTGCCGGACGAGCGGGTGTGGGCTATGCAGAGTCTCCGCAATGGTAATGCTATTACCGGGCTGACTCTCTTGTTCGATTCGCGCTAAAACTTGCGGGTCTTCCGGCTGAAAGGGCGCAGCAGTCTGATGCGGGTGGATCACCGTCATTGCAGGAATGCCTTGCTTGATCGGCGGAAGCTTCTCCTTGTGGACGCGCCGACCGACTGTAAGCTGCTGCCAGTAGCCGGGATAGGGCTTAGGGATGTGCAACTTCTTGCATATCTTTCCCAGCGCGACGTCAGAAATTCCGAACTCTTTGGCGAGCTTGGTCGCGGGCGTGCTCCAGACTTTCTCGTACAGCTCCTCGCGCGTGAGCTTGATGCTATTGTCATCCATATGAATCTTGATGTTTTATAAGCGAACGCTCATTCAAAACGTTGACGCTACCCCGAAAAGTAGTTATACATTCGTTATAACCAAATTAGAAAGGCAAAACTTAGGTGCGCAAAAATCTATCAACTATCGGTAACAGCTTAGGCTTAGTGATTGAAAAGCCGATCTTAGAATTACTCAATATCACACGGGAGACGGAGCTTGAAGTCACGACAGACGGCACGCGCTTGATCGTCGAGCCAGTGCGGGATGTGGAAACCAAAGGTCGGCGCGCTCGCGTGGGGGCTGCAACGAAGCGCGTCATGAAGAATCATGACCGGACGTTGCGCCGACTCGCCGAATGAACTCCGAGCCGGAATTCTTAAACCTAGAAGACGTCATCCAGATTCACGATGAGCAACTCGCCGCCTACGGTGGTGCCGATGGCATCCGCGACCAAGGGCTATTGGAATCGGCAGTAGGCGTGCCACAGGCTTCTTTCGGCGAGACGTACCTGCACGAAGACCTATCGCACATGGCAGTCGCGTATGCGTTTCACATCGCGCAGAATCAGCCGTTTCTGGACGGCAACAAGCGCACGGGAGTGGTCGCCGCGCTTGTCTTCTTGGATTTGAATGGTGTTACTGTCTTAGACCCGCAGGAAAAGCTCTATGATGCGATGATCGCTATCGCCGAGCGGCGGATGGACAAGGGTGGCTTGGCGGAGCAATTGCGAGAACTCAGTGTCTAGTATTATGCAACATAACGTCCTTTATGTTGCATAATCAAGCTACCCTAGAAAAGGAATGCTGCCGTATGGCTTCACCTTGAATCATTGCTCTGAGGGCAAATTGCGGAGGCGCAATTCAGCTCGAAGTAACCAACGGGCGAGTTTCCCTTACTCAAGCTTTGGTTGTCATGCATATCTAAAAAGGCTATTATAGCCATATTAGGAGACATAAGTATGCAAACTGTAAATATCGCAGAGCTAAAAAACAATCTGAGCGCGTATCTCGAACAAGTCAAAAACGGCGAGGAGTTGATCGTCAAGGATCGCAATCGCCCTATCGCGCGATTGGTGCCGCTGACTTCAGGCGAAGATTTGGACGCCGAAGAAGAAGCCCTCGTCGCGGCGGGCTTGATGCGCCTTCCGGTAAAGGAAAAGTCGGATGATTTTCTCGCTCTGCCCGCTCCACAAGTGGCAATGGCGGATATTCAAGCGGTAATTCGAGCTGAGCGCGATGAAGATTAAGCGAAAAATCAACATCTCATTTTGGGACACGAGTGCTGTTGTGCCGCTCTGTTGTCAGCAGAACTTGAGCCAGAGCATGCGGAAGAGGTGGCACGAGACAACGCGCGTCTTCGTGTGGTGGGGAACAACCGTTGAGGTCCGCAGCGCGGTCAGTCGTTTACATAGCGAAGGCATATTAACCACTAAGGGTCGGCAACACGCTTTGGCGCGACTGGAAGTTTTAAGGCAAGAGTGGCGCGAGATGATGCCGAGCGAGAAGGCACGCCGCCTCGCCGAAGGGTTGCCGGATGCTTACGGCTTGCGCGCGTTGGACTCGTTCCAACTCGCAGCGGCGCTGGTGTGGTGCAATGAGAAGCCGAAAAACCGCGTGTTCGTCTGCGACGATTCCAAGTTATCAGTGGCCGCTCAATCTGTAGGCTTTACCGTAATACCGTAAAAGGCAACTTGTTCCGTTTGATAAGGAGAACCGGAAATATGAAGCGACAACTTTCAGAGCAGGAAAAGCAAATAGTAAAACAACAGCAACTCTCAACCGACGGATCACTTCGTTGCTTCATTTCGGGGGAGATTATCTCTGAGCAAGATGAGATTGAGTACGATCATATTCATCCTTATGCTAAGGATGGAGAAACCAGCACTACAAATATTCGGATAGTTTTGAAAAATTACAATAGGCGTAAGTCTGATCAATCTCTCTACGATGTGCGGGATAATATGAGGCTTGAACGATTATTCGAGCAAAAGAAGAATCACATAAAACTCCAAGATATATTTGAGTTAAAGGAGATCAACCGAAAGAATACACATGCCACTACGAAAGAGGGGATGATTGTTGTTGACGACGGAGCGGACTCCAGAGAGTTCCGACTTTTTCACGACAACATTCTTGATGTTGATTACTTTTACGGGAGGATACCTATCTCATGGCTTGAGAATGATGACCAAGAGGGCTTGCAGCCGCGTGTGATTGATTACAAACGTCTGATTACGATTCGAGATCACCTCAAAAGCCATCCTCAACTCGCCCCGTCAATCGGGCGACTGCTAGACGGTAGGCTTAGACTGTTCGATGGACAGCACAAACTCGCCGGACAAGTCCTTAACAACCATGATGAGGTAGATGTCAAGATTTACGTATCATCCAACGAGCCTGAAAAATCGAAAAAGCTATTTGACGACTTGATGATTACTAATTTGGAAGCGCATTCCAAGTTGAAACAAGTTCCCTTTTATACTTCTACCCTTCTTGATCGGCTTTCGGTTATTTATAAAGATCTCCTTGAAGAATTTATTTCTAACAAACCAGTAGAGACACATACAGAAAGTAATTTCATTCACTTCTTAGCTGCCGAAAAGCAGTACAGTAAAGCGGAAGCGAAGGAAATGCTACGCGGTGCCATTAAAATCTCTGCGCTAGACAACTCTAAACTCGCGCCCTATGTAGCAGAAGCATCGAAGGACGCAAACTATCCAGTAACAATCGATCTCCTGAATAAGACTATCTTCCCATCAACATTGTATCTTGAACCGTCAAACGCAAAATTTACTTCGTCAGGAGACCACAGAAATTCGGAAGTAGAGAATTTTGGTGAAGTAGCAAACCTGATAATTCAAGAGGCTTTCCTTAACAATTGGGTGCCGAACGTGAAGGGAAAAAGCCTCACCAACCTTCAATTGAAGGCGAGACGTATTTGGCATAAAGGATCGGTTTTAACTTGGGCACCTTACTTGAAGACCATGCTGTATTTCGCGTTGCAAATCATAACAAATGAGGAGCACGAAAAGATTCTTTATCGTCCAACGATTAACGATCATCAAAAGCAGATAATTCAGAAATGCCTCAACAGGCTCTTTAATCACCCGATGTGGGATGAGCCTGAAGGCGAAATAGACAGCTTGCTTGGTTCCTCAAAGAGACAGGATGATTTATTTAATCGGAAGGGGCTTACTGAGAAATACGTCATCTACGGACAGTCCTAAAATATCAATCCATTAGCTCTACTTTTGCTGCTATAGCGAATCTCTTTATTTTTCGTATCATCATCATTTGAGGAGCGAGCTTGCAGCAAGGCAGAAACCACACATTCATGAGTCATGCCCTGACCCTCATTACAGCGGAGAGTGCGCCTGTGCTTCCCGCCATCATCACCCGCGAAGGCGGAAAAGCGACCAAACGCTTTTTAGAGTTCTTCACCGCCAACATCCGAAACCCCAACACGCGGCTTTCATATATGCGAGCTACAGGTTCGTTCCTCGCATGGTGCGAAGAACGCGGTGCTTCTCTTCACCAGATCGAGCCGATGATCGTCGCCGCCTACATTGAGAAGCTAACCCAAGAGCGTGCGCCGCAGACCGTCAAGCAGCACCTAGCGGCCATCAGAATGTTGTTTGATTGGCTCGTAACAGGGCAGATCGTGCCGTTCAATCCTGCCGCGTCCGTCAGAGGCCCCCGGTACAGCATCAGGAAGGGCAAGACGCCGGTGCTCTCGGCGCAGGATACGCGAAAGCTCCTCGACAGCATAGACACCTCGCACGTTATCGGCCTGCGCGACCGGGCGTTAATCGGCACGATGGTTTATAGCTTCGCCCGCGTCTCTGCTATCGTGAATATGCGAGTGAGAGACTACTATCCGCAGGGCAAACGCTACTGGATACGTTTGCATGAGAAGGGCGGGAAGTTTCACGAGGTCCCGGTACACCACACGGCGGAAAACTATCTTGATGAATACCTCAAGGCTGCCGGCCTTTCTGAAGAGAAGAATAAGCCGCTGTTTCGCTCGACGCGGGGCAGGAGCCGCGAGCTAACCGCGCGAGCGATGAGTCGCTTTGATGCTTACAAAATGATTCAACGGCGGGCGCAGGACGCGGGAATTTTATCCGAGATCGCTTGCCATACCTTCAGGGCGACGGGCATCACCGAGTATCTGAGGAACGGCGGGACTATCGAGCACGCGCAGCAGATCGCAGCGCACGAGTCACCAAGAACGACGAAGCTTTATGACCGGACAATCGATGCAATCAGCTTAGATGAGATTGAGCGGATCATGATTTAACAATTAATATCGATTAGACCAAGTGCGATATAAATACTCTAAATTGAAAATTAGAGCTGTGCCCGCAAATCTAAGTAAATATGTCACTTATAGAAAATTGCTAGTGCAGAGTTTTATTTCAATGTCTGAACATAAACTAGTGCTTTGTAAGATTAGTCTTTAGACTTCACCTTTTCGTAGTGGCGGCTTAGCTTTTCTCTTGCTTGAGTAATTGAGAACTGCCACTCAACTTTGACCTTCAATTCGTTGCGTTCTTTGACAAGCGCCTGTATCTCACAGTCAAGTTCTTCGATTGAAGAGATGCGCCGCGACAGACAGATGCGGGAGAGTGCCGATAACTCTAACTCCGCCATGGTGAGCGACGAACCCTTCTTCGGCGTGTAGTGCATCTCGAAGCGTTGCGCTAAAGCGAAGGCTTCTTCGGACGGCAGGTTCTCGTAGAAGAAACTCGCGTTGTGCGTGTTCAAGTTGTCTTGCACTAACACGATCTTTTCCGCCTGCGGAAAACTAGCAGCCACTCTCTGCATGAAGCGACAGTAATCGACTTTCGTTCTTTGCTTGCTCGTTTCGACTATGCGTGTGCCCGTCAGTGGCTCAAAGGCTACGAGCAGCGAACAAGTTCCATGACGCGCGTACTCATAATCAAAGCGCGTGGGCTGACCCCTCTTCATCGGCAAGGGCGCGGCCACTTCGCCTAAGAGTTGCACGGGCAACTCATCAAAGCAGATCACCGGGCGCTTTTCGTTCAATGGGAGGTGATATAAGTGCAGGAGGTCTTCCATCCGCGCTAAGTAATCACCCGTTATTTGCCCGCTGCACCATGACTTCTTCAGGTGCGGAGAGAGCCTGTTTTTTT
>MWWH01000128.1_pt1 | contig 19437 bp, 18 predicted proteins | sample 1047231 | NCBI WGS metagenome assembly MWWH01 (sample SAMN06349967, study PRJNA376086) | soil metagenome | isolation source: MG3-2 sample Antarctic (ecotone) soil | place: Antarctica | collected 2015-01-13 | reverse complement strand
CATTGAATCCCTGCCTGCGTGGGCTTGATTTTGGATAATTTAGACCCAATGGGTCTAAATCCCAAGGCTCTACGCGCGCGTGGGCGTGATGTCTTCAGGTTTTGTGCCAAATTGGCATAAATCATTGAATCCCTGCGCGCGTGGGCGTGATTCAATTCGTCCGATCGATCGGACAAAAGCAGCCACATGCTCTACGCGCGCGTGGGCGTGATTATGACCACTCAACAGAGTCACGGCGCCGTGACACATGCTCTACGCGCGCGTGGGCGTGATGACACGTCGGTTAGGCGCCTAACCGGCTCGATCACATGCTCTACGCGCGCGTGGGCGTGATACTGAAAAATGGGCGAACAAAAAGGGAGCTGCGTCACAGAGTTGTGATGCTCCATGACGCAGCCCGTTAGTTTTTCCGCAATTTGCGGAATTATCTCTTGAGTGGATACGAGACGCTGACGCCTCGCTTCACAGGAAACGGCAGTACGCGGCGAATGGTGGCGCGTGGGACTGACTTGTTATCTCGTCGCTTCATTGTGTGCCGCCTTCCCTGATGAGCGAGTGACGCGCCCGGATGGAAAGCTGCTCGATTGCGTCACTGACCACGCCGAGGCATGGCGCGAGTGCGGCCTCGGCAGCGATGAGCATGGATTCCCTTCTGGTATCATCTTGGGTGTAGGTAAACGAGCGGAGAAGGGCAAGCAGGATGCCTGCCAGATTGTCTCCGCTATCTTCCAGCAATTCACATTCAAGGGACTTCACTGCTCGCCTGACCTGTTTATCCGTGAGTTGATGGCTGTTGTAGCTACTGTATGCCGGTGCTGTTTGCTTCTTAGCCATTATCTTTTACCTCCCAGGTGATGGACTACCGTCGCCGCGCGTCCGACAACTTCGCTGCCTTTGGACAGCTTGCCGCATAGTTCAAGGTAGAATTCGCCTCTGCTGTTTCGAGCCATCACAACCACGTCAGCCTTTGCGTGCGTGGCCGCTTCGACAAGCACAAGATCGCCGTCGCAGATATGCGCGCTCTCCAGGCTATCGCCAGTGACGAAAACCAGGATGGTGTTCTCGAAGTTGCCAGCACCTTTCCTGATGTATCCGTTGATGTCCAGCGTGCCATCGCACATGGAGCGCAGATTGAAGGCGCGTTTCTTGCGCCGGTTAATGGCTTTCTTCGTCTTCATGTCAATGACCTGCATTAGCTTGCACCTCCTGCCCGCTTCGCTTCCCTTTCGACATGGGCCGCAATGGTGCGCTCGATCATCTCCGGCGTGTGGTAATTGATGTCTGAGGACATGTCGCACAGCACGTCGGCGATTTCGTTGTAAAGCAGGACGGGCGTTTCAGGGTTGGATATGACAGCGGCGAGGTCGCGCGCCAGCTTCGCACGTAGCTGAGCGCGCGATGGCGATGTGGTAGTTTTCCTGGGTGATGTTGTATTCTTCTTTTGCATAGCTTTTACCTTTCGAGGTGGAAGTTAAGGAGGCTCAGGAGAGTTCGCGCTCACCTGAGCCTTCGCTGTTAATGTGCCAGTGGCGTGGTCGCCATGAAGGAATGCAGGGGAACTGCCGCCATGCCGTGTTTGCAGGCGATGCCGTCGCGCGTGGCACAGGTGCAGTCAACGATCTTCTGCCCGCGCTCACGCCAGCATCTGACGGCGTAAGTCCGGCCCGTGCTGCCGGTCACTTCATACCAGCCGAAGCGAACCATGCGAACCTTCGGGTGCAGCTCTCGCGCCCGGTCAATCGCTTTCGCTATTTCTGTCTCTTCGATGATGAACATTTCTTTTTGTCTCCTGTGCTGATGTCCGTCTGACAAGAGAGATATTACCGAAAACGGAAATAACTGTCAAGCTAATTATTACTCTTTGCGAAAATATCTTTTCGTGCTAGGATTCAAAACCGTATGAACGAAACAGACACCCTGACAGCGGAAGAGGCGGCGGCGGCGCTAGGTATTACACCCTCGCGCGTGCGGCAGATGATTAGGGCTGGCGAATTGGAAGCAAGCAGGTTTGGCAAGGTGCATGTTATATCGCGCGCCTCGCTTAAATCTGCCGAGCAGAGGAAGACTAAGCCCGGCCCTATACCTAAGACGCCCAGCACGGTAAAGCCAGCCACACGGGCAGCAACGGCCCGCAATGAAGGCTCTACGGGGAAGAAGAGAGGCAAGAGATAGTGGCGATTGAAGAAAGAGTCTTAAAGCTCGAAGAGATTGCGGGCGCGCTGGCCCAACTGGCACAAAAGGCAGACCGGCGCATCGCTCAGGGTGAAGATCGTCTCGCTCAGGTTGATGATCGTCTCGACAAGCTGACGGCGCTCTCCGTGCGCTTCGATGAACGTCTTGACGCTCTGGCCGCAGCACAGGAAAACTCTGAGCGCAAGATTGCCGCGCTGACTGACTCGCAGATTCAAACTGAAGAGGCAATTAGAAAACTGACGGCTCAGGTGTCGGCGCTGGCCGTGAAGGTGGACAGCCTGACGAGTTGAAGGTGTGACAGGGGATGACTAACCGCGCCAAGCTGCGCCACTGACTAGGGATTTTTATTGCACGTCTTCCGCGTGCGTGATATTGAGTAACGCGGAAAAAGAGAAAGAGCCCGCTTCGTGTTGATTGGCGTCTCTCGAAGCAAGGCTCTGATTTCTAACAACACTGCCAGTTGGCGGTGCGGGTTTTTTGTATCTTAGCAGAGTTTAAGGAAATTCAAACAGAAAAACGATGGCACAAGGGCGCTCGGAAGCAAGGGATAATATTTTAGCTCTGTCTATTCTTGACGGAGTTATTGAGTATGGGCGCTGGTACGCCGACCCTGACCGGACGTGGCGACTCACACGCGATGAGACGACGGGCGCGCTCAACTACGAAGTCAAAAGTGAGTACACGAGCTTGTCTCTTACTATCCATCACCCTGAAAAACTGGTTAAAGAGATACTTTTAACATCAAGAGAGTATTACAAAGAATTGCTTGGCGAGGCAGTCAATTCAGCAGAAGACTTTGAACTAGCCAGCGAGCACTTGACGGCCACTGGCACGCACTTATTGACATGTTTTTTTGGCGCTAAGGCTGTTGGACTTACAAGAGACGCACTCGAAGAAGCTCTGGCGATTATGGTTATCATTGCAAACGAAGCAGCCATTAGAGAAATTGAGTCAGAGACTGATATTTCGTTAGTAGAGCCGCCTGCAAAACTTATAGATGAGATTGTGGCAGAGGGCGCACAGCGAAAAAAAAAGCGCCTAAGTAATATTATCGCTGGCCTGCCGCAGCGAGGGAAAAGCGAACTAATGGTAGCCCGCGCCCTTCGTATTATGCGTGAAACCGGTAGCACGTTAGACCTTGAAGAGTTAGCCAGACTAATCACTAGAGAATATAAATACGCCCCACCTGTGACCGGAGAGGCATTGAGAAAAGCTTTTAAGCGTAAAAGCAGCGGGTGGAAGGAAACCAAAAAAAACGGACAAAAATAATCTTCAAGTTGTCCGTTCAGACACTACTTAAGTTTGATATACAAACAAAGAGCGGGGCGCTCCTGTCAAGAACTTGCCCCGCCAGCTTTGTTTTGCTATACCGCATCTCGGCGGCGTTGCTGCATTTTAAGCACACCTTTAGCCGGGAAGCAAGACCTTTGAAAATGTTCCCGGTGCTTCAGCAACACCCTTTTGTAAATTTCTCCGCATCCGTGGCCCGTCGCTACGGTTCCTGCAAAAGCCTGTATTTTTCCGCGCCGCTGAGTGGGAAGTACGGGCTTTTGCTTTTGAAAGAAGAAAAGAAAAGAGCCGCTTTTGCCGAGCGGCTCTCTTGAAAAACCTGTTGACGACAGGAAAGGGCATTAACCATGAACATCTTAACACAATTCCTGGATTCTGAGTCAAGAACACCTCAGAAAATCAACCGACCACGCAAGCCTCGGCCTTCGCTGCCGGAATTCCTCCTCGCTCATCGCGTCAACTCTGCGCCGCAAGTCCAGCCGCGCGGATTCAGGAGGGCGGCATGACTCAATCAAAAACACCCTGTAGCCGCTGCCGACATCATGCGCCCAAACGCGGGAGAATGAGCGCGGCGATCACCCTGATGAGCGGTCGCACTGTGCGTCGATACCTGTGCCGCTTCTGCATTGGTGAGCTTCAAACGAGCGGAGGTGAATTAAGATGAGCGCACCGGGGAAAGCCAAGCGTTGGACGCCAAGCGAAAAAGCCTTGTTTGCCCGGCAGCAACAGATGAGCCGACAAGCTGGCGTGATCGTCTCTTATTGCCGCAACACCGGGATGTCTTCAAAGGCTACCTATCGGCTCCTAACCGCAGCAATGGACTTTCGAGGCGGCATTCAGCAATTCGAGGCCACCTATGAAAACTTTGGCGGGCACATGCTCGGACGCGACCGTTCATCATCGGCCTGCAAGTCAGCGGTCAGCCGCGACGTTGCGACCCACACGGCGGAGCGCGAGAGTTCGGGGTATCCGGGGATAAAGATTATCCCCGGCGGACGTGAGATTGACCGCCACACCGGGGAGACTATTTCCGCCACGCCGGCAACATGGGAAATTGAAGCCTTCCCGTATCTCGTCAAGATGCTGGAAATCGCGCGCAACCTGGAACGGGAAAAGCGCCGATTGCCGAAAGCAGAGCGAACAAAACGCGAAGCCCTTTATGATGAGGCGTTCAAATTGGCCGACGTACCGCGCGTAGAAGTCGCAGCGCCAGCCGCCACATCTGACGGTAGCCCCGACACTTCGGCGGAAGAGACGGAAAGCGTAGAAGGCTATAAGCTGGCTGTCCAAAGGGTGGTTGCGTATGCCAGAAGCGCGCGGCTGAAGCTCATCAAAGAAGCTGCCCGACAACGCGCCGATGGTGAAGACGCAACCGACCTGGAGGCGACAGAGAGGGCAACTTGCAACCTTCTCCATGAGCGGATTGACTTCATCTTTTCCCTACCGCCCGACCAACTAAAGCACAAGCTGAGCGAGGATGAGCCGCTGCTAGTGCATACACTCCCTGTGAATAAGAATAGTCGCACCTCACTAGCAGAAGATGAGGATTTACCGGAACCTGAAAACCTCAATAGTGGTGTCGAAAACGCTACCGCACATGGTGGTTTTTGTTTGGAAAAATGCGAAGTTTTGTACCAAAGTGGGGACGGATTAGAGCAAGCGAATGCTGCGTTGACGATTCTTTCTAGTTTGGGTGTCGAGAAGATAAATGTCCTCTTCTGCGACGATGCCAAACAGGAAAAATTGATAGCCGAGCGCGAGCGGTTACGCTTTCAAGGTCTGGATCCTAAAGAAATCCGCGCTCAGGGTATCAATCCGCAGGATGCCGTCAAAACGGAAGTCACAACCCTGACCAGGTTGCGGGCAAAACTTGCTGAGAAGATGGACTATTGCGCCGCGCGCCAGTGGTCATTCATCGTTGATCCGCGTCCTTCTCTGGGCGCGCGGCTAATCCAAGTTGATGAGTGCGGAGAGGAAGCATTCAAACTGCTTTCGGACTTTGCAGCCTACGGTATTAACACTAGCGATGGTAACGGTCAGGCGGAGATCGTCTTGCCGGAAGGTTACACGAACGAACAATGCGATGAGATAGAGGACAGACTTTTCACCGTACTCAAACCGCTAGGATGTAATAAAGGTTCATCCGGCGCTAGTCGCTGGCCGGGTTCGTTTAATTTCAAGTCAAAGCGCCGGCGTACGGATGGTTCGTTTCCGATGGTGACGCTCCGCATTTTCAATCCTTCTCGTATAACCACACGCGAAGAATTGGAGGGCGCGGGCTTGCAACCAGAATTGAAAAAGCCGGAGCCGGAGCAGCAGCAGCCGCGAAAGCTGTCACGATTGCCCTACGCGTGGCCTGATTACGATTACAACTTGGCTGCCGCCGACCGTTCCGGTGCTGACTGGAAGTTTACCTGTGCCGCCAAAAAAATGGGATGGCTGTCGCACCACATAAAAGACCGGTTGATGTTGCTATCTGACAAGGCCCAGCAGCGCGGCTCCAGGTATGTTGACCGTACGGTTAATCGCGCCGCTCCATCTGATACGCGGGCAACGCATGGAGGAACGCTTTGATGGAAGTCTCGGAAATCTATCGCACGCTTAGACAAATGGGCGTCATGCTGCAATCTGCGCCTTCAGGAGCAATTAAGTGGGAAGCTCCTAAAGTAATCAAATCTGAAGAGGTCGCCGCATTTCTACAAGGGCGCAAGGAAGAGATGTACGCCTATCTTGTCGAGGTTGAAGAGTTGGCTGCCATTATTGAATCAAACGATGTGCCGGCACGGATGGCGATCCTGTACGCGGTCAAGAATGTAAATGAGAGACGCGTTGACGAGCGCGCTCCGCCGGAGTTTCGTCGTGTGCGGTCGCATCCTCAATTTATGGCCTTTGAAGATGGATGGCGTCGGGCGTTTGGTAGTGGGTTAGAAATCATTAGCATTGGAAAGTTAGCAGCGTGAAGAAACAGAGCAGCATCTTTCGCCGGGATGGACTTTGCGAGCTCCTACTAAAAATGAGGCGCACGCAACCGGCAGACTATGAAGCCCTGCACGCTGAAACAAAACTGATGGCGCTCGATTATGAAGCGCGCCAGCGAGAGGCGAGGTTACTAGATGGAGCGAAAAAAGAAACACGCACCGATGCGGATTCTACAGCCCGGCGAGCGTAACGAGTTTTGGCAAACGATTCTCAGGATACGCGACAGTGGCGATCCGCGCTGGAGTAAGACTTTTTCGCCTGCATTTAAGATGGCCGCCGAAGCCTATGAGCGCAATCTGAATTGTGAGCACGCATCGGTCGAGATCCGCGCCGCGCAGGTAGAGTTGCAAGTTTCGCCAATTGGCGAAATCGGAGAAATCCCTGAAAGGCAAAAACAATGTGTCTGGATGAACGTCTGAAGCGATTAGAGCAGGCACAGGAGACCGCCTGCGATGGCGTGTGTCTGTGCCTGCCGCGTCGGTATGATCTGCGGGATAACTCCGGCGAGGGCGAAGTGACGGATACACGCCCGGCACAGCGATGCGATAGGTGCAATCGCGCGGTGGTAATTCTTAGACTTGTCAACAGCGAAACCGTGACGCCCTAAAGGTTGCGGCATAGGAGAAAAAAGATGAGTGAGAAAAGAGACGAAAATCTTTACGACCGGATACGCCGGGAACAGCACGAGCGGAACGAAAAAGAGCGGCTGGCGCGGGAACCCGACACACTGAAACAAGTAATGGAAACATCTTTGGAGCGATTGCGGCGGGAGGGGAAAATCTAATGCGAAATTCAAGAGAGATTGAACGAACGATAACCGAGCTACAACAGCGGTGCGAGCTAATCGCAGCGAGTCATGCTGACGCGCAGCGCGGGCTTTCTGACGCGCGGAAGGCGCTTGTCCAGGGCAAGGGCAGCACGGAACAGGTCGCAGGCGCACAGAGCCTTTATACGGGGCTGGATGGCACGCTCAGTGACATCGCCGAGACACTTGCTGAGATGCGCGCGGAGCTTGAGCAGGCGCGCGAGTCGGAAGGCTCTGAGTCTAATCAGCGGCGAATTGCGGAGCTGTTACAGGAAGCTGCCGAGTTGCAATCGGAGTTTGACGACAATCGCATCGCCATCAGCGCGGAGATCGAGCGCGCGGCTGAAGTCGAGGTACAGCTGGGGGAGCGCTTTGGAACCATTAGGCGCGAGTTGATAACGCGTGGCGCGCCGGAGCCAAAGGGATTCAAAGAGCAACTCTTGCGCTTCAGCGTGGACTTCGCCGGGTGCGTTCAATCATTGCACCATGCGCGCGACCGCGCGGCCTATAAACGTAGCCTCGCGGCCAATAAAAAGGCAGCATGAAAATGAACATAGAAGAACTACAGCAGCGGGCGCGAGAGGCAGCTAACGGCATCTTCGGGTTTTTGCAACAGCGGATGAGGTGAGAGAAAGCGCAAGATATAGATATGAAATTCTATGCAGAAATGAAAGCTTTATGCGTGATTCATGAATAGAGTCTCGTCTCAAATCAAGGGGCAAAAATCCTATCTTGTGGACTTTTTCAAAACCGTTACCAGGAACGCATCTGATAATTTTTTATTATGGAAGCGAGGCGGAGATTATCAGACGGATTGCGCGCGCGGTGCTATTTTCCAAAAGGACATTTATGGAAAATACTCCGGCGTAAATGAAGCCTGTTGAACGTCAATGGAAGCCACAGCAGAAAAATTAACAGCCAAGCAGGAGCGTGCATTAGTGGCGCTCTTAGACTGTGGCGAGACGAAGCAGGCGGCGCTCACGGCGGGCGTCGGTGAGGTGACGCTCTGGCGCTGGTTGCAGCGGGCCGACTTTCAAGCGCGTTACCGGGCAGCACGGCGGCAAGTAGTCGAGGGCGCAATAGCGCAGCTTCAGAGGGATTGCACCATCGCAGTCAGAGTATTGCGAGATGTCGCAGAAGACAAAAGCGCGCCGGCCAGCGCGCGAGTCTCGGCAGCCCGGACAATTCTTAAGCAGAGCATCAACGCGGTGGAGTTGATTGACATGCAGGAGCGAATAGAAAGGCTGGAGGAATTACAGGATGAGCGTGGAAAGCAGACTAAGAACTTTAGAGGATAGTGCGGGCATCAATAGTGCGGGCATCAATGGTGAGGACTGCGCTTGCCCCCGCTTCAATACAGATGTTCGCTACTATCCTGGCGAAACGAGCCAAGCCGACGCCGATGCCGACCAGCGCCCCGCCGAGGTATGCGCCTTTTGTGGACGCGCGCAGCAGATCATTAAGATTGTGCTAGTGAGAAACTGGAGAGATGATACAAAACAGGATTGAAAGGTTAGCAGCGGAGCTCCGAAAGTATGAAAGCATGAAAGCCAGCCATGACGCGCTTTCATGCTTTCTTCAATAACCCCGCCAGGTAATCTTTACCTTTGATGCGTGCGGCAAAGGCGCGCACGTCGTCACGGTGGAAGCGGCGGCCCCGACCTTCTCCCGTATGGCTTAGTTCCCCGCTCCTGATACCGGCATCGAGCCATGATCCGGGAAGGCCCGTTCGCTCTAACGCTTCAGTCTTAGTCAACCAGACCGGCCACGTATCGAGCGCGTCCCTGAGCGCATGGAATCCTTCGACATTACTGGCAACCAAATCCGCGACAAACGCGACGGGCGACCGGCTGACGGGCTTTGTCGTGGTTAATGCCGTGCTCTGCCCTTCCCTGTGCTCTGCCGCTCTCTTGTAAGCGCGCTTGATCTTCTCGACATCCTCACGCTTGAACTTCGCTACATGGCCCCGGCCTGAGCCTCTGACCGCAGGCCGAACCCCGGCGATGGCGATGTAGCGTTGAACGCTCCTGTCAGACAAAGGGGCATCCGGCGACAACTCGCGCGCAATCTCGTCTTTCGTCAGCAAGTCCGTTTTCTTCATCGGCGCGCCTTATATCACGAAAGTATGAAAGGGTGAAACCGCGCCATTGTCGGGCTTTCATACTTTAGAAAAGCGGGCCGTATTTGCCCTGTGGGCGTTTTCGAGGTATCCGACTATCAGTTGGCGGCAAAAGACAGCCACACGCGCCGTATCAAGCGGGAATCCATGCTCTCTCTCTCTCGCGTGGGCTTGATAAAGTCAAATCGATTTGACTTTTTGAGAAGCCCCCATGCTCTACGCGCGCGTGGGCGTGATGTCTTCAGGTTTTGTGCCAAATTGGCATAAATCATTGAATCCCTGCGCGCGTGGGCGTGATTCAATTCGTCCGATCGATCGGACAAAAGCAGCCACATGCTCTACGCGCGCGTGGGCGTGATTATGACCACTCAACAGAGTCACGGCGCCGTGACACATGCTCTACGCGCGCGTGGGCGTGATGACACGTCGGTTAGGCGCCTAACCGGCTCGATCACATGCTCTACGCGCGCGTGGGCGTGATACTGAAAAATGGGCGAACAAAAAGGGAGCTGCGTCACAGAGTTGTGATGCTCCATGACGCAGCCCGTTAGTTTTTCCGCAATTTGCGGAATTATCTCTTGAGTGGATACGAGACGCTGACGCCTCGCTTCACAGGAAACGGCAGTACGCGGCGAATGGTGGCGCGTGGGACTGACTTGTTATCTCGTCGCTTCATTGTGTGCCGCCTTCCCTGATGAGCGAGTGACGCGCCCGGATGGAAAGCTGCTCGATTGCGTCACTGACCACGCCGAGGCATGGCGCGAGTGCGGCCTCGGCAGCGATGAGCATGGATTCCCTTCTGGTATCATCTTGGGTGTAGGTAAACGAGCGGAGAAGGGCAAGCAGGATGCCTGCCAGATTGTCTCCGCTATCTTCCAGCAATTCACATTCAAGGGACTTCACTGCTCGCCTGACCTGTTTATCCGTGAGTTGATGGCTGTTGTAGCTACTGTATGCCGGTGCTGTTTGCTTCTTAGCCATTATCTTTTACCTCCCAGGTGATGGACTACCGTCGCCGCGCGTCCGACAACTTCGCTGCCTTTGGACAGCTTGCCGCATAGTTCAAGGTAGAATTCGCCTCTGCTGTTTCGAGCCATCACAACCACGTCAGCCTTTGCGTGCGTGGCCGCTTCGACAAGCACAAGATCGCCGTCGCAGATATGCGCGCTCTCCAGGCTATCGCCAGTGACGAAAACCAGGATGGTGTTCTCGAAGTTGCCAGCACCTTTCCTGATGTATCCGTTGATGTCCAGCGTGCCATCGCACATGGAGCGCAGATTGAAGGCGCGTTTCTTGCGCCGGTTAATGGCTTTCTTCGTCTTCATGTCAATGACCTGCATTAGCTTGCACCTCCTGCCCGCTTCGCTTCCCTTTCGACATGGGCCGCAATGGTGCGCTCGATCATCTCCGGCGTGTGGTAATTGATGTCTGAGGACATGTCGCACAGCACGTCGGCGATTTCGTTGTAAAGCAGGACGGGCGTTTCAGGGTTGGATATGACAGCGGCGAGGTCGCGCGCCAGCTTCGCACGTAGCTGAGCGCGCGATGGCGATGTGGTAGTTTTCCTGGGTGATGTTGTATTCTTCTTTTGCATAGCTTTTACCTTTCGAGGTGGAAGTTAAGGAGGCTCAGGAGAGTTCGCGCTCACCTGAGCCTTCGCTGTTAATGTGCCAGTGGCGTGGTCGCCATGAAGGAATGCAGGGGAACTGCCGCCATGCCGTGTTTGCAGGCGATGCCGTCGCGCGTGGCACAGGTGCAGTCAACGATCTTCTGCCCGCGCTCACGCCAGCATCTGACGGCGTAAGTCCGGCCCGTGCTGCCGGTCACTTCATACCAGCCGAAGCGAACCATGCGAACCTTCGGGTGCAGCTCTCGCGCCCGGTCAATCGCTTTCGCTATTTCTGTCTCTTCGATGATGAACATTTCTTTTTGTCTCCTGTGCTGATGTCCGTCTGACAAGAGAGATATTACCGAAAACGGAAATAACTGTCAAGCTAATTATTACTCTTTGCGAAAATATCTTTTCGTGCTAGGATTCAAAACCGTATGAACGAAACAGACACCCTGACAGCGGAAGAGGCGGCGGCGGCGCTAGGTATTACACCCTCGCGCGTGCGGCAGATGATTAGGGCTGGCGAATTGGAAGCAAGCAGGTTTGGCAAGGTGCATGTTATATCGCGCGCCTCGCTTAAATCTGCCGAGCAGAGGAAGACTAAGCCCGGCCCTATACCTAAGACGCCCAGCACGGTAAAGCCAGCCACACGGGCAGCAACGGCCCGCAATGAAGGCTCTACGGGGAAGAAGAGAGGCAAGAGATAGTGGCGATTGAAGAAAGAGTCTTAAAGCTCGAAGAGATTGCGGGCGCGCTGGCCCAACTGGCACAAAAGGCAGACCGGCGCATCGCTCAGGGTGAAGATCGTCTCGCTCAGGTTGATGATCGTCTCGACAAGCTGACGGCGCTCTCCGTGCGCTTCGATGAACGTCTTGACGCTCTGGCCGCAGCACAGGAAAACTCTGAGCGCAAGATTGCCGCGCTGACTGACTCGCAGATTCAAACTGAAGAGGCAATTAGAAAACTGACGGCTCAGGTGTCGGCGCTGGCCGTGAAGGTGGACAGCCTGACGAGTTGAAGGTGTGACAGGGGATGACTAACCGCGCCAAGCTGCGCCACTGACTAGGGATTTTTATTGCACGTCTTCCGCGTGCGTGATATTGAGTAACGCGGAAAAAGAGAAAGAGCCCGCTTCGTGTTGATTGGCGTCTCTCGAAGCAAGGCTCTGATTTCTAACAACACTGCCAGTTGGCGGTGCGGGTTTTTTGTATCTTAGCAGAGTTTAAGGAAATTCAAACAGAAAAACGATGGCACAAGGGCGCTCGGAAGCAAGGGATAATATTTTAGCTCTGTCTATTCTTGACGGAGTTATTGAGTATGGGCGCTGGTACGCCGACCCTGACCGGACGTGGCGACTCACACGCGATGAGACGACGGGCGCGCTCAACTACGAAGTCAAAAGTGAGTACACGAGCTTGTCTCTTACTATCCATCACCCTGAAAAACTGGTTAAAGAGATACTTTTAACATCAAGAGAGTATTACAAAGAATTGCTTGGCGAGGCAGTCAATTCAGCAGAAGACTTTGAACTAGCCAGCGAGCACTTGACGGCCACTGGCACGCACTTATTGACATGTTTTTTTGGCGCTAAGGCTGTTGGACTTACAAGAGACGCACTCGAAGAAGCTCTGGCGATTATGGTTATCATTGCAAACGAAGCAGCCATTAGAGAAATTGAGTCAGAGACTGATATTTCGTTAGTAGAGCCGCCTGCAAAACTTATAGATGAGATTGTGGCAGAGGGCGCACAGCGAAAAAAAAAGCGCCTAAGTAATATTATCGCTGGCCTGCCGCAGCGAGGGAAAAGCGAACTAATGGTAGCCCGCGCCCTTCGTATTATGCGTGAAACCGGTAGCACGTTAGACCTTGAAGAGTTAGCCAGACTAATCACTAGAGAATATAAATACGCCCCACCTGTGACCGGAGAGGCATTGAGAAAAGCTTTTAAGCGTAAAAGCAGCGGGTGGAAGGAAACCAAAAAAAACGGACAAAAATAATCTTCAAGTTGTCCGTTCAGACACTACTTAAGTTTGATATACAAACAAAGAGCGGGGCGCTCCTGTCAAGAACTTGCCCCGCCAGCTTTGTTTTGCTATACCGCATCTCGGCGGCGTTGCTGCATTTTAAGCACACCTTTAGCCGGGAAGCAAGACCTTTGAAAATGTTCCCGGTGCTTCAGCAACACCCTTTTGTAAATTTCTCCGCATCCGTGGCCCGTCGCTACGGTTCCTGCAAAAGCCTGTATTTTTCCGCGCCGCTGAGTGGGAAGTACGGGCTTTTGCTTTTGAAAGAAGAAAAGAAAAGAGCCGCTTTTGCCGAGCGGCTCTCTTGAAAAACCTGTTGACGACAGGAAAGGGCATTAACCATGAACATCTTAACACAATTCCTGGATTCTGAGTCAAGAACACCTCAGAAAATCAACCGACCACGCAAGCCTCGGCCTTCGCTGCCGGAATTCCTCCTCGCTCATCGCGTCAACTCTGCGCCGCAAGTCCAGCCGCGCGGATTCAGGAGGGCGGCATGACTCAATCAAAAACACCCTGTAGCCGCTGCCGACATCATGCGCCCAAACGCGGGAGAATGAGCGCGGCGATCACCCTGATGAGCGGTCGCACTGTGCGTCGATACCTGTGCCGCTTCTGCATTGGTGAGCTTCAAACGAGCGGAGGTGAATTAAGATGAGCGCACCGGGGAAAGCCAAGCGTTGGACGCCAAGCGAAAAAGCCTTGTTTGCCCGGCAGCAACAGATGAGCCGACAAGCTGGCGTGATCGTCTCTTATTGCCGCAACACCGGGATGTCTTCAAAGGCTACCTATCGGCTCCTAACCGCAGCAATGGACTTTCGAGGCGGCATTCAGCAATTCGAGGCCACCTATGAAAACTTTGGCGGGCACATGCTCGGACGCGACCGTTCATCATCGGCCTGCAAGTCAGCGGTCAGCCGCGACGTTGCGACCCACACGGCGGAGCGCGAGAGTTCGGGGTATCCGGGGATAAAGATTATCCCCGGCGGACGTGAGATTGACCGCCACACCGGGGAGACTATTTCCGCCACGCCGGCAACATGGGAAATTGAAGCCTTCCCGTATCTCGTCAAGATGCTGGAAATCGCGCGCAACCTGGAACGGGAAAAGCGCCGATTGCCGAAAGCAGAGCGAACAAAACGCGAAGCCCTTTATGATGAGGCGTTCAAATTGGCCGACGTACCGCGCGTAGAAGTCGCAGCGCCAGCCGCCACATCTGACGGTAGCCCCGACACTTCGGCGGAAGAGACGGAAAGCGTAGAAGGCTATAAGCTGGCTGTCCAAAGGGTGGTTGCGTATGCCAGAAGCGCGCGGCTGAAGCTCATCAAAGAAGCTGCCCGACAACGCGCCGATGGTGAAGACGCAACCGACCTGGAGGCGACAGAGAGGGCAACTTGCAACCTTCTCCATGAGCGGATTGACTTCATCTTTTCCCTACCGCCCGACCAACTAAAGCACAAGCTGAGCGAGGATGAGCCGCTGCTAGTGCATACACTCCCTGTGAATAAGAATAGTCGCACCTCACTAGCAGAAGATGAGGATTTACCGGAACCTGAAAACCTCAATAGTGGTGTCGAAAACGCTACCGCACATGGTGGTTTTTGTTTGGAAAAATGCGAAGTTTTGTACCAAAGTGGGGACGGATTAGAGCAAGCGAATGCTGCGTTGACGATTCTTTCTAGTTTGGGTGTCGAGAAGATAAATGTCCTCTTCTGCGACGATGCCAAACAGGAAAAATTGATAGCCGAGCGCGAGCGGTTACGCTTTCAAGGTCTGGATCCTAAAGAAATCCGCGCTCAGGGTATCAATCCGCAGGATGCCGTCAAAACGGAAGTCACAACCCTGACCAGGTTGCGGGCAAAACTTGCTGAGAAGATGGACTATTGCGCCGCGCGCCAGTGGTCATTCATCGTTGATCCGCGTCCTTCTCTGGGCGCGCGGCTAATCCAAGTTGATGAGTGCGGAGAGGAAGCATTCAAACTGCTTTCGGACTTTGCAGCCTACGGTATTAACACTAGCGATGGTAACGGTCAGGCGGAGATCGTCTTGCCGGAAGGTTACACGAACGAACAATGCGATGAGATAGAGGACAGACTTTTCACCGTACTCAAACCGCTAGGATGTAATAAAGGTTCATCCGGCGCTAGTCGCTGGCCGGGTTCGTTTAATTTCAAGTCAAAGCGCCGGCGTACGGATGGTTCGTTTCCGATGGTGACGCTCCGCATTTTCAATCCTTCTCGTATAACCACACGCGAAGAATTGGAGGGCGCGGGCTTGCAACCAGAATTGAAAAAGCCGGAGCCGGAGCAGCAGCAGCCGCGAAAGCTGTCACGATTGCCCTACGCGTGGCCTGATTACGATTACAACTTGGCTGCCGCCGACCGTTCCGGTGCTGACTGGAAGTTTACCTGTGCCGCCAAAAAAATGGGATGGCTGTCGCACCACATAAAAGACCGGTTGATGTTGCTATCTGACAAGGCCCAGCAGCGCGGCTCCAGGTATGTTGACCGTACGGTTAATCGCGCCGCTCCATCTGATACGCGGGCAACGCATGGAGGAACGCTTTGATGGAAGTCTCGGAAATCTATCGCACGCTTAGACAAATGGGCGTCATGCTGCAATCTGCGCCTTCAGGAGCAATTAAGTGGGAAGCTCCTAAAGTAATCAAATCTGAAGAGGTCGCCGCATTTCTACAAGGGCGCAAGGAAGAGATGTACGCCTATCTTGTCGAGGTTGAAGAGTTGGCTGCCATTATTGAATCAAACGATGTGCCGGCACGGATGGCGATCCTGTACGCGGTCAAGAATGTAAATGAGAGACGCGTTGACGAGCGCGCTCCGCCGGAGTTTCGTCGTGTGCGGTCGCATCCTCAATTTATGGCCTTTGAAGATGGATGGCGTCGGGCGTTTGGTAGTGGGTTAGAAATCATTAGCATTGGAAAGTTAGCAGCGTGAAGAAACAGAGCAGCATCTTTCGCCGGGATGGACTTTGCGAGCTCCTACTAAAAATGAGGCGCACGCAACCGGCAGACTATGAAGCCCTGCACGCTGAAACAAAACTGATGGCGCTCGATTATGAAGCGCGCCAGCGAGAGGCGAGGTTACTAGATGGAGCGAAAAAAGAAACACGCACCGATGCGGATTCTACAGCCCGGCGAGCGTAACGAGTTTTGGCAAACGATTCTCAGGATACGCGACAGTGGCGATCCGCGCTGGAGTAAGACTTTTTCGCCTGCATTTAAGATGGCCGCCGAAGCCTATGAGCGCAATCTGAATTGTGAGCACGCATCGGTCGAGATCCGCGCCGCGCAGGTAGAGTTGCAAGTTTCGCCAATTGGCGAAATCGGAGAAATCCCTGAAAGGCAAAAACAATGTGTCTGGATGAACGTCTGAAGCGATTAGAGCAGGCACAGGAGACCGCCTGCGATGGCGTGTGTCTGTGCCTGCCGCGTCGGTATGATCTGCGGGATAACTCCGGCGAGGGCGAAGTGACGGATACACGCCCGGCACAGCGATGCGATAGGTGCAATCGCGCGGTGGTAATTCTTAGACTTGTCAACAGCGAAACCGTGACGCCCTAAAGGTTGCGGCATAGGAGAAAAAAGATGAGTGAGAAAAGAGACGAAAATCTTTACGACCGGATACGCCGGGAACAGCACGAGCGGAACGAAAAAGAGCGGCTGGCGCGGGAACCCGACACACTGAAACAAGTAATGGAAACATCTTTGGAGCGATTGCGGCGGGAGGGGAAAATCTAATGCGAAATTCAAGAGAGATTGAACGAACGATAACCGAGCTACAACAGCGGTGCGAGCTAATCGCAGCGAGTCATGCTGACGCGCAGCGCGGGCTTTCTGACGCGCGGAAGGCGCTTGTCCAGGGCAAGGGCAGCACGGAACAGGTCGCAGGCGCACAGAGCCTTTATACGGGGCTGGATGGCACGCTCAGTGACATCGCCGAGACACTTGCTGAGATGCGCGCGGAGCTTGAGCAGGCGCGCGAGTCGGAAGGCTCTGAGTCTAATCAGCGGCGAATTGCGGAGCTGTTACAGGAAGCTGCCGAGTTGCAATCGGAGTTTGACGACAATCGCATCGCCATCAGCGCGGAGATCGAGCGCGCGGCTGAAGTCGAGGTACAGCTGGGGGAGCGCTTTGGAACCATTAGGCGCGAGTTGATAACGCGTGGCGCGCCGGAGCCAAAGGGATTCAAAGAGCAACTCTTGCGCTTCAGCGTGGACTTCGCCGGGTGCGTTCAATCATTGCACCATGCGCGCGACCGCGCGGCCTATAAACGTAGCCTCGCGGCCAATAAAAAGGCAGCATGAAAATGAACATAGAAGAACTACAGCAGCGGGCGCGAGAGGCAGCTAACGGCATCTTCGGGTTTTTGCAACAGCGGATGAGGTGAGAGAAAGCGCAAGATATAGATATGAAATTCTATGCAGAAATGAAAGCTTTATGCGTGATTCATGAATAGAGTCTCGTCTCAAATCAAGGGGCAAAAATCCTATCTTGTGGACTTTTTCAAAACCGTTACCAGGAACGCATCTGATAATTTTTTATTATGGAAGCGAGGCGGAGATTATCAGACGGATTGCGCGCGCGGTGCTATTTTCCAAAAGGACATTTATGGAAAATACTCCGGCGTAAATGAAGCCTGTTGAACGTCAATGGAAGCCACAGCAGAAAAATTAACAGCCAAGCAGGAGCGTGCATTAGTGGCGCTCTTAGACTGTGGCGAGACGAAGCAGGCGGCGCTCACGGCGGGCGTCGGTGAGGTGACGCTCTGGCGCTGGTTGCAGCGGGCCGACTTTCAAGCGCGTTACCGGGCAGCACGGCGGCAAGTAGTCGAGGGCGCAATAGCGCAGCTTCAGAGGGATTGCACCATCGCAGTCAGAGTATTGCGAGATGTCGCAGAAGACAAAAGCGCGCCGGCCAGCGCGCGAGTCTCGGCAGCCCGGACAATTCTTAAGCAGAGCATCAACGCGGTGGAGTTGATTGACATGCAGGAGCGAATAGAAAGGCTGGAGGAATTACAGGATGAGCGTGGAAAGCAGACTAAGAACTTTAGAGGATAGTGCGGGCATCAATAGTGCGGGCATCAATGGTGAGGACTGCGCTTGCCCCCGCTTCAATACAGATGTTCGCTACTATCCTGGCGAAACGAGCCAAGCCGACGCCGATGCCGACCAGCGCCCCGCCGAGGTATGCGCCTTTTGTGGACGCGCGCAGCAGATCATTAAGATTGTGCTAGTGAGAAACTGGAGAGATGATACAAAACAGGATTGAAAGGTTAGCAGCGGAGCTCCGAAAGTATGAAAGCATGAAAGCCAGCCATGACGCGCTTTCATGCTTTCTTCAATAACCCCGCCAGGTAATCTTTACCTTTGATGCGTGCGGCAAAGGCGCGCACGTCGTCACGGTGGAAGCGGCGGCCCCGACCTTCTCCCGTATGGCTTAGTTCCCCGCTCCTGATACCGGCATCGAGCCATGATCCGGGAAGGCCCGTTCGCTCTAACGCTTCAGTCTTAGTCAACCAGACCGGCCACGTATCGAGCGCGTCCCTGAGCGCATGGAATCCTTCGACATTACTGGCAACCAAATCCGCGACAAACGCGACGGGCGACCGGCTGACGGGCTTTGTCGTGGTTAATGCCGTGCTCTGCCCTTCCCTGTGCTCTGCCGCTCTCTTGTAAGCGCGCTTGATCTTCTCGACATCCTCACGCTTGAACTTCGCTACATGGCCCCGGCCTGAGCCTCTGACCGCAGGCCGAACCCCGGCGATGGCGATGTAGCGTTGAACGCTCCTGTCAGACAAAGGGGCATCCGGCGACAACTCGCGCGCAATCTCGTCTTTCGTCAGCAAGTCCGTTTTCTTCATCGGCGCGCCTTATATCACGAAAGTATGAAAGGGTGAAACCGCGCCATTGTCGGGCTTTCATACTTTAGAAAAGCGGGCCGTATTTGCCCTGTGGGCGTTTTCGAGGTATCCGACTATCAGTTGGCGGCAAAAGACAGCCACACGCGCCGTATCAAGCGGGAATCCATGCTCTCTCTCTCTCGCGTGGGCTTGATAAAGTCAAATCGATTTGACTTTTTGAGAAGCCCCCATGCTCTACGCGCGCGTGGGCGTGATGTCTTCAGGTTTTGTGCCAAATTGGTCTAAATTATTGAATCCCTGCGTGCGTGGGCTTGATCTGAGTTTCTCTTTGCGCAAAGAGATATCAACCATTGAATCCCTGCCTGCGTGGGCTTGATACCGTCTTCCCGGGAAGACGGTATCCCGTGGACATTGAATCCCTGCCTGCGTGGGCTTGATTTTGGATAATTTAGACCCAATGGGTCTAAATCCCAAGGCTCTACGCGCGCGTGGGCGTGATGTCTTCAGGTTTTGTGCCAAATTGGCATAAATCATTG
>MWWH01000127.1_pt1 | contig 19464 bp, 18 predicted proteins | sample 1047231 | NCBI WGS metagenome assembly MWWH01 (sample SAMN06349967, study PRJNA376086) | soil metagenome | isolation source: MG3-2 sample Antarctic (ecotone) soil | place: Antarctica | collected 2015-01-13 | reverse complement strand
AGTCTGACAAACAAGAGATGGTATCCCGCCTAACATCCGTCAACGCCTCTTTCCGAGAGATGCGTGTATAAAGTTATGTAACGTCTCTCACCTTGTGCAACCTCGCGCATTGGAGGAGTTCGGAGGATCGTCAGCGATAATCGGGTCTTACATTATCCCTGAACGATACTTCAACATAAATTCCATTATCGAACGCCTGCGTCCACGCACTCTCCCCATACGCCCCACTCCACTCGCACGCTCAACGCGCCTCACGCAATTCATTTCTTCCGCCTAATCTGCTTACCAACCTGCTTTTAGGTCTACCCAGTTTACGATCCTTCACGAGTTTCAAATCATCCTCTCGAATCATATTTGCCCGTCCAAATTTCTGAGCCGGGAGTCTCCCATATAAAATTAACTGTCGCACATGCATCGAATCTATTAGCCCCAACTTTGAGGGTACAACGACGCAAACGAACCCATGACGAAATAAGAATAATTAATTTATAAGATGAATATACATCAGCAAAAATTACATAAGATGTATTATCAGACTGAAGGGGTGCGCGAGAGATAAGAAAGAGAAAAGAAAGATCAAAGAGAATCGGGGCAATTACGCCCGGAATAAATAACGAGTAAAAGGGGAAAATAACGACTAAGTGACGAGTAAAATCGGGGGCGATTAATGGGGCGATCCGACGTCGCGGAATGCGGCAAGAGGTTTTCGAGCGAGTATCAACCCGAAGGGCGCGGGCGTCCGAAGGGATCTCTTAACCGGCGCACGATGCTCCGCCGATACATGGAAGCGCAAGAGCCGCGGACGCTCGCCGCCGAGATTCAGATCATCCTTGACGACATATTCGGGAAGCAGAAGGCGCGCCGCCTGCGCCGGAGGCTCAGGCAAAAAGGCGTCAAGATGTGGCAGGGTGGCGAACCTGAGAAAAACTGAGATTTCGGCGCTGTCGTTGACTGGGATTGTACCACGATAATTGCATTTTAAAATGCGGAAAAATCAGGGGCGACCTACCACCGGCGGATCGCTTGTGAAGCGCGTTTTGACAGGCTTTCCGGCTCCGGCGTGGCAGCGTTTCGGCAGGTTTTGCCCTAGCATTAAAAAGGGGCGCTCGAAGGTCAAAACGAAGCCCCTGCGCGCGCGAGGTCTCGATGGTGACTCACTAATGTCCGTTTTGACCGGTGCTATAAAAAGGGAGCCGCTAAGGGGTACGCCCACGACCCCCTTAATACGGGCGATGCGGCGTTATTTCATGCCGAACTCTCGCCGCGCGTAAAATTCCAAGAATCCGCACACCGAACACCGATAGACGCCCAGCGGGACGCGCTTTTCCTTCGATACCTTCGCGCCCCCCCACCAGGACTTCTCCGGCGTCACCTCAACCCAGGTGTCGAGGCTGTGACCCTCGGATTCGAAGAGGAACCCCTGCACCATCTCGCCGTTGCACTTGGGACACCGAGTTAATTCCGCGCTCATGCTTGAACCTCCGAAGAAAAAATTGGGAGCGCCGCCAGCCGCCGCCCAACGCTGGAATTGAGATGCGCCCCGCGAACAGCATCCAACCTCATCTTTAGGAAGAATGATGAGAAGCATTCTATCGGGGCGTCATCTCGGGTATCCGCCCTACCCCCGGGGCTTCCGCACGGCCGGGGACGGCAAAGCGCGCGAAGTATGCCTATCAGTGACGGGAATAATCCTTGACTCCCCTACCGATCTGACATAACCTCCGCGCCCTAACTGCCCGTCTCCCCTCGCTGCGCCAGAGTTCGCCGTCATCACCAAGTCCCCCAAGCCTATGCGAAAAGTAATCCCGGCCTTCTTCATCTGCCTCGCATTCGCCGCCCAGGCCGCACGCCCGCAATCGGGGCGCAAGCCCGGTCCCGCGCCGTCGCCGCCGGCAAAGGACGAAGTGCTCACGATCAACACCGTGCTCGTGCAGACGGACGTGCGCGTCTACGACCGCGCGGGTCACTTCGTCGATAACCTCCGCCGCGAGCAGTTCGAGTTGAAGGTTAACGGGCGGGTCGTGCCCATCTCCTTCTTCGAGCTGGTGGTCGCGGGTGGGGCGGCGGAGGCGGCGCAACTACGCGCCGCCGGGAGCCCGGGCCCCGCCGCGACTCCTCCCGACGTGGGCACGCCGCGCGGTCGGGCATTCTACTTTTTCTTCGACAACCTACACCTCGCGGCCGAGAGCTTCGCGCGCGTCAAGCGCGCGGCGCGCGACTTCGTCGATCGTGAGATGGGGGAATCCGATCGGGCGCTCATCGTCTCGGCGGCGGACCCGGTCGGCGCCTCGCCACAAGCGACGGGCGACAAGGCGCAACTGCGCGCCGCCCTCTCGCGCATCAACTACCGCGGCGGCGCCGTCGAGGACACGGAACGCCCCGCGATGAACGACGTGCAGGCCGAAGCCATCGAGCGCAACGACCTTGACGTGCTGGAATACTTCGTCGAGGCGACGCTGCGCGAGAGCCCGCAATTTAATTCCGTCACGCGCGGCTCGCGCGCTGCGGCCGAGCGATACGTCAGGCGGCGTGCCCGCTCGCTCGCCGCGCAGGCGGCGGCGGCCGCAGAGAGGACGTTCTCGGCGCTCGCGGAGTTCGTCGTCGCTCTGCCGCCGACGCGCGGGCAGAAGCTCGCGTTCTTCGTCTCGGACGGCTTCGCCCTCTACACAGGGCGCGCCGACACGCTCGGGCGCTTGCGGCGCGTGACGGACGCGGCGGCGCGCGCCGGCGTCGTCTTCTACACGCTCGACGCGCGCGGCCTCGACCTCGGGCTGCGCGACGCGGCGAGCCAGAGCGCGGCAGACATCGACGGCTCGCTCGCGCGCTCCGGGCTCAACGAGGGGTTGGAAAGGCAGGACGTGCTCCACGCCATCGCCGCGGACACGGGCGGGCGACCTATCCGCAACACGAACTCGCTCGGCCGCGCGCTCTCCTCAGTCGCCGAGGAAACCTCACGTTATTACCTGCTCGCGTGGCGCGCCGAAGATGAGGGCCGCAAAGGCGTCGTCAAAAAGCTGGAGGTGCGTGTCATCGACCGACCCGATCTCACAGTGCGCGTCCGACAAGGTTTCTTCGACGCCCCGGCGTTACCATTCGCGCCGTGATATTACCTCGCGCGAGGACACCCCGCCGATCTGGAGGCTGTAACCTTCTCCGGTACCCGAACTTCGCACAGAGTCGCCCTAGAACCGTTTGTAGGGTTCAGCCTCGCGCCCCGCTCTAATCTCCCGCCTGGGGCGGCAAAGCTCGCGATGTAGCTACGTCAAGGCGGAATAATCCTTGACTCGCCCCCTCGATCTAACATAATCTCCGCGCCCTAACAGTCAGCCCAACGGCTACCCGAGCCCGCGCTCGCCCCACGCCTTCGCTCCTGTAGCCTACCCTTCGGCAAGGCACCCGTGCGGGAGGTGCTTCGCCCACAAACGTTACTCCCCCAGCCCAATCATCGGGAGGGATCTATGCTCAACTTACGTAAAAGCATTCTCATCTCCGCCTTGCTATGCCTCTTCACCGCCCATACGGCGTATGCGGATCAGGTGGTCATTACCGGATCGACTACCGGCGCATTCAATGGTGGGACTCTCGGCTCAACAGCAACATTTCAAGGCCTGACCTTTACCGGCTCCAGCTTTTCCGGCAGCACACAAAGCGGCGGTCTTTTATTAAGCCTCGGCCAGTTCACGCTTAATAATACCCCTGCCAGCTATAGCGGGAACTCATTCACCTTAGCGGTAAGCTTCTCAAGCCCGCTTGGGGTAGCTCCTCAAACGTTTACCATCACGGGTACTCTTTCCGGGGTGGTCTCGTCGACGGGGACCGGCAACGTTGCCATAGCTTTCCCCCCTGACTTCCCACTGGGGATGAGTCGGACACAAATATTTACGTTCTCCAACTCACAGGCGACGGGCAGCTTTACCTTACAATTACGGACGCTGAACTTCGTTTTCGCGGGGCAATCTGTGACTCTCAACAATCAAATCTTTAATGCTTCGCAAACCCCTGCGGCCCCGGTACCTGAACCAACGACCATGCTCCTGCTCGGGACGGGGCTCACGGGTATGGTTGGCGCGGTACGCCGGCGGCGCAGAGCGCGGGCGTGAGCTAAGTACTAGCCTCAGCGACAGTGAAGCCCCGCGAGGAATGTCACCTCGCGGGGCTTCGTCTATCCTGAAATGCGCGCCCGTGCGGACGCCTTGCACACCTCGCGGAAGGTAAAGGGCGGCGGGACGCCTCACACATCCCGCCGCCCGTCTCACGATCTTGTCATCGTGAGGATCGCGCAAGCCGCTCTTTGCTTAGTCGGCGCGCGGTGGCACGGACGTTAGCCCGATGCCGAGTGCCCACCTTATACCCTTAACGCCGATCTTGAGACAAGCCGAAACGCCACAGTTGTCACACTATCGCTGCCTCGTTCCGTCGGGCAAAGCCGAAGCGCCCGCAAGTCTTGAATGGCTCGCGGGGGCTTCCGTGTCGGGTATCGGGCTCTTTACGGCGCGTGCTGTAAAAAGACGTCCCACGCCCACCGCCCGACTTGCGCGCCGTGTTTGTCTCTGACCTGCGCGCTTCATCTCTCTTCCCGATCCTTTCTCGGCGCACGCGCGCCGGGGAGAACTCTACTGTTGTGACTTTTCGCGCGCGAGTTGGGCGTTCTGGGCGCGCAGTTCATCGTGCAGCCCGGCCTGGTCGGCTTCGAGCGCGCGCAGCCTGACCAACTTCTTCGCGCCCGCGCCCGCGGTCGTGCCGTCATGGAAGACGACTCCGGTCAGCGTCAGCGAGCCGCCGTCGGGCACCGTCGAGAGCGAGATCGACAGACCTGTCCTGCCGTGCGGCTGGATGACCGATGCGTCCGGTTTGAGCTTGTAATTGTCGCCCTCGAATGCCGGGTGGCGCGAGTCGCTGGAGAAGCTCACCACGTCGCGCGTCGTCGATCCGTCCGCGGGGAAGGGCGTCGCATAGACCTGGTAGGCGTCGATGGCGCGGTCGGTGTCGTTCTGGATGATGATGTCGGCGAACTCGCCATCGCCCACCTTGTGTAATTTAGCCGTCATTGTGACGCCGGGGACGGTCGAGCGGATTTCCGGCAGGACGTCCTTCACCGTGCGGACGAGCTCTCTCACGGGGCGCGTCCGCGCCGAGGTGTATGCGCGTTTTACGAAAGCGGAGACGGAGATCGCTGCCGCGAGCGCGACGACGAAAGAGACGGCGATAATTTTTGTTCGCATAGGTTCCTTCCATACTCGCGCGCACGCGTGGTGTTAAGGCTTTCGTCGTCGCAGCCTGCGCTATTGTTGTGAGCGTGTCGGGGTTGATCGTCGTGGTCATCATCTTCGCTTCACTTCCCTTCCAGAGTTAGGCGGCAACGGGCTCGGCAACGTCGGCGGGCGTCTCTTCGGTCGCGTCCGTCAGGCTCAACGCGAACGCATCGATGCGCGCGCTCAACTCGTCGGCGGTGCGCGAGAGGGCTTCCGCGTCCTCATAGTTGCCGGTAGCTTCCACGTAGGCGGCGATCTTGTAAAGGCGGCTCACTTCCCTTTTCATCGTGTCGAGTTCCTTTTGCGTTGCCGTCGTCATTGTGTTTTGCCCTTTCGCCTTAACTCTTGCTATCTGACAAGTGTTATTATAGCCGCTCGTAAACTATTGTCAAGCGAAAAGTATTGTTTGGAAAATATATTTTGACCTGACAAGAGTAAGCGTGCTAGAGTCCGCCGTTATGGACGACTTTCTTTCCACAAACGACGCGGCAGAGCGTCTCGGCGTCTCTCGTCAGAGGGTCTTACAGCTCATTGAGGCTGGCAGGCTCCCGGCGATGAAGTTCGCCAACGTCTACATGATTCGCACGGACGATCTGAAGCAGGTAGAAGACAGACCACAGGGCAGACCGCCGAAGCAACCAGCAGAGCCCACCACGACTAAGAAACGGGGTGCGAAGAAATGACTGACTTCATACTCGGGATAGGAGCCGGGGTAGGCATCGGGCTATTGATTTTGAACTCCGTGCGCCGGAAGAAGGGCGGGGAGAAGTGAAGAAACTAGATGCCGGCTACACGTTCGACCCTCACGCGGGTGCGACCTATAGCTTCGAGCACGTGCCCATCGCTGACGCCGAAGAGAGGGCGCGGGTGGCGGAAACGCCGCACATCGTCGAGGCGGTGAATTGGACAAAATCCGAAGGCGGGGACGTGCATTGCAACCGCTACTTCGCCCACGACCTCGACGAGGCGCTGGTTCTCGCGGGCCGGCTCAGGATCGGCTTCGAGGAGGGTGTCGAGGAGGTGATAGCCATCCGCCCGGCGGAGGGGCGTGAGGCGACCGGGGGCCTCGAAGCTACCGCCCACTTCCTCGAACTGATGCCGCGCGCGATATCGAGCATCGACGAGAAAGAAGGCGTCAGGAAAAGCGGCAAGAAGAAGGGCGGGAAGAAGTGAGCGTCTACGAGGATAAGGTGTTGACCTGCGCCGACTGCGGGCAGGAGTTCCAATGGACGGCGAAGGATCAGGAGTTCTTCGCCGAGAGGGACTTTCAGCCCCCCAAGCGATGCAAGGAATGTAGGCAGGCGAGGAAGCAGAGTCAGCACGACTTCCCGCGGGAAGGAATGGGGAACAGATGACAGCCGAAGACATGGAGCGCGCCATCGAGTTCCTGCTCAAGAGTCAGGCGACGCTCGAAGGGCAGATCGCGGAGACGAACCGGATCGTCCAGATGCACGCCGAGTCGCAGACTCAGTTCATCGAGATCGTGTCGCGCACGCTCGAAGCATTGGGCGACTCTCAGCGCAAGACCGACGCGCGGCTCGCCGACGCTTACGCCGGCCACACCCGCCGCGCCGACGAGACGGACGCGCGCCTTGATCGGCTCGTCGGCGTGGTTGAGAAGTTGGCGGTAGGGCGCAACGGCTCCTGAAAATATTGAAAGGCGGTTAGCGCGGTTACGCTCCCTTCCCTATTCATTTGCACGCTTCTACTGAAAGAGGTTGGGACCGGAGAGCGTGCGGTATTCCCGCACGCGATGGTAGCCGCATTGCCACAAACCGCGTTTGATGCTGCTTCGGCGCTCGCGAACGTCATCATCGGTGGGCGCGGTGGGGTATGGGAAATCGAGGATTACACGATTAAAGAGGTCGATAGAGAAACCATCGAAGACGCCGCGCGGGATATCTTAGGTTGGGAACCGCCGCCACAAGAGATAGAAACAGCGCAGTAAGTCGGGAGTAAATACGGCAACACAGCTTGTATTAATGACGGCTCGTAGGATATACAAACTGGCTGGTGAGGCAGGGAGAAGCGTGAGGCACGATTGAGCATGAAGACCATCACCATCGCAAATCACAAAGGCGGGTGCGCGAAGACCACGGTCGCGCTGAACGTCGCCGTCACTCTTGCCAGCACGGGCTCGAAGGTGCTCGCCGTCGATCTCGACTTTCAGGGCAACCTCTCCGCCGCGCTGGGGGTCGATCTCGAAGAGCTTGAAGAGTCGCGCAAGACCGCACACAGGCTCATGCTCGATGAGAGAGCTGACTTCTCCACTTTTACGGCTCAGGGTCGCCCTCGGCTAGACATCATCCCGGCGTGCCTCGATGACGACGCCGAGGCATTGCTCGACGGTCAGGCGGTCTCGCGCGAACTCCTTCTCAAACAGAAACTCGCCCCGGCTGAGACGGCTTATGACTATTGCGTCATCGACACGCCGCCCGCGCTGAGAGTCCCCACCTTGAACGCGCTGGCGATGAGCGATCTGACCATCGTTCCCGTCGAGACGAGCGCGTTCGCGCTGCACGGGCTCTCGCAGCTCCTGCGCAAAGTCGGCAAGGTAAGGAAGGCGCACTCCCCCGGCATGGCATTAATGGCCCTCTCATCGATCTTTACGGCGCGAAACAATCTCGATAAGGCCGTGCGCGCGAAAGTAATCGAGCGGTTCACGGATGATTATGTTTTCCAGACGACGATTCCCCGCTCAGTCGCCGTCGGGGAAGCCACGTCCACGTCTCGCGCCGTGATCGAAGCCAACTCAGAGTCACCCGCGGCATTCGCCTATCATAAGCTCGCCGCCGAAATCCGCGAGGTCTTGAACGATGAAGAAAGCCGACAGGAAACTACTCGACGCATCACTAGATAAGGCGCTCGCGCCGCGTAAGCCGAAGAAAGATATCGGCGAATTGCTAGATGAGTACGCTGACCCCTCCCTACCTAGCCCCCCTAGCCCCCCTAGCAGGGCTACCTCGTCAGTCGCGCCCATGCGCGATTTCCAGAAGGTTCCTAATTCGATCACGCGCCACGCCATTCCTTCGGGTCTCTTCTCAGGCAAGAGCAAGCAGATGTACGACTACCTCTACTCGCTAACCCGCGGTGCAATCGTGCCGAAGCGATCCGTGCGGGTCACGCGCGAGCAGTTAATGAAGGGTTCCGGCATCGGGGCAAAGGTCACGCTGGAGCAGAACGTCGCGCGGCTCAAGCGCGCCGGGCTCGTCACGGTCAAGGTAATCGGCGGTCTTGCCGGAGGCAACGAATACACCGTGCTTTTGCCGGAAGAGGTAGACTCCCTAGCAACCCTACCTAGCCCCCCTAGTATCCCTAGCAATGGGGAGAATGTAGAGACCCTAGCCCCCCTTGAAAGTAGGGAGCCTAGCCAGGGTCTAAATATTGTAAATCTTGACACTTCCGGCGATCCCAAAACTCTTCTTAAGACTAATACACCGATTGATGATGAAATATCGCCGCTTCGCACGCTCGAAAGGGAACTAACGGGCAAAAATTCCGCGAGCCCGAAACAGTGGGCGGAACTCTTCGACGTGCTCGCCGCGGAGTGTCGCATCGCCGCCGGGAGAACGACCGTCTCCAGCGTCCCCGCATTCCTCGCTGAACATCTGCGGAGGCGGCTCTGGAAGCTCGATAAGAAGCAGGCTCAGGCGGAGGGTAGGGAACTGCCGGATCAAGCGCCCGCGGCAGCACAAAACAGCCCCGTGGATTGCCCAGATTGCAAAGGGACAGGTTGGCACTATCCCGAAGGCGTCGAGCGCGGCGTGGCAAAGTGCAAGCACGCGAATCTGCCAAAGACGAAATGACCCCTTGTAATGGGCGCGCAGGTCCGGTAAAATACCATTAGTTGTGTTGCTTGAAAGAGGGTCTTAAGACCCGGACAGCTCGTGCGTGGGTAGCACTTGCCGCATACGAAGCTGATTACACGCTCTAGCAAAGCCAACATATCTTCGCCGAGACTCGCACCCATGCCGCTACGGATGCGGCGAGTTGATAGAACGGCGGGACGGCCTAGAGCGAATCAGCCCTGTGTCTCACGGACAGCACGTTAAACCATCGGCCCGGTCGGAATCAGCAACGTCCGACTACCCCGCGTGAGAGAACCGGCTCGTAAAAGCGAAGCGACCGACGGTCATACCAGTCACGACGCAATTACGGTGTACCTAAGGGTAGGTACCCGTGTGCTCGCTCCCTCCGGTCACCCAATCAACAACCCGAAAACTCGACCCGCCGAAGCCGCCTAGTTGCCGTCGCGGGTGGAGCCAAGACAGGTGGTCGGTTAAGCACCAGACCACTGCGCCCGCGCGCCTGTTGAAAAATGGGGAGGTGTATCTATGGCAAGAGCAGGGGCGGCCAAAACCGCCGCGGCCGATCACATCACCGACGAGCAGGAGAACCCTCTCCCCGAGAGGCAGGAGGCGGCACTCGTCGCCCTCCTCTCGCACAAGACACTCAAAGAGTCCGCCCTCGCCGCCGGCGTCTCGCTCCCGACGCTCTGGCGCTACCTGCGGGACCCGTCATTCTCGCTGCGCTACCGCGAGGCGCGGCGCGAGTTGGTCGAGGTCGCGATGGTACGCCTCCAGAATGACGCCGAGCACGCCGCCCGCATCCTGCGCGACGTGGCCGACGACAAGGAGGCACCCGCCGGCGCCCGCGTCACCGCCGCCCGCACCATCATCGAACTGTCGGTGAAGTCGGTCGAGCTGGGCGACCTGCAATACCGCCTCGCCTCGCTCGAAGATTACGTCGCGAAGAAGGCGGAGCAGGACGCGCTCAAACGCGGCAAGGGTGCCGAGGAAGAGGACGACGAATGACGGGGCTTAAAAGTTTGAGCCCTGTCTGACGGCCATTCGACCCGAAGGGCGCTATAGATGAGCCTCACGACACGCCTCAAGAAGCTGGAAGACTCCGCCGGGAAAGGGAAGTGGTGCGCGTACTGCCGCTTGACGCTGAGTAGCTCGCCGCCGGTCGCCGAGACTTACGCCCGCACCCGAGAGGTGCCCACCCAACACCGCCGGACCTGCCGGTTCTGCGGCAACCGCTACAACGTCGGGAGCCCGGAGGGCGACGAGCCGCGCGACCGCGCGCTGCGCCTCCTGAACACTTTCGACGATGAGGATTTCTATCGGGACGAGAGGGCAGCCGCGGTGCAGGCGTGGGTGCGCTACTCGCGTAACCGCTCCCTCGTGGAGAGCGAGCGCAAGCGAGAGCGGCTGGCGGCGCGACATTCCGCGCGGCGGGCTGAGAAGCCGACCCCCGAGCAAAAGTTGCGGGGCCGACTCACCGAAGAGATGGTCGAGCAGTACCGCGGCTGGCACCGGGAGATGATCGCGAAGCACGGCGAGCCCTTCGCGCACATCGAGGAACTCGAAAAGAAGATCGCCTCTGACTTCTACAACTGGCGTTCGGCGGCGGACGAGCTGGAGCGGTGGCGGGCGTGGGCTGAGATAGAGGTAATGGTCTTCGGCGAGCCGCTGTCGGAGACTACGGAGCGCGTGATCGAGTACGAAGCGAAGGCCGCGGCCGAGGAGGAAGAGAAGCGGCGCAAGGAGGCGGAGCGGGTGGCGCGGGAAGAGGCGGCGCGACAGCCGCCGGCGAGCCCGCCCGACTCGTACAAGTGGCGTGAAAGGTTTTGAAAGGTTTTGAAACGCTATGGGGCAGGTGACAGGGAAAGGCAGGGAGGTCAGGGTCTATGAGCGTTAATGGGTCTAGCCCCACAAAACGGCGCGGCAAACGAGAGATAGAAGATATCAAGGAAGCAATCTACCGTGCTCTTCAGGAAGACGCACCGATGACAGTGCGCCAGGTCTTCTACCGGCTCGTGAGTGCAGGGGTGATCGCTAAGACTGAGGGCGAATATAAGAGCACGATCGTCCGGCTACTCGGCGAGATGAGGCGGCGCGGCGAGATAGAGTTCAACTGGATCGCCGACAACACGCGCTGGATGCGCAAACCGCGCACTTACTCCTCGCTGGAGAATATGCTCCGACGCACTGTCGAAGCATACCGTCGATCCGTCTGGGACAATCAAGACTGCTACGTCGAAATCTGGTTGGAAAAGGACGCGCTCGCCGGCGTGCTTTATCAAGAGACCGGCGCATGGGATGTCCCGCTGATGGTCACGCGCGGCTACCCGTCACTCTCATTCCTGTACAGCGCCGCAGAGACCATCGCCGCCCAAGATAAGACCACCTACCTCTACTACTTCGGTGACTACGATCCGTCGGGTCTCGACATCCCGCGCAAAGTCGAAAGTGATCTCAGGGAGTTCGCGCCCGACGCCGACATAGAGTTTGAGAGGGTGGCTGTGACTCGACGGCAGATAGCGGAAATGAACCTTCCGACGCGACCCACCAAGCGCACGGACTCACGGGCGAAAGGCTTTATCGGCGAAAGCGTGGAGGTTGACGCCATACCGCCAAAGGTCTTGCGCCAGATCGTCGGCGATTGCATCACACAGCACGTAGACGACGATGCATATGACGTTTTGCTCAAAGCCGAGGAGAGCGAGCGCGCGGCGTTGCTAAGTCTAATCAACAGCAGAGCCGCGTGAGAAGTCGGTGATTTCAAATGTCTATAACGTAAACTGCGACCCATACATCTTGCGCTTTGAAACGAAAAGGACGTGACTGCAACATCTTGTGCTCGTGCTCCTGCAGCCTTAAAGCGTCGGATAACGACCATCTCTCACCACTCAATTACACACACCACATCTAGTGGTCGGACGCACAATTTCAAGATCGCTATCAACTCACCTCATTTGCACATCACTGTGTGCCTACATCTTGTGGTCTGAGTAGAAAAAGTTAGTGGCGAGGGATTATCACTTCTGATAAGAGGCATTATGTTAGCCGAAGGGATTGGCGCCGGGAAGCTGAGCCAGCTCACACTGATTCCTACAGGTGGAACAAAGCCCCCTCCGGCGGTGACTAACTTCCGGCATGGCGAGTAGTGAAGATTTCCGTTGACAGTTTTTCAGCAACAGGCATAGACTCCGACATCTCCCGATCAACAGGTCTCCACGAGCCCGCGGGGCTCGCGCACTCATCAGACTCACGCTCCTGAATCTTAGGAGAAGTCCTCATGACGCCGCACCCACCCGCCGTGTTACGCCTCAGCTGCACAATGGGCTTAATCTGCACAGCGACTGGATGTCTCACCACGGACGGTAGAGCGCCGCGTCACCCGTTCAGGCTTAAATGATAAAGACCCCGCGAATACCTGCCAGTGATCGCGGGGTCTCTTAACAACACAACCTCTGCCGCTGCGTAGCGAGAAGATGTATCGCCTGACGGCCCGCATCTTAGCGCAACGGGCGGCATCGACTCAGCGCCACAATTTGAGGAGACGCCGCCGTGAAGCGCCAATTCTTTTCCTCCCGCCCGAAACTCTTCCTCGCGTTACTTGCTGCCGCCCTCGCCATCACGTTCGCGCTGGCGGCTGATAGCCGCTCGCCGCTCGCTGCCGCCGCTGACCAGCCGCCGCAAGGTCAGGTCGAGTCCGAGATCATCACCATCCGCGCCACCGGGTTCGAGCCCTCCGAGATCAGACGCCCCAAGGGCGAGTTCTACCTCGCGGTCGATAACCTGAGCGGTATGAGCGAAGTCAACTTGCGCCTCGACCGCGAGAACGGGGCGGGCAGGCTCCACGAGGTCCGGGTGCCGCGCCAGAAGCGCGACTGGCGGCAGAGCGTCGATCTTCCGCCTGGCACTTACTTGCTCACCGAGGCGGATCACCCGGACTGGGTCTGCCGCATCATCATCACCAGCCACTAATGATCTGTCAGAAGCCCTAGCCTACTCAGGCATCTTGTAAGTACCTTTTTCTTTGCCAGGTCAATAGAGTTAAAGCCATGATCAACCTCACGCCTAGCGCACCGAAGATGGCAGTCAGGACGCTCATTATCCTACCCGCACTCGCGCTCCTCCTGCTGCTGCCGGCGAGCGCCTTCGGGCAAAAGTCGACTGACGGGGCGACGCCGTCGGGGCTGGCCCCTGGCGCGCCCGCGGGCTCCTACGCGCTCTCCGGCTTCGACAACGTCAACCTCTTCAACGGGCACCTCAACTTACAACTCCCCCTGGTCGGCGTCGGCGGTCGCGGGGCAGCGGGCTACCGGATGACGCTCCCCGTCGAGCAGACGTGGACGGTCTGGACGCAGACGAACGAGATCACGCACGTCGTCACGTACCACCCGGAGCCGAACTGGTGGGAAGGGATCAAGCCCGGCTATAGCCCCGGTGTCCTGCAAGGGCGGAAGGGTGGGGACGGCAGCTCATACTGTGCGTATACCGGACCGACGTATACGTCGACGCTTACCCGCTTGACCTTCACGGGCGCGGACGGAACGGAGTTCGAGCTGCGCGACCAACTCACCGGCGGTCAGCCGCAGGGCGTCCTCTCGTGCGGTTACGCGGGCTTCAACCGTGGGAAGGTCTTCATTACCGCCGACGGTTCATCGGCGACATTCGTCTCGGACGCCGACATCTTGGACTACATCTATGTCTCGGAGGACGCCTTTGTAATCTCACCTTCGGGCTATCTGATGCTTAAGGATGGCACGCGCTATCGCGTGGACGGCGGGGTGGTCTCATGGGTGCGCGACCGCAACGGCAACAAGCTGACCTTCACCAACGACACCTACTACCACCGCGTCACGGCCGTCACCGATTCGCTCGGCCGCCAGATCACGATCTCCTACGCCACACAGACGCCCGGCTCCGATGTGATCACCTATAAGGGGTTCGGTCAGGCTGATCGCACCGTCAGCGTCAACTACGACTACCTCCAGAACGCGCTGCGCTCGGATCAGACTCTTAAGACGCCGCAGCAACTGTTCCCGGAGTTGAACGGGAGTAGCTCGTCCTACTACAACCCGATCGTTATTAAGTCGGTCACGCTCCCCAACAGTCGGCAGTACCAACTCTTCTACGACAGCTACGGGGAGCCGGCGCGCGTCGTGCTGCCGACCGGGGGCGCGTTCGAGTATGACTACATGGCGGGGATTACGGACGGTTATGCGGACGGGGTGATCGGCACCGGGGCACGCAGCAAGGCAGTCCTCCGCCGCGTCGTCGAGCGGCGCGAGTACCCGGACGGGGCGATGGGTACGTCCTACGCGAGCAAGATGACGTACAGCCGCCCGGAGACTGGGACAACGAACGCCGGCTATGTCATCACCGATCAGTGTACGCCGAGCGGGACTATGGGACAGTGCGGCGGCTCACCGGCGCTGCTGGCGCGGCAGTACCACTACTTCTACGGGAGCGCGCGCAGCTCTTTCCACCAGAAGGCTATCGACTACTCGGCGTGGAACGACGGCAGGGAGTACCAGACAGATGTTTACGGGTCGGACGGCTCAACCCTGCTGCGCCGCATGACGAACACCTTCGCACAGCGCGCGGCGGTCGTATGGTGGGCGAACATGGACCCGAACGTCAGGGGCCCGGAGCCACCTAACGACCCGCGCCTCGTCGAGACTATTAGTACCCTCGCCGATACGAACCAGGTCGCCAAGCAGACCTTCGGCTACAGTAACGATCTTCATAACAACCAGACGGACGTGTGGGAATACGACTACGGGGTCGGCGGCGCGTCGGCTTACCCCACGCGCCACACCCACACGGACTATCTAATCGTTAACAGCTCGAACGGCGTCAACTACGCCGACCCTGCAAACGGCGCTTCATACACCTCTTCCGACATCCATATCAGGAACCTACCGCGGGCGCAGCAGGCCTACTCCGTCAACGCCACGAACGGGGCGGAAACTTTAGTCGCGCAGGGGGAGACGAAGTACGACGAGTCGGCGTACCCCCTGCTTACTTACGCGGCGGTCGCGGGCTGGGACGATCCCGGCGCGGCTCGCGGGTCGGCGACGACATCGCGGAGTTGGCTCGACACGACGAACATATGGCTGGAGTCGCACGCTCAGTACGATCAGGTCGGCAACGTGCGCTCGGCGTGGGACGCAAAGGGCAACCTTTCGCAGGTATCATATGCTGACTCCTTCTCCGACGGGGTCAGTCGCAACACTTACGCTTTGCCGACCTCGACGACCTCAGCGGTGCCCGACACGACGAACCAGCGGGGCACGAATACGCCGCTCACCTCTTCAACGGTCTACGACTACTCGACGGGCGCGCTCTTTTCATCGACGGATGCCAACGACAAGACGACCACCGCGCAGTATAACGACGTGCTCGACCGCCTGACGCGCGTTGATCGCCCGGACGGCGGGAGGACGACTTACACCTACGTCGATCAGCACCAGTGCGGACCATACGTCGAATCGCGCACGCTCATCGACACTTCGGGGAGGGAGACGGACGGCTTCCAGTTCTTCGACGGGCTGGGCAGGGGCGTGCGCTCCTTCAGCTACGACCCGCAGGACACCAACAACCCTTACGTGACCTCGGACACGCAGTATGACGTGCTCGGCAGGGTACAGAGGGTGTCGAACCCTTACCGCTCGTCCGGCTGCACTTCCGCCGTGAACCCTTCTGGCAGGTGGACAACGACATCGTACGACGCGCTCGGCAGGGCGCTCACCGTGACGACGCCCGACAACGCGGTAGTCACGACCTCCTACGCCGGCAACCAGGTGACCGTCACCGATCAGGCGGGCAAGCAGAGGAGGAGTGTGTCCGACGGGCTGGGTCGGCTCACCCAGGTCGTAGAAGACTCGACCAGCGGCGGCTTGAACTACGCGACCAACTACACCTACGACGCGCTGGGCAACCTGAGGAAGGTCGATCAGGGGGGGCAGCAGCGCTTCTTCATGTACGACTCACTCTCGCGGCTCATCCGCGCCAAGAACCCGGAGCAAACGGGTTCCATCTCGGCGGACGCGGACTTCCCGGCGTTGACGGACTCGACATCGGGGACGAGCAATAGCCAGTGGTCGATGGGGTACACCTACGACGCCAACGGCAACCTCTACAAACGCAAGGACGCCCGCAACGTCACGACCACCTACCAGTACGACAATCTCAACCGCAACACGACGACCGACTACTCCGACACGTCCGTCAACCCGGACGCCGAGCACGCCTACGACATGGCGACGAACGGCCGGGGGCGCTTCTGGTACGACATCGTCACGGCGGGCACCAATGGCTCGCACAACGCCGTGGACAGCTACGACGCGGCGGGCCACCCGCTCGTCCGCCGGCAGCTCTTCGCCACGCCCTCGGACATCGGTGGCGGCGTCTACTGGCGCGACCAATGGTGGGGTCCCGCCTACCAAATGAGCAGCGCGTACAATCTCGCGGGCGGCGTCACGTCGCAGACCTACCCGTCGGGTCGCACGGTCAATAACTCCTACGACGGGGCGGGGCGCCTGAAGACCTTCACCGGCAACCTCGGCGACGGGACTGCGCGCACCTACGCGACGGGCGTCAACCCGGCGAGTGGCGTCGAGGAGGGCATCCAGTACGACGAGGCCGGTCGGATGAGGGAGGAGAAGTTCGGCACCACCACGCCGCTCTTCCACAAGCTGCATTACAACGTGCGGGGACAGCTCTACGACGTGCGGCTCTCCTCGGTCGGGTGGGGCTCTACGAACGGCGAGTGGAACTGGAATCGCGGGGCGCTCTTGAACTACTACAGCCAGGCTGAGATTAACGCCCCGACCAACGAGGGTCACGGGCTCTCGGGCGTAGAGAACAACGGGAACCTGAAGCGGGCGAGCGTCTACGTGCCGACGGACCCGAATGGTGCCTACAGCGACGCCGGAGCGGGCTCGTACTACGTGGCGCACGACGACTACGCCTACGACTCTCTGAACCGCCTCTCGTCGGTCGGCGAGACGAACAACGCGGGGGCGGGCTCGCTCTCGCAAGGGTATACCTACGACAGGTGGGGCAACCGGCAGATCAATGCAGCGGCGACCTCCGCCGGCATCAACAGCCGGCAGTTCACGATAGACACGACGACGAACCGGCTGACCGCCTCCGGCATGGCTTATGACAACGCCGGGAACCTGACGCAGGACACTTACTCGGCATCCGCCGCGCAGCGTAGTTACGACGCGGAGAACCGGATGACGATGGAGCAGAACTCTGCGACCTCCATCTTCTCCCGCTACACCTACGACGCCGACGGCAGGCGCACGAGACGTGACCTGGGCGGTGTCGTGACGTGGCAGGTCTACGGCTTCGACGGGGAACTCGTCGCGGAGTATGCGGGCGGAGCCCTGCCCAATCAGCCGCAGAAGGAGTACGGCTATCGCGGGGGCGAGTTGCTGGTCACGGCCGGTGCCGGCACGACTTCGTCCGGCACGGCGGCGAGCGCCGTCTCCGACTTCTCCCCGACGCAGAACCCGGCGGGGGCGTGGGCTTACGGCTACCGGGCGGCGGGCGGCGGCGCCTTCTCGGCGCTGACCAACAACGACAACATCTACGGGCTCACCTCCGGGATGCACACGTGGTACTTGCCGAACTCGGGCTGGAACCTGCCCGCCATCTTCCACAACGGGACGGGGACGGTGCAGACCTATTCTACGATCACGCAACAAACGGATGAACTGAACCTGTTTCCGGGACCCAGCGGCGAGCGGACGGTCGTGCGGTGGACGGCGGCGGCGGCGATGACGGTGCTGGTCGCGGGCAGCTTCGAGGGGCTCGATAGTCAAGGGGCGACCTCGGACGCGGCGGTGACGCATAATACGACGCAGGTTTTTAGCGCCAACGTGACGGGGTCGGGGTCGGGGAGTCGGCAGACGTTCTCATTGACGCGGACGGTGGCGGCGGGCGACACGCTGGAGTTCTCGGTCGGCTACGGGGCGAACGGCACGGTGTCGGGCGACAGCACGGGGCTGCGGGTGACGATCACGCCGCAGGCGACGAGTGCCGACATTGAGTGGCTGGTCTCCGACCACTTAGGCACGCCGCGCATGGTGGTCGATCAGACGGGGAGCTTGGCGGGAGTGAAGCGGCACGACTACTTACCATTCGGTGAGGAAGTGGGCGCGGGGACGGGTGGGAGAACGGCGCAGCAAGGTTATAACGGCAACGCTGACGGAAATCGGAAGCGTTGGGCGGAACTCGAAAGGGATGACGAAACGGGGCTGGACTACGCTCAAGCACGTTATTACGCCAACACACAAGGGCGATTCACGAGCGTTGATCCTGAGAATTACCAAGCCATGCGCGACCCAAGCGATCCGCAATCTTGGAATGCTTATGCCTATGTCAACAACAACCCGCTTACTCGAAATGATCCTGACGGTCGGGGCTTACTCACTAAGCTTTGGAACAAGTTCAAGTATGGGGTCTATGGAGAAGAGGCAGATGTTCAGAAAGAAGAAAACAGACGACGTGAAGAGTTAAAGAAAATAGCAGCGACGCAGCCCACAGGATTACTCTATGTTCAGCAGCAGGACAATAGCTTTGTCGCCTATAAAGTAGCTAACCTTAGTAGAGATGAGGTCTTTGATCTCTCGTCGGGAAATCGTTCTGTAATACAACTGACTCAAGAGCAGGCTAAGGACTTATTATCTGCTGCCTCTATAATTCCCTTAGGATTCACGCCGAACCCAGGAGTACCACAAAGAGCACAAGACACACTTGATCATGTCGAGAAAACAGGGAAGCCGCCCTCTGGTCAGCAAGGTGGTAGAACATTTAGTAACGACGGTAGAAGTAATTCACAGCTTCTGCCAAAGACAGATGCCAATGGCAAGCCGATAAATTATAAAGAATATGACGTTAATGGATATACTAAAGGGGTGGACAGGGGTGGTGAGCGCATCGTTAGAGGGAGTGATGGCAGTGCATACTACACTAGCAATCACTATCAGAATTTCATTAGGATCAAGTGACGAGATATGAGTAAAGAAGAATTGTATCTTCCGAGAGCTCCTTATCTCTATTTGATCGCAGCAAATATTTCTGCGGTAACAAACTTCGCATGGTCACTTGCGAACCATGATGAACATCGGGTGATTGTTCGCTTTCTGCGGGGTAAGAAAATGACGGAATCCGGCTCTCTCTTTAATGAGTTCGCCGCGGCACTACAATTCCCCTATTACTTCGGTGAAAACTGGAATGCTTTCGACGAGTGCATAACAGACCTCGAATGGTTATCAGGAGATGTATATATACTGGTAATAACAGACTCGAAGTCGCTCTTGTCGGAAGAGGTTGGAGAGCAGTTAGACACCCTAATAAAAATTCTCTATAGAGCCGGAAATGAATGGAGCCAGCCTGTCAAA